>Ga0335397_10006614_pt1 | contig 14922 bp, 9 predicted proteins | sample MAT04_FD_205740 | JGI IMG/M metagenome (GOLD analysis project Ga0335397, IMG submission 205740) | Freshwater microbial communities from Lake Fryxell liftoff mats and glacier meltwater in Antarctica - MAT-04 (spades assembly) (version 2) ...
CCGCTGATCGGGTCAAGGCTGTGAGCGTGCGCTGGAGCGTTCGATTCAAAAAGGGGTAACTTGCACGTCTTGCCATGGTGTCGAATGCATAAATGAGGCCGCAGATCGCGGCCACCATGTTACTGGCATGAAACCGCCAGCGGAAGGTTAATGAGAAGCCGAAGTCAGATCTGTGCGCTGTCCAACATATCCGTTCCCGCAGGCCGATCCGCCTACGCGTTCGAGTGCCACGAAAAGGCCAATCGGCCGGCCAGGAGGGGCCGGCACCTTCGCCACCGAGCTATGTTGCCTGGCGCACAGACTGGCGGCCATGCTTCGCCGAACACTGCGAGCGATGGAACCAAATACAACCGGAGTTGCCACGATGATTGAAATTCGCAAGGGCCAGGCACCTGCGGCGTTGACGCGACAGGCCTTTGGCGAACGCTACCGCGCCGGCTTCGTCGACCCGGCTTTCGCTGTGGAGGAGGCCGCGATCGCGCGTCTGGAAGACATCGCCTGGCAGGCCTACGACGAAGGCCGCAAGGCTCCGCATACGCGTCTGGCCGGACCGGGGTATGCCGATCCGACCTACGCGCTGTCAGTGGAGTGGCTTGCCACCCGGCAAGCCATCGACCAGGCTCAGCTGGTCTGGGGCAATTCCGCCACGCCCTCGCGCGTGCTGCTGGTGTGCGGCAGCGCCCGCAACGACGGCACCTGCCCCGGCGAGGTATCGAAGACCTGGCGGTTGACCGAGATCGCGCAGCAGGTCGTGCAGGGCGCCGGTGTCGAAGCTGACCTGCTGGACCTGAGCCTCGTCACCTCGGAATACGGCCGCCACATCCACCCCTGCAAGGGCTGCGTGTCCAGCGCCATGCCGCTGTGCCACTGGCCATGCAGTTGCTACCCGAACCATGCGCTCGCCCAGACCCACGACTGGATGGCCGAGATCTACGAACGCTGGGTCGCCGCGCATGCGGTGATCCTGGTGGCACCGACCTACTGGTACCAGTCGCCCAGCCCGCTCAAGCTGATGATCGACCGCCTGGTGTGTGCCGATGGCGGCAACCCCGACCCCACCACCACCCACGGCAAGCGAGTGGCGGAGGCCAAGCAGATCGAACAGCAGGGTTGGGACTACCCAAAGCACCTGGCAGGCCGCGCGTTTGGCGTGGTCGTTCACGGCGATGTGGCCGGTGTCGAAGACCATCGCCGCAATCTGTGCGACTGGCTCGAATGGATGGGCCTGATCGACGCCGGCGCGACCGCCAAGCTGGACCGCTATATCGGCTACTTCGAGCCTTACTACAACAGCCACGAAGCGCTGGATGAGGACACCGCCGTGCAGCAAGAGGTGCGCAATGTGGCCCGCTCGGTGGTGGGCGCCGTCAAGGAACTGCGCGCCGGGCGCCTGAGTCAGCCCGACAAGCAGATCAAGCCTGCGCGGCCAAAGTGACGTGGACGCACAACGGGGTCCGGAATGACCCGTCGCTACGTCCTCGATAGTTCCAGCCAATACTCATTCGAAAGGTTTCATCATGACTGAAAAGGCCGCCAACGTGCATTGGGAAGGACAGGGCAAGAAGGGCCAGGGACAGATCAGCACCGAGACCGGTGCACTCAAGCTGTACCCCTACGGTTTTGCGAGTCGCTTCGAAGATGACCGCCGTGGCACCAACCCCGAGGAAATCCTGGGCGCTGCCCATGCCGCCTGCTTCACGATGGCTTTCTCGTTCGCCTGTGACAAGGCAGGGTTCGCCACCGCCTCGGTCGACACACAGGCCCGTGTTCGCCTGACGCCGCAGGGCGACGGATTCATCATCGACCGGATTGCCCTCGTCTTGAAGGCCACCGTGTCCGGCATGGACGAAGCGCAGTTCCAGGAGATCGCTCTGGCCGCGAAACGCGATTGCCCGCTGTCGAAGGCGCTGGCGAGCGTGGCCGAAATCAGCTTGGATGCGACGCTCGACAAAGGCAACGCATAAAGATCCAAGAAAGATGGGTTCTGGTCAACCAGCAGGGTGAATGCGCGGCGCGCTGGTCGGTCATTTACTTCGGCCCTGGCTACTGGACGGGGCCGGCCGGCGCGATTCTGGTTGGACTGGTTGCCGCGGCGGGCCTGAAACCGGTTCCATGGGGGCTGGCTGCATTGGCACTTGCCACGGGGTTGGCGGCTAGCGCATCCGCGCAACTGGACGATCCAACATGGCCCGCCGCGCTGGGAGCGGGAGCAGTCGTATTCATCGCCATTGCGGCGGGCCTGGCGGCGTTCGAAGCAGTGCCAAACAGCGCCACCATTCAGTCTGCCGTGGTCATCGCCCGGCGCATCACCGGCGCCTGGGTCGCGGCGATCGGTGCGTTGCTGGGCGCGCTTGCGGTGAAGATGCACAGCATTTGAATGCACCGCGCGAGCCGTGCTGACCAGGCCCAATGGTCATTCATTCGGGCGGATTTTCCAACGCCGCAGCGAGCCCGTGCGCCAGGACCTTTTATGTTTCTACCAGGCGCTCGCGCCGTCTATCCCACTGTGCCAGCCATTCAGGAACACGCTCTGGCGCCATCGCGCGGGCGATGAACCAACCTTGCGCAAGGTCGCACCCGATCTCGCGCAGAAGGTGCCAGTCGTCTTCGGTCTCAACACCTTCACCGACCGACTTCATGCCCATTCGCTTGGCGATGCCGATGCTGCCTTCGAGAATCGGCCGGATGATCTGGTTGTGGCGCGCTGCCTGCACGAAGCCGCGGTCTACTTTGAGTTCGGTGAAAGGTACATCGCGCAATTGCGCCAGCGACGAGTGCCCGGTGCCGAAGTCGTCGATTGACAGGCCAAAACGCAGCATGCGCAGCCGCACCAGGCTCTCCAGCGGTGCCGGCGATGGGGACATCAACCGGCTCTCGGTGATTTCCAGCGTGAAATCCTGCGGCGAAGTACGGGTCTCGCGCGCGAGGTCGTTGACGCGGCGCGCAAAACTCGGCGCGCGCAGATTCTCCATCGACAAGTTCACGGCCATCTGCACCTGCATGCCCGCCGCGTGCCAGCGTCCGAGTTGCTCCATCGACTCCCGCAGCACCCACTCGGTGATCGCATCGATTGCGCCGCAATCCTCTGCCACGCCGATGAAGCGGTCCGGGTACACCAGTCCGTGCTTCGGATGGTTCCAGCGCAGCAGCGCTTCCAGCCCGATCAACTTGCCGCTGCGCAAGTCCACCTGAGGCTGGTAGTGCAACACCCACTCTCGTCGCTGATGCGCGGCGTGCACTTCGGCGCAGGTGAAAACACGCACGGCGCTCGCTGGCGCGGCCGCGGTCAGCGGTTTCCAGCGGTCCAGCAGGGCGCGCAGTGGCTGGCGTGCGGCCGGCTTTTCCAGGGCCCCGAGAATCAGCAGGCCACCACTGCCCAGCAGCTTCTGCACCGTGTGCATCAAACGCAAACCCTCGCCGCTGAGAAGGATCACACTGGCGCGGAACCGACGGGTACTCAATATCTGCAGAAATTCGATACCGTCGATGTCAGGCATATTGAGGTCGCAAACGATGACATCAATCGCGCGCGGGTCCGCGCCGAGCATCTTTAGCGCCGCCTCAGCGCTGCCGGCCGCGCCGATCATCTCGTAGCCCATGCCGCGCAGCATGCGCGCATGCATTCCCAGCATGAAGGGGTCGTCATCGACGAGCAGAATGCTTGGCTGGCTCCGAGCGGGTACGGGCAGACTTGCGGGAAGGTTCCCTGTTTCGTCCAGGTCCATGGGACGGGTGTCGGTAAAGGGCGGCCACATGTCCATATTTTTCCTATCTCGCATCGAGGAAGCGGAGTACGGTCTGCGATTCGGCATGCAACAGCGGTATCAGCGCCGTCAGTTCACCTGACCGCCGCGCTTGGGCGACCTGCTCCATTTGAGCGCACAGTTCCCCGAGCTGCAGGGCCCCGATGGAACGCGCGGCTGATTTGAGCTTGTGAGCAGCGTCCGCCACGGCTTGCCCCGAGCCCGGTAAATTCGCCTGGTCCAGCACCATGGCCGAAAGCGCAATGGTTGCGCGAAAGGCATCCAGCACTTCGTTGATCACAGCGGGATCGTCGCCGACCAGGGCTATGAGTATGCGCAGGTCCACGGCAGGAACCTTAGCCTCAAGTGGCTCCTCGCCTTTGATGGAAGCGGCTGGCTGCGCGCAGGGACCGATCCATTTTTCGATCGACGCCTTCAACTGGGCCACGCGAACCGGTTTGGTGAGGTACGCATCCATGCCAGCGGCAAGACAGTGGCGCTCTTCGTCGCGTAGTGCGTTGGCGGTCAAGGCGATGATGGGAATGCGGCGCCCCGCCACTTCTTCGGCTCGGATCGCCTCTGTCAGCGCATAACCATCCATTTGCGGCATGTGCAGGTCAGTCAGCAACAGCGCAAAGTCGCCGGTGCGCCACAGTTCCAGCGCTTCACGCCCGTCCACGGCAATCTGGGCCGCGAAGCCAATCAGCGCCAGTTGGCGAAGAATCACGATGCGGTTGGTCTCATTGTCTTCGGCCACCAGGATCAAACGACCCTGCAGCTGTGCATCCTGTCGCGTTGGGGCCTGTGCGGGCTCGTCCTGATCCTGCTCGTCCACGGTGGATTGTTCCTGGACACGGCCAGCAACCAGCGCAAGGGACCGGATCAGGGTTCGCCGTAGCAGCGTGTTGGCGTCGAGGAACACCAGGTCGGCCGCCTCAACCCGTGGACGTCGCCGCTTTCCCCATCCGAGCACAATGAAACGCGTCTCGGCATCAGGCCGGCCGGCGCGCATGGCCCGCAACTGCGCCGCATCCGCAACCGTGACGCCAGGGAGGATCAGCCAAACCTCAGGCCCCGATGGCCTCACACGTGCTGCCGCCGCCAGGTCTGGCGAACGCTCGATCGCAACCTGGGCGTGGCTGAGGGTTGCGGCGATGTCCTCGCCCAGCGGAACATCCAGACCAACGATGCGGCATCGCAGGCCCCGTACCAGCGCCTGCGCCTCCTGTGCTTGGCCAGCGCCATCAAGCGCCGCCAGGCGCAGCCGCACCGTAAAAGTGGAGCCGCCACCGGGCACGCTCTGGACGGTAATCGTGCCATCCATCAAGCGAACCAGCATGCTGCAGATCGCCAGTCCGAGACCGGTACCCCCAAAACGCCGGGTGGTGGAGGCATCTGCTTGCGAGAAGGGGGTGAACAGGCGTGCCAATGCCGCGCCTTCGATGCCGATGCCGTTGTCGGCCACCACCATCTCAATGGTTACGGTTTGCGCATGTCGCTGCGCCAGCAACACCCGCACCGATACCTGCCCCGGTTGCTCCCGGCCGCCGGAAAACTTGATCGCATTGCCGGCAAGATTCACCAGCACCTGACGCAACCGACCGGCGTCACCCGACAGAACGCGGGGCACCGCCGGATCGATGAAAACCGTCATGCGTACTCCCTGCTTGACGGCCAGATGGTCGAGCATGCCGCAGGTCTTTTCGACCATTTCGGCCAGTTCCAGCGGCTCGTTCTCGAGCGTCAGCTTCCCGGCTTCGATCTTGGAGAAATCGAGAATGTCCTCGATGATCTGGAGCAGCGCGAACGCCGACTCGCGGATCACGTCGAGGATCTCCACCTGATGCCCCTTGAGGCTGGTCTGGTGCAGCACCTCGATCATTCCGATCACCCCATTCATCGGGGTACGGATCTCATGGCTCATCGCGGCCAGAAAGGCTGACTTGGCCTTGTTGGCCGTGCGCGCCTCGTCATGCGCTGACTTCAGCTCGGAAGTGCGGGCAAGCACGCGTGCTTCCAGCTCGATGTTGAGGTCCCGCAGCGCATCCTGGTCCCGCTTGCGCTCGGTGATATCCTGGCAGGTGCCGGCAGCCCGCACCGGTTTGCCTTGCGCATCGTCAAACACCTGCCAACGCTCTTCGACGGATTTAAGGACACCACTGGATAACAGAACCCGGTGTTGAATCGTCCCGATGCTACGGTCACCGATGGACCGCTGGAAAGCTTCTTTCGCGGCCATGCGATCGTCCGGATGGATCAGGTCGAGAATGAGCTGGTGGGTTGGATGGAACGTCGCCGGATCGGTCCCGAAGATCCGGTGGGTCTCGCCCGACCACGCGACGACACCGGTGGCCAGGTCGGTGGACCAACTGCCGATTTTCGCCAGGGCTTGCGCGGCAATGAGCTGCGATTGGCCCTCCTTGAGCCGCACTGCGAGCTGCTCCAAATCCTGTTGCCGATGGCGCAGTGCGTCATTGACACGGGTAATTTCCAGCTGCGCCTGCTTCAGTTCATCAATATCCGTGCAGGTGCCGATCCATTTGAGGGGGGTGCCAGCGGCGCCCTCCTTGGGGACGGCCCGGATCAGCCACCATCGATACACCCCGTCCGCGCGACGGATGCGGCTCTCGACCGAGAAGATGCGTTGCGTGGCGCGTGCCTGCTGCCAGCAGTCCGTTGCATGCTGCCGGTCGTCCGCGTGCAGGGCCATCTTCCAGGTGCGGCCGAGGCTTTCATCGAGCGACAGTCCTGTGTACTCCATCCACTGGGCATTGAAATAGCCAGCCGCGCCATCCGCCTGCGCAACCCAGACGATTTGTGGCATGGCTTCGGCCAAGGTGCGGAATTCCGCCTCGCTCTCCCGAAGCGCGGCCTCGGCCCGCTTCTGCACGGTAATGTCGTCGGCGATAACAAGCACATGGCTTGGTTTTCCGCCTGTATCGTGCAGTACGACCTTGCGCATGTGGGTGCGGATGGGGCCACGTCCTTTTGTCGGAACAAGGCGGTCGGGAAAATGCTGGATGTCCCCACTAACCAACAGCGCAAGGTCGGCAGCGTGCATGCCATCGGCGTCGGCAGTGGGCCAGAGGTCGTGCACGGTGTGCCCTATGGCCGCCTCCCGCGGCACGCCATACAGGGCCTCCGCCGCCTTGTTCCACAGCTGGATGCGAAAACTGTCTTCCACCAACTTCAGCTGCACGGCGGTGGGAATGTTATCGACGATGTTGTTCAGCAGTTGCTGCGTTAAACGTTGTTCCTCCTCCACCAGCACGCGATCCGTGACGTTCAAATGCATGACCACGACACCACGCATGTGGTCATCCGCCAGTGGTGTCACCATCAATTGAAACCAGCGCTGCTCCGTAGCTGAATGGCAGGGGTACCGGATCGAGAAGGTCTTCGCTTCGCCATCCAGCACCGAACGAATGCCTGCCGCCACCGGTTCGGCTTCGCCGGAGTCAGTTCCCAGCGCCTGATCGCAAATAGCGAGGTAGTTGAGGCCGACGGCATGTCCGGCGCTGCGCAGCGCATTCGCAGTGGCGAATTGACGCCATGCCTTGTTGACTGAAACGATCACTCCTTGCGTGTCAAGGAGCGCAATGTGGGCCGGCAGCGCACTCAGGATGGCGGCCTGTCTGGCGTTCTCGCTGTGGCGCAGGTGCTCCTGGGCGCGCCGCAGCAGGGTAGTCCGTCCGTCTTTGGACGTCACCGAATCAACCTCCCCTGCCAGCAGTTCCTCCAGGCGGCGATCGGTGGCGTGCAGTACCTCGATCAATGCCGCAACTTCGGCGCCGGATTCCACTAAGGCGGCGCTCATACGGCCGCTGCTTCCAGCCCCAAGGCCAGTAACACCGTTTGCGTCTGGATTAGGGTGCCCACAATCCGAACCATCGGGCTTGGCACAAGCCTGACCAGCGTGGGTGTCATGAAGATGCCCTCGGCCAGCGCGCGCTGCGGTTCCCTGAACACGTCGACGGTCTCTATCGCGTACCGCCCCGGCAGGTAGGCCCGGCATAAGGCCGTGAGGTTGGCGATTGCCAGCGCGGAGTTCGGCGTGTCGCCAGCCACAAACAAGAGGAACTTGAATACCACCACGGGCTCCGGCGGTGCGTGAATGCGACTCGCATTTGATGGGTCCAGAAGGCTCATGGCATTTCCCGCTTGGCCCCGGATACCACCGCACCGGCGCCCCGCAACTCGCGCAGCGTGGTGCGGCCTCGCGCCAGTTCCCCCTCGCGGCTTTTCTTGGTGCGGGTCAACAAGGTCTTCTCGACCTGTTTGGCGAGCAACTCGGTCTGCAGTGACTTGGCCCGTACCTCCAGCACGGCTTCCTCCGCGTCGAGACGGACAAGGTTGAGTTGCTCGGCCACTTCGGCGACCTCGTTGGCCACCCGTTCGGCGCCTTCCTTTTCCCACCGCAGCGTGCCCATCAACACCTCGCCGCCAGCAGTGTAGATATCGGCCAGCGTCACGCCCTCGTCACTGAGGATCAGTTCGCGCACCTGGTTCGAATGCGCCGTGCCGCGCGACTTGATGATGGACATCCCCCGGTTGCGTTCGCCTGCCTGTACCAGGTAGTTCAGGTGCAGCCAGGTGTCCGCCAGCGTCGAGATGTGCAGCGCAGAACCGCTGTCATTGGTCTGGTCGGCCATTTCGTCCAGCAGGCTCGTACACATCAGCGTGATGCCATCCGCCTTGGTCCAGTCGATCAAGCGTTCGGCCACACCATGCGCGGTCAATTCATTGCCGAATTTGGACAGCTTGGACACCGGGTCGATCACCAGGCAGCGCGCCTCATGCTCCTTGGCAAGCGCCTTGATGTGCACCAGCAGGGTCTCCGCGCTCCCGGTGATGGTCCGCGCAGAGAACATGCGCAGCAGTCCGCTTTCCATATGGCTGTCAAGCCGGATTCCCACCGAAGCCAGGTTGCGGATCACTTCGGTGCTGTCCGAATCGAAGCCGACGAACAGCGTGCGTTCGCCGCGCCGGCAGGCGGCTTGCGCGAAAGCGCCGCTCAAGGTGGTCTTCGCCGTGCCGGCGAATCCGGTGATCAGCACCGTAGCGCCGCGATAGTAACCGCCGCCCAGCATGGTGTCGAGTCGCTCCACGCCGCTGGTGACGCGCTCGTTCGTCATATTGGCGTCCACGCGGCCCGATGTGCGCGCGACTGCCACATCGAAGCCACCGCTGCCGATGACGAAAGGAGATTCGTTCTCATCGAACCCGGAGCCCCGGTACTTTTGTACGCGCAGATTGCGCTGTGACACACCCCGCACCACGCGATGGTTCAGGACCACCGCGCAATCCACCATGAACTGCATGAAGCCGAACGGCTGCTGCGTGGGCGAACTCGCCTCGTCTCCTCCCTCCTTCGCGGTGATGACGCACGTCAGTTCGCGCCCCAGCAGCCACTGGTGCAGCCGATAGACCTCGCGCCTTCTGGCCGCCGCGTCTGGCAGCAGTGCCAGCAGGATGTCCAGCGCATCGAAGACAATGCGGCGCGCGCCCATGGCCTCGCTCTGCGCTCCAAGAGCCGCCAACATTCCGCCGAGATCGAAGCTGCCCGAGTGAATCAGATCAGGCATCGGCTGCGCGTCGATGAAAAAGAGTTCTTTCGGCTGCAGTCGCTTCAGGTTCCAGGCGAGGCTTTCGAAATTCGCCACCAGTCGCTGGGGGCTTTCCTCGAAGGCAACGAAAATGCCGGGTTCGCTGAAGACATGCGCGCCTTGCACGAGAAACTGCAGCGCGAAGATGGTCTTACCAGAGCCCGGCCCGCCGACCAGCAGCGTCGTGCGGCCGCGTGGCAGACCGCCGCCCGTGATCCCATCGAAACCGAGAATCCCGGTGGATGTTTTGGAGGGGGTATTCATCGAAGTAAATGCGTGCCCTGCTTGGTCAAGGGCCACTGGGATTGGATGAGCGCTCCTTATGAAGGTTGAATGTAGCCCTGCCCGACAGCGCTTCACAGTGGGCGTTCCCTGCGTTTGGCGTCCGCAAAATCGGCCGGGCTTGTCGGTGAATCTACCTACATGTGGATCGCGCTCGCGCGCGGGCGTCAATCCACCAGGCCGTGTTGCAGTGCGTAACGCGCCAGTTCCACGTTGGTGGTCCACCCCAGCTTGGCGCAGGTCCGGGCGCGGTAGGTGGCGATGGTCTTTTCGCTGAGCTGCAGCTCGCACGCGATGTCTTTGATGGTCCGCCCCTTGGCGACCATGCGCAGCACCTCCAACTCACGCTGAGACAAGGCCTCGTGCAGCGCCTGCGTTGGATTGCCCCCCAACGTGGAGGCCAGTTGCTGCGCCAGCGAAGCGCTTACATATTTGCGGCCGTTCAGCACGCAGCGTACTGCCAGCAGCATTTCATCCGCCAGGCTGCGCTTGGTCAGGTATCCCGCTGCCCCGAGCTTGAGCGCGCGAATCGCGAATTCCTCTTCGGGGTAGGCGCTCAGCATGAGCACCGGCATGGACGGGCACAACTGTTTCGCCTGCGCCAGCAACTCCAATCCGCTGGTGCCTGGCAGGTTGATGTCCAGCAGCATCAGCTGCCAGGGTGCGCGCGCCATCGCTTCGCGCGCCGCCTGCACCGTGGCGGCCTCGCCAAATTCGCCATCCGGATAATCTTCCGTCAGCAGCTGTCGCAGTCCGCGGCGCACCACTTCATGGTCGTCTACGATCAGGATGCGTATCACTGCGGCACCTCAGCCAGCGGTACCTCTGCCACCACGACGGTACCGCGCGGCGAAGCTGCCTCGATGCGCAATGAGCCGCCGCAGCTCAAGGCCCGCTCGCGCATACCCAGCAGGCCCAGAGAGCGCCACGCGGTGACGACGGCGGGGTCGATGCCCAGGCCGTTGTCCTGTATTTCCAGCCGCACCCCACTGCCTGCTGAACGCAGATGAATGCACACCTGGGTAGCCTGCGCATGGCGCGCCACGTTGGTCAAGGCTTCCTGGCAAATGTAGAACAGGTCGTTGGATACGGTCTGCGCTATCGGCGGCAACGGCTCACGCACATCGAGGGTGCACACCACGCCGCTGGCGCGCTCGAACTGGAGCGCGCGTTGTGCGAGCGCGCCGGCCAGGCCCAGGTGGTCGAGCGAGCCGGGCCGCAGTTCGCCCGCCAGCTGCTGAACTGCAGCAATGGCCTGGTCAGCAAGCTCTGATGCCGCCACCGTACGGTCCAGCAGCCCATGCAATGCCGCTGGAAGATCGGAGCCGGACAGTCGCTTTTCAACCCAGCGCAGTTCGAGTTTCAAGCCGGAAAGCAACTGGCCCAGTTCGTCGTGTACGTGGCGCGATATCCGGGCCCGCTCGTCCTCCTGCGCGCTTTGCAGGCGCTGAACCAGAGCCCGCAAGGCCGCGCGCGAATCCAGCGTATCCTGCGCTACGCGGCGCCGCTCGGTGACGTCGTGGGCCAGCACGACACGCGCTGGCCGGCCCTCGAAATCGATCGTCTGCGCAACAATCTCCATATCGATCAGGCGCCCATCGCGCAGGCGGTGCCGCCACAAGTCATCCGGATGCGGGTCTGTTTCCGCGCGCTTGACTTCGGCCAGAGGGGGTAGCGTTTGGGGTGCGCTGAGATCGTTCAGCGTCATGCCCAGGAACTCGTCGCGCTGGTAGCCGTAGTGACCCAATGCGGCATCGTTGACCGCCAAAAAACGCAAGGTGGCGGGGTCGTAGATCCACATCGGGTACGGGTTGGCATCGAACAACTGGCGATAGCGTGCCGCGGCCTCGCGTACCGCCGCTTCGGCCTCGCGGCGCTCGGTGACGTCCTGAAACGTGCCTGTCAGGTGGCCAACCTTTCCTTCTGGGCCAGTCGCACCTTCGGTACGCGCGATAACCCAGCGTTCACTACCGTCAGGTCTCAGCACGCGAAATTCGAACTCGGCAACCGGCCCCCCCGCAAAGTCAGCGGCGAGCAGTTCACGGACCTTCGCCCGGTCGTCGGGATGGATCAGCGCTGGAAGACTGTCGGCGGAGGGCGCGAACTTGTCCGGGACGACACCATGAATGCGGAACATCTCCTCCGACCAGACCAGGTGGCCGTTGCGATCTAGCCGCCAACTGCCGATGTTGGCGATGCGCTGTGCTTCGGACAGTAGGTGCTGCTTGTCCAGTAACGCGTCCGCCGCTTGCAGGCGGGCGTCGGCAGGCTGCTCGCCTTGGCCAATTGGCTTCGCGGGCCCATCTGCAGATGGGGGGACGGATGACATGCAATCATCATGCGCCAATCTTTCGGTTGCGTCCACACGCCGCCACCTGGATGAACATGCGCTGTCGTGTCCAATGCTGCCGGGAGATTTGTGTGCGGTGTCGCACAGACCCCGAAAAGGCCAGTGCCTATATTTCGCATTGAACGTCACCAATCCGGTGCGGCGTTTGATCCACCGTCCCAACGACCTTATCAAGGAAGAGAATCATGAACTACGAAGAGCAAGACAGCTATGGCATGTACAAGCGTGCCAGTGGCGACGGCCCGGGCCCTAGATTGATGGGAGCCAATACCCTGGACGGTAACGACGTCTACAACCACAAGGGTGAGGACCTGGGCGACATAAAGGAAATCATGCTGGACGTCGCAAGCGGCCGCGTGGCTTATGCGGTTGTCTCCTATGGCGGGTTTCTGGGCATGGGCGAGAAACTTTTTGCCGTGCCGTGGAGCGCGCTGACACTGGATACCGAAAACAAGCGCTTTACGCTCAATGTGGAGAAAGACCGACTGGAGAACGCCCCGGGGTTCGACTCCGACAAATGGCCCGACATGGCCGACCCATCATGGCAAAAGGAAGTGCACGGCTACTACGGCACCCAACCGCATTCGGACGGCCCGCGCATGTAATGGGCCGCCCAGGCAAGGTGCGAGCCAGGCGCGGGCGCGAGAGTTGACTCTGCTGCACCATCCCGATCCGCTCCAAGCGTACCAGTCCAAGCGCAACTTCGCGCTGACGCCTGAACCGCGCGGCAGCGGTTCTGCCAGCACCGGGCAGTTGCGCTTCGTCATTCAGAAGCACTGGGCCAGCAGCCTTCACTACGACTTCAGGCTCGAACTTGATGGCACATTGAAGAGCTGGGCCATTCCCAAAGGCCCCAGTTTCGACCCGAAGGTCAAGCGTATGGCGGTTCAGGTCGAGGACCATCCCATCGCCTACGCCAGCTTTGAAGGCACCGTGCCTGCAAAGCAGTACGGTGCCGGAAAAGTCATCGTGTGGGATGCAGGCACCTGGTTACCGCTGGGCGACGCGCGCCAGGGCTACCTGGAAGGCAATCTGAAGTTCGAATTGCACGGGCACAAGCTGCTCGGCAAATGGGTGCTCGTGCGCATCAAGAGCCGGGGCGAGAAGCAGTTGCCTTGGCTGCTGATCAAGGAGAAGGATGCCTTGGCCAGGCCGTCGGACGAATACAGCGTTGTCGACGAGTTGCCCGACAGCGTGGCGGCTTTGCCGCTGCCCAAGCGAACGCCGACTGCCGAAGACCCGACCGGCAAGAATGGTTTGCCACTACAAGCCATCCGCTGCGCGCTGCCCGGCAAGCTGGCTCCCCAGTTGGCCACGTTGGCCTTTGCGCCACCGTCCGATGCTACGGACTGGATTTACGAGATCAAGTTCGATGGCTACCGCATGTTGCTGCGGATAGACGCCAAGGGGCCCCGGTTGTTCACCCGCAATGGGCACGACTGGACGTCGAAGCTTCTGCCCTTGCACAGAGCCATCACGGCAATGAAGCTACCCAATGGCTGGTACGACGGAGAAATCGTCGTGCCCGACAGCGCAGGTGTCCCGGACTTCGGAGCGTTGCAACAGTCGTTCGACGGCGGTAACACCTGCGACGTCGTACTTTATCTGTTCGACCTGCCGTACTTCAAAGGCCACGACCTGCGCGCCGTACCCCTTGACGCGCGCCGTGCCGTGCTCGAACAGGTTCTGTCGGCATCGCTGTCAGAACAAGTACGGTTCAGCGCGGTGTTCCACGCCCCGCCCCAAAGCATGGTCGCCGCGGCCTGCAAGCTCGGACTGGAAGGCATCATTGCCAAGCGGCGCAACTCCCGCTACCAGTCTTCACGGTCCGCGGACTGGATCAAGCTCAAGTGCGGTCTGCGCCAGGAATTCGTCATCGGTGGCTACACCGCCCCGCAAGGCACGCGCACCGGCTTTGGCGCGCTGCTGCTGGGCGTGCACGACGCCGATGGGACACTGCAATACGTCGGCAACGTCGGCAGCGGATTCAGCCAACGCACCCTGACGGAGCTGACGAAAAGACTCGCCGCCCAAGCTCGAAGCAAGAGTCCGTTCTCGGCTCACGCAAAGTTTGAAGGCAAGCCCCGCTGGGTTGCGCCGACCTTGGTCGCCGAGGTCTCCTTTGGGGCGTGGACGCGCGCCGCCCATATCCGCCATGCCGTGTTTCGCGGGCTGCGCACCGACAAGGACGCCCGTGCCATCGTTCGTGAAAAGGCGCTGCCTGTGAAAGCCGCAAAGGTGGCTTCCACCGGGTTGACATCGGCGCAAAGCATGTCCCAGTATTCGCAGATCACGCATCCGCAGCGTGTGATCGACGCCAGCACCGGCACCACAAAGCTGGACCTGGTTCGCTACTACGGCGTTGTCGGCAAGCTGATGATGAAGCACCTCAAGAGTCGCCCGGTATCGCTGGTGCGCGCGCCCGGCGGCGTCGACGCCACGTTGTTCTTCCAGAAGCACGCCGAGACCGACAAGCTGCCAGGCATGCGCCAGCTGGATCCGCCGCCATACATCGGCCATCCGGCGCTGCTGGAGGTCGTCCGACCCCAGGGCCTGCTGTCCGCCGCGCAGTGGAACGCCATTGAGTTCCACACGCTGAATACGGGCGCCGCGTCCTTCGAGCATCCAGATCGCATGGTGTTCGACCTTGACCCAGGCGCTGACGTGCCCTGGGCCTACGTTCAGGAGGCGGCTCAGCTGATGCACGTTTTCCTGTCGCAACTCGGTCTGCCATCGTTCCTCAAGACCAGCGGCGGCAAGGGTCTGCATGTCGTGGTGCCCGTGCGCAGGGTGCACGACTGGGAGACGGCCAAAGGGTTTTCGCAGGCCATCGTGCGGCACATGGCGGGGACGATTCCGCAACGCTTTGTGGCCAAAAGCGGCCCGAAGAACCGGGTCGGCAAGATTTTCATCGACTACCTGCGCAATGGTCTGGGCGCCA
>Ga0335397_10006617_pt1 | contig 14911 bp, 9 predicted proteins | sample MAT04_FD_205740 | JGI IMG/M metagenome (GOLD analysis project Ga0335397, IMG submission 205740) | Freshwater microbial communities from Lake Fryxell liftoff mats and glacier meltwater in Antarctica - MAT-04 (spades assembly) (version 2) ...
GTGGGGGTGGGGGTGGGGGTCGGGGTCGGGGTCGGGGCTCCGGCGCTGGCGAGACGATCGCCTCGCTTGAGGGGGCGACCGGCGTAGCCTCCGAGAGCGGCGACGAGCAGGGTGCCGCGTCCGCCGAGCACCACGGGGACGTCCACGCCGCCGCGCAGCGCGAGGTAGCGCATGCGCGCTCGTCCCTCCGTCGCAACCGCGAACGACTCGCCATCGGCGAGCACCGTGGCGCCGCGCATGTCGTCGGCGACCGTGATGCTTCCTCCACGTGCGACGACCTCGAGCGCTCCGTAGATCTCGAGCGCAGCCGCGCCTGGGGCGTTGCCCGCCGCCACGTTGGCGCGGGCGAGCGCGGCGGGGGACATCGCTCCTCCCTGGGGCACGCCCTCGTGCATGTGGCCGATGCGTCCGCCGTCGACGACGATCGCCGGGCCGTGCGCCTTCACGATCTCGAGGTGAGCGCCGTGCGCCTCGGGCGCGTGCACCGCTGGAGCCGGCGGCGCCTCCGGAAGCTCACCCGGGTCGGCAGGCTCGAAGCGGACGCGATCGCCGAGCGCGAGCGCCGCGCCGTGTCCGTCGAACAGCCGCGGACCGACGGCTCGTCCGAGGAGGCTCCACCCGCCGGGCGAAGCGAGCGGATAGATGCCCGTGTATCGTGCAGCGATCGCCACGCTGCCCGCGGGCACGCGTGGCCGCGGCCGCGCACGGCGTGGCAGCACGAGCCGCGGGTCGAGCCCGCGGAGGTAGGCGAAGCCGGGCAGGAACCCGACCATCGCGACCTCGTACTCGGGTCCCGAATGGAGCGCGACGACGTCCTCGGCGCGCACGCCGAGGCTGGTCGCGACCTCGGCGAGGTCCTCGCCGTCGTACACGACACGGAAGACGTGGAGCGCGGGCGGGGAAGCGAGCGCCGTGGAGGCGCTCGTCGTCGAGAGCACCGCCGCCACTGCGCCCTTCACGGACTCGAGCGTGGCGCCTTCGGCGAGGAAGACGGCGCCGGCTTCCTCGGCGAGGACCACGTCGGCCACACCGGGGACCCCGCGCAGCGACGCGAGCAGCGCGCGGCGATCTGCGCCGTCGGCGAGGGGGAAGCGGAGCGCGCGATCCCCGAACGGGGCAAGCCGACCCTCCTCCACGCCCTACCCCTGCACCTTCGGCCCGAGCGCGTCGCGCACGGCACGCGCGATGGCGACGGCCCCGGGGGTGTCTCCGTGGATGCAGAGCGTGTCGACGCCGCCGTGAGCCGCGAGCTCGCGCGTGCGAGCGGCGGCGATTGCCGGATCGACGACGAGCGCTCCCGGCTCGCCGCGCGGAACGAGGCTTCCGTCCGGGCGCACGCCGCGATCGGCGAAGGCCTCGCGCTGGTACGGCATGCCGGCGGCGCGCGCCGCGCTCTCGAGCGCTCCACCAGCAGGGCCGACGATGGCGAGGCCGTTGCCGAGAGAGCGAGTCACGCCCGCGACGAAGGCTCGCGCCGTCGCCTCGCTCGCATGTGCCGCGTGATAGAGCGCGCCGTGCGCCTTCACGGAGGCGAGCTCCACGCCGGCGCGCGAGGCGACCGCTCGAAGACGAGCACACTGCGCGGCGACCTGTGACGTGAGCTCGTCGGGGGCGACCTCGCGTGCGTGACGACCGAACCCTTCGCGGTCCTCGTACGAGGGATGGGCGCCGACGCGCGTCCCTTCGCTCGCGCAGGCGCGCGTCACGCGATCCATCGACGCTTCGTCGCCGGCATGACCTCCGCACGCGACGTGCACCACGTCGGCGAGGGCGTAGAGCTCGACGGGCTCCTCCTCCGACTCCCCGCCGTCGACGTTGAGCAAAGGCCGCGCGCTCATGTCAGAGCACCTTCGAGTCGAGCAGCCTCGTGTGCACCACGCGCCGCGGCCTGGCGCGGATGTCTGCCGGGTCGCCTTGCACGGCGATGATCCTGAGGTTGATCTGCGGGACGGGGACCTTCACGTCGGGCGCGAGCTCGACCATCTCGATCTTCGGGATCGGATCGAGCAGATCGATCTTCGTCGACTTCTTTCCCTCGCCCTTCGCGACGGGGAGGCCGAGCACCGAGACGTCGGTGCCGGGGTCGTGACCGCTCGGCATCTTCCAGTCCGACACGATCTCGATGCGCATCTCCGCGAGCGTCGCCGAGCTCGGCATACGCAGCTTCTTACCCTGGAGGGCGCGTCGTGCGAGCTCGGCCGCGTTCGCCCAGCCCGGCCGGCCGCCGTCGCACTCGACCACCTCGATGCCGACGATCATCCCGGTGCCGTCGGCGACGGCGCGGAAGACCGCTCGCCCTTTCACGGGCGCCGAGCTCGCGGACGTCGCCTCGCCGAGCGCTTGCAGGACGGGGCCCTCGGGGCCGAGGCCGAGCTCGCGCTCGCGCTGCCGTGCGGGCTCGCGCAGCGCGGCCTCGACGGCGCGCTTCGCCTCGGCGGGCGTCCGCGGGCGGCGCTCGTCGGCCGCGGGGTTCGCGGTCGGCGGGCGTTCGAGCGCGGCCCCGTTCGCGGGACCGATGAACGAATTCGGCGCGCCGAGCGCGAGCCCGATCGCCGGAGAAGCGGACGGCATCGTCATGACGAGGGGCGACTCGGCCGACGGGGAAGGGGAAGGGGAAGGGGAAGGGAGAGGGGAAGGGAGAGGGGAAGGGAGAGGGGAAGGGAGAGGGGAAGGCGTCGCCTCGGCGATCGCCGTCAAAGGCGGAGCCGCGAGGGCCGCGCTCGGCACCGCGCGCGCCGCCTCCGTCGGCCGGCTCGCCTCGGGCCGTGCTGCGACTTCGTCGTCGGACCGGGACGGCTCCTCCTCGGCCGCCGCCTCGATCGCCACCTCCGACACTTCGAGCGGTGCGACTTGCGGGGCCTGTGGTGTCCTGCGACGGGGCGGAGCGGCGAGCAGCGCCACGAGGACCAGCGCGTGCAGCGCGCTCGCTGCGAACAGCGCGGTCGACGCGCGCTTCGACTGGTCGCCTTGGCCCCTCCGCACGTGCGTCAGGTGCCATCGAAGGGGCCGGGGTTCAACGCCTCGTGTGGAAAGAGGTAGGCCCTCCCCTTGCATCGAGTGCTCATCCTCCTTACGGTCTCCGCGACATGACCGACAAAGCCATGAGCGTGCTCCGTATTTTCGACAACTTCGGCCAGTCGCTCGGCCGCGGTCTGCTCGAGCTCGTCTTTCTGAGTGTGCTGGTCGCCGCCGGCGTGTTCGCCGTCCCGGGCTGCCAGAAGTACGACACGCTGATCGAGAAGGACCAGACCTGCCAGCAGAAGTGGTCCGATCTCGACGCCGATCTGCAGCGTCGGTCCGAGCTGATTCCGAACCTCGTCTCGACGGTGAAGGCCTCGGCCAACTACGAGCAGGCGACGCTCACGAAGATCACCGAGGCGCGCGCCTCCGCCACGAGCATCAAGCTCTCGGGCGACGACTTCAGCGACCCGGCGAAGATGAAGGCGTTCGAGGAGGCCCAGGCCAAGCTCAGCGCTGGCGCCATCGGGCGGCTCCTCGTCTCGAACGAGAACTACCCGAAGCTCCAGGCCAACGGGCAGTTCACGGATCTCATGAAGCAGCTCGAAGGCACGGAGAACCGCATCCTCCGCGCGCGTCAGCAGTACAACGAGGCGGTGAAGGACTACAACTCGGAGCTCGGGAAGATCCGCGGCGCTGCGGTCAACAAGGCGACGGGCCAGCCCTTCAAGCCGCGCGTCTACTTCTCGGCCGCGCCCGAGTCGACGGCCGCGCCCAAGGTCTCCTTCTAGAGAGCTCTCGCTAGAGCTCGTATGCGAGCTCGGTGGCCGGCGAGGCTCCCTCGTCGGTCGTGACGTTGGCGAACGTCGTGGCGCCGCTCGTCCGCGGGCTGCCGCTCGAGGCAGTCGCGTGTCGGCGAGCGCCACGATGCGCATGAAAGCAGGCAAAATACGGCCTTCCGGGGGCTTTCAGCGGACCACGTCAGGCCTTTGATCGCAGGCGCCCCCGCGCCTCTGGTAACCTGGTCGTGGCATGTCGCGTCTACGCAGCTACTGGGGCTGGGGGTACGAGGACAAGTTCCCTCGCGACGACGTGCGCAAGGCCGTCGGAGCACGGCTCGGCGCCGTGTTCGGGAAGACTCCCGAGCTCCGCCCTCCGCCCTCGCTCGAGGGCGCTCGCATGCCCGAGCCGCGCTACTCGCCGCCGGTCGAGCTCCGGGGGATCGGCACGACCGATCGCCACGCGCGCGCGCTCCACACCTACGGCCGCGGTTATCGCGATCTCGTCCGCGGCTTCGCCGGCGACTTCTCGGCGGCGCCCGACTGGGTGTTCCATCCGACCGAGGAGCAGCACCTGACGGCGCTCTTCCGCTTCTGCGAGAAGGAGTCGATCGCCTTCATCCCGTACGGCGGCGGAACGAGCGTCGTGTCGGGCACCGAGTTCAGCCCGAACGGTCGCTTCCGTGGCACGGCCTGCGTCGACCTCACGCGCATGGACAAGGTGAACGAGGTCGACATGACCTCGCGCGCGGCGCGCATCCAGGGTGGCGCCTCGGGGCCGCGCATCGCCGACCAGCTGAACCCGTACGGCCTCTCGCTCCGTCACTTTCCGCAGAGCTACGAGCTGTCGACGCTCGGCGGCTGGATCGCGACGCGCGCGGGGGGTCACTACGCGACGCTCTACACGCACATCGACGACTTCATCGAGTCGGTCCGCATGGTGACGCCGTCGGGCGTGATGGAGACGCGCCGGCTCCCCGCGTCGGGCGCGGGCCCGAGCCCGGAGCGCTTCGTGCTCGGCTCCGAGGGCGCGTTCGGCATCATCACCGAGGCGTGGGTCCGCGTGCAGTCGCGGCCTCGCTGGCGCGCGTCGGCAAGCGTGCACTTTGCACGCTTCGAGGACGCCGTGATCGCCGCGCGCATCCTCTCGCAGTCGGGGCTCTTCCCCTCGAACTGTCGGCTGCTCGACCCGGGCGAGGCGATGTTGCACGAGGTGGCGACCGACGGCACGAGCGTCCTGCTCATCGCCTTCGAGTCCGCCGACCATCCCGTCGAGCCGTGGATGGAGCGCGCGCTCTCGATCGCGACCGACCTCGGTGGTGACGGCGACGAGCCGAAGTACACGACCGACGTGATCAACTCGGTGGCGCCGCGAGCGTCGTCGATTCCTGTGCCGCCGCCCTCGACGCCGTCCGGTCGGCCGCCGTCGATCGATCACGACACGAACGACGCCTCGAGCTGGAAGCAGGCCTTCCTCGACGCGCCTTACCTCCAGACCGCGCTCGTCACGATGGGCGTCGTCTGCGACACGTTCGAGACCGCGTGCACGTGGGACCGCTTCAATGCGCTCCACGAGGCGGTGACGAAGGCCGTCGATGGCGCGATGAAGGAAGCCTGCGGCGGCGGCATGATCACGTGTCGCTTCACGCACGTGTATCCGGACGGCCCTGCGCCCTACTACACGTTCATCGCACCGGGCCGCGCGGGCGCCGAGCTCGAGCAGTGGGCGAAGATCAAGGCGGCGGCGAGCGAGGCGATCCTCGCGAGCGGCGGGACGATCACGCACCACCACGCGGTCGGTCGCCTGCACCGTCCGTGGTGGGAGCAGGAGCGCTCGCCGCTCTTCGAGGTCGCGCTCTCGGCGGCGAAGGACAAGCTCGATCCTAGCGGCGTCCTCAACCCCGGTTGTCTGCTTCCGTCGAAGCCCTGAGCGATTGAGCGATTGAGCGATTGAGCGATTGCGGAGAGCCGCATGACGGGAAACCGTCATGCGAGCCGTCGCCCGAAGCGGCGACAAGACACGTGTTGCCGTCGTCCCTTACGCTGGAGCCATGTCTCCGCCGATCACGCTCATGCGCCTCTGCGTCGCGACCGCTGTCGTGGCCTCTCTCGGCGCCGGCGCCGGCTGCTCGAGCGCCGACGATGCGGCCGCGTCGGAGGACGAGCTCTCGTACGAGCTCTTTCCGACCACGAAGGTGCTGAGCGCAGCGGATCTCGCCGGGCTCGTCTCGTCGCCCGACGGGACGCTCACGTTCGCGACGGCGCCTGCGTCGCTCGCCGATCTCGCGGAGGGCAACGTCGTCCTCGCGAGCCTCTCCGCGGCGACGCCGGCCGGCTTGTTGCGCTACGTCACGGCCTTCGAGCGCGAGGGCGGCAAGCTCACGATCCACACGATGCAGGCGGCCATCCCGCTCGCGTTCCGCAGGCTGCACGTGAGGTCGCAGCGCGACATCACTGGGTTCGGGAGCAAGCCGGTGGCCTTCAACGACCTCTCACCGCGGACGTTGCGCCCGAAGGGCGAGCTGATCGGCGGTGACGCCGACGCCGAGCTGCCGCTCGATTTCTTGCTCTACGACGCCGACAACAATTCTTTGACCACGAACGATCAGATCGGGATCCATGGAACGATCGGAGGCGGCTTTCACTTCGGCATCTCGCTCGACGTCGACTGGGGCGCGGTCGCGGAGATCCCGGAGACGGTCGCCACGTGCCTCGCGGACGCCAAGGGCATTCTCGGTTTCGACCTCACGAAGTGCTCACCGACGAAGCTACTCCCCGAGGTGAAGCTCAGCTTCGAGGCAGATCCGTACATGAAGGCGCACGTCTCGCTCTACGGAGCGGCGTCCCTCTCCTACGAGAAGACCTTCGACCTTGCCTCGATTCCGCTCTCGCCGATCCCGGTCGGTCCGCTCGTCTTCATCCCCAGCGTCGACATCACGGCGAAGGTCGGGGGCAGCGCGGGGGCTGGATTCACGGTCGGTGCGCACGGGCTCGTCGAGCTGAAGAGCGCTGTCTCCATCTCGTCGAAGAACGGTCCCGACATCACGCCGATCGCGATCAAGAATCTCGACTTCGCGGCCGATGACACGAAGGTGATCCTCCAGGCTCAGGCCAAGGTTGGCGTTGGCGCGCGGCTCAACGTTCAGCTCTACGGCGTGGTTGGTCCTTACGCGCAGGCAACGGCCTTCGCCCAGGTGAAGGCGGATGCCTTCGCGAACCCGTGCTGGGCGCTCCACGTCGGTGTCGACACCGCCCTCGGCGTCCGCGTCACGTCACCGACGCTTCCGTTCATCGGAGGCGTCACGCTCCTCGACTGGAAGGGGCTCGAGCTCACCCCGATCGACAAGGTGATCGCGTCGGGCACGTGTCTTCCCGTCGAGAAGGGGCCGCCACTTCCGCCAGGTAGCGGACCGGACGCCGTGACGTACGCGAACCCAGTGTTCGCGCCGTGGGCGCACGTGAGCAGCCCCGTGGGCGACGACGGCGTGGTCAATTCGTTCCTCGTCGACGGACTCGAGTGGTCGAACCTCACGCCAACGATCGACGCGCGCTACGCGGCGGTCGGCAGCCGCAACGAGTCGGTGGTGAAGTTCGACGACGGGGGCAACCTCATCTGGTCGCGGCGCTATCGTCCCGATCCGCTCACGCCGTTCATCACGCTCCGCCGGCTCGTCTCCACGCACGACGCGTCGATGATGATCCTCGCGAAGGGAGGCACCGCCGAGCGTGCGAGCCTCCTCAAGATCGGCCAGAGCGGCGGCGTCTGGTTCCGCAAGCGCATCACGCTACCGGCCGAGACAAAGTGCGACTTCGAGCCGTTCGAGCTCGTGCGCGACGCCCAGAACGGGTTCTTCGTCCTCGCGACGTGTCTCAACGAGCAGCGCGCCGCGCTCGCGCACCTCGACGAGAACGCCGAGCTCCTCGGCGTGCAGCTCTTCGGCGACGTCGACCCTGCGACGCGAACGATCGCTCCCTCGGCGATGGCGCGGTTCGGCGACGACGTCGTCGTGATGGGCGCGAGCTCGACGACGAGCGAAGGAACACGCATGTTCGCCATCCGCCTCTCGGCGGCGGACGCCAGCCCCAAGTGGTCGAACCGGATCCTCGGGTGCCCGACCGCGCTCGACCTCCACCCCGCCGAGGCGCGCGTGAACACCGACAACCAGCTGACGATTGTCGGCACCGCCGGGGACCATCGCGCCGGCATGGTGATGCGCATCAAGGACGACGGAAGCCTCTCGTTCGTGAACCTCAACTACCTCGATGCGAAGGGTGACCTTCCGTACAACATGCTCTCGTTCGGCGAGCTCCCGACGACCGGCATCCTGATCGCGGGCTCGACGCAGGATACGACGCAGCCGACGACGCAGCCGACGTCGCTCGTCGTCGCGAGCCTCGACTCGATCGGTCGGACGCTCTGGACGAAGCTCTACACGCTGCCGAACGGGCGCTCGATGAACCAGGCGAGCCTTCGCATCACGGATGACGGCGGCATCGTGGTCAGCGGCATCGCGCAGCACACGTCGGTGCCGGGCGGCTCGCTCTTCACGATGAAGGCCTTCGCGAAGGACGGTGGCCTGCAGGGCGCACCAGGCGTGAACGTGACGTCGATGACCGCGCTTCCACCGGTCGCGTGTCCCTCGCAGGTCGTTCCGTGGCCGGTCGTCGTGACGCCCGTGACCGGTATCGTCACCAGCCTGCCCACGCTGGTCGAGGACGGCGCCGTCAGCGTGCCCTGAGAAGCGAGGCGCTCAGGGCGAGCCGCAGAAGGACGTGCACGAGCCCGAGTCTTGCGCCCCTGCATCCCCCTGGCAGTTGCCGAGGCACTCGGCGCCGAAGTTGGTGACCGAGCAGGCGTCCCCCGCCGACTTCCTCGTCGCGCACTTGTTCGTGTTCGTGCAGTAGAGACCGAGGACGCAGTCGAGCTCACGTGCACACGTCGCGCCCAGGCCACCGGGAGCGGTCGTACTGCACTTGCCCAGAAGACAGTTGAGCGTCGAGGCGCAATCACTGGAATTGAGGCAGTCTGCGCCGCTTTGACCTCGCGCAACGCACACGCCCTTGACGCAGTTCGAGTCCACGCTGCACTCGGACGTCGCTGCGGTGGCGAAGCCAAGCGCGCTACCGCCCCCGTCGACCATCAACGGCCCGCAGGCCTGACCCGCGGTGGGGATGGTCTTGCACGTCCCCTCGGTCGTCGATGTGTATCCCACACACGTCGTCCCCCCGGCGCACTCGAGCGGGAGGGCGCACGGCATGCCGACGGTCTGCTTTCCGAAGACGGTCGCAATGCAGCTCACGTCGACGGGCGACTTGTACGCCAGGTCGACGAGCTTGCCGCACGACCACGACGAGAAGAAGCTCTTGCACGCCGCGAGGTTGGCCGTGTCGACGTGCACGCGCCCTTTCGTCACGGACTGCTCGACGCGGACGCGGCACTCGTCCCGGAGCTTCACGAAGGTGCCGCCGTAGAGCTGGTACTCGAACGTGGCCTTGTCCGCCGCCGTGCAGCACGACTCGAACTTGTCGGCTCGCGCTCCGAAGACACCGTCGCACCAGGCGAGGCCGCTTCCGGGCACCGACGTCAGGTCCTTGGGCTGCCCACTCGTCCCGCTGGTCCCGCTGGTCCCGCCGCCGCTGTCGGGACGCTCGAAGTTGGGGTTCGCCGATCGGCCGTCGACGATCGCGTGATCGCTGCACGCGACCGCGGCGAGCGCCCCACCGAACAAGACGACCGTCGTAGCGAAGAGCCAGATCCTCATGTGCACATCCCCTTGCCGATCAAGCTACTCGCCGGTGGCGGGGAACCAAAGCAAAAGGAGGGAGCCACTTGCGTAGCTCCCTCCTCGGTGGCGCCTTGGCGCCGGTCTCGTGTCTATCGGACCCGAAGGTCGCTCAGCTCACAGCCCGGCGGTGCCGGTGCCCGCGCTCGGGGGGGCCGCGCCTCCGCCGTCGCACACCGGGCCGTAGCCCGAGTTGACCTGCGGCGAGGGGAGCGCGAGCTGCGAGCCGGCGCCGGCGAGGTTGTTCACGTCCTTCGCGATGATGCCGCCGTACGAGATGCTGTAGACGAAGTTGTCGAGGAACACGCCGCGTCGAACCTCGGGGCCGTAGTAGCCGCCGCAGTAGCCGTAGGGGTTCGTCGAGACGAGCGGGGTGTGGTCGATGCTCCCGAGCTTCGCGAAGCCGCTCGCGGCGTCGACGCGGAAGAGCTCGAGCGAGCTGTGCATGCCGCCGCCCGTGCCGTCGTTGGGCGCGTAGGCGTAGTAGGGGAAGGCGAGGGTGCCCTGCTCGGCGAAGTAGGTGAACGCCTTGTGGTTGCCCTCGGCCTCGCTCGTTCCGTACTGTGCGTTCGAGTACGTGAACTTGTGCGCGACGATGGGGTTCGTGCCGTCGGTCACGTCGAAGATCTGCAGCTGGAGGCCCTGCGTCTGGCCGGTCGCGGTCGCCGCGCGGCCGATCGTCAGGAGGTGCGTCGCGTCGAGCGGGTGCATGTACTCGCTGAAGCCGGGGATCGTCAGCTCGGCGAGCTTCGACGGCGCCGTCGGGTTCTGGAGATCGATGACGAACAGCGGGTCGGTGCGGCGGAAGGTGACGACGTACCCGCGGCCACCGATGAAGCGCACGCTGTAGATCTGCTCGTTCGGAGCGAGCTCACCGACGTCGCCGGTGAGGTCGAGCCAGCCGCCGCTCACGCCCATCGTGAACACGTGGTTCACGATCTGCGGGCGGTCCTGCGGGCCCGAGGTGTTGCCCGGGAAGGTGGGCTCCAGGTACTTGCCGTCCTGGTCGAGGTACATGCGGCTCTCGCTCGTCGCGATGCGGAGGTAGCCGTCCTTGTCGTCGAGCGAGAACTGGTCCTTCACGTTGCCGGCGACCGTGCCGGAGGCGACGTAGTTCGGGAAGCCCGCGTCGGCCGTGAAGTCGAACTTGTGGATGTGCGTCTTGCTCGTCGCGTACGCGATGACCGAGGTCGGCGTCGTGGTCGGCGTGTTGCGCGGACGGAGCGTCTTCGTCCCGACGCCGCCGGCAGTCGCGGGGGGAGGAGGCGACGCCTCCGTGGTACCGCCGTTGACGGTGCCGCTGCCGGTCGAGCCGCTGCCCGAGGTCCCGACGTCGTCCGCCCATGCGTACGGCGGCTCGACCCAGGCCTGCGCCGCGAGGTAGATGGTGTCCGCGCTGCCGTAGACGGTCTCGGCGCGGCCGAGGATCGCCGACTCACGGGCAAGCGCCGTGGGGTTCGCGAGGTCGATCGAGGCGATCTCGGTGAGGCCGCTCTCCGTGGAGCCCGTCGTCGGAACGTAGAAGTCCTCGCAGGCGATGCTGGAGACGGCGACCGCGCCCGCGTTCTTCGTGAACGTGTACGGCATCCAGTCGGAGAGCTGGCTCGCGTCGACGGCGGTCTTGTTCGCGGCGCGGAGCTGCTCGAGCGCGGCGATCATCTCGGTGCCCGTCTTCGGGTACGGATCGGTCGTCGGCGTCGTGGTCGTTCCGCTGCTGCCGCTCGAGGTCGAGCCGCCGTTGTCCGACGGGGGAGCCGTCGGGTCGCCCGGGTACGACGGGTACGTCTGCTGCGGGAACAGCTCGTAGATCGAGTACTTGAGCTTCGGGCCGTGCGCGTTGCCCGAGAGCACCGTGCGGACGTGCGTGCCGACGCGGCGAGAGTCGAGGTAGTTGCCCTCGAAGTACATCTCGCGCGTGACCTGCGGCGCGCCGCTGTCGAGCGAGAGGACCGTGATCTTCGTGAGCGGGACGTACGCCTCGGGAGCCGTGCCGTTGCCGCCGGGGTAGGCGGGCACGCTCGAGGGAGCGCCGACGTTCGCGCGGTCGACGCCGCCACCCGGATACGCGTAGTAGTCCTGGTAGCCTTCCTTCGGCTTGATGCCCGTCGCGGTGTAGAGGCTCGCGCCGTTGACCTGCGAGTAGATGACGGCCTTGCCGCCGTCGACGAACATCTCGGTGGGCGTGCCCTCGATGTCGAGCGTCGAGAGCTCCTTCATCTGGTTCGCGGGCCAGGCGTTGAGGACCTTGAACGCGCGTCCGTGGAGGACGTAGAGGTTCTTGCCGTCCGTCTTGACGAAGTCGGCCTCGTCGACGCCGGCGACCTGGTTGTTCGTCTCGGAGTGCGACGTCGACGTGGACGGATCGATCGGGGCCGAGCCGCTCGTGCCGCTCGAGCCGCTCGAGCTGCCGGAGTTGCTCGGGGCGCTCGGGGGCGTGGGGGAGCCCGCGCCCTTCGCATCGCCCTCGGCGACGCCGATCGTGCCGCTGCTGCCGCCGCCGTAGCCGCCGCCGTAGCCGCCGTACGCGCAGCTGGCGTCGCCGTTGCGGAGGATGCACTTCTGGATCGACTCGATCTGGAGATCGATCCCGTGGTTGATCTTGTAGGTGGCGTCCGCCTTCAGGTCGGAGACGAGGTCGCCGCAGTTCTTGGAGCGGTGGAGGCTCACGCGCGTCGAACCGGCGTTCCCACCCTTCGAGCTCGAATCACTCGAGCCGCAGCCGACGGCGGCAGAGGAGGTCACGGCGGCGAGGAGAACCAGTGCGGTGTGGATCTTCATGATGGTCAGGGCTCCGAGCGTGCCATGAGCAAGGCCTGGGCCAAGCTGGCTCAACCATGAAAACCAACGGAAAACTCGAAGGTTGTTCTCCACAGGCACAGAGCGCCCCGGACCCGGGCGTCGTGCTGTGCCGCCGGTTGGCACAGATGGCACCCTCGATCGCCCGGCGGGTCGCTGCTATGACCGCGAGCGTGCGCCCCACCCCCGAGCAGCTCGCGCCCCTGACCCGGTTCGAGCGCGCGTCGTTCCGCATCGCCGACGTCCTCGCAGCGCCGGTGCTCACGCCGGTCTCGGCGAACTGGAACAGCGTCGTGATGGGCGCGCTCATCTACAGCTGCGGCAGCCGGCGCTTCAACATCCACGGTCTCGACAACCTCGCGGGCTATGGGAAGAAGGACTCGATCCTCCTCGTCGCGAACCATCGCTCCTTCTTCGACTTCTTCACCATCACCGCGCTCCTCTACTGGCGGACGAACCTGACGAAGCGGATCTTCTTCCCGGTCCGCCAGAGCTTCTTCTACGACCACCCGCTCGGCCCCGCGGTGAACTTCGCGATGAGCGGCATGCGCATGTTCCCGCCGGTGATGCGCGACAAGGACAAGCGCGCGTTCAACAACTACTCCGTCGCGCGATGCGTCGAGGAGCTCGACCGGCCCGACATCGGGACCGTGCTCGGCATCCATCCCGAGGGCACGCGCAACAAGGGGAGCGACCCGTACGCGTTCCTCCCCGCGCAGCCCGGCACCGGCCGCATCGCGCTCGGCTCGAAGCGCGCGCACGTCATTCCGGTGTTCGTCCTCGGCATGGGCCAGAGCATCACGGGCGAGTGGCGTATGAACTGGCTCACCCCCGACGAGCACCCCGTCGACGTCTACTTCGGCGCGCCCATCGACTTCTCGGACCTGAAGCCGAAGGCGAACATGCTGACGGCGCAGAAGCGCGCGGCCGACCGCTGCCTCGACGCCATCAAGGTGCTCGCGGACCTGCAGCGCCGCGATGCGGCCGTGCGTGAAGGGCGCGACCCGGACTCGGTCGTCGTCCTCGAGAAGTCGGACGACGGCGCACGCACCGCCGCCGCAGCAGTGAAGGTCGCGAACGCAGCGAACCTCGCGAACGCCGCCCGCGCCGCCGAGGCCGCCGCCCACGACGCTCGTGACGCCAACGATCGTGGCTGAGAGCTCACCGCCTCGTGCTCCCAGGCCGTTCTGGCGATCGGGGACCGCGCTCATCTTCCTCGGGCTCGTGCTCGGCGTCGTGCTGGGCGGGTTCCTGCCCTCCGATCGTCATCCGACCGCGTTCGCGTTCTTCCAGTTCTGCTCGAAGGGCTTCCTCTCGCTCATCAAGGGGATCATCGTCCCGCTCCTCGTCGCGACGATCATCACGGGCATCGCGCAGACGGGCGACCTCAAGGCCGTCGGCCGCATGGGCGCCAAGTCGCTCGTCTACTTCGAGGTCGTCACGACGATCGCGCTCTTCCTCGGCCTCGGGATCGCGAACTGGCTACGCCCCGGAGAAGGGCTCCACATCAAGGCCGACGCGCACACGGTGCTCGCCACGCCGAAGACCGGCTGGGAGATCGCGCTCCACGCGTTCCCCTCGAACGTGATCGAGCATGCCGCGAAGGGCGACATCCTCCCGGTCGTCGTGTTCGCGACGCTCTTCGGCATCGCGCTCACGCGCGTCGGCGAGCGCGGCGCGCCGGTGCTGCGCTTCTTCGACGGCGTCGCGCAGGTGATGTTCAAGTACACGGCCATGATCATGTCGCTCACGCCGATCGGCGTGTTCGGCGCGATGGCCTACAACGTGAGCCACATGGCCTCGGGCCAAGGGGGGAACGGGCTCGAGGGCTGGCCGGCCGTGTTCGATCTGCTCAAGCACTACTCGGTGCTCGTCGGCAGCTTGTATCTCTCGCTCTTCCTCCTCGTCCTGCTCGTGTTCATCCCGGTGATGCTGCTTGCGCGCATCCCGATCGTCTCGTTCTTCCGGCACATTCGCGAGCCGGCGATCATGGCGTTCTCGACGGCCTCGAGCGAGGCCGCGTTGCCGAAGCTCCTCGAGCAGATGGAGAAGCTCGGCGTCCCGCGCCGCGTCGCGAGCTTCGTCATCCCCACGGGCTACTCGTTCAACCTCGACGGCTCGACGCTCTACCTCGTGCTCGCCTCGCTCACGATCGCGCAGGCCGCGAAGATCGAGATGAGCCTCTCGACGCAGATCGCGATGGTCTTCACGTTCATGCTGACGTCGAAGGGCGTCGCGGGCGTGCCGCGCGCAACGCTCGTCATCATCGCGGGCACCACGCAGGGCTTCGGTCTCCCGGGCGAGGCGGGTGTCGCGATGATCCTCGCCGTCGACGAGATCATGGACATGGCGCGCTCGGCGCTCAACCTCACGGGCAACGGGCTCGCGGCGTGCGTCATCGCGCGCTGGGAGGGCGTGTTCGGCGAGAAGCCCCCCGTCGAGGACGCCCTCGAAAAAGCGACCTAGGAGACTGGTGTGAAACGACCTCACGCGACGAGATCGTGGTGGTGCGAGGGCACCGGTCGTAGCCTAGTGAGCTCCGAGATCGGGCACGGGCACGGGCACGGGCACGGGCACGTCGAGACGAGACGAGAC
>Ga0335397_10006621_pt1 | contig 14906 bp, 10 predicted proteins | sample MAT04_FD_205740 | JGI IMG/M metagenome (GOLD analysis project Ga0335397, IMG submission 205740) | Freshwater microbial communities from Lake Fryxell liftoff mats and glacier meltwater in Antarctica - MAT-04 (spades assembly) (version 2) ...
GTGTTGCCGGCGCACTCACCCTGCACGTTGGCCGCAGGGCGCGGCACGAGGCCCTCGTCGATGGAGCCATCGCAGTTGTCATCGTTGCCGTTGCAGGTCTCGCCGGTCGGCTGGTAGTTCTCCGGCGCGTTGCCGTAGCTCCCGCCACTGCAGACCTGCACGTTGTTGGCACACTTACCTCTGACATTGGTCGCCGGGATCGCGGTCACCCCATCGTCGATCCCACCCGCGCAGTCATCGTCCTTGCCGTTGCAGATCTCGTTCGTCGGCTGGTAGTTGTCCGTCGCCTCGACGTAGCTTCCACCAATGCAGACCCGAACGTTATTGGCGCACTTACCTCGGACATTGGTCGCCGGGATCGCGGTCACCCCATCGTCGATCCCACCCGCGCAGTCATCGTCCTTGCCGTTGCAGGTCTCCGGGCTCGGAGTGTGATTTCCCAGGTCGCTCACGTACCCATTCACGCCGTCGCAGACCTCGGTGTTGCCGGCGCACTCACCCTGCACGTTGGCCGCAGGACGCGGCACGAGGCCCTCGTCGATCCCACCCGCGCAGTTGTCGTCCTTGCCGTTGCATGTCTCGGCCACCGGCGTGTAGTTCGTCGTCGCGCCAATGTAGCTTCCACCACTGCAGACCCGAACATTGTTGGCGCACTCACCCTGCACGTTGGTCGCCCCGATTGCGGCAAGCCCGTCGTCGATCCCACCCGCGCAGTTGTCGTCCTTGCCGTTGCATGTCTCGGCCACCGGCGTGTAGTTCGACGTCGCCCCAATGTAGCTTCCACCACTGCAGACCCGAACGTCATTGGCACACTCGCCCTGAACGTTGGCCGACGGAATCGCAGCGGCGTCCTCGTCTTTGGTCCCATCGCAGTCGTCGTCTACCCCGTCGCACGTGCTGTCCGTCGTCGAGACCGCAATGCATCCCCCGACTTCGCAGTTCCGACCGCTCCTCGCCGCCGGACACTCGCACGCATAAGCGATGGGCGGCTCGCAGTCCGCGTCGTCGAGGTCGGCGTCGCACGGCCCGGCCGCGCGGTCGAAACGTTCGCCAAATCCGGGACCGGCGCCCGAGCGGTTCCTGCCTGCCTTCACCCACGCGGTGACAACCTCGCGACCCGCGTTGACCCCCGTGCCGGCAAAGGTGCCGTTGTGCCCGCGAAGCCTCCCGAAGCGCTGCGTCTCGCCGCCCGCGAACTTCAGCACGACGTTGCTAAGTTCCTTGCAGGAGCGCACCTTCACCGCGGTACATCCAAACCGCACCGCCACGTCTCCAGCCGGATCGCCATGTCCGCAGTCGAGGGCGTCCGACCACGACGAGCACGCGGCCGCGTCGGGTACCGTGCACGTGCCACCACCTTGACATGGTCCCGCTCCTCCTACACACACGCCGTTCGCGCACTGGTCGCTGCTCGTACAGGCGTTCCCGTCGTCGCATGGAGCGCTATTGAACGCGTGTGTCACGGCGCCGGTCGCTGGATCGCACGCATCGTCCGTACAGACGTCGCGGTCGTCGACGACCGCCATCGCGCAGGGGCGCATCTGGACGCAGACACCTCCAACCCGCTCGAATCCGTCCTCGCACGCACAAACGCGGCCGCTGGCGTCTCCTTCGGCCGGCTGGGGAATGTCGCGGCACGTCTCGTAAGCGCCGCACGGGCTCGATCGACACGCGTCGATGTCCTGGCACGTTCCGCTCGATGCCGGGTTACCCGCCGCATTTCCACAGAACGTGCCCTCACAGCAGGGCACGGTGGGGTCGCACGGTGCATCGAGCGACAGGCACCCATCTCCATCGCAGTCGTTGTCCAGCGCGATGTAGTCGGGGAAGCCGGACTGGTGCGCGGTAAGATGTCTTTGGCACTCCCGGGGCGTCATCTTCTCGATGACGTACTTCTTTTTCTTCTTCCCGCTGTCGTAGTGGCAGATCTTCACCCGACCCTTGTTGTCTTGGAACGCCTTGTATTCGCACTGCGCCGCCGTGAGCGACGAGGCCACGAACGCCGGCGCGCCCGAGTCGGAGGGCTCAGGCTCTGCGGAGCAACCGACGACGAGGCAGGCGCAGACCAGGGTCACCAACGGCAGAGTGCGGCTCATGGAACCCTCGGAGGACTTGAGTTATCCCGATTCGGTCGCGACGGAGCAGACGGGAGAGAGCTTCCCGTCGAGGTTGCGCCAACACACGACGTTATCGGCGCCAAGGAACATCGAAATTGCGCCATGCATCCCAGGTCGCCAGCGACGTGGTCGATGCGCTCCTGTTCCTGACTTGAGCGCGAGTCCCTCGGATCGAGGTTCACTGCTTCGCAGGCGCTTCCGATGCGAAGTAGCGGTCGAGCGCCACCACCGTCGGCGCGCTCAAGATGTGCCACAGCGCGTGCAGCTGCAGCGGGCTCTGCGGGTCGCAGACGACCCGGTTCCAGTCGAGGAGCCAGGCGATGCCGGCGAGGGTGAAGCTGCCGATCGCCAGCCACAGGAAACCGCTGCGAGCGCGCGTCAACTTGCGGCGACGCCAGTGCCACTCGATCGCAATCGCAGCGAGCGCCATCGCGACGAATGTGAGCTTGCGCGTCTCGGGTGCGAACCACGAGACCAGCGCTGGCACAGCGGCGATGGCCGCGTAGCTGAACGCGAAGGCTGCCGGGCCGAGCGCGAAGCGGCGTCCGAGCGCCCACGCCAGCCCAAAGCCGGCCAGGAGAAAGAGCGACACGCCGTCGAGCCACTCGCCGAGCCACGTCAGCGTCGCGTGATAGTGGAAGCTGAAGATCGCGATCGAGCATGCGGCGAGCGCGAGCAGAACCGACGGCAAGCGACTCTGCGCGAGGCGGATGCGGTCCCGCGGGCGACGGCCGAGCGCGAACCACAGGATGAGCGTGCCGCCTAACGCCGGGGACAGACTCGACCAGGCGTCGATCAGCTGGCGCACGCCATGGGTCGCGACCGCCTCGCAGTAGCAGCCATGCGCAATGCATGTCGCCGGCGCCATGCGCGCTGCGTCGTCGGCGACACCGCCAAGGATCACGAACGCGACGACGACGGCAGCGAGCAGGAGCAGTGGCACCAGCATCAGCAAGGGGCGAAGCCGATGGTCGACGTGCGTGGTTTGCATTGCCGCAACCTCGGACAACGCGCCTATCGCGGTGGTGCCATGCTGTAGCGGATTCGCGCCACGTTTGGCCTGCTGGCCTGCGGCGACACTTGACGGAGCGTAGGCGATCGACGAGCTTCGACGCTCGATCTAGATAGCTGCGGAGCTCGGTGATGGACGGGGTCAAGACTCATTCCCAGGGCGGCGGGCTCACGCTCGTGACCCAGTTCGAAGAGCTCGCCGTCACACCGATCGGCCGAGCCCTCGCGGGTGACTCGTTCCTGAGCTGGTGTTACTCCCCGCGCCTCGGCGGCACGGTGCACTTCGGGCAGCGCGGCGCCGGCGACGCGGCCGTGCTCGTTCGAATGTACGGGCTCATCGCACATCGCGCGCTGCGATTGCCGTTGCGGCGGGTGGTCGACGGGCGCGAGTTCTCGAACGTGGACGACGACGCGTGGAGCATGATGGTCGGTCGCGTCGGCCCTCGCCTCGAGGCGCTGCGTGGCATCATCGAGCGCCAAGCGATCATCGTGATGCCCGGGCCCGACGGCGTGCGCGTCTCCGGGCTCCTGCCCGCGCTCGGACCGGGCGACCCATTTCGCATCTTCGAAGACGCGGCCGCGGCCTACGCTTGGGCCGACCCCGAGGACGGGCCCGCGGCGCACGCGGCTGTCGAGCAGCTTCGCACCGAGATCGGTGGCAACGCGCGCATCGTCTCAGCCGTGCGCGCCTGGATCAGGAACAACCTGCGTAAGGCCAACGTAACCGCGTGTGGGAACCAGCTCGGGCAGTCGAGCCGGAGCCTCCAGCGTCACCTCGCTTGCGCCGGCGTCTCCTTTCGCGCGCTGGTCAGCGAAGTCCGAGTCGAGGCCGCGCGTGCGCTTCTCCTCGAGGGTGACGGGAAGATTGCTTCGATTGCTCGTACGGTCGGATGTTCGTCGGCTTCGCAGCTCGGAGCGCTGCTGCGGCGCACCGGCGAGTCACCGCCATCCGCCATTCGATCGACGCGCGGCAACTCGCGTTGACACGGTGCTGTGGCGCCTCGCTGCCAGCTCGGGATCACTCGCTCAATCCCGACCCATAATCGCTATGGCTTTCCCGTTTGCACCCCGAATCCGAACGACTTGGGGAGGGGGCGTCTGGGCCGACCTGTTAGTCATTCCCGGAGCGTACGCGCCATCGACTCACAGGCGACGCGCACGAGGTCTTCGGGCGCCAGCACCGCGCTTGCGATAGTGACCGCGCGCGTGGCGGCTTGCCTGGCTTCGTCGCGCCGCCCGGCGTCGCGTAACAGCGCCGCCAGGTTGTTGAGCGTGGCCGCGACCTCATGGCTGTCGGGCCCGAGCGTCGCTTCCTTGCGTGCGATCGCTTCGCGGTACGCGGCCTCCGCCTCGGCGCTCTGGCCCTGCTCGGCGAGCGCGTCGGCGAGGCTGTGTAGCGCGAACGCGACCTCCGGGTGGTCCGGGCCGCCCGAGTTCGCATACAGCACCAGTGCCTGCCGATATGCAGCCTCGGCTTCGCCGTGGCGTTCTTGTCCCGCGAGCGCATCGCCCCACCCGCAGAGGTCGGTCGCGAGCGCAAAGCCCTCGCCATCACTCGCCCGGCGTGCCGTGACCGCGTTCTGCGCCCAGCGCTCCGCGGCTACGAAGTCGCCGCGCGCGGTCGCGAGCCCCGAGAGGTTATGGAAGTGCCCGGGCGGTTGTTCGAGGCCTGCATTCGTTCGCAGCGCTCCCGCCCGTTCGTAGGCCGCCAGCGCCTCGTCGTAGCGGCCGGCAAAGCGCCAACACACGCCGAGCGAGTTGTGCTGGTCGGCCAGCTCGACCGCGCCCTCGCCGTGCACCAGCGTCGCCTCCGCGAGCGCTTCGCGCAGGTGCGCCTCAGCGTCGGCATAACGTCCGGACAGCGCCTCGAGATAGCCGAGCCTTCCCAGCACCGACACCCGGTACGGCCGCACAATCTCCGCCTCGCCCGCTTCACCATAGATGTCATGGATCGCGAGCGCCGCGCGATACCGCGCCTCCGCCTCGCTCATGTGTCCCAGCGCCGAGAGCGCATCGCCCTCGACCGCCACTGCCTGCGCATAGTCCGGATGTTCGTCGCCCACGGCCGCACTCAAGCGCGCTGCCGCCGCCACCGCCAGCGCCCGGCCTTCTTCTGGCGCGCCCGCCGCGATGCGTTCCGCTGCCGCGTCGACCGCGCTCACTGCCGCGTCCCACTCGGCCTCGTCAAAGCTCGGTTCCTGCATCGTCGACCTCTGTTCTTCGCGGCGCGGGGCCACATCGAGACACCTCGCCGACCAACATACCTTGTATTGCATCGCCCCACATCCCACCCACGAGGAGGGTCGTGCATTCAATCATCAGTGTCGTGAAGGGGCGGGGGCTGCCTGGTCGCTGTTGCGTCGCTGGCGTCGGGTCTTGTCTCGTGTGGGCCAGCAGCACCCCGTCGGGCGGCACGCCGCCAACGCCGGCTCCGACAACCGACGCGCCGTGCCTCGTTACGCCCGATCTGCCAGCCGCGACGCCGCTCGTCCTCACGACGCGATGCGCCCTCACGCTGGCCGCACGAGGCCAACAATTCTGGGACTGGCGAAGCCCCGACTCGTGACCCACGGAACCGAACGACTCGAGCTCGATGGTCTCTCGCTGATGTTTCTGGCCTGACCCGCTGGGCCATCACGATGGCCCGCGCCTTTGCGCATTGGCAAACCTATGTCCTGCGCGGCAACCCAATATTGAGCCATCCCCCCAACGTCGATCACACCCCGCAAGAGATACTGGAGCAACACGGCCACGAGGTGGACCGCACGCTGGTGGAGCGCCGCACCTATGCCGTCGGCCATGATGCGGTCGCCTATCTGGAGCAGCGCCGCTCGGCGCGGAGAACGAGGTCATGGATGCCGTCGGGGTGCGAGCGGGTGCCGTGCAGGGGCTCGTGCAGGTGGACAGCGGAGCTGTGCCTGTCGGTCGCCTGGTGTGCCCCGAACGCGAGGCAGCCGACCCCACGCAAGAGCTGACCCCTCTCCGCAGGCTGCCGAACACCGCCAACACGAATCGCGAGGTCCGCGTCGCCTTGGCGTGGAGCCCGGCACGGTCGACAACAAGATAAGATCGTCGACGTCCACATCGCGCCTCACAAGCATCCCGAGCTCACGGGCGAGCGCATGTACTGCGCCGCGCTCGGAGCGGGCATGGGGGACGACACGCACGTCCACGGTACGTTCGACATGGCCGCTTGCCAGTCCTTCAGTTCGAAGAGCAGTTCGGAGCACAGTCGAAGCACTCGCTGTGCGCGGACTTCTTCCATACCGTGGAGTACGCCGCAGGCGCCGCGAAGGCTTGCCAGTACGCGCAACGGCATCCCTGGCGACTGGCGCGAGAAAACCTTGCCCTCCTCACGGCGCTAATCACGATCCGCCAATCCTGCTGGTGGGACGACTTCTGGGAGTGGCTGGACGAGCGCGACAAGAAGCGCTTCCGGCTACGCCTCCTTGGCGGAAGGCTCAATCGGTTCCGTGGCCCTCGCAGGCCGCGCCTCGTGACTGAAGACTCCGAGAGCCTCGAGCTCGACGGCCTCTCCCCGATGTCTGAAGGGCCGGATGGCCCAACGCGCGGTCGACATCTTGAGCCCTGGCGCCCATCCGCGCGTTCTCCTATGTTCAGCGCCGCGTCGGCCAGAGAGGGCCGTCCCCTCAACCTCGATCACACCCCGCCCCCCGGGTTGCACTTGCGCTCGCGGGCGGACCGAGTGACAACGTCCCGATGAAAATCACGACGACTATCGTGGGACTCGTGCTGATGATGTCGCAGGGGAAGGTCTGGGGCGCGGATCCCGGGCCAAGCGCTTCGGTCGGGGAGGTCGGTCGAGGGCGCCTGGTGCATCCTGCGGTGTTGGCAGGCAACACGATGATGCGGGTGAACGAGCGAACGAACTTCGGTACGACGGAGCTCGTGAGTGTCATCGCAAAGGCGGTCGCGGCGGTGAATCTTCGGTTTCCGAAGACCCCGGTGGTGACGGTCGGGGACCTGTCCAAGGACGGCGGTGGATTCCTGAGCGGGCATCAATCGCACCAGGCGGGACGTGACGCGGACATCGGCTTCTACATGGCGGACGGACGGTCGCGGAAGGATTTCGAAAAGGCCACGCCCAAGACGATCGACGCCGGGCGCATGTGGGGCTTTCTCGCGTCAATGCTCGACAGTGGTGACCTCGAATATGCCTTTATTGCCTATCCGCTGCAGAAGCCGATTTACGAGTATGCGCGCGATGTGGCGAAGGTGCCGCTGGCAAAGCTCGAGCGGTATTTCCAATACCCGCGCAAAGTGAGCGAGCGCGTGGGGATTATTCGCCACATTCCAAACCACGACAACCACCTGCACATCCGGGTCTTTGCGCGCAGGTCGGTGGCGCGCGGAGAGGCCTGGGCGGCGGCGCGTGAGACGCAGGCGCGGGGTGCGGGGGTGGCGTCGCGGCCGGCATCGCGGGAGCGCAATTCGGGCATGCGAGCCCGCTAGCCGGAGGGCGCATCGAGACCCGGGGCACGGGCTCATCTCGTAAAGAGGGAGTCCGCGCTGTCGATGATGGTCGGACAGTCACCGTTGGGTCCAAGGCGCGTCGTGCGGAACCAGCTCGCGTTGGGATCGGGGTTGGTGCGCGTCGCGAGCGGTGCCTTCAAGAGCGGATTGTCGGCGTCGAGGATCGACTGTTCCTGACGCCACGTGACCAGGCCGTCGATGCGCGAGAGGCCGTCGTACGCGCCTTCCAGGCTCGTGAAGTTGCGCTGGACGACGTAGACCTCGCCGTCGAGCAGGCCCGCGATGCGCACCGTCATGCCGGGTTTGCCGTCCGGCTCGTGGTCGACGACGCTCGCGTCGGAGGGCGAGGTCGGGAGCGGGTCGGTCTCCGGGTTGGCGAGCGCCGCGCCCCACACCTCGATCAGGCCGGCGAACGACACCTGGCCATCGGACGCGAGCGTCGCGCCGCGGGTGGCCGGCTGGATCGCAGCCAGCGCCGCGTCGGGCAGGACGGTGGTCACGAGGGCCGTGCCCGAGTCGAGATCGATCGCGCAGATGGTCTGCGTGATCGTGAAGCCGCCCGCGCTCGCCACCACGTCGAGCAGCAGCAGCGTGCTCGTCGTGGCGACGGTCTCGCCGACGAACGGCACTTCGGTGAGGCTCGACTGGACCTGCTTTTGGCCCCAGCGGCCGACCAGCGTCGCGCCGCTCACGGCATCGCCATTGATGGCGCTGTCGCTGGCCACGTCGCTGGTCACGTCGGGTGCGGTGTCGGGGCCGACGTCCGGGCCGACCTCCGGGCCGACGTCCGCGACCGTTTCGGGTGCGACGTCGGGTGTCGACGTGGTGTCGGGTGCGAGCTCAAGCGTCGTCGTGTCGGGCGTGGCGTCGATCTCCCCGATCGCGACGTCGGGCACGGCGCTGTCAGGCGCGCTGGACGCGGGCGCAGCGTCGTCACAGGCCCACAGTGCGACGGGCGCGATGAGGCCGGAGAGTGAGATGAAGGACAGGATGGAGCTGGGCAGGCGTCGCACGTCGAGTGCTCCAGGTCAGGGGAAATGTTGGAGGCGGGTCAGAGACTCAGCGCGAGACTGAGCCCCATCGCGAAGAGCCAACCCGAGTTCGAATAGCCGGGATAGCCGGGGTTGTTGGTCTGCAGGCCCTCGGATTCGGGCGCGAGCTCGCCCGAGCGGATGTCGACGGCCGCGGGCAGCTCGTCGCGCACCGGGTCGGATGCGTCGGGATCCTTCATGACGCTGCGCGGCAGGAGGCGGTGGAGCTGCAGCGTGAGCCCGGCGGCGAGCGTCGCGTCGCCGACCGGCAGCTCCGCGCGCCAGCCGAGCGAGCCGCCGATGCGGTCATTGTCGACGTAGCTCGAACGACCGCGCTGGTCGGGCACCGGGGACGGGACCCAGCTCACGCCGAGTGCCAAGCGATGCTCGTGCCAGGCGAGTTCGCCCGAGGCGGCGAGGTCGAAGGTGTTGGACCAGGTGAGCGTGGGCTCCTCGTCATGGCGGTCGCGATAGTTGGACCAGCGCGCCCAGCGCAGGGTCGCGCCGACGCCGAAGGCGAGCTCGCCTCGGGCCGCGGGGACCTCGCGCCAGGCCACGCCCAGCGCCGTGCGCAGCGGCTCGGAGCCCTGGCTGAAGGCGAAGCGCTGAACGACCGAGGTCTCGCCTTCGGGGTACGGGTAAGACCAGAACTGCACGTCGCTCCGCCCCTTGACCGGATTGTCCGCGGGCAGATGCAGCGTCAGCGAGAGCTGCAACTCGGGCAGCGGCTCCGCGGTGAGACCGAAGTGCGGGACGAGGCCGGCCGAGACGCGGATGCGGCTATTGACCATGGCCGTCTCCTGATAGGCGCTATCACCGATGTAGACCTCGGTCTCGGCGACCGTGCCGGTCGTCAGCGCCAATCCGGCGCCGAGGCCGAGCCAGCGGACCGGGCGCGCGCCCAGCGCGATGGACAGGGACTGCGTCTTCAGGCGGTCGCCGTAGAGCTCGAAGCTCAGCCGATTCGAGAAGTACTGCGCTCGCTCATCGCTGTAGAACGCGTCCTGGCTCTGCAAGGTGGCGCTCGGGAAGAGCGCGCTGAAGCCGAGCGTGAGGTAGCCGGGCACGATCGGCTGCACGAAGCCAAGCCACAGGTAGCTCAGCACGTCGCTCTCGTGCGAGTCGCTGCGCGGCGAGCGCAGGCGTCCGGTCGGCAGCGGGCGCTGTTCGAGGCGCCGCGTCGACCCATCGGGGAGCAGCTCACGCAGGTCGTAGATCGTCGCCGGCACATCGACGTCCGAGGGCCGCGTGCGGAGATCGACCCGCAGGTCGGGCGCGACCACGATGAAGCCGAGCTCGACCCCGGGCGTGGCCCACGCCAGGCGGGCGGGATTGGCCCAGGTGAGTTCGGCCCCGCGGCCCATCACGCCAGCCGTGAAGGGATGCGGACCCGCCGCCGCGCCGAGCAGATCGAAGAGCGGGCTCGCGTGCCCCGGTGCGGCGCTCGACACGAGCAGCAAGGCGGCCAGGCCGGCGCCGCGCGCGAACAACTCAGTCATAACGGTCGCGATCCTCACCGTTGCCCCATGGCAACCGACTGACCGAAAGTCAACCGTGTGTCCGCGCTGGCGTCACCCGAGCGACCGCCGCCAGCTGCGACCTCGAGGTCCACAGCCACGGCGGCGCCCTCGACTGCCAACGGCAACACCTTCGTCGAGGCGCTCGCGTGGCACGAGCGGCCGGTCACGCCAGACCGAGGCGCGCCAGCTTGTTGTAGAGCGTGCGCCGCGACACCCCGAGCGTCTTCGCCGCCAGTGACCGATTGCCCGCGCAGCGCTGCAGCGTGTCCTCGATGGCCGCGAGCTCGGCCCGCTCTACTTCGCTCCGGAGGTCCGCCGAAGGTGCCGCGCGTACCGGCGCCACCTCTGCCAGCGAGCGATCGCGCCCGAGCTCGCGCTCGAGGTCCGCGGGCTGCACCGTCGGTCCGGGCGCGAGGATCGCCAGCCGCTCGACGATGTTCTTCAACTGCCGCACGTTGCCTGGCCAGTCGCGTGCGGCCAGCGCCTGCAACGTCGCGGGAGCCAGGTTCAGCGGGCGCCCGTGCTCGCGACACGCGTCGGCGAAGAACCGTTCGGCCAGCGGCGCCACGTCCTCTTTGCGCGCGCGCAGCGGCGGGAGCCAGATCGGCACGACGTTCAAGCGATAGAAGAGGTCCTCGCGAAAGCCGCCGCTCTTGACCAGCTCTTCGAGGTCGCGATGCGTCGCCGCCACGAAGCGCACGTCCACATCCAGCGTCTGCGTCCCACCGAGTCGCTCGAGCTGCTTGTCCTGCATGACGCGCAGCAGCTTCACCTGCGTCGCCGGCGTGATGTCGCCGATCTCGTCGAGGAACACGGTCCCGCCCTGCGCGAGCTCGATGCGACCCGGCTTCCGCTGCGTCGCGCCGGTGAAGGCACCCTTCTCGTAGCCGAACAGCTCGCTCTCGAGCAGGTTGTCGGGCAGAGCCGCGCAGTGCACTTTCACGAACGGCCCAGCTGCCCGCTTGCTCTCGTTGTGGAGCGCGCGCGCCACGAGCTCCTTGCCGGTGCCGCTCTCGCCGCGCACCAGCACGGTCGCGAGCGACGGCGCGGCCCGCCGCACCAGCTCGTACACGTCGCGCATCGTCGGCGCGGCGCCGAGCATGCCGTCGAGCGGCAGCGCTCTGCTCGCCGGCGCCGCATCCGACGCGACCGACGCGGCGCGCCCCCCGATCGCCATCGCGCGCTCGAGCACGAACATCAGCTCCTCGCGATCGAACGGCTTCTGCATGAACTCGACCGCGCCGAGCTTCATCGCGCGCACCGCGTCCGCGACCGTGCCGTGCGCCGTCAACATCACGACCGCCGTCTCCGGGCTCGCCACCTGCGCGCGCTCGAGCACCTCGAGGCCGCTCATGCCCGGCATGCGCAGGTCCACAATGGCGGCCTCGTACGGCGTCCGCTGCAGCTCGGCCAGGCCGGCCGCACCCGTCGTCACCGCCAACGCCTCGAAGCCGCGCTGGCGGCAGAGCGCCGCGAGCACCATCCCGACCGCCTCGTCGTCGTCGATGATCAAGACCGCCTTCTGCGCGGCATCATGCGTTTCGTGCATGGTCGTACTCCTGAGGCTGCGTCTGACTCATGAGCGTGAGCGTCACGGTGGTGCCGCGCCCGAGCTCGCTCGCGACAGCCAGCGTCCCGCCGTGCGCACGCGCGATGCGACGCACGAACGCGAGGCCGAGGCCGCTGCCTTCGGCGCGCGTGGTGAAGAAGTCGTCGGCCACGCGCTCGAGGTAGCGCGGCTCGATGCCGCCGCCGCTGTCCGCGAAGCTGACGGTCACGAGGTCACCGGCGCGGCTGCAGCGCACGACCAGGCGGCCGCCGTCGGGCATCGCCTGGAGCGCGTTGCTCACGACGTTCTCGAACGCCGACGTGAGCAGGTCGCGATCACCGAGCCACGGACGCGGGTCGGGTACAGCAGCCGCAAGATCGAGCGCGATGCCCGCGACGCCGACCGTCGCCGCGCGCGCCACCTCGCCCGCCAACGTCGCGACCTCCACCGGCCCTGGTGCGAGGCGCGTCTCCGCCAGCCGCCCGTAGCGCTCGACGATCACCTCGATGCGCCCGACCTGCGTCGCCATCAAGCCGAGGAAGCGGGTCGTCTCCGCATCACCTCCGGCGGGCGCGGCCGGCGTCGCGACCTCGAGGTACTGGATGGCGCCCTTCAAGGCGGCCAGCGGGTTCTTGAGATCGTGCGCCATCTGCGCCGTGAAGCGCCCGAGACTCGCCAGCTCCAGCGTCTTGGCGCGCCGCTCTCCAGCGCTCTGCGCGAGCTCGCGCACGACCACCACGAGCAGCCCAGAGACCAGCAGCGCCGCCAGCAAGGTCGCCGCCACATGCCCGTGCGTCGCGGTCGCGATGGCGGCCAGCACGATCCCGAGGACCAGCGTCAGGAGCGCGACATACACCGTCGTCGCCAGCCGCTCGCGCTCGGCGAAGAGCCCGAGCCGCAAGATAACCGCAGCAATGAGCAGCGTCGCAACGAAGCTCCCGAGCACGCCGAGCGACGGCACCGCGAAGAGGTCGTCCCACAGCTCGGTCGAGCCGAGCAGCCCCGCGAAGAGGATCGCCGCGAACAGGAGGCGCGCCCGGGTGGCGGCCAGCGGCACCTCGCGGCGCGCGCGGATCTCGCGCCAGAGGAGCGCCAGCGACGTCGCCATGATGGGGAACCAGCCGGCCAGGAACGCGATCGACCAGGCCGGGCTGTCGAGCCAGGCGCGCGCCCAGTCGAAGAACCACGCCGCGAACGACGACAGCGACAGCGCCCCGAAGGCGACGTAGGCCGCGACGAGCCACGGCCTCGCCCGCCGCGCCCGCCCCACCCAGGCGGTCACGAGGTGCAGCACGAGCGGCGGGGTCCACGGCGAAAAGGTCACGTCGAGCCAGTGCCACGCCGGCTCGCCGGTCACGTGGAAGAGCACGGTCGCGAGGTTCCAGACCGCGAGGTCGCCCGCCAGCAGCGCGAACACGCGCGCGACCGGGTCGCGCCGCCCGCGACTCAGCGCGAAGAGCCCGAGCCCCAGGAGCCCGGTCGCGGCGACGAGGCCGAGCAGATCGAGAAAGCCCATCCCCTAGCGAATACGCCATTCGCGCGGCGCCCGATAGGCGCGACAGGCCCACAGCACCCGGGTGCGCGCGACGCTGTGCGGCAGACAGCGGAAGCGCTACTGGCCGACGAGCACGTCGAGCCCGAGCTTGAAGTTGATGCCGACCTCGGCCGTGCCTCCGAAGATCACTTGCTTGCTGTCCTCGTCGCGGACCCGGGTGCCCGCGATGAGATCGAAGCGGGTGAAGACCTCGAAGCCGTAGACGAAGCCGCCATCGGCCGGGTGGTGATGGACGCCGAGCGTGAGGCCGGCGTAGCCGAATTGCCGATCGATGCCCTGGTCATCAGAGCCCCCGAAGATGGTGCCGCCGACCAAACGCGACCTGGTCTGGTTGCGCCAGCCGACATCGAACGTCAGCGAGCCGTCCCCCACGCGCGACAGGTCGAGAGCGCCGCCGAGACGAGCCCCCAGGTCGAGCTTCTGGTCGTTGCTGCCGGTCGTGTGAAGTCCGACCTCGAGGCCGCCGAGCAGGTGTCCCAGGCGCAGACTCGGCGTGAACGACCAGGCCGCCATCGCCTGATCCTCGTCCCAGGAGCGGACCTCGAGCACGGCGCCGACGCCGCCCGTAAGGCGCACCACGGGGCCATACTTCGGCGCGGGGGCGGGGCTCGAGATCATGGCAAGAGGGGCGAGGAGCGAGAGGATGGGTGACATGGCTGCGACTCTCCGTGACCCGCGAAGTGCGTGGTCGGCGAGTTTTCATTGAGCAACGGCCGTGCCATGGCCCGCGACCGCCTGGATGGCAGGTCCAAAACATGAGTCCGCCGGTTGTGCACACATCTGTGCAGAGGTTTGCACAGATGTGAGCAGCCCGGGACCCCCGCTGCGCAGGCGCCCCCTGAAAAGAAAGCGGCGAACACTCTGCTTCTCCATCTTGCGCGGGCGTCGCCGAGTCCTGCGACTGCAGCGCCGGATCTTGGCCCAGGTGTCAGCACGCCAAGACAGCGTCCTCGGGACCGCTCCGGCGCTGCCGTCCGGCGCGGACGCCGCCGGTTCGAAGGCGCGTCAGCCGGCTCTCGGGTCGATTTGCAATTTGCCGACGACGGGCGTCTCTCAGGTCATGACCAGTCTGACCCTGACGCTCATGTTGTTGCTTGGCCCGTTCTGGCTGCCGCCGACGCCCGTCGCCGATGCGCCCACCTTGCAACCGGACGGGCCCGTGGACGGCTCGGCTTTCGTCGACGCGCAGGCCGTGGTCGTCGACCGCGACGGGCGCGAGCACCTGGCCTTCGTCATCGCCGGCGAGACGATCGCCTGGCGGCCGCTACCGGCCCTCTCGCTGGACCTGAAGGTGCGGTGCGCGGCGCTGCCCGAGCCCGCCTTCATGTGGCGCATCGCGGCGACGGAGGCGCGACCCGAGCTGGCGCTGGTCCTCGGCGAAGAGGCCCAGCTCTTTGCGCGCGGCGGCGAGCCCGCCTGCTGGCGAGCGGTGGCGCTCGATGGGGCGCCGAGCAGAAAGAAGGCGAAGAAGGTCTCGGGGCGGATCGACCGCGAACTCGAGGTGCCGCTCGGCGCGCTCGACAAGGCGCTGGCCGGCGCCAAAGTCAGTCTGGATGCGGGCGGCATCTCAATCGAATACCGCGACGAGAGCACCATGCCCGACCTGACCGAGGACTTCATCGTCTCCGA
>Ga0335397_10006623_pt1 | contig 14905 bp, 11 predicted proteins | sample MAT04_FD_205740 | JGI IMG/M metagenome (GOLD analysis project Ga0335397, IMG submission 205740) | Freshwater microbial communities from Lake Fryxell liftoff mats and glacier meltwater in Antarctica - MAT-04 (spades assembly) (version 2) ...
CAGTTCACGGACAGCCGACCCGAGCAGTTGCGAATCAGCCGGGTGACGATGCGATGTCTTTCCGAACGATTCCAACGCGAGCATCAACCATGGCTCGGGCGGGCAGGCGACACGCGGATGATTCTGCAGCATCACGCCGGCAAGCGTGGTCCCCGAGCGCGGTTGACCGAGGAGAAAAGCGAGGTTCTGACCGGTGGGCGTGATCATCAGCAGTTACGCAGATCCTTGTTCGTTCGATACGGCAAGCGTGGGTTTTCCACTCAGACTGCACAATCCCATGCTGGCAGTTTTACCCACCACGCGGAACTGAAACGCATCGACCTCGCGCAGATAAAAGTCGAGCGGATCCTCCGGTTTCGAACATCCGCAGGAGATGAAATAATCGCCCACGCCCAGCCCTGCAAGCACCGGCCAGCGGATGATCACCGTCTGCCCGGGATCGAACGACGGCGTGTCGATCTCATGCGTCTGCGTATTTGATCCGAGAATCGCCTCGCCACGGATGGTCGCCAGGCGCATTCCAAAAATCGGGTGCTCGGTCAAGCGATCAAATCGCACGGCATAACAAAGCGTAAAAGGGTGATTCACCTGCAGCAGCTCGTTGGCCTGCCCGGTGTGATCTTCCAGCCAGACGCCCAAGAGGTGCGCGCCGTGCTCAGGATACGACACCGCAGCCTCGGAGCGGGGGAGGAGGCCTTGGGAGGGGATTTGTCCGGTCGCTCTCGTGGGATTTGGGCCACCCGCTTGGTCGGGGAACCCACCCGCCGCGAGCGGCGGGGCTACACTTTTTTTGGGGGCGTCAGTTGGCGCTTTGCTCAGAGTGTCGCGCAGATACGCTTGCACGACGGCTTCGGGCTCGCCGGTCATGCGCACCTGTCCCTTGTCCATCCATATCGCCTGCGTGCAGAAGCGTGTGACTGCTGACGTGTCGTGCGTGACCAATATCACCGCGCGCCCCTCGGCGGAGATCATCTCCTCCATCCGGCGAAAGCATTTGCGCTGGAACGCTGCGTCGCCCACCGCCAGCGCTTCGTCGATAATCAGGACATCGGGTTCAAGGTAGACGAATAGGGAAAACGCCAGGCGCACCAGCATGCCGGATGAATAGACCTTGATGGGCCGATCCAGAAAATCACCCAGACCCGAGAACGCAGCGATGTCTGCAAAGCGCGATTCGACATACGACGATGTGATCCCCAGCAACTGGCTGGACAGGCGGATGTTGGCAGCCCCGGATAGTTCGCGATTGAAGCCCGTTCCGAGTTCCAGCAACGCCAGCACGCGCCCGTCGATCTTCGCCTGTCCGGAAGTCGCGTCCATCGTCCCGGTGAGGATTTTCAGCAGCGTGCTTTTGCCCGATCCGTTGGAACCGACAATGCCCAGGCATTCGCCGCGCCGGACGGTCAGGCTCACCTTCTGCAATGCCCAGAAGTCAGTGTGAGCCTTGAGTTGATTGCCCGTGACCCATTCGATCAGGCGACCTGTGGGTCGCTGATACACCTTGAACCGCTTGGATAAATCGGTGGCCGAGATGATGACGGGAGAATCGTGCATGAAAATACAGGTTCACCGCTGAGGCGCAGAGGGCGCGGAGAGTATCAAGAGGCCGACACGGTTGTGCATTAAACGACGCAAAGAAATAGATTCTTAAAACTGGATTTTTCTAATCGCGTTCTACGGCTCGATGGTCTCCGCGTGCTGTGCGACTCGGCGGTGAACCGGATTTTTCTTTGAAGCTCTCACAGAACGTCCCGAATCTCGCTTCGAAGCGCGCGGAGAACCAGGACCCCCAGCATAAGCGATCCACCCGCCCAGGCGCTCATCGCCCACCAGGTGGCTTGTGCCGGTGCGCGTCCATCCAGAAAGAGCGATCGGATGGCATCCAGCGCGGGCGTCAGGGGATGAAACGGGATGATGCCGGACAGTTGTGGCAAGGCCTCGCGCGCGTAGACAATCGGCGTCAGCCAGAACATCACCTGAAGCACAATCGCGAGGATCTGCGACACGTCAGGGAAAAAAACGTTGATGGTCCCGATGGCCATGCCCAGGCCCAGGCCCATGATCTGCAGCAGCAACATGGGCAGGGGAAGAAGCAGCCAGGTGGTGCGTGGTGGGAGGCCCAGGCAGAGCGCGACGACGATCAAGATGGCGAAGCTGATGAACAGGGACAGCGTGGCTGAGGCAATCGCCTGGGCGACGAAGACCTGCTCGGGCACGGGGAGTTTTTTCAGATAGGAAGCATTGGCCGTAAAAGCGGTCGCCCCGCGATTGAGGGAGTCGGAAAAAGCGATCCAGGGAAAGAATCCCGCGCACAGATAAAGTGGAAACCCAAACCGCCCTAATTCCGGGGCGACGTGCGCCTCCATGATGGCCGTGAAAACAACAGAATACAGCACAATCATCGCCAGCGGATGGAGTACGTTCCAGACGACCCCCATGCCCGACCCCGCATAGCGGTATCGAATGTCCGCCAGCGCATGCTGCCAGATCAGAGAGCGGTGTTGGTACAGGCTGAAGACCATGGGAACCGTGCGGGATTCGTTCTATGGGGGCGAGGTGGGGGCGTCAAGGGAGGGGCGGCACGTCCGCGTTACGCGGGTCGTTGGAAGGGGATTGGTCATCATGTATTGCCTGGAGGATGGGATCGGCCCGCCAGAATCTTCCCCATGTTTTGCCTGTGATCTCGGTGATAAGTCCAAGCGCATCGAGTTGTGCAATCGTTTTTGAGGCAGTGGCTTTTGAGATCCCGAGAAGCGTGCGCGTCCTGGCGATGTTGATATAGGGATTCACGAAGAGGCAGTCGATCAATGCCTTGGCGCGATGCTGTCCCGACAGCCCCGGGAGCCTGCGAAACGATTCACGCAAGTTCAGAAGGCGATCCGTTTGTTGAATGGCCCGGCGGGCGGAGGTTTCAACGGCCAGCAAGAAGTAGCGCACCCATTCCACACGATCTCCTCGGGTTCGCACGGACTGTAATCGGTCGTAATAGAGATGTCTGGTCTCCTCGATCGCGCGCGACAGGTATAGCAGAGGCTTGTCGAGCCGTTTTCTCTGGATCAAAAACAGGGTGATCATCAACCGACCAATTCTTCCATTGCCGTCCCAAAACGGATGAATCGTTTCGAGATATTCATGCGCGATTGCGCACTGGACAAGACTGGGCATCTGACCGGCAGCATTCACAAATCTTTCCCAATTGGCGATGTGTTCCTGCAACTGGTCGGGGGGTGGAGGAACATAGAGCGCATCGACAGGTCCAAAGCCCCTGATCCAGTTTTGGGTTCGACGAAACTCCCCGGGCATACGTTCCTGTCCACCCACACCCGTCAGGAGAATGTGATGCATCCCGCGCAGGAGCCGACCAACCAGCGGGGTCGTGTTCAACTGGGCTGTGCCATATTCCAGAGCTGCGATGTAGTTTCGAATTTCCAGGACGTCGCTGCCTGATCGGCGCTGTTCGGGCGCGAGTTCGTCGAATAGCAATTCATCCAGATCCGCCTGCGTGCCCTCGATTCGACTGGACGCAACCGCCTCCTGACGAACGTAGGGCGCGATGAGGAGGTGCGGGTTGGGAACAAACCGGGAAAGGCCAGATAACTCACTAATTGCAGCATCGGCAGCGGACAATTCCATCGCAATGGCGTTATAATCGAACGTCATGGGAGGGGGCTTGGGCACGAAGCACCAATATCCCGTTTGTGTCCTGAGGACCGTTCCTGTGGCGTCGGACGAGAAGTCGGAAGGGAGCATGGAATGAGCAACATAGCATAGCTTGATCAAAATATCGTGATTTTTGACCAAGCATCAAAACTTTGGACAATTTTTGGCGAAAATTAATCAAGTAAGGGTTTATGACGCGGAACGAAACGAAGCCAATTTTCTCTATAACCCTCTTCTCTAAATGGGATTGCGTAATCTGCACCGCCTTTTTCTGAACATATGACCGACACACCCCCATCTATTCAGACCGCCATCGAAGACGGGCGACTCGCCCCGCCGGCGGAGTTGCGTCGGCGGACGGACGTGGGGTCGGTCGCGAATTTCGTCAGTCGCGGGGGGTCGCCACTGGCGTGTGGGAAGCGCATCGGGATTGTCGTCGTCGCATATAATGCGGTCACCACCCTCACGCCGGTGCTTAAGCGTATCCCTCAGGATGTCTGGGAGAATGTCGAAGAGGTCGTCGTGTTCGACGATCACAGCAAGGACGACACCTACGCGCTGGGGGTTGGTTTTAAGGCCATCACGGGAATCGAAAAGCTCACGGTCCTGCGCAATCAGACCAACCTCGGATATGGGGGAAATCAGAAGAACGGCTACCGGTATCTGATCGACAAAGGCTTCGACATTGCGGTGCTGTTGCATGGGGACGGGCAGTATGCGCCGGAGGTGCTGGCCGACATGTACGCCCCGCTGGTCGCAGGGGAGTGTCATGCGGTGTTTGGGTCGCGCATGATGAAGGAGTACGGCGGGCCGCGCAAAGGGGGGATGCCGTTGTACAAGCTCGTCGGGAATAAGATTCTGACGTATCTGGAAAACCGAAGCCTGGGCATGCACCTGACAGAGTTTCATAGCGGGTATCGTGCGTATCGGCTTGATGCGCTGAGGCAGATCGACTTCACGCACATGACTAACGCGTTTCACTTCGATACGGAGATCATCATCAAGCTGAATCACCAGGGATTCCAGATCAAGGAAGTCCCGATCCCCACTTTCTACGCGGACGAGATTTGTTATGTGAACGGGCTGGGTTATGCGCGGGATATCCTGCGATCGGTGAAGCGATACAAGCGGACAAAGAGCGGGCGCGCTTCATCGCCGGAGTTTGCGGAGTATTCGCCCACGTCCAGCTCGACAGATGCTCCTCGGCCTGCCCGGGCGGATTGAAGGCGTCTTCATCGCTCGATAGAGTGCCCGCCCGTATTCCATCGACTATTCCATGATGCAGAGTTCGTCACATGATCTGTCCGTCGGATATCGCGCACGACGCACGACGCGCCCGGGCATCGCGTGGCTGGCGGTGCTGGCGCTGATTTCGGTCGTGTTCACCGCGGGCGTGGTGCGCTATTCGTATCTGCATGGCAGGCTGTGTGTCGATCCGACCTATGACGACTGCACGTATCTCCAGGACGCCGCCAGCCGAGTCGCGCACTTGTATCGAGAAGGTTTTTTCGGGATGGCCCGCCAAGCTGTTACCGAGCCGCCTCATTCGCCATATTCGACGTTGGTGTGCATGACCGGCTTCCTGATCTTCGGGATGGAAGACTGGTCGCCGTACCTGGCCAGCGGGGTGCTTATCTTCACGATGCTCTGCTGGCATGATCGGCTGCTCACCGGTCTGGCTAGGTGGCAAAAGCTGGCGATGCTCCTGTTCGTGCTGACCGTGCCCTTAAGTGCGGGCGCGCTATGGGAGATTCGCCCGGACGTCGCGTGCGCTACGATCACCGGCATGGGCGTGGTCGCGATTGTGACACGCAAATGGCTGGACGCGCCTCGTAAACACCAGCGCCTGTGCGGGGCGGTGTTCGGTGTCGCGCTGCTGATCAAACCGCCTTACTTCCTGCAGACCCTCGCGCTGTTTGGATTGAGCCTTCTGCTCGCTTCCATCGTGGATTGCCTGCGTGTTCGCCGGCTGATGATCGCAAAGGCGCTGGTCTCGTGGCGCGTCGCAACGATCCCTGCGATCCTGATCGCGGCCCCTTACTACCTCGTCGCTGGTCGACGTTTGGCGGCCTACCTGTATACGGGGCTGTTCGGTCCGTTGCGCGAGTTGTGGCAGGCCAATGGGGATCTTGCTTTTCATGCTCGATATTATCTCGACGGAATCGGCTCGGTGTTGACGATCAAAACGCATCTGACCGTCCTGACTATCGCGATCGTGGCCCTGCTGTTGAGGTACATGAGCCGCGGCCGGGCGTGGCGATTACGGGTGGGGGCGTTCGCGCTGGTGGTCATGATGTCCTATGTGTCGGTGAGCATCAGCCCCGCCAAGAATCTCGTCTTCGGATCAACGCTCGCGACCTTGCTGCTGGCAGGTGTGGTGATGGGGATACGAGACATCACCCGCGCGGGCAACCGCGCCTGGAAGCGACGCGCCCCCGTAGCCGTGTGGGCTCTCGCGCCGGTCGCGCTCGCGGCTGCGGGGCTGGTCCTGTTCCACCTGCCACCCATGTGGGGTGATCGCTACAACGGGCTCGCACCCATCAAGCGCGAAGTCACCCAGAATATCATGCAGGCCCTGGACCGCGCCCGCCTGCCGGCCGGGTCGACCGTGTTTCTCACGACGGCGGGGGATGTCACCTTCAACATGCTCGACTATCAAGCCCTTCGCAGGCAGGCAAACTATCGGGTGACGGGCAACCCCTTCGATAATCGTGTCGATGACTACTACGCCTCGGTGATCGCCGGCTACTCAGCCGTCCTCACGAGCGAGCCGGGGACGCTAACGGTTTATCCCAACCTCCCGTCGACCCCGATCCAGAATCAGCTGATTGCAATGCTGGATGCCCGCGACGACTTCACAATGATCCAGCGCGTGCCTGTGACGGGACAGGCCGTCGGCTACCGCCTGTATGTCCGTGGCAGCGCCTTCGTCGGGTTTGACGCGGTCGAAGGCCTGCAGCCAGCCGAGGGTCCGTATCCGCAGTGGAACCTGCCCGTGGTGCGATGGGGCAAGTGGCCTCGCTCTGTGCTGTCTATCCAATCGACCGACGGACGGCCGGTGAGCCTCGTACTGCGTTGTCGCGCTGGTATGGCCGATCAGATGATGCGCGTGCGATTCGAGGGTACCGAAGTCGCAGCGCAACGATTGAGTTCAGTCAAGGACTTCATCGAGGTTGTCGTGCCGTTAGCCGTCAAGCCCGGGGGAAACATCGTGGAAATCGAATACGACCCTTCGCCTTTGGGCACGCCATCCGTACGGGCGGTCATGTTTAGGGAGATTGTCGTTCAACCTGCAGAGCCTGCTCCGGCAACCCGCCCGGTACATTAAGACAAGCACGGACGTCGCAGGCGATCGGATTTTCCCATTGCGGCTTCTTCGTATAAACTCGTAAAAGCGCCAGTCCGGCGGGCGGATTTTGACGTTGCGTGTTCTGCGAGCGGGCGTCGGTGTGCATTAGAAGCATAGTTGATTGTCACCGTCAGGATGTATTCTGATGTCGAGCAACCCCCATTTAAGTGTCATCGTCCCCGCCTACAACGAGGCCAAAAGCATCGCGCGGACTGTCACGGCTATCTCCAATTATTTGAACGCCTGCGGGGAGACGTACGAGATCATCGTGTCAGCCGACGGGGACGATGGGACGCGCGGGATAGTGGCCGAGATGGTGCAGCAGGACGGGCGCATCAGCGTGATCGGCTCGGCGGAGCGAGGTGGGAAGGGGCGGGGGATTCGCAACGGCGTTGCAATTGCTCGCGGGCAGATCATCGGCTTTTGTGATGCGGATTATAAAACCCCCATCGAGGAGATCGAGAAACTTTTGCCGGCCTTTCAGGATGGTTTTGATGTCGTAATTGCATCGCGCGGGATGAAGGAGACGGTCATCCTCAACCCGCAACCGATGTATCGCCGGATCGGTTCGCGCGCCTTTGGCATTGGGATGCACCTGGTGATCGGGCTGTGGGGCATCCACGACACGCAATGCGGCTTCAAGTTTTTTCGGGGCGCGGTCGCCAAGGAATTGTTCGGTCAGTCTCGGATCGACGGTTACATGTTCGATGTTGAGATTCTCCACCTCGCCGAGAAGCGCGGGTACAAGATCAAGGAAGTCGGCGTGCGCTGGCAGGACGACGGGGACAGCCGGTTGGACCTGGTGTCAGGGAACTGGAAAAACTTCAAGGACATCCTGCGCATCCGTTTCGGAGGGCACACAACGTCTAACAGCGCGGACACGGCCGCAGCGACAACCCAGCGCTAGACGTCGGGCGCAGACTTCGTCTGTCGCCCGTCATTTTCTTACAACCGGTTGGATTGCAGGCAATATCAGCATGAGTATCGCGACTACCAAGTGGCCGAAAATCATCCCTCCGCTGACGCCCGAGCAGGTTGAGATCAGCAACGATTTCATGCGCTACTGGCATGAGGTTCTCCCCAAAAAATATGGCCGGTTGGAAAAGTTCAACCATGGATATTCCGCCCGGCACGCGCCGGCAGCATATCGCACGACACTGGAAATCGGCGCGGGACTTGGCGAGCACATCGACTGGGAAACCCTCTCGCCCGAACAGGAGGCCAATTATTACGCGCTGGAGATGCGTCAGAACATGGCTGATGAACTCAAGCGCCTTCACCCCGGTGTGCAGGCAATCGTGGGCGACTGTCAGGCGAGACTCGACTTTGCCGATGGCTATTTCGATCGGATCCTGGCGGTACACGTCCTTGAACATCTGCCCATTCTCCCCGCCTGCGTGCGCGAGATGTATCGACTCTGCAACAAGGGCACCGGCGTGTTCCAGATCGTCATCCCCTGCGAAGGCGCAGCCGCCTACGAGTTCGCCCGGACGATCAGCGCGCGACGGATTTTTGAAAAGCGATACAAGCAGTCGTACGACTGGTTCATCAGTCGCGAGCATCTGAATCGTCCACACGAGATTTTTGAGGAGCTTGCGCCTTATTTCGAGATCGAACAGCGGTCGTTCTATCCGTTGCGCTGGCCGGCAGTATGGTGCAACCTCGTGATCGGCGCGACCCTGCGCCCGCGGGCAGATGTGCAGGCCCGCACGGCAGGATGATCGCAATGGGGCTTGCGTCGATTGTCCAATTTCGCCGGTACGCCTGGCTGGTCATCCTGGTTGTCGTCGCCGGTGCGTGGAACGCCTTCTTCGCGACGGCAGGCACGTTTCGGGCGGTGCAGCCTTCGTATTATTACCACGAATTAGCACAGGGGTTTGCAGATGGTCATGCCTATCTGCGTATGGAACCCAACCCCGCCTTGCTTGCCCTGCACGATCCGTATGATCCCCTCGCCAACAAACCGTACCGCCTGCACGATGCGATTCTTTTCAATCAGCGCTATTACCTGCAATGGGGACCCGTGCCGGCGTTGTTCCTCACGCCCTTTGCGATGATGCATGTGAATGTGCCCGACGCGTTTCTCACATGGTTGTTTTTCACTGCACTGGCCGGCGTTTGGGGATGCGCGGTGGCTGCGATGCGCACGGCATATTTCCCGGGTGTGTCGCGCGGCACGACAGCGCTGGTGATGATTCTCGGGGCGGCCGCGCATCCGTTTCCCTATATGCTCGCGCGACCTTCAATTTACGAAGCCTCCATTGCCGGGGGCCAGTTTTTCGTGATGCTCGGTTTATTACTCGGCTGGCTGGCAGTGCGTGACGGCCAACGCCGGCTCGGTCTCCTGCTGCTGACGGGGCTATGCCTCGCGCTGGGCGCGGGCACGCGCGTGAGTCTCACACCCGCCGTCGGGGTGATCTGCATCATCCTGACGGTCGCGCTTTTCTGGAGACAGCCGCGTAGCCGCTGGCGAGGCGCGGTGGTTGGGATGTTTTTGCTCGGTCTTCCGGTCGCAGTCGGGCAGGGGTTGCTCGCTTACTACAACTATGCACGGTTCGGGTCGATCTCTGAGGTCGGGGTAAAGTACATCCTGGTCGGCGGGGCGATGGCGTTGTGGAAGTATCCGCCGGGCACGATTTTCTCGTGGCAGTATATTCTCCCCAATCTTTGGAGCCATCTGTTTCGCGCGCCTGTCATCGAAGCGATGTTCCCGTTTTTGCACATGCAGCGGGGGACTGATACGACTCCGTGGCTGGGGCTGATTCAGTGGCCCAGGTACATGGATAAGGGACATTGGACGACGGGCTTGTTCTTTGCGACGCCGTTCTTGATTTTCATGCCTGCTGGTGTGTTGTGGGCGCTGAAGCGTGCGTGCGGGGCAGGCATCGGATCGCCGTCAGATGCGGCCGAAGAGCAGAATCGATCTCTGCATAAGATTGCCCTGTGCCTGATCGCAATAGCGGGGACTGCGGGGTTGCCGGCGCTTTGTCTCTTGGGGGCAACACCTCGTTATGAAGCCGATGTCTTTCTGCCGCTCCTGATGGTCGCGGTCCTCTTCTGGTGGCGGGTCATTTCCCTGACCGGGGTGAGGCCGCGTATTGTCACGTTTGCGCGCTTCATCGGGAAGATGCTGGCATTGGTGTCGATCCTTTTTGCGTTCCTGTATGCCTTCAGCGCCGAGTTTCGTCACTTTCGCCGACACAACCCGACGCTTTACGCCTGGCTCGTCGAACGAACGTACGTCCTCTCCACGCCGCGCATGGGTGAAGTCGAACTGCCGATCATTCAGGATCCGCAGTCGGATCGGCAGTTCATCCGGCTTGCGAATCAGGCGGGAGAAATCCCGATCTTTTCTCCGCGCGCCGGTACGATCATCCTGCAGGCGGCCTTCGTGCCGGGGAAGGACGCGCCGACAGGATCGACCTGGCAGATGACCATTGCGTCCGATGAACGCACCGAAGTCTTGGAGATACACGCAGGCGTCACGGAGTTTTCCCTTCAAGCCAAGGCGGGCATGAACTCCTACATGTTCTCGGTCGTTGACACCTTCCCGGAAGTCTCCTCCACCGCCAACATCCTGATGCTGAATGTGCAAGAGATGCGACTGGTAACTAACTAAATCCATGGATCGTCAAGCTGTTTTATCCTCAAGTCCTCGCCCCATGTTGCGCGCCTGTCCGGTGTGTCACAGCCCGCGACTGCACTACGCCTTTTCGATCGCGCAGTATCGCCTGATGCGCTGTTCGGAATGCGCCTTTCTGCTGCTTAATCCGCAGCCTTCGGATGACGAACTTCGCAGCGTGTACGCGCGTGAAGCAGAGCACCCCGCGCCCGAGCAGGCGGCTGAATCGGTCGCGCTGCAGACCGCCGTCGCGGAATATTATCTTGGGCAATGCGCTGACGGGTCGCCCGCTAGGGGGAAGAAGCTGCTGCATCTGTGGGTCAGGCCCGATCGACTCTCAGAAATCGCCCGCGCGAGGGGATATGACGTCACGAGCATCTGCCTATCAAACGATGTCGCCGACAGCTCGACGGTATGTGATGCATCAGCCTTGCTCACGTCCGAGGAGTTGGCGCAGCGCTTGTCCGAGTCAGGCATATCGTATGACGCGTGCCTGGTGACGGATGCCTTGGAACACGTTCGCCAGCCGATCGAACTCCTTCAAGTGGTACGAAAGGCCTTGCACGCCGACGGGTGCCTGATGCTTGCGATTCCGTCGCTGGACAGTTGGTCGGGTCGATGGCTGAAACAGCGATGGATGGAGTTCAAGCCTGAGCATCTGACATATTTCAAATCGGCAACCTTGCAAAGCGCGCTCTTCGCGGCGGGGTATCAGGTGCTGCGTGTCACGGAAGATCGCCGACCGGTGACGCTCAATCACCTGCGCCGGCATTTTGATCGGTTTGAAGTGCCACTCTATTCGACCGTTGTACGGATATTGGCGCGGCTGGCACCCGCACGACTGCGTCGCGCGCCACGGTCCATCCTGACCAGCGGACTGATCGCCATTGCGCAACCGCGTGCGCATCCAGAACGTCGGATGCTGTCGATCATCGTCCCGGCCTACAACGAGGCCGCAACGTTCAGGGAGTTGATGGACGCGCTCTTGCTCAAGCGCGTACCGGGCCTGGAGATCGAGATCATCATTGTTGAAAGCGCCTCCACCGATGGCACGCGCGAGATTGTTCAGTCGTATGCACATCATGCAGGTGTGAGGCTCATTCTGCAGGATCGGGCACGAGGGAAAGGCAATGCAGTCCGCGCGGGGCTGGAGGCAGCGACCGGGGACTTTATTCTGATCCAGGATTCAGATCTTGAATACGACCTGGACGATTACGACGCGCTGCTCGAGCCGCTGATGCGCGGGACCGAGGCCTTCGTCCTGGGCTCCAGGCATGGCGGCAGCGCGTGGAAGATGCGCAAGTTTGAACGCCAACGCCTGCTGAGCGGGTGGCTGAACTTCGGTCACTGGTTTTTTACAACGCTGATCAATGTGCTGTTCCGGCAGAAACTGAGAGACCCCTTCACCATGTTCAAGGTGTTTCGCCGCGACTGCCTGCACGGAGTGACGTTTGAATGTAACCGTTTCGATTTTGATATCGAACTGCTGGTGAAGCTCGTCCGCAAGGGATATACCCCGCTGGAAATTCCGGTGAACTATCGCTCGCGATCTTTTAAGGAGGGGAAGAAGGTCTCGATGTTGCGCGATCCATTCACGTGGATTCGCGTGCTGCTGCGACTGCGCTTCACGCGTGCCGGGCGCTCGCGAGGTGCGTTGCGTTTGACCTGATCCTTTCTAGAATCGCGGGCATGTCTTTTTCTCATGCATTTGTCACTGGTGGGGCCGGATTCATCGGGAGCAACCTCGTCGACCGTCTGCTGGCTGCGGGCAAGCGCGTGACCGCGTTTGACAACCTGTCGACCGGTCAGAATCGCTTCATAGAAAAAGCCCGCGCGCATCGTGATTTCAAATTTGTCACCGGCGATGTGCTCAATGAAGGTGAGCTCAACGGCGCGATGGCTGGGGCGGATATCGTCTTCCACCTCTCTGCCAATGCGGATGTTCGCTTCGGCACGAACCACCCGCGTCGCGATCTCGAGCAAAATACGATCGCGACGTACAACGTGCTGGAGGGGATGCGCGCGAACGGCATCAAACGCATCGGCTTCAGCTCCACCGGTTCCATCTATGGCGAACCCTTGATTCACCCTACGCCGGAAGACGCGCCGTTTCCGGTGCAGACATCTTTGTACGGTGCGAGCAAGCTCGCGGGCGAAGGGTTGATTCAGGCGTACGCACAGGGGTTTGGATTCACCGGGTACATCTTCCGATTCGTCTCCATCCTCGGCGAGCGTTATACGCACGGACACGTGTTCGATTTTTACCGAAAGCTCCTCGACGACCCGACCCAGATTGAAGTGCTCGGCAATGGTCAACAGCGGAAAAGTTATCTGTATGTGCAGGACTGCATCGACGCGATTTTCGCGGTCGTCGAGAAGGCGAGCGCTCCGGTCAATATCTACAATCTCGGTGCCGACGAGTATTGCAATGTCACCCAGTCGCTCGGTTGGATTTGCGAACATCTGGGCCTGAATCCCGAGAGAAAGTTTACAGGTGGCGAACGTGGATGGATCGGGGACAGCCCGTTCATCTTCCTCGATACAAAAAAGGTGCGCGGGCTCGGCTGGCAGAATAAACTGTCGATCAAGGAAGGCGTGTTGACCACGCTGAAATGGCTGCAGGCCAACGAGTGGGTGTTTGAAAACCGGTCGTAGCATCTCAGGCGAAACAGCCCATGAAAATCTGCGTCTACGGACTCTGGCATCTTGGATGCGTGACGGCAGCCTGCCTGGCGGGGGCAGGGTTTGATGTCGTGGGGTTGGACGATGACGAACCGGTCGTTCGCAATCTGCAGGCGGGGAATGCGCCGGTGTCGGAGCCCGGGTTGGACGATTTGCTGAGCGCGGGGGTGGCTGCCGGGAAATTGCATTTCACTGTCGATGCGCGCGCTGCTCTGGCCGGCGCTGATGTGTTGTGGGTGACGTTCGATACGCCTGTAAATGATCGTGACGAAGCCGACGTCGCCTCGGTGCGAAATCGTTTGGAAGCGATTGCCGATGCAATCTCGCCGGGCACGCTTGTGCTGGTGTCGTCGCAAGTGCCAGCTGGTTTCACAAAGTCGCTGGAAGACGCGTGGACATCACGCCGACTCGTGTTTGCGGTGTCTCCCGAGAATCTGCGCTTGGGCAAGGCGCTCGATGTGTTTCGCACGCCTGACCGCGTGATCGTCGGCCTGCGCAATGGGCAGGGTCGCGCGGTGGTTGATCAGCTCTTTTCGCCGTTCACGCAAAATGTCATCTACATGTCGATTGAATCTGCGGAGATGACCAAGCATGCCATCAACGCGTTTCTGGCGACGAGCGTGACGTTCATTAACGAGATTGCGCGCATCTGCGAAGAGGTCGGCGCCGACGCCAAGGAAGTCGAACGCGGGCTCAAGAGCGAAGCGCGGATCGGGCCAAAGGCGTACCTCGGTCCCGGTGCTGCGTTCGCGGGCGGGACGCTCGCACGCGATCTGCGATTTCTGGTCGAGCTGGGTGATCGCAATCGGGTGGATACGCCCGTATTCGAAGGGGTGATTGCGTCAAACGATCGTCACAAGGATTGGCTGCGCAATCGGGTGTCGACATTGATGCAAGGTCGCCAAGGCGCGAAGGTGGCGGTGCTGGGACTGACATATAAACCGGGGACGAACACGCTCCGCCGGTCGTCGTCGGTGGAGCTGTGCAGGTGGCTGGCGGGTCAGGAATTTGCGGTGCAGGCGCATGATCCCGCCATCGAGACATTGCCCGAAGAGTTGACGTCGGTGATGCATTTGCATGGCAGCCCGCGTGAGGCGATGAAAGATGCATCGCTGACGGTCATCGCAACAGAGTGGCCGGTCTATCGAACGCTGACTGCCGACGATTTTGTCTCGACGATGCGCGAGGTGCAGGTGATTGACCAGACATGGTTTCTGGTTTCCGTCCTCGGAAACGATGCGAGAGTGAAATACCTTGCGACGGGACGGGGATAGTGCGAAGGTAGCTCACCACAGAGCCGCAGAGGTCGCGGAGAGAGAGTGGTCGGCAGCGGGATCGGGGTGAGGTTTGTTTGTCTTTGTGTTGTGGCACGGGCGAACTGCCCATGATCGCAAAAACGTGCGGGTGCCTTGAATGGTGAATGTTCTCTCTGCGGACGTTGCGGCTAAGCAGTGAACCGATCGGGTCATTGATCGAAGGAATACGACATGGATTTAACCGGACGGTCGGTCATCATCACCGGGGGCAATCGTGGCTTGGGCAAGGCGATTGCCTCCGCCTGCGTGCGTGCGGGGGCGAGCGTGTTGCTCACC
>Ga0335397_10006624_pt1 | contig 14905 bp, 8 predicted proteins | sample MAT04_FD_205740 | JGI IMG/M metagenome (GOLD analysis project Ga0335397, IMG submission 205740) | Freshwater microbial communities from Lake Fryxell liftoff mats and glacier meltwater in Antarctica - MAT-04 (spades assembly) (version 2) ...
CCCAACGCGGGCGCCGCAAGGGTGTGCCGCCCGCGCCCCGGTTTCAATGGGAATTCCCAACCCTGCCACAACTGCGTGAGAATCTTCCCTCGCGCACAGGTTTGGGGGTCACCGCCGTTGAAATATCCGATCCGCGAGCGAAGGGACCGTGCCTTCTCCCTCGCCTCCCGCGGCGGGAGGGGAGGGCTGGAGAGAGGAGGGCCGTTTGCGCTCGGATTTCCCTTCTTCCCGACCCTCTCCCCACTCGTTCCTCGCGGGGAGAGGGAGAAATCCAGCCCGCGCCGCCACGCCTAATTCAACGGCAGTGGGGTTGGAGGCAACCGTCGTCCCTCGTCTTTGCGTGAGGCCGCCGTGCTTTCACAGAAACCGCCCCAGATTCACGCACCAGATGCCGCCGCCCTCGGTGACGCCTAGCCAGCCGTATTGGTCGCTGTAGAACCACACTCCGTCCCCAGCAACCCAAATCCAGCCGCATGGCGAATTCCACACCCACCCGCCAAAATCCCCGATGGAGCTCCAACCCATCGTCGTCGTGTATGCCCTATTGTCATCCAAGCCAGAGAGAGACAACCACTTGAACTGGGTGCTCCAGAGCGTGCCAGAGACGCCGTCTCCCCCTAACCAGCCATTGGGGTAGCTGCTGAAGACCCAGTCGTCGGAGAATGAGAGCCAGCCCAGTGTCTTACTCCAATACCACCCGCCTCCCACATCGCAAAGCCGTCCGAACGAGGCATTCGTCAACCAGCAATCCACCACTAGCTCGGCAGTCTGGCTCATGGCTTGGCCCCAGGCATTGTTGATCCACACTTGATAGCTGCCCGTGTTGGTCATTTGGACCGATCGGAACACCAGCACCGGTCTGGTTCCACCAGCCACTGGTTGGCCATCCTTGAACCACTGGAAAGCAAGGTGGAGTACCGTTGACGGTTGCGACCAAAGCCACTCGGCGCCCGACAGTGGCGACCGTGCTGCTCACGGGTTGCGACCGCAGCGCGGGGGCGACGCCGGAGGCGGTGCCCAGCAAGATGCCTTGCAGGACGGCGTTCTTCCCGGTGGCCGTAGAGGTCATGCGCGCCCGAACCGGCCCCCGAACATCCCAGGTCAGGTAAGTGCCGCTCCCAAAGTTGCTGAGGCTCTGGCTGTCGAGAATAGCGCCGCTGGTCGGGTCCACCAGCTCCACCTTCTGCGCTCGACCGTCGGGACCAGCGCAATGGAGCGTTAGGCGGTTAGTTGCGTTTGCGAGCAGGTTAAAGCCCACGATGAGGCTGGTGACAGTGGAATACCAGCAGTCTGTTGCGCGCGGGAGTGGGGGCGCACCTTGCCACAACTCCAAGGCTTCAGGCGCGTCAGCGCGTGCGATCGGAGACCAATACGCGGCCCCGATCACACTCCCGAGCACGCCAGCGACGAAGTTGGTGGCACTGCCGCTCATCGCGTAGCCGCCTTGACCGTAAACACCCTGCCAGCAGCCCTGGCTATTGGTATCCGCTCCAACGAAAGAAAGCGGGGGCGAACCTGGGACACTCAGGGAGCAGCAACTCGACCATGCGCTGTTGCAGGACGCTGTGCCACTTCCTAGCGCCATCGCCTGCCAGGATTAGGTCTGGCCGGCCTGCACCACCACTGCCAAGACGGTTCCGGTGCCTGACTGATTGGTGGAAACCGGTGTTCCAGCACAATTACCCCCGAGGAAGAGCCTCAATTGGTATCCAGTCGCGCCAGCCACGGAACCCCACATCAGGTTCGCGGACGTGCTCCCGACAGCCATCACCACCCCGCACCCCGGCGAGGATGGAGTGGGGGCCGGCAGGTCCGTGCAGACCATTCCGGCTCCGGCGCAGGGGATGGTGTTGTCGCCGCTGGTCTTGTCGAAGTTGACTACAATGATGCCGTCATGGGTGCCCGCCGCTGCGGGCGTGAAGGTCACCGTCACAGGCTGCGATCTGTTTGCGCCGACCGAACCGCCGGCCCAATTGCCGGTGCAGGCAAGCGGATAGCTGATGCCGCTGACCGTCAACGTTGCATTACCCAATTTGGAGAGCGGTCAGCAGCTACGAAGCTCATGCCTCGCACTGGCGGCTCAAAGCCCTCGTGCCGCCGATCAAATGGGGATTGACCAGCCACCGGCACTACGTCGAAGACCCACGCACTAGTGAAATGCCCTAGGGAGACTTACTTACGCAACCGCACTGCCCCGTGGAATGGAATTGGCCGGGGGAAAACCTCTTTTTACGATTGATCTTGACACTTTGGCGAGTGTGCCCTACCTCTTATTGAACATGAACACAATGATAGTTGCAGCGCGCACTATGAAAACAAATACGATCATCAACTTGGCGCGTTGGGCCGGGGCAACCGGATTGTTCGCGAGCCTTGCGGTGTTTGCCACCAACTCCTCCGTGGCCGACACCAATGATTATACCTTCACCACCTTTGCGGGATCGGCGCCCACCGCTGGGCTGGGTAGCGATGACGGGATGGGAGCACAGGCGCGCTTCAATAGGCCCGTAGGTCTGGCGATTGATTCAGTTGGGAACATCTACGTCGCGGACAAGGGCAACAACACGATCCGCAAGGTTTTCCCCTCGGGAACCGTCACGACGCTAGCGGGTCTGGCGGGTAGCTCCGGGCGAGCCGCGGGGATCGGCAGTGCTGCACGTTTCAGTCAACCTCTGGGTGCCGCCGTGGATGCCACCGGCAACGTTATGTTGGCCGATAGTGACAACGGACTGATCTGGAATATTACGCCACAGGGCGAAGCTGCGATACTCTACGACTTAGGTTATGCGGCTCTTGGTGTGGCAACCGACAGCCTGGGCTACAACTACACCACGGCTGGTGGCCAGGTGCTCCGCCATTCGACTAATGGCTCTGCCGTGCTTTTGGCCCAGGTCGCGCCGAACAAGCTGGTTGCTGACGCCGCGGGCACTTGCTATGGGGTGCTGAGCAACCACACCGTTATCATGATTAATTCACTTGGTAACATCACCACCCTCGCGGGGGTGGCTGGCCAGACCGGCTCAGCGGATGGTGCGGGGAGTGCCGCCCGGTTTAGCTCGCCTCGTGGCTTGGTCCGCGATGGGGCAGGGAATCTCATCATTGCCGACACCGGCAATCACATGATTCGCAAAGTGACGTTGGGGGCTGTAGTTACCGTCACCACGGTGGCCAATCTCGCCGGCACGGCTGGTTATCTGGACGGCGCGACCACGCCAGCACTTTTCAATGAGCCTGAGGATGTCATCGTGGACGCGGTCGGCAACATCTACGTCGCGGACAGCGGCAACAACTGCATACGCAAGATCAGCACGAACGGGATCGTGAGCACCTTCGTCGGCACCTCCGGGGGGAAGGGCGCTGCCAATGGCAACGGGGCGGCGGCACGGTTCAACTCGCCCGCGGGTGTTGCTGTGGATGCTGCTGGCAACGTCTATGTGAGCGACACGTTGAACCACACCATCAGAAAAATCAGCGCGAGCGGCGTCGTGTCAACTTTCGCCGGATCGCCCGGCACCTATGGATTCGTCGATGCAAGTGGCACTAGCGCGCGCTTTCACAATCCCAACGGGCTGGTGGTGGACCAAGCTGGCTATGTTTTCGTGGCCGACCGAAATAACAACGTGATCCGGAAGATCACACCCAATGGCCAGGTCACCACTTTGGCCGGCTCCCCCAACGGGAACTCGGGCTCGGCTGAGGGCACCGGGGCCTCAGCTCGCTTCAATTATCCATCCGGCCTGGCCATTGACAGTTCAGGGAACCTCTACGTCGCCGACCGCTACAACAACAGGGTTCGCAGGGTGACACCTGGGGGAGTCGTGTCGGCTTGGGCCGGCACTGGAGGATATGGTTCGAGTGATGGAGTTGGCACTGCGGCGACGTTTAATGATCCCATAGCTCTCACTATTGATCCCGCGGGCGTGCTATACGTCGCTGATTTCTACAACCACGCAATCCGCAGGATCGACGCGAACGTAAACCACGATGTCACCACTATCGCGGGCAATCGTGACGGCGGTGCCGCAGATGGGGTGGGCGCTGCTGTTTCATTTCGATACCCCGTGGGAATAGCTTTCAGCGACTCGGGCGTGCTTTACGTCAGCGACTCGGGTAATCACACCATCCGGCGTGTAACCACCAACGGCGTCGTTACCACAGTCGCGGGGAGACCGCCCAGTTCGGGTTATGACTATAGCGGTAGCGCGGATGGTACCGGCAGTAGTGCGCGCTTCAATGTTCCAAGCGCCTTGGCGGCCGCCCGGGGGGGCAAGCTGTATCTGACGGAAGATGCGAGTTGCACCATTCGCGTAGGAGTTCCCTCATTGCCGGACGTGGCCACGGTGGACCAGGCCTCGGGGAAAGTTGGCATCCGTCGTCAATTCCGTACCACACCCCAGACGGCGACTGGCTGGCAGTGGCGATTGGTGCGTCGTCCCGCAGCTTCTGGTGCCACGCTTTCCTCAACGCTTATACCAAATCCAACCTTCACTCCGGACACCGCGGACTTGTTTGTGCTTGAACTCCGGGCGACCAATGCTGCCGGCGCGATGACGATTCAACGGGTTGAGCTGACCGGAACTGCGCCGGTGCCGTATTGGCGCTGGACGGAGTATTTCGGTTGGGTATTCGACACCGACACTGGATGGGCCGGCAATGAGCAGTATGGCTGGTTTTGGTTTTCCGCGAGCGAATGGATCTGGAGTGTCAGCCTGCAGGGGTGGTTGGGCCAGGTGAGCGGTTCCGCTACCCTCTGGAGCCCGCAGCTCCAGTGGTTCACGTATTCCACGGCGCACGACGGCACAGCCTACAGTTCGGCGATTGGCTTTGTCCACGTTCACAAGTATGCAGGCACGCCACTCGACCAGGGCTGGGTGCTCAGCGACCGTTTTGGTTATACCTGGGCAGCTGGTGATGGTTCTTGGTTTTATACCACCCGCTTCGGCTGGCTGGGTGTAACCGCGGGCAGTGGGATTTGGTGCGCTGATCTCGGGAGGTTCCTGACGGCTCAAGATTAGCGGAGTTGGAGCCGGTCTTTGGGCCAGCATCGACCTTGGCTGTGCTGGCAGGCTGCGCGGCCGGTGGCTCTGACTAATCTGCCTTCTGCATTTCGCAAGTTCGAATAGAGCGGGACCTGCCCGCCACCACATTCAAACTCGCCGCCCGCACTCCGCACTACTGAATTGATTTGGCCCAAGTCCCTGAACGACCGCGTCCGTGCCGTCGAAACCGCCTTGCGGGCGGCTGCCGGCACAGTGGCGCCATCGGTCGGATTGCCGCAGACGCGCTCGGCGTGGTGGCGGAAGGGCGGCCAGTGGCGGAGGAGATAGGGTTTCTCCTGCGCCGGTAAGTCGTCGGCTTGGGCCAGTTGAACCAGGCCAGTATCCGACAGTTCTGTCGGTTCGCGAGCCGGGCCCGGCGTTGGCGGCGCGTCGGTTGGTTAACTCGATGCGCCACTCGTCAGCGGCTCTTCGTCCGGGATTCCGTTAGGATCGCCGTTATCAGGGGGAAGTGGACTGGAGTCAGCATCGCTCATTTCGCGGAGGGTGATGCGCGTCGCCGGCGGCGCACTTCCTGGGCAGGCCGGCGCTGGCAGTGGCTGCGAACTTTCGAATTGCGACCGGAGCCAGCGGGCAAAGGGGAGCAGGCAACTACGATTCCTTGGGGTTGGTTGGCGTCCGGTTTTCCGGAAGCGCGATCCAGTCCGTGCTTTGCTGAGCGGCCAACTCCCTCCGGCCCGCCCAGATTTGCGGTTTGAAGCCCATTTTCTTCCGGTGCGGAGACGGTCCGAAGATTGGGTCGCCTGAATTCGCACCGCCGAGATACCATGCCCCTATGCGCTGGCAGGGTGTCAAGTTTCTTCTCCCCAAAAGAGAATTCCCGCCCCACCGGTGGCTCCAACCGGACGACCACCCGCCCTCGAACTTGCTTTCTGAGCCGTCGCTGCGCGGGCGCGGTGGAGTTGAAACTCGCCGCCGTGTCACGGCTTCGCCGTATCCATGCAGTCACGGAGCGCGGCTGTCTCAGCCGCAGCCACGGAAAACAGGGGCCAGACCAACTTCTCCGCCAGGTGCCCACGATCCCAGGGAGTGAGCGCGCACCCGCCCGCAGACGCGGTGGCAAAACCTTGCGCCACCGGCTTGAGAACGCCGCTGCGGCCGAGACAGTCGCGCTCCGACTGCATGGTTACGGCTTAGCCGTGCGGTAAAAGCGGCTGGGCTGAGTTCCTCCCCCGGTGTCCACGAACGTGAACTCGCCTTCCGCGCTGGCCGTCCGCGTGGCGACGACACTCCACGGACCAGCCGGGCTTGCCGCCGCTTCGATCTGATAGATCATGTTGGGCATCCCGATGAAGGTCAGCCGCAATTCCTGTCCCGTCGCGCTGGGGACGATTCCCACCAAGCTGGCCGTCGAACCATTGCTCCGGTCGTCGAGTTGGAGCAACACACTGGCGAAGGCCGTTCCCCCGCGGTCGTCCTCGATGGTGTAGGCAAAGCGATCCCACAAATGGCTCGCGTCGCTGGGTGTGTAGGTGATCGTCGTGCCGTCCAACCTCGCCGTGCCGCCTCGCTGCGTCACCGCGCTCACCCCGGCGACCCACAGCACGCCGCCATCCGGATCGCGGTCGTTGGCCAGCAACTCAGCGGCGGTCATCATTCGGGCACCGACGACGGGCCGCAGCAGGAAATCGTCGTTTGCGATGGGTGGCACATTGGGCGGGAGGGAGACCTCCACCAGAGCCAGGCGACTGGTGGCCATGCCATAGGCATTGCTGACGATGAGGCAGTAATCACCGGCGTGCAGCAAGGTGCTTTCGGCAATGATGAGTGTGTCAGAGTATGCGTCGCGGATAGGTTCGCCACGGAGCATCCAAGTCCGCTGCAAAGGCCCGGTCCCTTCCACCTCGGCCGCCAGGCGGATGCTTTGCCCCGCCTCGACACGCTGGTCCTGCGGCTGCACCAGGATGCCAGCCCGGATGACCACTGTCAGATGCGCGGCCCCACTTGTGACCGAGCCATAGGCGTTCGAGATCACCACAGAGTAATCCCCGGTGTCCTCTGAGTGTGCACTCTGAATGTCCAGTCGCGGTCCCATCGCGCCGGAAACCTCTATTCCATCTTTGAACCAGACAAATGTCATCGGCAGCGTGCCCGTCGTCTCCACCTCCACGCCGGCCGGGGCACCGCGCAACACAGTCGCGCCCACCGGCTGCCGCACTATGCTGGGCGGACGCAGCACCGTCAGTATGGCCACGTCGCTGGTGACGGTGCCCGACCCATTGCTCACTACGACCGTGTAATCTCCCGCGTCGTTGGCACTCACATTTGCGAGCGTGAGGCTCGACGCGGTAGCGTCGGCCAGCGGGGCACCGTTGAAGCGCCATTGGTAACTCAGTGGCGGACTGCCCGCAGCTCCTACGGTGAAGGTGGCAGTTGTGCCGGCCACGTTCGTCCGGGCGACAGGTTGCTGGGTGATCGCCGGAGCACCAACGGCGTCGAAAAAGATGCCGCTGATCATAGTGTGGATGGGCTTCAAGCTCGTGACGTTGACTCGGACTGCGCCTGCTACCCGGAAGCGGAGATACTTGCCCATGTTGAAATCCGAGACCACGGCGGTGCTGATTGGTGTGCCGGTGGCGGACGGCAGTATGTCCACCCGCTGACTGGCACCGAGGCTGTTCCAATCCAGGCTGTAAATTGCCAGGTCGTAGGTTCCATCGGTGATCAGGTCGAAAAACAGATTGGTTGGGTTGTTCCAATTGGCGGCGATACGGTCGTTCACATCCGTGCTGGTTGCTTTGGAAAGCGCTTGGACCACGGCGGTCTCGGCCCACAGCGCGTTGGTGGCGCCCGCCGGCGCGAGAGAGACTCCCGCGGGCAGATTAGTGAGATTGCCGATCACGACGTAACCGCTGCTGCCGTAGATGCCTTTCCAGTTACCCGAGGTGTTGGTGTCCACGCCGAGAAACACTGCCTGGTTGCCGTTGGTGGGTGCCAAGGTTTGTACAACCGGGGCGATCGAAGCAGCGCCCGCCACATTGGTGACGGTGACCATGTAGGTTCCCGTGTCGGCTGGACCAAAGCCAGCGATGGTGAGCAGACTGGAACGGGAGCCGAGGATATGGGTGCTGTCTGCCAGCGGTGTGCCGTCTTTCTTCCATTGGTAGCTCAACGGACCGGTGCCGGAAGCGGTGACACTCAGAATGCAGTTGGCGCCGAGCAGATTCGTCCGGCTCACCGGCCCTGCCGTGATCGCGGGCGGGGTGGGCGGATAAGTCACCGTGAGCAATGCGATTCGGCTCTGGACCGTGGCCCAGCGGTTCGAGACCGCCACCTGGTAGCCTCCTGAGTGATTCGTGGCCGCGGGACAGAGGGTAAAGCTGGAACCGGTGGCGCCGCTGATGGGTGCCCCATTGAATTTCCACTGGTAACCGATGGGCAACTCCCCGGTGGCCGCCACCGTCAGGGTGACACATTCGCCGACCAGGTTGGTGGAATTGGCCGGCTGCACGGTGATGACGGGTGGGTTCGGCTGTTCAATCAACACCGCTGCCACTTCGCTGGTGACTGCCCCGTAATTGTTGTTCACCCGCGCGCGGTAGCTTCCTGATTGGTTGGTCTGGGCATTGGCGAGCGTCAGCGTTGAGGTCGTCGCGCCGGACAGAATGGTTCCCGCGCGTTGCCACTGATACAGCAACGGCGCGGTGCCCGTGGCGCCCACACTCAGGGTAGCGGTCGCCCCCACTGTGGTCGTCACGGCTAGTGGTTGAGCACTGACGGCGGGGGGCAGACCGATGGCACTGAGCACCGCCACGGCACTGGTCTGGGCACCATAGCTGTTGGTTATGGTGACAAAGTACTGTCCGGCATCGCTGGCCAACGTCTGGGCTATCGAATAAGAGGCCCGGGTCGCACCGGGCTTCGCGTTGCCATTGTGATACCATTGCCACGCCAGCGGCGCCGAACCCGCAGCTCGCGCCGCCAGCGTGACGGGCGAGGCGATGATGGTGGAGGTATTGGTGGGACTTAGCGTGAAGCTCGGCGGAATCCCTGCCAGCGTAACCGTGAGCGTGACCGGATCGTTGGTGGCCACGCCGTAGTCATTGATCACCCGCACGCCGTAGTTCCCGGCATCCTCGAAAGTCAGGCTGGCGAAACTCAGCCGGCTGCTGGTGGTCCCGCTCAGGTCGTGGCCGCTGAAACTCCATTGGTAAGTTAGCGGAGGGGTGCCAATGGCTTCTACCTCCATGTGAACCGCGCTGCCAATCACGCCGCTCATGTCGGTGGGGGCGTAAACGATGACCGGCGGATTGCCGGCCACCAGGACATCGGCTGCGGCAGTCGCCACACCCCAGTCATTGCTGACGACGAGCGTGTAAGTGCCGGTGTGCCGGGCGCCGGCGTTGGTGAGAGTTAGTTGCGGACGGGTGCTGCCCGGCAAGTTCGTTCCCGCCAGACGCCACTGGTAAGTCAGCGGCGGCGTACCCAAGGCAACTCCAGCCAGCGCCCCCGCGTTGCCGGGCAGCAGTGTCAGCGGTTGGGGCAACAGCAGGAAGTTGGGCGGCGCGCCCCCGATCACGGCCACGCTGTGGAGCGCCCCGGCAGCCACGGCGGTGCAACCGGTAGCGGCAGTGGGCACCTGGGTCTGGCCGCTCGAGTTCGCCCCCCAAGCCGCGAGCTCACCCGGGGCGCGCAAGGCAACGACGTGTTTTTCGCCGGCGGCAATGCGGGTGATCCCGGCGAGCCCGGCAGGCACGGTTAGTTGCCCGCCGGCATTGGTGCCCCAGCCCACCAAGGTGCCATCACTCCGGAGCGCGAGGCTGAAATGGTCCCGCGCCGCGATGGCGACGACGTTGGACAAGTTGGCCGGCACGTTGGTTTGCCCTGCCACATTGCTGCCCCAAGCGACCACCCGGCCATTGGTCTTGAGAGCCAGGCTATGAAATGCCCCCGCGGCCAGCGCCGCCACATTGCTAAGTCCGGCGGGCACGGTGGCTTGGCCGTAACGATTATCACCCCACCCGATTAGCGTGCCGCTTGCGGACAGGCTGAGGCTGTGATAGCCGCCGGCAGCGACCATGACTGAGTTGCTGACGCTTGCTGGCACCTGACACTGACCGTTGTAATTGGCGCCCCACGCTCGCACGGTTCCGGAAAGCGTCCGGGCCAAGGTGTGGTAATCCCCGGCTGAAACTTGGAGCACATTGGCGAGGCTCGCCGGCACATTGGTCTGGCCCCACGCCCATTCGCCGACCACCCGCACGCGACCATCGGTCGTCAACAGAGCGGCGTGCTGCAAGCCCGAGGCCAGTTCGACCACGTTCACGAGTCCAGCCGGCGTGACCAGATTATTTGTTTCAAACTGCCCCGAAGGCAGCATGTGGGTGTATTTGCCCCAAGCCAATGGTTCCCCAGATGCCGCCGCCGTGGCGCGGCCCGCGATGAGGCTGAGGAGAACGGCCAGCGCCCCAGCGCGTCTGCGGGGTGACAGATGGACGGTCAGTCGGAGGTTAAAGGCGTGGAGGCGCTGAGAAGGTTTCATGAGGATGTCAATAACAGCTCGGCCGGCGGGCACTGCACAGCCGGTGCGGTTGGTTTACCATCAGGTTTCCGGCGTAAGGCAGCCGCCCCGAACCCCGGGGCGACTGCCCACCAGAACCCAAACACACACACTTGCGGGAGTTTAGCAATGGTTGTGCCGTCAATTGCACCCCCGCGCCGCGGCACCCATTTCAAGCCAGTTTCTGTGAGGAATCGAGGTTGCTCCGGCCTTGATGGTGAGTGGCGCAGGCCCACAAACTTATTCCCGTGCCGATCGGTGGCTCAGATTCCAGTTGGATATGCTTGGGCGTAACACATGAGCCGCTTCGTACGCAATCACCCCAACGCGAGCACACCTGGAAACCGCCCCCAGGAGTCAGCCGCCTGCCCCGGCATCCGGTGGTGGGGCGGGAACCGGCTGGCGAGCCGCGCATCCCGCAGCCGTTGGTGGGCTTGCCAGCCCCGAGCGGATAGGGCAAGCCTCCCGGTTTTCTGCCACGCAGGGCGATGGACGGAGCCTGCGTCTTGGCCGCGGTTACGGAGACGCCGGCTGGGAAATCGGCGCGCGTCCAGATGGAGAAGCAGGCACTCCGCTGCCCGGCGTTGCTTCGGCCTCGACGGTGTGTCAGTATGGCGCGACAACGTCGTCTGACGCGCATGATTCGTTCGCTTGTTTTCACCACCCAGGGTCGCCTGCACAGCAGCAACATTGAGATGTTTCTCATGCCGACGCTGCTGGCGGATACGAATCTTTTTCTCTGGGTGGACCTGGAGGATCCCACGGCGGAGGAATCGAAATACATCCTGGAAGACGTCTTTCATTTCCATCCGCTCTCGGTCGAGGACTGTATCATGGTCAGCGCGTCGCCCAAGGTGGAGGAATACCAACCGCGCGAGGACGACCGTTTCGTGCCCTACCTTTTCATGGTGATCCACGCGGTGGATTACGACCGGAAGGACGGCGTCTTCGCGACGAAGGAGTTGAATTTCTTCCTGGGGAAAAACTTCCTCGTTACCTACCACGAAGGGCCGATTCGGAGCGTGCAGTTGACGGAAGACCGCGCCGTGAAAGGCTCCGGCGGCATCGCCCGCGCGCCCGACCGCGTCGCTTACAACCTGCTCGACTCCATCGTGGACAATTACAAGCCGGCGCTGGATGAGTTGTCGTTGGAGATCTCCGAGTTGGAGCAACTGGCCCTGACCAACCCCAGCAAGGGGACCCTGAACAAGATCGTGCAGACCAAGAAGGAGGTGCTCCACCTGCGCCAGATCATCGGCCCGCAGCGCGAGGTGCTGGCGCGGTTCGCGCGGGGGGAGTTCAAGCTCATCCGCCCGCACATGGTGCCGTATTTCCGTGACGTGTACGACGGCCTGTTCCGCATTGCCGAACTGGCCCAGGCTTATACGGACTCGCTCACCGCCATCCTGCAGGTGTATTTGAACATGCAGTCCAACCAAACGAGCGAGGTCATCAAACTGCTCACGCTCGTTACGTTCATCACCACGCCACTGATGATGATCGGCACCTGGTATGGCATGAACTTCCACGGCATGCCCGAGATCGAGAGCAGCCACGGCTACTTGGTGGCGCTCACGGTGATGCTGATCTCGACGGGACTGACCGTCTGGTATTTCAAGAAACGGAAGTGGTTTTGAGCGGAGCGCGGGGGGAGGGTGAAATCCGAATGCCGAAAACCGAAATCCGAAAGAAATCCGAAGTCCGAAGTCCGAAGTCCGAAGGCCGAGGTCCAGTGCGGACGCTTGGCGCCTTCAATGGCGGTGCTTTCCTCGCTTCGGTTGCATTGCCGCGGCTGGTTTGCATGACCCAGCCGCGCTCCGTCCGCCGGCCCGGGTCCGGCGGGGCTTCCCCTGCTGCTCGCGCTTGGGCTTCGGACTTCGGACTTCGGACTTCGGACTTCCTTCGGATTTCGGATTTCGGATTTCGGATTTGCCCCCCACCCCATGCCCCCGCCTAAGTCCAGTTTCCTCGACAAAGTGCTCGGCCGCCTGGGGCGGCTGGACACCGAGGGTTTGCAGGCCGTGGTGCAGCGCCTCGCCCGGGAGCGGGCCTTCCTGGAAACCCTCTTCAACACCATCGAGGACGGCGTGCTGGTGGTGGACCACGGCGGGCGTGTCGTTTCGCTTAACGCTGCGGTCACGCGGTTGCTCGGCTTGCAGGCGAAGGATGAAGGGCAGCCGGTCCAAGGCCTGGTGCCGGAGATCGGCTGGGACAAGCTGGCCGAGTTCGACCGCGAGGGTGGGGCGCGCGTGCTGCGGTATGACTTCTCGGTGGCCTATCCGCGCGAGCGCTTTATCCGGCTGTGCGCGGTGCCGCTGGACGGCGCGGAAGCGGACAGCAGCGGGCTGGTGCTCATCCTCCACGACGACACGGAGAACCGGCTGAAGACGCTGGCCGCCATTGAGAGCGAACGCAGCGAGGCGCTGGCCTTGCTGGCGGGCAGCGTCGCCCACGAGATCGGCAATCCGCTCAACGCCCTGCACATTCACGTCCAGCTCATCGAGCGCGAGTTGCGGCGGCTGCGGGTGGCGACCGAGACGACGCCGGTGCCGGTCGGGCAACCGCGTTCGACAGAGCGGCGCGGTGCTACGGCGCGTGCCAGCCAGACCGGTTTGGCGGACGTGGAGCGCGTGCTGGAATACGTGGAAGTGGCCAAGGGCGAAATCAACCGGCTCGACTACATCATCACGCAGTTTCTCCAGGCCATCCGCCACTCGGAGCCGCGCTTCGAGCCGGCGTCGCTCAACACGGTCGCGGATCAAACCCTCGAAGTGATGCGCCCGGAACTCGACAACCGCGGCCTCACCGTGAGCACGAAATGGAATCCCCACCTGCCGGCCGCGCCGATGGACCCACGCCAGATGCAGCAGGTGTTGCTCAATCTCATCCGTAACGCGATGCAGGCGATGACCCGCGGTGGTCAACTCACGCTGGCCACGGGCGAGGCCGCGAGCGGGGTGTGGATCAGCGTCAGCGACACCGGCTGCGGCATCCCGGAGGAGAAGTTGAACCGCATCTTTGAACCGTTTTTTACCACCAAGAAGAAGGGCACCGGTCTGGGGCTGATGGTGGTGCAACGCATTGTCCGGGCGCACAAAGGTCGTATCGACCTCGAGAGTCGCCCCGGCGTGGGCACCACGTTCCGCCTCTGGCTGCCACTGCAATCGCGCGTGGCCCTGTTGCCCGAATCTGCTGCTGCATGAGCCTGCCCACCCTGCTGATTGTGGATGACGAGAAGCCGACCCGCGACGGCCTGCGCGCGGCGTTGGAGCATGCCTACGACGTCTATGTGGCCGAGGACGCGGGCGCGGCGACCGAGTTGCTGGAGCGCGAATCGTTCGACGTGCTGCTGACGGACTTCCGCCTGCCCCGCGAGGACGGGATGAAGCTGATCGCCCGCGCGAAGTCTTTACCGAAGCCGCCGGTGTGCATCCTGATGACGGCGTACGGCTCGGAAGATCTCGCGGTCGAAGCGATGAAGCGGGGCGCGGACGACTACATCGCCAAGGGGCGGCTGCAAATTGACGAACTGGAAATGCGCATCGCCAAGGCCCTGCGCGCGCGCCACCTGGAAGGCGAGAACACGAATCTGCGCCAGCAGCTTGAGGTGAAGTATGGGCTGGAAAACGTCATCGGCCACTCGGCGGCCATGGCGGAGGTTTTTGACATCGTGCGGCAAGTCGCGCCCACGCCGGCCACCGTGTTGCTGCGCGGCGAGAGCGGCACGGGCAAGGAGTTGATCGCGCGCGCCATCCACACGCTGAGCGCGCGCGCGAAAGGCCCGATGGTGACGGTGCATTGCGCGGCGCTCGCGGCGACGCTGCTGGAGAGCGAGTTGTTCGGGCACGAGAAGGGAGCGTTCACCGGCGCGCACGAGCGGCGGCTGGGGCGCTTCGAGCAGGCGCAAGGCGGGACGCTGTTCTTGGATGAAATCGGGGAGATTGACGCGACGCTCCAGATCAAGCTGCTGCGCGTGCTGGGCGAGCGGACGTTCGAGCGCGTCGGCTCCAGCAAGACGCAGTCGGTGGACGTGCGGTTGGTCACGGCCACGAATAAGGATCTGGAGGCGATGGTCCGCGAAGGCACCTTCCGCGAGGACTTGTTCTTTCGGCTGCGCGTGATGGAAATCATTTTGCCGCCGTTGCGGGCGCGGAAGGACGACGTGCCGCTGCTGGCGATGGCGTTCTTGAAAGAATTCAGCCTGGCGAGCGGCAAGCCGGTGAAAGACTTCACGGCGGACGCACTCGACCTGTTGCTGAGCTACGCCTGGCCGGGAAACGTCCGCGAATTGCGCACCGCGCTGGAGCATGCGGTGGTGCTGTGCCGCGGCGACCGGGTAAGCGTGCGC
>Ga0335397_10006629_pt1 | contig 14902 bp, 13 predicted proteins | sample MAT04_FD_205740 | JGI IMG/M metagenome (GOLD analysis project Ga0335397, IMG submission 205740) | Freshwater microbial communities from Lake Fryxell liftoff mats and glacier meltwater in Antarctica - MAT-04 (spades assembly) (version 2) ...
AGCACCGCGCCAACAGCAATCGCCGCAAGCGTCGCCCCCATCAGCGCACGAATTGCTTCACGTAATCGCGTCCCAAGCCGACCGCCTCGTAGTGCGCTTCGCACATCTCAATCTTCGTCCAAACGTCCTCGTAGCCGGTCTGTTCACCGGCCTCATTCAGGTAGATCATCGCGCCCTGAATGTTGAAGAACGTGATCATTTCGGTGCAGTCCGCAGGGACTTCCAGCGTGTGAATTTCACCTGGCGGTTCGTAGACAAAACTGCCCTCGGTGGCGACCCAATCATGCTCGCGATAAAACCATTTTCCCTTGATCACGTAGCCAACGACCGCCATCGGATGACGATGCCGCGACAACACGCCGCTCTTGCGAACGCGCAACAGATTGCACCAGCCGCCGGACACCGTATTCATCAGCAAGGGACGAAAGCAGACGTTGGGCGCTTGCGGCACCCAGACGCGCTCATCATCAGGAATGGCGGCAACTGCGATTTCGGGTTGGATCAACATAAGCGATGGTTTATTTCAATTCGACACAGCAAAAGTGCGCTGTCATTCTGAGCTAAAAGCGAAGAATCAGTTGGCATATAACGGCGTTTTGATTGAGCTCGATAGTTTGCGACCTGATGTTTCGCTTCGCTCAACATGACAGGGCTCATTTCCCTAAAGCCGCAGTCCAAACCGCGTCCACCACCTCACGCTGCGCACCACGCTCGCGATACAGGCGAATCTCCATCGTGCCGGTCCAGTGCGCATCACCGCAGCGCGCAAGACGCTTGCCCTTGACTTCACGCACGACCGCGCTCTCCGGCAGCCAGGCCAGGCCATGCCCCTCCATTGCCATGACTTTCAGCGCCTCGGACATGTCGTTTTCGTAAACGCAGTCCAGATGCGCGCGTAGCGGCGACTGTTGCAGGATCAGCTCAACCATGCGGCCGAGGTAAGCCTGCGGTGTGTACGAGAGATACGGAATCTTTTTGGCGTCACTTCCGGGCAACGCGAACAGCGCGCGCCCCTCGCTATCGGTCTTTGAAAACGGCGCAATTGTCTCCGTCCCGAGCACAATCATTTCATAGCGCGCCTCATCCAGTTGCACCGGCTGATTGGTATGGTGATAGCAGAGCAGCAAATCACAGTTGCCCTCCACCAGGCTCATCACCGCGTCATGCACGTTGGCGGCCAGCAGCTTCGCTTTCACGCGACCTAGCTTCTTCTCCAGCACCGTCAACCAGGTCGGGAAGAACGTCAGCGACAAAGTATGCGGCGCCGCAAACAAAATCGTATCGGTCGGTGCGCTCTGCAGGCCGCGAGCAATCGCCCGCGCATCAATGGCCTGCCGCACGATCTCCGCCGCCCGTTCGCGAAACTGCTCGCCCGCTTTAGTCATCTTCGTCGGATAACTCGTGCGGTCAATCAGCTCCGCGCCTAACCATTGTTCGAGCGCCCGAATGCGCCGCGAGAAAGCCGGTTGGGTGACGTACCGCAACTCCGCTGCCCGTGAAAAACTGCCCGTTTCGGCCAGTTGCAAAAAGTCTTCAACCCACTTTAGTTCCATATGTCGAGTGTAGCCAAAACTATGCAATAACGGTATACGCGGTGCAGCAAACGCGAACAGCTTTTTTATACGAGCCCAGTTGAACCGGGGCTATCAACGATTTAGTGCTTCAGTCGACTTTATATTATTTAAGCCTTTAGCCCATATAGAAATGTCGTTTCACCAAAAAGCCACGACCAAATCTTCCAGCGAATTACATGCAGGAAATCCCTACATCTTTCCTGCGCCGTAAGCGCCGATAATGCTAGGAGGAACGATCCGGCGCGTTGTGCGCCGGCACTAAAAAACTGGAGGACATCATGGGAATTTTCATGCGCCGCGTTGGCGTTGTTGCGTTTGCTGCGTTCGGGTTGCTCGGCACATCGTTTGCGCAGTACCCCAACAAGCCGATCAAGTGGATCGTCCCCTATCCTCCGGCGGGCACCACCGACGTGCTGGCGCGCATCGTCGCGCAATGGCTTTCCGAGAATATCGGGCAGCCTGTGGTCGTCGAAAACAAAGCGGGTGGCGGCAACAACATTGGCACCGAGTTCGTGGTCAACGCGCCGGCCGATGGCTACACCATGCTGCTGGTCAATCCGGCCAATGGCATCAACGCGTCACTCTACAAAAAGCTCTCGTTTAACTTCATCCGCGACATCGCACCGGTCGCAGGCATCGTGCGCACGCCGAACGTGATGGTCGTCACCAACAGCTTGCCGGTGAAAACGGTGGCGGAGTTCATCGCGTATTGCAAAGCGAACCCGAGCAAGGTGAACATGGCCTCGTCAAGCAGCGGCACATCAACTCATCTGTCGGGTGAATTGTTCAAATCGATGACCGGGTGCAACATGGTGCACATCCCGTACAAGGGCGCGGGCCCGGTTCTGACCGATCTGATCGGCGGTCAGGTGCAGGTGTTTTTTGACAACCTGCCGTCGTCGGCGGGCCACATCAAGGGCGGCACCATTCGCGCACTCGCGGTCACTTCAGCAGCGCGCGAGCCCTCATTCCCCGATTTGCCCACCGTCGGTGCCACCGTGCCCGGTTACGAGGCCACCGCATGGTTTGGCGTGGGCATGCCAAAGGGCACGCCACGCGAGGCTATCGACAAAATGAATGCCGCCATCAACCGCGCACTCGCCGACCCCAAGATGCGTGCGCGACTGGCTGACCTGGGCGGCCTGCCGATTGCCGGCACACCAGAAGACTTCGGCAGAACCATCGCTGCGGAGACGGAAAAATGGGCGAAGGTGGTGGCTGCGTCCGGTGCCACCGTTGATTAAACAGATCTCGTTCATCTGCGCGCCAAGGCCCCAAAAATCTGGCGCGCATCGGTCGTCGGTGGAACCTGATTAAGCCTGTCGCAGCAAGCGCGCCACATCCGCGCGATCATGCACGCCGAGCTTCACGAACACTTGTTTGACGTGATAGCCCGCCGTGTTGACCGACACGCCCAATTTCGCCGCCATCTCGGCGTTGGTCATGCCCAGCGCCACCATCAGCGCCACCTCGCGCTGTTGCGCAGACAACTTTAGCCGCGATGCACCTTCGGTCAGGCGCACAGACTCTGTAGCCAGCCGCGAAACTACCAGTGCAGTGGCTTTGCCACCCGCTGCTCCGTCCAGCGAATGATGGCGGAAGGCAAATTGCCCCCAGGGAGACGTCACCACGTGCAACGATTTTTTCGCGGCGCGCGCGGCAATCGTGACGCCACGCAAGAATTCGCGCAACGCCCTCGGCTCATCACGTGATTCGCGTGGCGAAATCGGCTCACCACGGGCCAGACGTGACAACCGCATCCACGCATCATCGGCAAACAGCAACTCCCCCGCTTCGTCCAGCACCGCCATCGCCTCCTCTGCGACCTGCTCAGACGGCGCGGTCACCTGCGTGTAGGGCGAGGCGATCAGCGCACGTCCGAGGTAATGCATCACATCCCGCAATGCATCGGCATCGGCAGCGGAGAACGGCGGATCCTCTAGCCCGCGATACAGGCTCAGCTGCCCAATCGGCTCACGACCGTTTTCAGGCGAACGCACAATGCCATACATCACGTGTCCCACCGCAAGCTGCGACAGCACCTCACGGTAGTACTCGCCCTTTTTTTCCTGAGCGCTGATCGTACGAAGCGACACCGGATCGCTCGTCGCCACCAGTCGCAGGTAAGCCGCAGAAAACGCCGAAATATCCGCCCGATAGTGGTGCTCGTAATACCGCGTCATCGCCTCGGGCGGCAACATCCGCTCGGCATACATGTTGACCATGTGGCCCTGCGCATCGCAGTAGAAGAAGGCGGCGTGATTCGCAGGGACTACGGCGCGGATGGCGGGTAGCAGCGAGGGCAATAACACCGGCGCGGGTAGGCCCAGATTGCAGAGCTGACGTAGGGTTACCCGGGAGGATTGTGACGTGGTTTTTGACATGGCCCCGGATTGATATGTTTCTTATGCAAGTAATGTAGCGCGCTATGGCTGAGAACTATCCCACCTGAGTAGGTAGGGATGCAATCTAGCCCATCAGCAATCCCCGACCAATTGCGCCTGCTGTCACCATGGTGCACGATCTGAAAACTCCCGACCCCAGCATTACGAAGTCGCAGTGCAAAACATGCGTGGGCGCTTAAACGTCGATCTACCGAATCTCGCTTCCAGGCAGTGGACTCGCGGGTTACGCGGACACCGCGACGGGAACTCTGAACGCATACTGTCCTCGAACCCTGCTTCAAACTAGGGTGGCTTCCCAAGACAAAGCTCGTTTGACTGCTCAGTTGCATCCACAAACCAACGAGCTTCTCCTGCAGCGACTTGCCTCTGACCCGTTTGGGGATCGCGAATATGAGGATGTTCCCGAGGGTGCGAGGATGCACCAAGGACGCAGATATTGGATTGATCGCCTCCTTCGGCCACGTAATTGGCGAGCCATCGGGCCACCTGCGGTGCAGCGATGCTCGTGCCGTTCATGTGCCGTCGCGCGGATCGGTACGTACCGAACGTGGGAATCCCGGGTTGCGCTGCGTTCCGGTCAGCGCGAGCGATGAACGTTGGGCGTCGAGCGTTCCCGCCTTCCATCGCGCCACCCGAATACGGGCTCACATAGCCAGAGTCACGCCCGCCAACGCCAGCGGCTACCGCAAACGCTCCCCGCGCATTCGCTAAATTGCTGGTCGTATCGTATCGGCTGACTGAGTAGCCAGTTTGATCCATCCAGTTATCGACTTGAGGCTTACCTTCCCCCGTGTGTACGAAGTGAGCAGACTGCGGCTGGCGGACACCAAACACGACTTCATCGCGTTCAATCCAGGCGCGTATGCGTAGCCTTTTACCGCTCCCATTGTGGCATTTGACGACCCAATTTCCGTAAGGTGCTGTTGGGCGCCACTCGTGCACCAGTGTGTAGCCGACAACGAGCAACGCCATCGGACGATTGACAGACTGCACGGCGTTCGCGGCAAATTTCAACCCGGCTATTGGTTTCTGCTGCCGATTGACTAGCACCCATTCGCCCTTTCCAGGGGACAGTATTGTTGACTCCTGCTGCCCTGGCGGCGTTACGGATATGGAAATTTGGAAATAGTCGTCCGAACTCATAACGCCGTCCTCGACAATCCACTCCGGCCAGAACTCTGCGTACGTCTCGGATCGCTTGTCGGGTGGCACGCGTACGACGATTTCACCGTCTTGATGTGGCGCAATTACTATTTCGGAGTGTGCATTGGCTAGGCGAGAATTGCCAGCCGCCAACGTTACTGCGAGCCGATTGTCCTGCTCTAGGAGTTCCTTCAGCGCCGACTCGAACATTGAGCACCCGTCGTGTGCACCGGCGCTCGAACCTGACGATATGTTGATGACAACCGGAACGTCTGCATCATTCGCATCCATGTATCGGGTTCGAGCCTGATCAAGAATGAACCGCACGCCATCGAGCGCGGATACTGGCATCCACCGTCCTGACGAAATGGTGGTCAGTTCGTACGGTAGATCGACCAAAATAACAGGCGCTCGAGATGCGGGGTCATCGAGCGTTTTTGACCGCAAGTTATACGCGTCATCTGGCCGCTTCGCAATGCCGTTGCCCGCGTCCAGCGACCCAGCGAACATTGAAACGACTGCTGCGCCATGCGACTCCCGACTGCGTAGACTTCGCCGCGATTCCGTTCCTTTCCTGAGATCGGCATAGCACTTGAGCTCGTCCACTTCGTCGTTACGCACACTATCTCTCATCGCCTTACTGAGTTGCGGCTTACCCATCGCCGCGCCGTACCAGGCATCTTTGGACCCCTCGAAACTCTGCCAATGGGCAGGATTTAACAGTCCGTTCCTACGCGACTGATTCCACACGATCGCGACCCGAGTTTCATTATCGGATCCAGCCGCCCGTAAGCTGGCATGTGCAAAAGCTGCACCGTCATCAATCACACCGATCACGACACGCTCTTTTACCCGTGCATTTGGCTCAGGAAAAACCTCTCTATCCGCAAACGTTCCGTTGTCAACTTCGGTGTTGTCAACTTCAAATTTTCCCAAAGGAAAACCCAGCTGCACCCGCACCAGCGCCTTGCACTCGAGTATCAATTCAAGCACTTTTTCGAGGGCGTTTTCGTCGACATCCGCCGGTAAGACGGGGCGCTCGATATCACCGCCCGAAAGCTGTGGCTGTGCCTTCAAGGGAGTATCAACGGTAAACGTAAAGAAAGTCGAAATGGGTCGAGCAACGCTCCGATAGGCTGACGGCACTTTGACAATTAGCCCGCGCTCCGCAACCCATGCGCGAAACGCTTCCACGTTTCCCTCTGCGATAAATGCCATCGTGGCCGGGAAACCGCCCTGCGAAGGAACAGCGGTTCGAAATCCGACCAAACCAGACCACCAGCAATAGAGGTCTATAGCCCGCAGTCCCGCCTTTGCGTAAGATGCGTTAGAACAGGTAACGGCTTCACAGGCAGGCTGCACCGTTGATTCAAGCCTCTGCCAAAAATCTTTACCCAACACGCGTTTTGCGGGATGCATATTCAGTCCTTGCAACAGTTATCTTCGATTTTTTCAATATCTTCAGTCGTGATCGATTTTCCGAGGGATGTGCGCCACCGGTGCCTCGTTCTGGTCAATCCTTACCAGCTGAAGACATCTTTTCGTTGTCACCATTCCATTCGGTCTCGCGCTTCCACTCAGCCTCCACGCGTCGCCACAGCGCGTGCAGTGTAGACGTCTGCACGAACGCCGAAAGGACGTCTCTATCTGCGACTGCACTGCGTCCCGTCAGAGTGCGCCCTTCATCTATTTGTTGTCCGACGCAGGGGCGGCGAGGGTCGTTGCCGACTGGCAAGTCTTTGAAATACAGAGACGGAACCGCGTCTTTGTCTCTCGGGAGGCGCTCAAACGGGTCAAAATCGAGTTTGTAATTGATGTGACTCTCATTATTCTGCCGAGGAAAATGAAACTCATTGCCGTCAAATGCAAGCGCCCGCCACGTTTCAGCACCGCCCCATGTTTTGTCAGACCTTGGCGCACCACAGCGAAACAGGAAGTAGTCGGCGAAGCACTCGCCAACTATACGTCCTGCTGTGCTGTCGATCGGAAAGTGGACCCCCGCCACCACTCGATTGTCGGCAATGCGTCCCGCCAGCCGCTGCAAGTGAGTCTCGAGAGTGTGCGTATCGGCCCGTTGCCCTTTGCGGTTGGCGTTGGGTTGCGGTTCTGTGATACGACGCTTCTCCTCGCCTGAGAGCGCTTGCAACAACCGCGCCACCAAAAAGGCCTCTGCGGCGTGACCACTCGGGAACGCACTAAATCGTCGCGGATTAATAATTGGTTGAATACTTGGCGAAAATGCGACTGGCCGCGGACACGCAAAAGTGTGCTTAGCAAATTGGTTAACGTGCGACAGGCCAGCCAACGCCACCGAAAGCAGTTCGAGCGTGAAGTAGTGATCAACAGGATTGAGGTCCAGAATCGATGCCCAAAATTGCATCGGGACACCGATTTGGGCTGTGATCTCGTTCAATCGTTCGGGTCGCAGGTCAATATGCTGATAGACGCTATCGACCTGCGCAATAAAGCATTCACGCGGAGGTCGCGTCAGCTGGAAGATCGGCCAGAGTTGGCTTTCGTGGGCGACCATGAAAACTCCGTGAGCTTCGCCGTCTATCCGGCTCATGCGTATCGGCTGCATCAGCTCGCTGATAGCGATTTCAGCACGAATGTCGGCAGCCCATTGAAAAATCTCAGTCGCCTCGCCCGTGAGCCTCTTCCGAAGCGGGCGAACCGTATATTTACTTTCGGGATTCCACTTCGTACGTTCACGCGTCAGGTTGACCAAGTCCTGCTGCGTTGTCATTAACGCAAAGGAAACTGATGGATCAGCGCCGGGGCCCAACATCGTACCGCCGCCACCATAAGCTTGATAACCCTGATACCCCTGGTAGCCTTGGTACCCTTGATAGCCCTGATACCCCTGGTAGCCCTGGTAGCCCTGATAGCCCTGCAAGAAACTCATACCGCCCCCTAGTTAAGTTTTACTGACCGCTGTTGGTGATTTCTCGGGTAGCCCCGCATTGAGTAAAACTTGTGCGAAAGCTTCGTGTCGTTCGTTGGCGGTGATGGCGCGCGCGCTGAATACCTCAAGCGATGTCGCAGGTTCAATTTGCATGAGCCGCTGGATGACCTCCGTTGCGCCGTCCATATCACCCAACATGCCCTTCGCAATGGCAAGCGCGCGGAAGGCGGAACCGTGCATGCAGTTGGCGCGCACGGCGCGCTCACCCAAAACGACAGCCAGTTTGTACTCGCCCGCGCCCGCTGCGGCTGAAGCGCACAGAGAGTCGTAATAAAACTTCATCGGGTCCAGCGGTGTGAGCCGCGTCGCGCGTTCGCTTGCGGCCAATGCGTCGCCAGACTGGCCCATCAAACCGTGCGAAACCCCCTTGAGGAGCCAGGCCAGCGATTCATTGGGATTGTGTGCGATGGCCTCGTCGTAGTAGTGTTGTGCGGCAGCGACGTCGTGCACCACACCCACACTCGCTCCGCCAGCGATCGTCAGCGCAAGGGCGGATTTTGGGTCGAGATCGAGTGCGCGTTTGCTCAGACCAATTGCCTGGTTACAGTCTTCCGCTGGCGTCGTCGACCACCCCTGCACCAGGTTAAACAGATGCCACCGCGATAACCACGCAAGTGGGCCAGGATGCCTTGGCGCTCGCTCACGCAAGCCTTCGAGCATTTCGCGCGATTTCTGAAACTCAGAACGCGAGAAGCGGTGCAGCATCGAGATTGCAGCGAGATAAAGCGTGTGATTCGACAAATTTGGAAGTGGGAGAATCCGCGCACCAGCCACCTCATGTCCCATCACAGCGTCGGCAATGCCACTCACAATTCGCCCCACCAGATCGCTCTCGGACGATAGAACGTCTATTTCGGGGCCGCGAAACTCGTCTACCCACAGAACCTGTCCGCTGCGGCTTTGGCTCACCGCGATTCGTACGCTAAGCTGCTGTCCAGACTGGAAGTACGAGCCCGAGACAACGTAGTCTGCCTTTAACCGTTCGCTAACTTCTTGCGTCGTCGTGGCTCGACCTCGATACGCATTGGCGGAAAAGTGCGAAATCACATTAACACTCGCGCTACGCGAAAGGACGCTGATAACTTGGTCTGTCAGCACGTCTCCAACGTTGTACAAGTTTGGGCTGACCGTCGTCACTGTCTTGCTGGAGATCGGTAGAACAGCAAGCGTCAAACGCAGATCATCGGGTACTGACAAATTGACCTGCAGAGGTGCCTGCGGCCAGTTTTCTGACTTGGCCGCTACGCTGTAAATACGGTAAGCGCGAATTGGTCCAGATACATTGCGCAAATAGCAATCGCCCATATCGTCGATGTCCGCGTCCAGGCCAGCGGTGAGAAAGTCTCTTACGCCAGCAGACACGACCGTACCACCGGGAACCGCGAGGCCGGTAATACGCGCCGCGTGATTGATGCCGCTTCCATACAACGCGGTCGAGTCGGTGAGCACATCTGCCGAATGCACCCCAATGCGAAAAACGATAGCGTCGCTTCCTGCACGCTCCGCACTTTCCAGTCTTGCCCGGCGATGCATCTCGTGTGCGCATGAAACAGCCGATCTGGCTTCGGAAAACTTAATCAGGAGACCGTCACCACGACGCTCAAGCACTCGCCCGCCGCACCGAGATTCCGCATGATTTGACAAAAACGTCAACAAAGCTCGTATGCGAGCAACGTTCCCTTTTTCATCCTGCTCAATCAAACGCACCGACTCCACCACGTCCGCAAACATGATGGTGGTCGTCTCGATATGAAGTTCAGCGTCAAACGTCGGCGCCACCACTTGTATCCCCAGTTTTTGATTAGTTCTTGCGTACAAGAATAGTCCATCCCACCCGCTGTGTATAGGGCTTGGTGTGATCCCTTGAGGCTTTTGTATTGCGTCTGTGAGCATGACGCTAGCGTAGGACAGATAGGTTTGCTTGAACCCTACCTGCCTAGGTGGGAGAGTTGCTCTTTTTTTGGCGGCGGAACTGGGTTTGAGCCCTAAACCATTGCATTGTTGTGTCGCTTGGCGTTAGCGCCGCCGGCAATTCGGCGCACTCACACAGCCAATTGCCCAAATCAGCCATCATGCGACAATCCAAGCTCCGGCCACCCAACCCAAAGCAGTACCCGATGACCGCAGAAATTTCTCCCCCACCTTCCAACTCCGCTGGCGCTCGCGCCTCGGCGCAACGTGACATCGCCGCCATGCCCGCCAGCGAGCGGGTGCGGCATCGCATCAAGGCGTCTGGCAGGCGTTTTCATGCGAATGACAACATCAGCGAGTTCATCCGTGATGGCGAGTTGCCCGAGTTGCAGTCCGAGATTGAGGCGAAGCTGCGTGAGGTATTGAAGAGCCTGGTGATTGATACCGAGAGCGATCACAACACGCAGGACACGGCCAAGCGCGTGGCGAAGATGTATCTGAACGAGGTGTTTCGGGGACGCTATGTGCCGCCGCCGCCGGTGACCGAGTTTCCGAATGTGGAGCATCTGAATGAGCTGATGATTGTGGGGCCGATCACGATTCGCTCGGCGTGTTCACACCACTTTTGCCCGATCATGGGACGGGTCTGGATTGGCGTGATGCCCAATCAACATTCCAATTTGATTGGCTTGTCAAAATACGCGCGGCTTGCCGATTGGGTGATGAGTCGCCCGCAGATTCAGGAAGAAGCGGTGACGCAATTGGCGAACCTGTTGCAGGACAAGATTCAGCCGGACGGCCTTGCGCTGGTCATGGAAGCCGATCACTTTTGTATGCAATGGCGTGGTGTTAAGGACGTGAATTCGAAAATGATCAATAGCGTGATGCGTGGCTCGTTCCTGAAAGATCCGAATTTGCGACGCGAATTTTTGGCCCTTGTTGATAACCGGAGGGCTTGATCATGTTGGTTCGCCTCACTTACACCAGCCGCGCCACTGTTGCGCTGACCCCGTCAGCGATGGACGCTATTCTCGCGTCTTCACGCAAGAACAATCCGTCAAACGGTATTACCGGCGTGCTCTGCACCAACAACTACATCTTTTTGCAGATGCTCGAAGGCGGGCGCAAGGAAGTGAACGAAACGTACAACCGCATCGCGGCCGACAACCGACACCAGGACGTGCAGATTCTGCATTTTGAGGAGATCACGGAGCGCAAATTTGCCGTGTGGTCGATGGGCAAAGTGAGCTTTGATCGTGTGAACATGGCGATCCTGCTCAAACATTCGGCCAAGCCTGTGCTCGATCCTTACTCGGTTTCGGGCACTGTGTCGGTGGCGCTGCTTGAGGATTTGATGGCCAACGCCAGCATTTCGTCTGGTTAGTCGCACGGTTCATACCCAACAAAAAGCCCGAACCAAGTCGGGCTTTTTTGCGACCGCAAGAAAGCGGGGCAAATGATTATGCCTGCTTGTCTGCGCCTTTCTCATCATCGGCTAACTCATCACGACGACGGTTGCGCAGACCATAAATGCCCCACAACGCTGCCGACAAAGATAGTCCACCGAGACCTAAGGCGGAGAGCGTAGGCACCACAGTTGGCGCTGCCGCCACGACCGGCGGCGTCACCGTCACCGTGCCCGCGGGCAGGTCGAACACCGTACTGATGAGGCTCAGACAGTCCACGCTTCCCTCCGGGTTACCTGTCACCGTCAGCGTATTCGGGCCGGGCACCAGAACCGCAGCAACCGACGCACTGGCGTGATCCCACAAGCCACCACTCGACTGTGAACTACCCGGAGCCAACGGCAAGCTGGCTCCCTGAAAGAGCGGGAACGTAATCGGCGTCGCATTGACCAAGAGTGTGTTGGTTCCGGTCTCACTGAAGTTCTGACCATCGGAAACGATCAGGTTCAGGTTGGCCGCGCCGGAAGAGTAGTTAATGCCCGACAGGGTCGCGCTCCATCCAGCAGGGTCAAACGTATTGGTCTGGTTGGAATCGTTGCCCCAGAACACGGCAATGTCACGATTATTGGCGGAGTTGCCATCGTTGTAGTACACCAGCAGAGATGCGCCGTTCGGGTCAAACGTGCCCGAAGTGCGCATGTTGGTAAGCGCAAAGCTGCCGTTGCCCGTTACCGCTGAAGTGACGTCGGCCTGAAATGCCTGCGACGACGCCGAGCTCCAGCAGTTGTCGGAACTGAGGCCGATATTGGTGCCGGTGAAGTTGGTCGTACCAATGGTGCCGCCGCGCGAAATCGACGTGGCGACGGTGGCGAGACCATGCCACACGAGTATCGCGCGGGTGACGGTGCCGGTTACGCCAGTGACAGTGATCGTGCCGTTACCCGTGCCGCGCAGCCCGGAGATGCCAAACATGCCAAAGTCGGTCGAGCCGACCACTGGCCCTGCCGTCAGACTGTTCGAAAATGACGGCATCGCCAAAGCGGCAGCAGTCGCGACAGCTATGACACGGCGGGACGTTGAGAACCTACGACGTTTCGATGTATGCATGAATCACCCCAGTGTTGAAAAAGTCAATGGAAAACGATGTTTGTCAGCCGTCACGGATTAATCATGGTCAGCCGCGTGATTTTGACGCTGAATGAACCGCAATGCAAGTTGATTGAGCAGGTGCTCGATCCTCACTCGGTTTCGGGCAGTGTGTCGGTTGCGCTGCTTGAGGACTTGATGGCGAATGCAAGCACTTCGTCGGGTTGATCGCTAATTTCTCTATCGAAATTCAACGAGAACCGAGAATGCTTCACTACATCAACTCTAGCGCGAGTACATCATGCTCAAGAGAGCGCTCACTTGATGATGGGGCGTACCACAGCGTGAGATCGAACGACGGCGACGCGCCAGCACTACGCACTCGCCAGGCACATGACAAAGCTGGGCCTTCTGTGCCGTTGATCAGTGTGAAGGCGACTAGCGGATGCAGGCGCGGCGTGTGAGCGGCGCGCGCGCGCATCAGTGGTGTCGGCGCTGCGTTACTCGAAACATTGCTGCTAGTCGCGCTCAGTAGTTCGCGAACGCGGGCTTGAATCAGCGGCGCAATCTGAGAGTCGTCCAGCCGTTCATATTGCCATTGGTTAGTCGATATTTGCGCATCACCGCTTAGCGCCGAGCGGATGATGGCCGACGCAGTTTGCTGGGCCTGAATACCTGTGCATTGTGATTTCACGAGGTCGCGAAAACGTGTCAACAGCTGACCATTGCTAACCGTTTCGGCCGAAACACGGTACAGATTCTGAATATCAGCATCGTTAGCCAATCGGTACTTGGCGGCAGTTTGCATGACCAATTCGTGCTGGCCTGCCGACTGCTGTTGCGTCAGCAACTTGAGAATCCCGGTCTTGTTCGCGCTGACGGCGGCGCGCTGCTCACGGGTGAGTTCGTCAACCTTTGCCGTCTGGGCCGCTTGCGCTGCCTGCGCCGCACGCCCGGCTTCATACTGTTCACGGTTCTCCCACCAGCGCAGCGCAGTTGGCCCCAGACCTGCTGCAAGTGCGACAACGGCGGCGAGAATTAACACGGTCTTGGTCTGCATGAGTCCGATCTTAGTTCAGGAAGTACTTTGCGCATCGATAGCGTCAACGACGCTGCAACAATCAGTACCGCAGAGACCGTCGCGTTACGCACAAAAAAGCGCCTCAAACGGAGGCGCTTTTTGACGGACAGTTGAGTTCGGAACCGAGCGCTAAGCCCGCTGGCGGCGGGCCACGAAGCCAGCGCTGAGTGCAAGCAAGCCCGACAAAGCGATCAACGCCCACTCGCCAAGCGTAGGTACCACAACCGGCCCCGTCGTTGCGCCCGGAATCACCACGGCAGAGCCGAATCCGTCCAGATACGCGTAGCCAGTATGCGCCGAGGGTGCGCAATCAGACGCTAGCAAATACACTTCGATGCTATCGCTAAGATCGGCATCAGGGACGATCACGTCGGCGTTCTTCCAGTCCAGATACTGAAACCCCGTCGTGCCGAGATTCACGAACTGTGTGCCCGTTTGTCCCGCGAAAGAGAAGTCTTCATACAACGTTGTGTTCTTGGTGACGTTGCGCACACGAAGGAAAAAGAATGGCTGACCGGCAGCCGAGTGACCCGGGTTTTGAAGTACCACCGCATAGCTGAAGCGAACATGCAACTTGTTGTCAGTGACGTCGCGATCAGCTTCGGTAATGGCGTCTGCCTGCGAGATGAAGTTAGCAATACCGCCAGTGCTACGGTTGTTGACGCGCGCAGTCTGAGCGCCGGCACGTGGCAATGTGATCGGTGCGCCTACCAAATCCGGGCCTGCTGAAACAACCGCGCCGCGAAATGAGCCTCCCGCCCCCAGAGAAATACTCGAACTGCCAAAAGGCTGCGCACCGGTCAAGCCATTGTTGACGCCAAATCCCGTCGTCCAGCCGGTGAAGTTGCCGCTCTCAAAGCCGCCATTCTGGAAGATGGCGAAGCTTGGTGCCGCTGCCAACGCAGCGACCAACGACACAACACGTAACAAAGATACTTTCATAACGACCCCACTCTACTTAACGAACCCTGATTACAAAGCACGAAATTGGCTTCACCGAATATCTTTAAATACGTTAGTACGGTGCAAGAATAAAGACAAGTCTTAGGCCTAACTCTTTTTACCGTCGGACTTCATTCGTTCCAGCATTGCAACATCCACTTTGGACAACAGTGCTTTTACCTGCTCCATCTCGATGCCCTGGGCGTCGACTTCGACCATAAAGCGGTTACCGACGACCATTTGTACCTCGCCGTGCTGACCCGATTTATTCCACTTTTCGTGTAACTTGCGACCGCCGACGGTGGACGTTTTTTCGTAACCGCTGCTGGTTTCTTTATCGACTTCGACGTTCATCCACATATTGGCCAGCGCAAAAGGGCCTGCCAGAG
>Ga0335397_10006632_pt1 | contig 14898 bp, 11 predicted proteins | sample MAT04_FD_205740 | JGI IMG/M metagenome (GOLD analysis project Ga0335397, IMG submission 205740) | Freshwater microbial communities from Lake Fryxell liftoff mats and glacier meltwater in Antarctica - MAT-04 (spades assembly) (version 2) ...
TCTTCGCTCCATGATGGAGCAGCTTGATGCCGCCAAGGCCAATCAGGATGCTGTGCTGCGACGTCAGCTCGACACGCTGGCACAGACGATCGAAGCGCTCATCGCGATGCAGCAGGCGGAGCTGAACAAACTGACGGCGGCCATCGCCGCGGCGGCTCCCGCTACCGGACTCGATGCTGCGATGATTCGGCTGAACACCGCGACGCAGAGTGCGATGGACAATGCAGGGCAGGCGAGCACCGAAGTGGTTGGCGGGGGAGAAAATCAGGCGCAGAAGATTGTGCAGTTGCTGCGCTCGGCCGGTGATGTGCAAAGCAGTGCCATCATCAACTTGCGCGCGCGACCGGCCAAGCTGGAGCAGGCGGCGCAAAATGAGACCGAATCGCTCAAGCTGCTGGAAGAGGCAAAGTCAGCCGCGGCGGCAGCCAAGCAGGAGGCCGCAGAGCGCGATGCCGCAGAACGCCGCGCCGCACTAAGGGCGATCTATCAGCAGATGCTGGCCGACCAGATTGATCTGACAGCCGACACCGCGCCGATGATCGGCAAGACGGTTGATCGTCGCGAGCGCATGACGGCCTCTGCGCTGGCTACGCGTCAGGCACTGCTGCCGGGCCGACTCGGAGACTTAAGAGAAAAGCTGGACCAGCTTGCCGAGTCGGGGATATTTCTAATCGCGCATCAGCGCATTTCCAAAGCCGCCGCCGATGCGACCGACCTTCTGCGTGCAGGCAAATGGGGCCCGGCACTGGCAGCGCGGCAGGCGGCCATCGAGCGCACGCTGCTGGCTTTAGTATCCGCCTTGGCCGACCCCGAGAACAAGAGCGACTTCCGCGAGAATGAACAGGGAGAGCAGCCAGGCCAGCAAGGCGGTGGTGGCGGAAGCACACCAGAGCCGCTGCTGCCACCGATTACCGAGTTGCAGTTGCTGCGCGGATTGCAGCAGGAAGCACTGCTCTCCACCCGCGAGGCCGACGAAGCGACCGACCCGGCGCTCGCCAAGCAAGCCGCGACAGATGCGGTGAGCATGCAGCGCGATCTTTCGGCTCGCGCAGCGGAAGTGGCCGAGAAGTTGAAGAGCCAGCAGCAATGAATAGACACTCTCGCAATCAACTCGGACTGGTGTTGGTGGTGCTTGCCGCTGGCTCGCTGCGCGCACAACCTGTGGGCCAGGCACCTGTACCTGCGCCAGTGCCCACGCTCGACGAGTTGTTGAAACTGCAGCCAAAGGCACCAGAGAAGGTTCCCGCGCCAGCAGAGAGCGCCGTGCCAAAGCCACCAGTACCAACTGCGCTTCCAACAGCTGCTGCTGCGGGCAACCCGTTGGAGGAGGCGGTGGCGCTGATGCAAGATGCCTCGCGCAGACTGGGCCAAACAGGCACTGGCGAGTCGGCAGTGGGAATCAGCACGCAGCGAGTTCAGCAGCAGGCAATCGACAAACTTGATGCACTGATCAGCCAGGCCAAGAAGCAGCAGCAAAAGAAGCAGCAGAAGTCTTCGTCCTCATCTGGCAGCAAGGGCCAGCAGCAGCAACAGCAGCCGTCATCTGATGCCAATCAGCCCGACCAGCAACAGTCACCTGATGGCAAGGAAGGTGGCCAAGAAGGTCAAGATGGCAAGCAGGGCGATGCACAAGGCAAAGCTGCCGGCGACAAATCGGGCAAAGCTGCCGGCGATGGGAAGAGCGAGCTGCCGGGTGGTGGAGCCGCCGGCGCATCGCTAAACCCTGCGCTCGATGCGGCGCGGGCGAGTTGGGGCAATCTGCCAGCGCGGGTGCGCGAACTGCTGCTGCAGGGCTCAGGCGAAAAGTTCAGCGGCGCCTACCAGCAACTGACCGAGGATTACTACCGCAAGCTGGGTGAAAAGCCCAAGGAAGGTGGGCGTTGAGCTTGCCTGCGCCGCGCAATCTTCATCGACGGCTTTCTGCCCGGGTGCTCGTATGCACGGGGCTGGCACTGCTGACGTGCGCTACCAGCGGTCCTGCCGCTGCCCAGCCGGAGCCAGCAGGCGAGAGCGCACCCTTTAGCCGACCGCCCAATGGCGGGCTGGGGCCGCCACCATCGACTGACCTTGTCGGCGCCGCATCATCTGACTTGCCTGTGCCACGGCCAGCGGGGGTTGCTCCATCGGCTCAAAACAAACCGATGATCGACGAGATCACGCCGGAGGTTGATGAATCTGTGCGGCGCGGTCTGACCGCGCTGGCCGAGATGCAAAATGAGGATGGCTCATTTGGCGTCGGCCGCTTTGGCCGCAATGTGGCGATTACGTCGCTGGCGGCCTTGGCGCTGATGGCCGACGGCAACACGCCGGGGCGTGGCACCTATGGCAGCCATGTGGAGAAGGCCCTTCGCAGTGTGCTGGATCAGGCCACCGAGATCGGGCTGATCACCGGTGATGCGGGCAATGGGCCGATGTATGGCCATGGCTTTGCCACCTTGTTTCTGGGCGAGGTCCACGGCATGACTGGCGGCGATGATGATTCGCCCCTTGCCAAGCGCACGCATGAGGCGCTGCTGCGCGCAGTGCGGCTGATTGAGCGCACGCAGAACGAGGAGGGTGGCTGGCGCTACAACCCCGTGCCCAACGATGCGGATGTATCAATGACGATCTGCCAGATCATGGCGTTGCGTTCGGCGCGCAATGCTGGCGTTGAAGTGAGCAAGCTGGTCATTGATCGCGCGGTCGCATATGTGCGAAAGTGCCAGAACCCCGATGGTGGGTTCATGTATCAGCTGCCGCAGGGTGTCTCGGCCTGGCCGCGCTCCGCCGCGGGTGTGGCATCGCTCTACTACGCCGGCATCTATCAGGACGATGCGCTCGACAAAGGCGTGAGGTATCTGGTGCGCGAAGGGCTGCCCGAATCTCGCCCGCGCAGCGAGACGCACTACTGGTATGGAATGTACTACACGGCGCAGACAATGTACCTGGCCGGTGGCCCCGCGTGGGAAGAGTTCTGGACACAGGCCCGGCGCGAACTGATGCGCAGCCAGAATGCCCGCGGCGTGTGGAACGACCCCGGGGTTGGCCAGGCCTACGGCTCGGCAATGGCCCTCATTGTGATGCAGATGCCCAAACGCTATCTGCCGATCTTTCAGAAATGATCATGCCCCCCACTCTTCGTTCGAATCGCGCCCCCAGTCTGCGGCTCAGCGCTGCGTTTATGCTGGCATGCGCAGCGTTTGCAGGTGCTGCGCCGGTGGTTGGCGACTTCGCCACCGTCTCGACCCTGCCGCCACGTTACGTTCTGCTCTCGGGCACGCTGGCGCGCACAGCGGTGCGCGAGATTGTGAGCATTTCGCCCGACGGCATCAATATTCTTGATGGTGCGGGAAACGCGGTATCGGTACCCATGTCTGGCGTGCTGGCCGTTGTGCCAGCAGGGTGGTTCGCACGCACCACCAGCCGCGGCGTGGGGATCGAGCCGAGCGATGAGGCGGGCATTGCACCGATCATGCGTGCGGGAGGGATGCTGGAGCTAACCGATGGCCAGCGTCTGACTGGCAATCTGCCGGGCCTGCCGAGCGGGGTCATCTCGCCAGGCGCGCCAGAGCTGCAGGCCGAGCCGGCTAAACCAATGCTCCGAAGTGGGCCAGCAGGGAGCGGGCCAGCAGGGAGCGGGCCAGCAGGGAGCGGGCCCTTCAATCCGCCTCCACTGTCCAACCAGCCCGCGGGCGAGGTTGCCGAGGCGCTGACTTGGCAGCACCCTGACCTTGGCACGGTTTCAGTCAAACTAGAGCGCATCCGACGGTGGACGATTGCTGGACACCCGACGGGCACCATTGGCGTGCCAGATCAAGACGTAGTGCTGTTTGCCAACGGCGACCGTGCGCTCGGGTTTTTTGCCGGATTGGCCAGCGAGGGCGGCTCGGGTTTTATGCTTTCGCGCGGCCAACTGCCGCTCCTTCGCTTTGAGCCGGTCGGCGGTCAACCCATCGTTGTCAGCGCGGCCAGTGTCTCCAGCGTGTCACTTTCGGGCCAGCCCATCGCCCCGCGGGGCAAGCGCATGCTGCTGGCCGATGGAACCGATGTGCTGTGCGCCGAGCTGCTCGCCAGCCGCAGCACGGGTATCTCGGCAACGCTGCAGCTTGCTGAAGGTCGCCTCTCGAACCCCGTTTCGCTTGAGCAGCTCGTAGGCATTCTGCCCGATGTCTCGCGCTGGGTTGATCTGACGCGCACCTTTGCACATTCGCGCGGCAACGTGGTCGCCGCCAGGCATCTCGATCGCTCTGAGCCAGCCGATGGCATTGCTGGTAGCATTCTCATGCCTGCGTGGGGCCAGGTAATTCTCAAGCTGCCTGCGGATGCGGAGCGCGTGTCGATGCTGCTGGTCGTGCCTGAGCCGTGTCGCCTGCTGGCCAACTGCCAGGTGCGGGTGGAGCTTGGCGGCAAAGTCATCGCTGCAGCCAAGCTGAGCGCGGGCCAACCCACAGCCGAGCTTGACGTGAAGATTGTGCCTGCCACCGGCGATGCGGCGCGCGAGCTGACCATCACGCTTGCTGACGGTGATGCCGCTGATGGCCCGGTTCAGGATCAAGTGCTCATCCGGCGGCCGATTGCGATCATGCCAGCCGCCAAACGGTAGCCCGAAGGGCCGCTAGTACGAGGTTGTCTCTGATGCATCCACGGCGTTGGACGCATCCTTGCGTACATCGTTCCACGCGCGCACCTCAAACTTGACGGTGCCGCTGCGCATGTCGATCGTACTGATCACCTCGACTGATTCGCTGGCTGTCAGCGCGTTGCGAACGGCCGTACACACAGACTCCCAAGTCTGATCGGCGAGCTTCATCTTCTTGAACTTTGCCATAGAGGGACTCCTGAATTGGGTTTAGGGTTGGGTTCCAATGCTCGCCTCCATCGCCCGGCGCACGATGGCGTGACGGGGGCCGGTCCCCTGCGGCTCAACGCTCAGAAAGTCGAGCAGCGCGCTGTTGAACGCAGCTTTGCTTGGGTCGCGGCTGTCCTGATTCTCGGTAAGTGCCTTCTCAAAGCTTGCGACGAACTCGGGGCCGATTTTCTCCGCCGTGAGACGATACGAGTTTGCCGCCGGGCGTTCGCCGGGAGTGCCTGATATGACCGGTGTGGAGAGCGAGCGTCGCAGCTCGATGATCGCCGCCGCATCTTCCTTGGGGTTGCTCGTCACGAGCGTTGGCACGGGGCGACCCAGTGTGCCGTTACCGAGGATGGGATAGTCAAAGCCGACGTAGCCAATGACCAGCGGGGTATCGGTAAACTCCTGCGACATGGCGACGGATCGCGCTGAGAAGGCCAGCACCTTCACGGTGCCCCCCGGAAGCGCATCAGTCGCGGTGGCAACGCCCAGCGTGTCGTTGAGTGACTGCAAAGATGACTTGTATCCGTCGATGGCTCGCTCAGCGGTGGTAATCGTTCCGGGCGGCGCAGTTGCGTCAACGGGCTGCGCCAGATCAATACTCTTGGGCACACCCGCGCTGAGCGCACCAGAGACGGCCTCGGTAGACTGAATGCCGACGGTGAGCTTGCCGGTGACGTAGACGCGGCTGATCACACGAACGTAGCGGGGATTGTCAGCATGCTGCGTGGCATACCCCCGAAGGATGGGTGCAACATCCTGCCCATTTGACCAGCTCACGACCTGCGTGTGCAGAGAGATCAAGTCCACACCGATGGTGTGCGCATTCTCGATGGAAACCGAGACATCCGCACTGTCGGTGCCGAGCAGCGAAAGCCCGATGGGCACACCGCTGATGGGAAGGGCGGCTGAAAACCCAGCCCCGCGGCGGACTGAGATGGTGTAGGTCGGGAAAGCGGCGGCAGGGCCGAGCGTCCACGGCAGCTTGCCGGCTTGCGGGGGCGTGATCAGGTCCGTCGCCAGCGTGCCGTTTGCCAAGTTGGGAAAGCTATTTTTGTAAAACTCTTTGTAACCGTTGGGATCGATTCGTGCAAGGTGAACATCGAGCGGCATGAAGCCACGAATGCTGCGTAGCTCCTTGCTGTCAAACTGCTCCTCGACGTTGCGATTGACCAGAAAGAGGTCTCCCGGCTGGAGGTCTTGCGTGAGCGGGTAGACGGGGATGACCTGGCTGGCACGGATGGTCTGGCACCAGTCGCGCGCGACGCGCTGCAACTGGGCATCTCGTGATTGGGCGCACCCGGAGAGTGTGAGCGCGCCCGCCGCCACGCTCAAAGCGAAAGCGGTAGCGCGGATCGTGCTCTTGACGCTGCTGACTCGACTTGCCATGAAATCCTCCTGAGTTTTTGTGATTGGAGCCCGTACGAGACTATACCACGCCAGCACCGATTGGCCAGCGCGAGTCAGCGGCGACATCACAGATAGCGCACACGGCCGACGGAAGCGGCAAGTTTTGTGTGCCTGGGTGTGACAACGGCCAATACGCTCAGGCAGCGGCATTCGTGCGAAGCCGCCGCGACGAGCTCCATCGGCCACCAAGTGAGACAACTGATTGCAGATTCAGCATTTCATTTTCGCAGGCGGGGGCACGGGTGGGCACATCTTTCCGGCGCTGGCGGTAGCCGAGGCGCTTGGGTGCAGCGCCGATGGCCCAAGGCGCGCGCACATTGTGTGTTCGCAGCGAAAGGTTGATGCGCGGGTACTAACGGGGTGTGCGCACAAGGTGTGGCCCTTGCCGGCGCAGCCGTTTGGCCTTGCCCCGCGCACCCTTTGGCGCTGTCTGACGCGATGGGGGCCGAGTGTGCGTGCGACACGGCAATTGATCGCGCAGTGTCGCTCCGGCCACGCAGGGATGCCAGCAGGCGAGGTGCGCATGGTGGCAACTGGCGGGTTTGTGGCCGCACCGGCCGTGCATGCGGCGATGGTGGACAAGGTGCCGCTGGTGGTGCTGAATATTGATGCGGTGCCGGGCAGGGCCAATCGGTTTATCAGCTGGCGCATCGGCAATCGTGCTGCTGTGCTTTCCACTTTTGCTCAGAGCCAGCCCTATGCCGCGGGTTGGAAGGCCATCTCGCCCATTGTGCGGAGCGCTGCGCGACCAGCAGCCGATGCAGCGACGTGCCGGGAAATGCTCGGTCTGGATCGCGACCGCCCGGTGTTGATGGTGACCGGTGGTTCGCTGGGGGCCAAAAGTGTGAATGATCTGGTGCTGCAGCTGCTGACCACGCACGCGGAGGTGTTGCGAAGCGCAAGGTGGCAGTTGCTGGTTCAGATCGGCCAAGAGAGCGATGAGGGGCCGGACCGCATGGCGACTGCATTGGCCACAGCCGCCATTGCGGCGGGCGTTACGTTGAAAACCGAGCCGTTCGTAAAGCAGATCGGCCTGTGGTGGGGCGCGGCGACGCTTTGTCTGAGTCGCGCAGGGGCGGGGGCAGTGGCGGAAGCGTGGGCCAGTCAGACGCCGACAGTCTTCTTGCCGTATCCGTTTCATCGCGATGGGCATCAAGCGCAAAACGCCGCGGGACTGGTCGCAGCCGGCGGCGCTGCGGTGGTGACCGACACGTTAAACGCCGCGGCGACGCTGGCGGAGGGCACGCTCCTGGGGCTGCTGGCCGATCTGAATCGCTGTGGAGCGATGCGGACTGCGCTGGCCAAGCTTGGGCCGGTCAATGGTGCCGAGCAAGTAGCAGAGGCCGTGCAAAGTGCCCGCTAGTGCGGGCATGGTGATCCTTACGCCGCGGCTGATGCTGCGACCGATGTGCGGCAGTGACCTGATGCAGTTTGCGGAGTATGCCGGCGCCAGCGATGCAGCGTTTGGCAAGGTGCTACCCGCACCTTCGAGTAGCGATCTGCTGCTGAGATTTGACATGCTCGTGATGCGGACCTTGCGCGGGCTGGCGACAGGCAGCGAGGTGTATCTGGGGGCGTTTGCACGCAGCGGTGGCCAGCTTGTGGGCCAATGCTGGCTGAGCGACATTGAAGCGGCTCTGCCAGTAATCTGCACCAATAAGCCCGCGTGCTGCACCATTCCGTCAGCATGCTGCACCATGGGGTGGGCAGTTCGCCCCGACTGGCAGGGGCGCGGCTTGGGATACGAGATGTGTGCCCACTTGCAGCAGCACGCTTTTGCTGTGCTGCCGGGCGGACTCGCCATGGAACAGTTGCGGGCACTGATTCTCGCGGACAATGTTCGATCAGTGCGGCTGGCCGAACGGCTTGGCTTTGCAAAGACCAACGAAGCATCAAGCCAACTGCTGATCGAAAATCGTCTGCGGGCGCACGATATGTATTGGTGCCACGTTAGAGCACGTGGCGCGGGGGGGTGATGCGGCGCGCGGCCAAACCTTAGCGGCGGCGGCGGGAGGCCAGCAACCCGCCGAGCGCAAGCAACGCTGCGGCACCCGGAGATGGAATGGCGACGTAGCGCACCTCAAACACCTGGGTGGCTCCTGCAGGCAGTGCAACTGACCACTGTGAGGCGGCCTCAAGGTCGCCCGGGCCCGACTCGAGCACACCATCGGGAAGATTGTCAACAGAGTTGTTGGTCAGCAAGCCACGCAAATTGACTCCGCCAGCAAGCGAACTCGGATTAACCGGCTGATAGAAGCCGTGATAGAGCGTGTTTGACCCGTCAACAAAGTCGAGCTCATTTGGGCCGGTGCGCGTCACGAGGTCGTTGGACGACGTGCCGTTGAGGGTGACGTTGTTGAAGTTGAAGACCGAGAGTGAGCCGACATCGGTCGCACCGTTGTTGGTAATCGAAAGGCGCTGAATCAACTCCGCGGCGTTGCCACCGAGCGTGTTGACCGTGAACTGCATGACGATGCGCCATTGACGACCGGCGCCGGCAGAATACTCGATGCGAATCTGATTGGGTGTGGGGTTGGAGACCGATGCGCCGTTTTGAATCACGGCGAACTCACGGATGTCCTCACCATCAACGCGAGCCCACCACCATGCCTGGTTGAGAAAGTTCAGGCCATCCTGGCCGGTGCCCGAGAGTGAACATGACGGGCCGCTGCCGATTGATCCGCCGGAATAAGGATTGATACGAAAGAACGCTGGGCCATCGGTCGCGGTGATCGGCGCAGTGAACTGTGCATGAGCACATGAACTGAGCGCAGCAACAGTCAGTGCAACACCCGTTGCAAACGCACGCGCACGAAATGGAGATGTGGGCTCTCTCACGCTGACAGTCTAATCGCAAACTGGGCATTTCCCAGCAATTTAAACTCTTTACACAGGGTGTGATCCGTCTCTACCGTTTGGAGCGAAGGCCGGATCTGACACGTCTCTATGACTTTACGCGGCCGGATGGCGCGTGTTGCTGCAATGAGCGGTACTTGGCTCACACTTGATCAAAGTGGCATTTGCCCAACGTCCGGTAAGTGCTAACGCTTGGATTCGCAGGTGGGTGAAAAAAAACCGTCCAGCGGTTAAGCTGGACGGTTTGCAAACAGAGGAGGCAAGAACAGAGCGGTTCCGGAGAAGAACCCCCGAACTTGGGTCGTTAGGCCTTAGGCCCGACGACGACGAGCGGCAACCAAGCCACCGATTGCGAGCAGGGCAGCAGCGCCCGGGGTCGGAATGATGGTCAGGGTCGTCGACACCGACTGCACGCCGTTGCGCTGCAGGGTGAACTGGAACTGGGAAGCAATCTCGAGGTCGGCTGGACCACCAGCCAAGAGGCCACCGGTGAGGTTATTGACGATACCGTTGGTGAGCAGACCGAGGACGTTACCAGATGCGTCAACTTGCAGGGCATTGGATGCCTCGTAAGTCGCGGTGGTGAACGCATCAGTGAACTCGACCGTGTTCGGTCCGGTCACGGCGGCGACGTCGTTGTTGGGGGTGCCCTCAACGTTGACATCGACGTAGTTGAACAAGTTGAATGTGAGCGCGTTGTTGGAACGGTTACGGATCGTGGCGAACTGTTGAAGTGAACCGAAGCCGAAATCGAACCCGGAGACAGAGAACTGCAGAACCAGCGAGAACTGCGTGTACGCGTACTCGATGCGGATCTGGTTGCCGGCGGGGTTGGTCACAACAGCGGTTGGCTGGAAGACAGCGTTTTCGCGGCCATCGATGCCGTCAACGCGCACCCACCACCAAGTGCTGGCAGCGTGATTCACGCCACCAGGACCGGTCACCGAGAACGACGTCGCCGGGCCATTGCCAAGTGGGCCGCCAAGGTTGTTACCGAGGGTGAAAACCGAGGCACCGTCTGTGATGGTGGTTACGCCACCGAACGTCTGGGCATTGGCGGAGGCCGCCAAGCCAGCTACAACAATCAATCCAAGAAGGCTCTTCATAATAAAATCCCTCAAACATGCGGTTCCTGTCTCTCTCGCCTCACGCTTGGAACCTTCAGCGTGATACGTCTCCTGTCTCCTCTCACGCGATTACTCGCATGCCGGGGTTCGCTGCCCGTGAGCCAGTCAAATCAAGTATACCGCGCCTCTGACCTGATGCAAGGGTTCTCACTGGCAATGCAGCACTCTTTACCTGTGGATGACATATGGCCCTCAGCCCCGTGAAAAAAACCCCTAGTGGCGCATCGACAGCCCGCTTTCGTCAGTCAATTATGGGACCATCACGCATATTCCTGCATATACATTTGTGAAGTTGCTTTGCCTGTACCTTTTCCCTCATCGAACGCGCTGCCGAACGCGGACTCCCGCCCGCGACGCGGTAGCAACGGTCTGGCTGGCCTGACCGGCCCCTATCTATCTATAGGTCCTCCCGCTGGTGACTTCGATGAATCGATGCAGACCACACGCTTCATACGCTACTAGCCATGCCCGCACTGCTTCGCTGGTTTTTTCAACTCGGGCCCACCAACCCCATCGCGGTGCGGCTGCTCTCGAGCGGGTCGCGCCGCTCACGACACCATTACATTCGCATCGGCTACCTCGGCCTGCTCATCACAGTGCTGCTGATCAGTCTGCTCAGCAACATCAGCGGCGATCAGATTGACTATCGCCTGCTCGCCGCGGCGGGCGCTCGCAGCTTTGAAGCTGTGGCATACATCCAGATTGGGCTCATCTGTGTGCTGGCGCCGGTGTTCATGGCCGGTGCGATTGCCCAGGAGGCAGACCCGCGCACGTGGGACATTTTGCTGACGACGCCGCTCTCGGCCGGACAGGTGGTGCTTGGTAATCTGACGGGGCGCCTGTTCTTTATTCTCGCGCTGCTCTTTTCGAGCTTGCCGCTGTTTGCTGTGACGCAATACTTTGGCGGGGTGCCGGGCAGCTCAATTTTTGCGAGTTACCTGATCGCCGCGTGCGCTGCGCTGCTGGTCGGCTCGATGGCTATTGCACTGGCGGTTTCTCGCCTCGCGGGGCGCAGGGCGGTGTTTACCTTCTACGTGGCTGTGGTCAGCTTCATCGCCATCACTTTGGCCATCGATCTGCTGCTGAGAAACGGCTCTGTCACACTGGTCACTTCCATCAATCCGTTTCTGGCCGTCAATGCGCTGCTCGATCCGGTTGGCTACGCGCGCGTGACTGCGGGTACCCACTCGGGAATTCGCGCCCTGATGCTTGAGAGCCCCATCACGGCGTGGTGCGTGTTCTCAAGTTCACTCTCAGGCCTGCTGCTGGTTCTGAGCACCATTACGGTGCGCTTCGGTGGGCTTACGGGCGTGACTGGCACCTCTCGGGGCAGCATTGATCCCAACGAAGGCGCGCAATCTCGCCCGGGCTGGTCATTCGTGCGACGGCTGCGCACGGCGGTCGGGCTCGGGCCAAGGGCCCGTCGCGGGGTGTGGATCAACCCGATTGCGTGGCGTGAGTCCGCCGGTCGGAGCGATGGCGTTTGGCGCATGGCGACTCGTTATGGTTTCATTGCGATCGGACTGCTGTGGGCTCTCGTACTGGTACTGCTGGTGCGGTCGGGCTCGCTGTCTGCCGCGCAGTTTCGCCTCAGCGTGCTCTTTACGCTGCTTGGCGAGCTGACCGTCATCTGCCTGGTGGCCACCAATCTGGCGGCGACAAGCGTGAGCAAGGAGCGTGAGGATGGCACGCTCGACATCTTGCTCACTACGCCGATTCAGCCAGGGCAGTACCTTTACGGCAAACTCAAGGGCATGATTGCCTACCTGATCCCAATGCTGGCGGTGCCATTTTTCACAGCGGCCGTGGCAGGGCTCTATGTGCTTATCGATGGCTATCTCGCGCAGCCACTGCTGACGCATTCAGTCTCCGGGCTGGCCCACAACAGTGCATCGCAAGTGACTGTGGCCCTGCCGCTGATTTTGCCTGAGGCCGCGCTCATCTTCGGCCTGTCTGCGGTTCCCTTTGTGGCCTTCTGCGTGGTCGTTGGCATGCTGTGGTCGGTGCGCAGCAAAGGCCAGCTTGGCGCGGTGGTGGCAACGGTTGGCGTGGTGAGCGTGCTTGGCGGCATCATCGGCGCGTGTGGGTGGAATGTGGGCTCGTCGATTCCGGTGCTTGGCCCAGCGCTCGCCGGCATCAGCCCCGCATCGGCAGTGTTTGCAGCTGTGTTTCCTGAAGTGGCCATGAAGGCAACTGTGATGGGGCCGAACGTGGAAGGTGCGCGGCTGGCGCTGCTGATCGGCACGGCGCTGGCCGCGTGCGCGCTCGGCGGCATCGTGTGGGCGATCAAGGACTCGGTGACGCGCACGTTTGATGCGACGACACGCAAACTCGCCGGGCTGAAGTGATCAGCTATGGCGACGCAGGTTGCAGAACCACGCGCTGCGCGTAATGATCTGCCACCGGCATCGTGAGCAGCTCGTAGCGCAGGGTGCGCAGGTGCGGGCCGACAAATGTGTGATCGATGTGCAGCAGCGGCAAGCCGATCGGCCAGCTCGCCGCGATGCCCACGCCCGCCTGCTCGAAGGCATTCTCCAGCGGATGGTCGGCGGTGCCCGCGGCGGTCATCACCATCGAGAGTGAGCGGCAAGAGCGAGGCATGTTGCAGTCGCCAATCACCACATCTGGCAGCGAAAGCTCACCGATGCGGCGCAGTGCCAGCAGCCACTCCGCGGCGTTGCGGCCAACGGTGCGGCGAGAGATCAGTGGGTCTGACGGCAGGTCGATCAGCCAGACGACCAGATCGCGCTTGCCTTCCTCACCGTCGAGCACCACCTGCATTACTGCTGCTGTGCTTTGGGCAGGGAAGACGCGACGGCGAACGCCGAGCTTGTCCGCCGCGGCGTTGTACCACACTTCCCACCGCTGGCGGTCGGCGAGCGTTCCTGGCACCGCGGCGACATTGGGCAGGGTGCGCACGGCGAATGACTTGATGGGCAGCGCCGAGAGGACGGTAAATGAGCCCTGACGACGGACATTCCAGTTGCGCTGCGGCTCCGAGGCGCGCAATTTTGCAACGCTGCGCTCAAACGAGGGGTTGTGCTGGTTGGTGGTCAGGACGTAGAGCAGAGGCGCATCGCCGGTCGGTAACGACGTATCAATTGTGCCCGAGTAGTCGCGGAAGTTGCCCTCCCACTTCTCACAGTCAGGCATGGTGAGGTTCCAGTGCAGCACAACGAACGGTGCGCCGCTGGCTTGGGATGGGCGGAGTTGCTTAAGGAGATTTTGCGGCCGAATGTCGATCGCGACGACGTAAAGCGTCATGGCGACCGTGATGGCCATCACGAGCCCGGCGGGGCGACGTGCCCGGATGAGGGCATGGAGACTTTGGCGGAAGCCCGGTGTCGCGAGGGTGCGCGGCACGGCCCGCTCACGCCGCACGAGTGCATACCTGCTGCCTGCATACACAGCCAGGCCCGCTGCCATCACGACGATCCAGATCCATCGCGGAACAAACGCAATGAACTGCAAAATTAACGTGGCATCGGAGAGTGTGATGCTGCAAAGCAGCCCGAGCGCGGCAGAAAGGTTGAGCAGCAGGCCAAGGCACGCCAGTGCGGCCAGCGTTAGAGCCAGCAATCGGCCCATGACGCGGCTGACGAGCGGCGTGGGAGGCCGCGGTGGCGGATAGATCAGACCAAAGGGGTGTGCATTATAAACATCCAAGTTTGGCATATGCGTGCTTACTACGAACTCAGCGCCCACGGTCGTCGGGTCAAAACGCCCACGTTTTTGAGATAAGCGGACGGGTGACACGGGAAGATGAGCCGGGCTTTGGCTTCCCGGCGGCGATGAATCTATCCTTGGCCCCTTGACGTCTGGTTTATCGGCGTTACGGATCACTTTTCGGCCAGCACTCACGCAAATTGCCGGTGCGCTACAGCATCGGCCCATCGCAAGGACAGAATTTAATGGCTATTCGCATCGGCATCAATGGTTTCGGACGCATCGGTCGCTTGGTTGCGCGCATCGCGGCGCAGGACAGCAACATCGAATTGGTCGGTGTGAATGATCTGGTCCCGGCCGACAATCTGGCCTATTTGCTCAAGTACGACACAATGCATGGCCGCTTTGAAGTGGGCGGCAAGCACGCCGAGATTTCTGCCGTTGCCACTGAGACGGGCGGATCGTTCACCATCAATGGCAAGGTGACCAAGACCTCGGCAGTGAGGGACCCCGCGCAGCTGCCGTGGAAAGACCTCGGTGTCCACTACGTGCTGGAATCAACCGGCCTGTTCACCGAGTTTGAGAAGGCCGAAGCGCACATCAAGGCCGGCTGCAAGCGCGTGATCATCTCCGCGCCGACCAAGAGCGACCCGGCCCAGGTGCCGACGCTGGTGATGGGCGTGAACCATGACACCTTTGATGCCGCCAAGCACACGGTGGTGAGCAACGCCAGTTGCACCACCAACTGCCTGGCACCGATTGCCAAAGTGATTAACGATGCTTTCGGATTTGATGAGGGCCTGATGACGACCGTACACGCCGCGACTGCGACCCAGCCCACGCAGGATGGCCCGAGCAAGAAGGACTGGCGCGGCGGGCGCAATGCTTACCAGAACATCATTCCGGCCAGCACCGGCGCGGCCAAGGCCGTCACGCTGGCGATTCCGGCACTCAAGGGCAAGCTCACCGGCATGTCCTTCCGCGTGCCGACGGCCGATGTGTCCTGCG
>Ga0335397_10006633_pt1 | contig 14897 bp, 9 predicted proteins | sample MAT04_FD_205740 | JGI IMG/M metagenome (GOLD analysis project Ga0335397, IMG submission 205740) | Freshwater microbial communities from Lake Fryxell liftoff mats and glacier meltwater in Antarctica - MAT-04 (spades assembly) (version 2) ...
TCCCTCGCAATACAAGGCATGAAAAAGTTTCCAAAGCCAAACAGTTGTCGTTGCTGTGTATTGCTACGCACGTGCCATTCGCACATACCTCCAACAAGAACCGTTAGCGTATTTTTCTGAGGCCGGTCCTTTCTAAGTAAGTTTTCTCTTATGGCAACATAGCGGAACAACGATTGGACTTTTCAGGTTAATTTTCAGGGTGTAGGGATCGGCCTGATAGAAATTTCACAGCAGATGTAGATGAAGGTAAACCGCGCGGGTATGTGCGTAGCAAAACGCCAGCCTCACGTGCTGTCAGGCTATGGAAAAATCTATCAGGCCCATCCCAATTTATTGGGATCACGAGCCTTACCGAGTCGTACATCTGTGTGAAATTTCTATTAAGCCTAGACTTTTTGTTGCTTTTTGATCATGCAAAAAGCAAAGAAATAGTGAAAGATTTTATGAATGCCTATACTTCAACAAATAAAATACAATGAACTTTAGTCATACTATTATTGATTGAATTGATCCATTCTCCCCAGAAAATGAATGTGATCCAAAGTTTGCGTTAGGAGAACGAGGTCAATACCTACCTGCAGATCACAAGTTTCCCGCTCGTTAATCCCTTTTCGGTTTGCACCGTAACTATGTAAATGCCATTCCGGAATCCTGAAACATCAAGATGAAGCGGAAACTCAACCTTTGGAAATTTCCTGATAATTTTCCCATCCGTTCCCCGGATAGTTAAAGCCAGTGTTTTTTTCGGCAAATCGCTTTTAAGTAATATTGAAACCTCATTTCCGGCAGGATTGGGAGTAATAATAAGTGAACCAAGAGTTTTATATTTCTTCTCACTGATCCCAAAAGTGTTTTCTGCTTTCCCATAAAACAAGGCCAAACCACCTGAGTAATTTCCAACGAACATATCCGTGAGAGTGTCATTATTCAGGTTGCCCAAGGTAACAGCACTACGCCAGCCTTCTCGTATGCCAGGCAAGGTTCCCAGTAACCGGAATTTACCGTCCAGGTTTCTATTAATCTGATCATAGACGAAAACATCTCCGAATTCAGAACCTGCAAATAGAAGCGTTTCACCTTGCATATCTTTATAAAAATAGGGAACACTGAATCCGTTATTTGAAATCAGGGTATCGGTAACTCTAACCTCACCAAATTTTTCAGTGATAAGTGTAAAGGCAGGTATATTTTTGGTTCCGGTATTCTGGTAATAGCTTAATCTGCCATTTCGCTTGCCACACACTATGTCAATAAGATCGTCCTTATCTATATCAATAAGTTGTGGTGCTGAGAAATTGAGCTGTGTGGATGAAATATCACCTACATTAATATTTTGCCAGGCAGGATCCACCAATTTAAAATCAGCAGGCTGACCAGTAAGAGCAATATTTTCGCAATACACCAGCTTCCCTTTCGAGTTTCCACAAACAAGGTCGAGGTCACCATCTCCGTCCATATCAGCAAGCGATGGAATCAGTGATTGCATTTGAAGCGCATCGAGGTGTGCAATATTCTTGTCCATCAGTTTAAATTTTGGATTTTGAACCGTTCCTATGTTGATCAGCAAAGCAATTTTAGAAGTAAATGAGCACTGCAGGCCGTTTGCAGGTGAATAAATGCAGGTATCGGAATATCCGTAATTGCCAACCAGAAGATCCATCAAACCATCGCCGTTGTAATCAAAAAAAACCGGGTATGCTCCCGATCCAAGGTCAAGCATCTGATCCTGCAGGAAGCTTTTCGAAACGAGATTATATTCAGGATGCGCATTGGTTCCGGCATTATGGTATAAACTTACGCTTTTAAAATTTTCACATTTCGTCATCGACGGATCGAACGGCGAAACCATCAGGTCTTTTTTACCATCGTTGTCAACATCTACTAGCATGGCTGCGGGGAATGTATTCATATTCAAAGGATTCAATGAATTAGGGAAATCGGTGGTTTGCGAAATCATCCTTGCATCAGCCATACTTCCTCCATTGGTAAGGTGTACAAGTGACGGAAAGTCAACATCACCAATTGTGAGATCAGGCAGACCATCGCCATTTAGGTCATTCAGCAGCAAAGTTGAGCCTGTATGTTTCGGGTCATCAGAAATATTTACCAAAGTAAGTTCTGATTTTTTCGCACCCGGACAGGTATCAAGAATAATCGCATTACTCTCATTACCTTCGGCAAAATGACCCCAACAGGAAGATGATTTTTCAAACATGAGAGAGTCGGCATTCCCGAACCTTTCCATAGAAGTATTCCTATGCCATTCAATAAACGAGCCTAATCCCCAGAAGGTCAGCACATCCATATCCCCGTCAGCATCCACATCAGCAATGGCCGGATAATCGGCATAGGTAAGATAAAGATTGGTGATAGTGGAACCCTGCTTTGATAATAAATAAGGATTCGTAACCTGTGTAAATTTTAATGTACTTTTCGAATCATTTCTGTACACTTTCATACCTCCGGTTGTATATGTAAAAACATCCTTTTTACCATCGTTGTCATAATCTATTGCCTGCATCCAGTGTTCAATCGGGGGAAACAAAGCCGCCAACTCAGGTGCAAAATGATATTTCCCAGGTTTTGAAGGTAAAACAATAAAGGGCAAAATCCGGTAACCATGCCTGTCGAATACCAGCAAATCATCAGTTCCATCCAGGTTGATATCCATATTCATAAACTGGCAACTGTTAAGTCCGCCGGCAAAAGGATACAGAAGTGTATCATTGTTTTCACCAATCAGTAAAACACTGTCGATCCTGTTGTAATTATGAAGAGCGGATAACTGAGCGGTAACTTTGTAGCTACTGAGCAGGACAAGTATAACAATAGATATTATTGAACGAAGCATGTTTATTTGCATGGATAAAAGGGTTTCAGGTTTCAGTGTTTCAATTTTCAGAGTTAAAGGGTCAAATTACAAACTATACACAAAATTTTCCGAAGGGTTCGTTCCCACGGGGAGATGTCCGAAGGACAGAGGGGTCTTTTCAATGTTTGAGAGTTACAGGGTTACAGCACTTCGACTCCGCTCAGTGTGACAAGAATTATGTTTAAGGGTTTCATGGGTTAAGGGTCTGAGAGTCTAAGAGTCTGAGAGTTAAAGGTAGGCATGAAATTGAATTTCGATGTTTCAAGTTGAAACACAAAATCAGAAATCCGCATTTATCAGTTCTTTCCGCGTTAATCTGCGTTCCTTTTTAAAATCTGAAATCCGAACTTAATATATTTTTAACTTAGCATTCACCGGCAAATGATCTGAAGGATAATACCCTCCAATGTTTGTTTCGTTTACATTGAAAGTTAAGACCTGCACGTTATTTTTCAGAAAAATATAATCAATTCTTCCTCCCTGCTCACCGCCCACCTTAAATCCGGTAAATGTATATTCAGGTCCTTTGTTATCGTTACAAATCAGTCGGGCATCCGTAAGATGCGAGCGGTTTGAGAAATCAGTGATTATTTTATACGGTTCCGAATAAGGAACTGCATTAAAATCTCCCATTACAACCGCAGGCTTGTAACCGGCCAGTGAATCGGCCGCATGAAGCAAAAGCTTTGCCGAATTCCGCTTGGCTATTTCTCCCATATGATCAAAATGGGTGCAGAAAACAAAAAACCGGGCATCTGATTTTTTATCTTTCAATTGAACCCAGCTTACAACGCGGTTGCAGGCGGCATCCCATCCCCTGCTGCCTGCAACAGTCGGTGTTTGCGAAAGCCAGAAGGTGCCGGAAGAAATCAGGATATATTTCTTTGAGTTATAAAAAACAGGTGAAAACTCACCGGCATCTTTACCATCATCGCGCCCCACTCCTATCAGGGTAAATCCCGGAAATGCTTTTTCAATATCAGCTACCTGCTCCTTAAGTGCTTCTTGCAATCCGAATACATCGGGCGTGGCCTGGCGAATAACCGAAAACACATTCTCTTTCCGGTTCGCCCAGGTGTTAGGAGCATCATTGGGATTGGCTAATCTGATATTATAGGTAAGTACGTTAAGCGTAGCCTTTTGTGCAAACGAAACAGATGAAAACCCCAAAAACCCGCCAATGATAAGGATTGTCCGAATTTTCAGAAAACCAGAATCAGTAAAATTAGATTTTCGCATAACTTAATTTATGGAAGTTGCTGAAATCAGCAGGCATAATAATTTACAAAGATCGGAATATTGTGAATCCCTATAAAATACCTTTTGAAAAGAATTACTTTTCCGGCCACAATCTGAATGATATCAATCTAAAAAAGAAATATTGTTCATAAGTAGCCTATAAATTGGGTCATTTCTTTCACAGGCTACATTTGTTATTTGCCAATAGATTTCTATCTTTGCAGGCTCAAAAAACAAAGTTTATCTAACTACCTAAATTCTAAACACATGCAGAATAAAGGCGCAATACGTTTTTTTGCAATCGCATTTGCCGTAGTTTGTGCATTTCAGCTTTCATTCACCGTTGTAACTTCTATTACCGAAAAGAAAGCCAGAAATTATGCCACAAACGAACAAGCAATTGCCTTGGCTAAACAATTAGCAAAAAACGATGCCACAATTGAAACCAGGCTCACCGATTCGATTCAGAAAGCCCGCACCCGTTACTACCTCGATTCAGTAGCTAACCAACCTGTTTATAATATACTTATTCGCAAGTACACTTATAAAGAATGTCTCGACCGCGAAATAAACCTCGGGCTTGACTTAAAAGGCGGTATGAACGTTACCATGGAGGTTTCCGTTGCTGATGTAGTTAAAGGTATGTCGGGTAACAGCACTAACCCTGTTTTCAGCAGGGCTATGGCAATGGCCAACGAAAAACAGAAAAACAGTCAGAAAGACTTTGTAACTTTATTTGGCGAGTCCTTTGCTCAGGTTGATCCTAACGCCAAGCTTTCAGCCATTTTCGGCCGTATGGAATTGCGCGAAAAAATCAGGCCAAATTCAACGAACGAAGAGGTATTAAAGGTTGTACGCCAGGAATGTACCGATGCTTTTGATCGTACGTTCAATATTCTGCGTAACCGTATCGACCGTTTCGGTGTTACCCAGCCCAATATATCCAAATTAGCCACCAGCGACCGTATCCTTATCGAATTACCAGGGATCAAAGATCCTGACCGCGTTCGTAAGCTCCTTCAGGGATCGGCGAAACTCGAATTCTGGGAAACCTATAAATTCAGCGAGTTGGCAGGAATATTTAACGAAGCTAACAAACGCCTGGCAGGAATGAGTACGGCTGACACTTCGGCCAAAGTTGCTGATTCGCTTGCGCCTAAGGCTGATTCAGCTAAAGTTGCCAAAACGGATGTTGCGAAGGTTGATACAGCCAAAAAATCGAGCCTTGCAGAAAAGCTGAAACAAGATACTACTTCGGCCGGCAAGGAACAGCAGATTGAAAGATACAGGAAAGAAAATCCTCTATTCTCATACCTGCAACCGGCATACGCTCAGCAGGGCGGACAAACATTTGCCACCAACCGAGCAACCGTTGGTTACGCAGCCATAAAAGATACTGCACGTATCAATGCCATGATGAACAAGGTTAAAGGCATGTTTCCACGAAACTGCCAGTTCGCATGGACTATAAAACCTGAAAAAGATGCTCCTGAAGTACTCGAACTGATGGCCCTTAAATCGACCAACCGAGAAAACACGGCTGCCCTTTTTGGTGATGTGATTGTTGACGCCCGCCAGGATTTCGATCAAAACGGGAAAGTGGAAGTATCAATGGGAATGAACAATGCAGGTGCGAAAGTTTGGAAAAACCTTACCCGCGATAACGTTGGAAAACAAGTAGCCATTGTACTCGACGGTTTTGTTTATTCAGCACCAAATGTAAATGATGAAATCCCTAATGGACGATCCTCCATTTCAGGAAGCTATACTGTTGAAGAAGCTCAGGACCTTGCTAACGTGCTTAAAGCCGGTAAACTGCCAGCTCCTGCCCGTATTGTTCAGGAAGAAATTGTAGGACCATCCTTAGGTAAGGAATCCATCAACGCAGGTTTACTTTCATTTATTATCGCTTTCATACTGGTACTGCTTTATATGCAGTTCTATTATTCAAAAGCCGGTCTGGTTGCCAACGTCGCTTTATTAACTAACGTATTCTTCCTGATTGGTGTGCTTGCCAGTGTAGGAGCTGTGCTCACACTGCCCGGTATTGCCGGTATAGTGCTTACCCTTGGTATGGCTGTGGATGCGAATGTTATCATCTACGAACGTATTAAGGAAGAACTACGGGCGGGCAAAGGTTTGCGCCTGGCTATTACTGATGGTTTTCACCATGCATATTCTGCCATTATCGACGGGAACGTAACTACAATAATCACAGGTATTGTACTGTATATTTTCGGATCAGGTCCGATACAGGGTTTTGCAACAACTCTTATTATCGGTATCCTTACTTCGCTCTTTACGGCTATTTTTATCTCGCGCCTGATATTCGAAGCTATGCTTACCAGGAATGTTGATATTACTTTCGGTAATAAATATACCATAAATGCTTTTACCAATGTTCATATCAACTTCATCGGACTCAGGAAAAAGCTTTATGCTGTTTCAATCGTGGTTATTGTAATAGGTATGATATCTCTTGCAACCAAAGGCCTGAACTTTGGAGTCGATTTCTCGGGAGGACGTTCCTATATAGTTAAGTTTGACCAGGATGTAAGCACCAAAGACATCCGTAAATCGCTGGGTAAAGCTTTTAATGGTGAAGAGCCAGAAGTAAAAACTATAGGTGTAGGCAAGGACAGGGTAAAAATTACAACCAAATATATGGTTGATGATAAGTCGGAAAAAGCAGATTCGATTGTTGAAAACAGTCTCTATACCGGACTTCTGAGTTCTTTCAAAAAACCACTGACAGCAAAAGATTTCAGTACCAACAACGAAGCAATCGGAATTCAGAACTCCCAAAAAGTGGATCCAACCATCTCCGACGACATCAAACAATCATCCGTATATGCCTTATTCTTTGCCTTATTAGCAATCTTTATTTATATTGCTATACGGTTCCGAAAATGGCAATATGGGTTAGGTGGAGTAACTTCACTGTTCCACGATGCGTTGATTACCATTTCTATGTATTCAATCTGGTACGGCATATTACCATTTAACCTCGAGGTGGATCAGGCATTTATTGCTGCCATCCTCACTGTTATTGGGTATTCTATCAACGACTCCGTAATTATCTTCGACAGGTTGCGCGAATGGGTTGCATTATACCCGAAACGTGATCTTGCTACGAATATGAATGGTGGTATGAACAGTACACTTGGACGTACCATTAATACTTCGGGTACTACCATTGTAACGTTACTGGCGATCTTTATGTTCGGAGGTGATGTAATCCGCGGATTTATCTTCGCTCTGCTGGTTGGTATTGTTGTTGGTACTTATTCATCTGTATTCAATGCTACCCCGGTTGCATACGACTTTATCATGATGTCGAATCGTCGTAAAGAGAGAAAACTTAAATTAGCTGAAAAGAAGAAATAATCTTTTCAATCTGTTTAAATTCACAAAAGCCCCGGTAATGCCGGGGTTTTTTGTTTTTTCATTCCGGTTAATAAGAAAGCATCTGAAACTAATACTCAGGGCTTCCGGACATTTTTTTCAGGATCAATAAATCAGATGAATCCCAAAACCAACTGAAAACACGGAATTTTCGGTTGAATAATTTAAAAGGTATGTTGGCGAAATCTTTTTCTTATAAATGAGGATAATTAATTAATTGTTTTTTGTTGTACGTTAGTTGATTTTAAGGATAAAGCCGGGAAATATTGCAGTGCGCTACACCTTTGTATTCATCTGATTGTGAAAACTATAAATATTCACCGCTCTGCGGCTTTTCAAAGAAATAAATTGTAAAAACCAGGTGCAGAACACCGGATTATTTATAGCAAAGAAATACAGCATCCACCAAAAAGTGCTACGCACCGAAATATGGATTACATTTATGAATGACATTTAAATAATGCTCTTTCTCATTGCGACAAGTCAGGAGTTCTGATACTGAAAAGTTAGCAGCAAGGCAACCACGACATAAACGAACTAATAACTTAATCAGACAAATGATACATAAAAACACACTTGAATTTTTAAAAGACCTTAAACTTAACAACTCAAAAGAGTGGCTTAATGACAATAAAAAATCGTATGAAAATGCTAAAAACGACATTTTGACTTTGACTGCTGAATTGATAACTTCTGTTTCGCACTTAGACAAGACCATCTTAAACGCTTATCTCGACCCGAAAAAGTGTATAACAAGACTGAATAGAGATTTACGTTTTGCAAAGGACAAAACGCCATACAAGACAGACTATTATATTGTGTTGAACAAGAACGGAAAAAATAGTCCATCCGCATTCTACTATCTGCACATTGAACCTGACAATTGTTTTGTTGGCGGTGGCGTTTACAATCCGCAACCAGACCAACTAAAAAAAATCAGACAAGAAATAGATTATGCTTTTGACGAGTGGACAGCAATAATTAATGAAAAAATATTTAAAAAAATATTTCCAGGTGGTATCAACAATTCAGGCGTTTTAACCAGGACACCAAAAGAGTTTGACGAAGCAAGTCAGGCAAGTGAATTTCTCCGTATGAAAGGTTTTTACACAATGGAAAAAATAACAGACAAAGAAATAGTATCAATAGAGACATTCGACAAAATCAATTCCTATTTCGAGACGACAAAACCAATGGTGGACTTTTTAAACCGAGCAATTGAAAATGACTGAAGAAATATGCCCATCTGCTAACAGCACCAGCAAGAAATTGGTGGTTCAGTGTTTAAATGAAGCTTTGTGCTTTGTGCTTCGTACCAAGTTTTATGGTTGCAGACAGTTTAATGCTCCGAAATCGCCAACTTCTTGTACCTGCCAACCATTGAGTTAAATGCAAAAAACGTTAATTATCGCTTAAACCCGTTATCTTTCGTAAGTTTGTAATCTAATATTGGCAATTCAGAAATTGAAAGATAGTATCAACATACCTTCGCTCGACGACATGGTCTTTGAAGACCGGAACCGGGAATACGGGGCATACAATCTGCGTAAATCCAACAAAAGACGGCTGCTGATAAGTTTCGGTTATGCAACAGGCTTTTTCATGGTTGTATTATCAATTTATCCCTTACAAAACCTTTTCAACCCCAAAATATACGATGCCACTTTCGGGTATCAGGTAACGAATGTTGATATGACTTATGATCCTACAATAAGGATACAGGTTGAACAAAGTATTGGCTCCTCCTCTGCCTCGCAACTTATTCCCGAAAAAATTATAGATGACGAACTTGTAATTACCCCAACAGATGATGTGAAACAACCAGAAACCGGCTCTTCTGATTCAGCAAATATAAGCAGCACCGGCACAGGTAACAAAGGAACCGGAAATTCGAACCGGGTGGGCGATGGCGATTCTGGCGAAGTATTTGGTTCAGCCGACGTTAATCCTCAGTTTCCGGGCGGACCAAGGGCTATGCAGGATTATATCAATTCGAATATACATTATCCTGAAAAAGCACTTAGCATGAATATACGCGGTACAATACTGGTATATATAGTGATTATGAGCGACGGTAGCCTGAGAGATGTGAAAGTGGTTAGAGGCTTGCTGCCTGAACTCGATGAGGAAGTAATAAGGGTAGTTAAGTCAATGCCTTTATGGAATCCGGCCAGGCGTGGCGGAATGCCCGTTAATGTGCGTGTTACATGGCCTATTACCGTATCGTCGAAGATGGGGAAAATGTAATTTCCTTTGTTTCTGCTATAATTACATGGTAAAATATTACTATTAACCGACTAAATGATTTAAGTTACTGATTAGCAATTTAAACCTTACCCAAACCCCTTTCCGGGGAGAGGGCTGCATTGTCCGTTATTCAAGCACTTCAGCGGAAACATAAATTTTAGTCGTTTAGTAGTGTAAGATTATATCAAAATCTCATCCCTGAGTTTTTTTTACATTCCTTATGAATACTAAACAAAGGAATATAGAGTTAATTGAACAATGGATTGTTCATTAGTTATTGGAAAGGGCATATTCTTAAAGCCAAATGCTTAGTAATTTTACACATCTAAATAAATAATATGATCGCATCAATTCTCCTGCAGATAGTTCAAACCTCACAGGGCGCTGCCGATACCGCTGCAAATGCAATGAATCAGCTCCCAACGCTTACAAGCCCTAAAGAAGAATCTTTTTCGCTTGGCGAACTCATAATCAAGGGCGGACCTATTATGATACCCATAGCCATACTTTCGGTGGTGGCTGTTTACATTTTTATCGAAAGATATATTCACATCCGCCGTGCGTCGCTCAACGAAGCCCATTTTATGAACAATATCCGCGATTTCATTACCAACGGACGCATCGACTCAGCTATTGCGTTCTGCAAAAGCAACAAAAGCCCGGCCGCACGAATGATTGAAAAGGGAATTAAACGGCTCGGACGCCCGCTTAAAGAAATTGAAGAGGCCATTGAGATAGTCGGGAAGTTTGAAGTGTATAAGCTTGAGAACAATGTTGTGATCCTGGCCATTATTGCCGGTATAGCTCCTATGTTCGGCTTTATAGGAACCATTATCGGGGTAATCAAGATATTTCACGATATTTCGCTTGCCGGAGATGTAAGCATTACAACGGTTTCAGCCGGTTTATATACCAAGATGGTATCGAGCGCCGCCGGACTACTGGTTGGAATTACCGCTTTTGTACTCTATCACTGGTGCAATATCATGGTGGAAAAAACGGTACAGAAGCTGGAGCACAGCGCCATGGAATTTATTGATTTACTACAGGAGCCTGTAAAATGAACCTGCGCAGAAAAAAGAAAATAAATGCCGAAGTTGCTACAGCTTCGATGAACGACATCATGTTTTTCCTGATGCTGTTCTTCCTCATTATGTCCACTTTGCTGAACCCCAATGTGATAAAACTTACCTTGCCCAGCTCGAAACACAATGTGGAGTTGCGAAAGAAAGAAGTTACCATTTCGGTTACTAAGGATATGCAGTATTTTGTAAATAACGTTCCCGTTACATTTCCTATGCTGGAGCCGTTGCTTACCACCGAGCTGGCGAAATCGAAGGACTTCACCGTGATACTACGCTGCGACAGTGGCCTTACCATACAGGACCTGGTAACAGTGCTTGAAATCGGTAATAAGCTTAAAGTTAAAATGGTACTTGCCACAAAAGCTCCCAATGGCTCAAACGGATAAACAAAATTATATAAAGGACCACCTCTGGGGTATAGCCGGAACATTGTTGTTTCACGGGCTGCTGGTGTTTTTGTTTATCACGATAATATTCAAAACGCCCATTCCGCCCTGGCCCGAAGAAGGTGGCGGCGGTGGTGGCAGCGGTCTCGAAATTAACCTGGGAACCGGCGATGATGGTATGAATCCAAACCAGTATGCCGAAGTAAGCATGCCCAGCTTCGAAAGTAAGAAATCGGTGCAGGCTGAGGTTCCCGATAAGCAGGATGAACTTAAAGCAAAACCTGCGGATGCCGAAGATGTTCTGACACAGGATGCCGAAGAAGCACCAGCAGTGGCTTCGAAACCGGCAACCAAACCCAAAAAGGTAACTGAAAAACCAGTTGTTAATCAGCCGCCGCAACCTGTAGTTGTTAAGCAGCCGGTTGCTGACCCAAATGCTTTATACAAAAAGCGTAAAAATACAAATGATGGCACTACCGGCAAGCAAGGCAACCAGGGAAGGGAAGACGGAATCGCCAAATCTGGCAATTACGGAGGCACAGGATCAGGTTCGGGTACTGGAAGCGGTACAGGCACCGGGAGCGGAATAGGAAGCGGCACAGGCTCGGGCGTTGGCTCAGGGAACGGAAGCGGAACCGGGAGCGGGAAATCTTTCGATTTAACTGGCCGTTCGGCTAAATTCTTTCCAAAACCTACCTATGATTCTCCGGAACAGGGAATAATAGTTGTATCCATAAAGGTGGACCAAAACGGCAAGGTTACCTATGCCAGCGCAGGAGCCAAAGGAACAACCATTTCGGAAATTGGTCTGCGCCAGCAGGCTGAATCGGCAGCACGCAAAACCACTTTCACCGCAAACCCAAATGCGCCCGAAGAACAAAGGGGAACGATTACGTATAGGTTTTTGAAATCGAGGTGAGGGGTTTCAGGGTTTCAAGTTTCAGGGTTAAAGGCCAGTGAACGAAGCCGAAGCGCAGGGTTACAGTATTTTAGGATTTCAAATTCAGGGAACAAAATAAACGTTGTAAATTCAGCGAGAAGCATTCATTAACACAATAAATGCCCCTCAAACTTCTCAAATCATTCAAGCTTTCAAACCATTCAAACTTTCAAACCAAACCTATCAAACCATCAAATCAAGCACCCTATTTCAACGCCCCTATCGCTTTCTTTGCAACCTCATTCAAAGGTTCTATTGCCAACACCTTTTGCCAGTAAACCAAAGATTCGGATTTAGCTTGTTCCTTAGGGGTAAGATCACCTGATTTTTTTAATCCGTCATATTCCAGGTAGTAAAAATAACCCAGGTAACGGTATGCCTCAATCAGATCGCTTGCATACTTTTTAGTATCATTTTTACTTTCGAGGATGGTGAGTGCTTTTTCGTAATCAGCTTTTGCCAATCCTTGTATGGTTTCCGGATCCATGCCGGCTAAAGCACGGGCGCGCCACTGGTAACCCAGATAAGATGCAGGCGACATATCCGCAACTTTACCGAATGCCGAGCTTGCTTTCACAAGGTAATCCTTTCGCAGAAGAGAATCAGAGGCTGTATTCGAAATGTCAGCCATAAGAAGTAAATCCTTGCCCAAACTGAAATATACCAGCGACGAGACATTTTCATTTTTGGCCTTAATCAGTTTCTCAAAGCTCTGAATTGCTTCGGGGTACTTTTTTTGTTTTTCGTACAAACGGGTTATATCTTCAAGCAAATCTGATTTTTCAGGATCCGTTTCCAGTGCTTTCGAAAGGTTGAGAATGGCAAGTGAGTCTCTACCTTCCCTGGCAAGTAATTTTCCATAATATTCGTAATCGGTTGCAATAATCCTGCTGGTATCAACTACCGAACGCACTTCAAAAAACTTCTTCATTGCATCAACACCTTCCTGATCCTGATTCAGTTCATAAGCTGTATAACCTTTCAAGCGGAGCATTACCGGGTTTAAAGGGTCCTTCTGCAATACTTTATTGATATATTCACCGGCAAGTGCGTACTCCTTGTTGAAATACAATATGTTAACATAACGCATGATGTCCTTTTCGCTGTTTTCGGCAAGACGGATATATTGACCATAGTACCTGCTTGCTTCACTGTAGCGACCAAGTGTATAAAGTAGCTCTCCCAGGCTCCTGAGTGCAGGTATATAGTTTGGATCTTTTGCCAGCACTTTGTTGAGCATGGTTTCGGCATCCTCAAAATTCCGGATTTTAATATTGATATCGGCAAGTCTGCTTAGTGCTTCGGTATTATCGGGCTGTAAATATAAAGCCTGGTGATACCTGCCGGTGGCCAGCCCGTAATACTGCGAACGGTTGGAGTTATCGCCCGATGCGGTATAGAGATTCCCTCCGGTAATATATGGTTTGGGATTTTTTTTATCCATACCTGATGCAAGGTCAAGCGTTATAGGCCATTTTAACGTATCGCCGGCATTGTAGCGTGCTTCGGCTATTTCGGACATGGCATTTACATCTTTTGATGCAATAGCACTACGCTGTGCTTTATCGAGTGTTAGAAGAGCCTGCGAATTATTACCAGCCATGTTTTCACTGATTGCCTGGCCAACGAGAATCAGTACACTTTTAGAATCTTTTTCAGCAGCTTTACTGAAACAATACCGTGCAGAATCAGTATTATTTTGAATGGAATAGATTTTTCCCAGATAATACCAATCCGATGAGTTTTCTGCTGTTTTCAGTTCCGATACGAAAGCTGCTTTAGCCTGATTATACTGCTCCATTTCGAGAAAACGGGCAGCCTTATTTTCAACTTGTGCAACCGAAACCAACTTTGCAAGCAAAAAAGCGGTAATCAACAACAATGTATGGAATTTTACTTCTGCTTTCCCTGATATCTTCCTCAACATTTATATTAATCTTAATAACTACTGGTTTATGATTTCCTATGAGATTCCGCGAAGTTAGCTATTCCTCCACAATATGAACTAATCGTACAGGCAAAGTATAAGGCAGTATCCCGGTTTTTTGAATAATCCGTTGTCCTTTATCGCTGGCCAGAAATGTAGCAAAACCTGTGCCAAGTCCCGGACGAGGTTCGGAAAGAACTGCATATAAAAACCGTGTAAAAGGGTATTTACCGGTTGCAATATAAGCCTGAAATGGCTGATAGGAATTTTCGGATACTGCAGGCTCTGTGACTGAAATGCCTGCCACTTTAATTTTATTTAAAAACGATAAACTCTTTGGATCGTTCCGGTTACTTACCCAGCTCACTCCTATCAGTCCGATAGCATCCAGGTTTTTCGAAACAAAATCAACCACATCGAGATTGCTTTGCATAGATGAAAGCTGGTTGCTCAGGTTACCGGATTTAGTAATGGAATCGACAATAAAACGCACAATACTCGATTTTGGGTTATCAAATATAACTTTTATTTTTCCGAGCGATGATTTCGCATTCAACTGTTTCCAGTTTGTAATTTCACCCAACATGATTTTTCGTATTGTTTCAACAGAAAATAAGGTATCGGGATTTGCCGGATTTACCAGCACGGCAATTCCATCAATGGCTATGGGTATAATCTTCGGAAAAAACTTCTTAGCATGGAAAAAGTCCATTTCTTTAGCCGATAGCGGGCGCGAAACAATAGCAAGCCTAACGCTGTCCTTTAAAAGTAAATTCAGCGCATCCACTTCCGGCAG
>Ga0335397_10006634_pt1 | contig 14897 bp, 13 predicted proteins | sample MAT04_FD_205740 | JGI IMG/M metagenome (GOLD analysis project Ga0335397, IMG submission 205740) | Freshwater microbial communities from Lake Fryxell liftoff mats and glacier meltwater in Antarctica - MAT-04 (spades assembly) (version 2) ...
ACTCTCCAACGTCTCCCAGTTCGGACTTGACGTCACGTCACCTGCATCCATCTTCGTCATGGCGGTGGCTCCTTCTCGTTATCGGGCACAAGGCCCGGGGTTGATCTCTGTCAACCGAGAAGGTGTCACCGCTTTCTACTTATTTCCACACTTTTTGAAACTACCTCTTTAGCAAGTCGCTGAATGCTAAAATAGCGGGGTTCACTGGCGACTAAACCGGAATTCATTCGCCAAGCTGACACCGAAGTAAGCCCTTGCAACTTTTTAGGAATGATTCATTAATTAATCAATTAAACTATCCAGTTAACATGCCTCCACGACCCAGACCCCCACGACCCGCCGCACCCCCGAACACCCCGGGACAATCCTCCGCCCTCGACAGCGACACCGAAACCCGCATCCTGAACGCCGCTCGGGTGGTGTTCATCCGCCGCGGCACCGCCGGCGCCCGCATGCAGGAAATCGCGGCAGAAGCGGGCGTAAACCAGGCACTGGTCCATTACTACTTTGGTTCCAAAGATGAGCTCGCCGAGCGGGTGTTTATGGAGGCGGTTTCAAGGTTGGCGCCGTTGGTCGCGGCACTGCTCAACCCATTGGCGACGCTCGAACAGATGGTCGAACGCTTCGTCACCGCCTACATCGACACCGTTCGTCACACGCCCTTCCTCCCCGCCTACATGATGGCGGAAGCGCATCAGCATCCCGAACGCCTCAACAAACTGATGCAAAAGGCGGTCGGCACGGTTCCCGCAAATGTCGCATCGGTCGCAATCGCTCGCCTTGACCAAGTGATCGTCGAACGCGTCGCGGCGGGTACGATGCGCGCGATACCAGCACGACAGCTGCTGATCAACGTGCTCTCGATGGTAATCATGCCCTTCGTCGCTCGGCCCGTGTTATTGCTCGCACTTGGTCTCGACGATCAGGGATTTGACGACTTCCTCGACGAGCGCCGACGCGAGTTGCCGGCATTCATCCTGAACGCACTCCGGCCATGACATACAAACAGCGATATCTGTGTGCGTCTTTGATCGCCGCACTGTTCGCGCACAGGGCCGGCGCACAGGCAACAACGCGCGCCGTCGACACTGTCTATCTCGATGCTTTGCAACACGCGGCGGAAACGACTGATCGCCGCGCCGCGCAAATCGAAATACTCGCAGCGCAATCGGCGCTCCGGCTGCAGACAATTCGAAACGAACGATTGCCATCGCTCAGCGGTTCTGCGAGCGCGCAATATCTCTCGGACGTGGCGTCGGTAAGCAGCGTGCTTGGTGGTGTTCTACCGGGTGGCGTACAAATACCGACACCGTACCACGACCAATACGACGCGTCGGTGACCGCACGCCAACCACTGTTTGACGCGACCCGCACCCGTCGTGTTGCCGTCGAGCATGCACAAACTGCAGAATCGGCCGCGCGAATCCAGGCCGCGCTGTGGCAGCAGCGTCAGCAAGTCAACGACGCGTTCTTCGCCATTCAATTGTACGACGCGCAACAGCGTTCGCTCGATGCCTCGGTCACCGATCTCGACGCACGACACACCGCTGCACAGCAGCGCGTGACCGCAGGAAGCGCATTGCCAGGTGAAGTGCTGCTGCTCGATGCCGAACTCGCGCGACGCAACCAAACGAAACGCGAACTGCAGGCGCAGCGCGAAGCCACTCGCGCGGTATTGATTGCACTCGCAGGCGTCGATTTTGCGTCTGACGCGAAGCTCGCAACACGCGGCGAATCGTCGTCGCTTCCCGCGACGGATGACGCCAATGCGACTCGCGCTCGTCCGGAATACCAGACGTTCCGACGCACCCTCGAAACCATCAATGCACGCTCCGCCGAACTCTCGGCGCGCGATTTTCCGCGTGTGAGCGCATTTGGTCGCGTGGGTTACGGGCGTCCCGGACTCAATGCATTAGGCCGATCATTCAATGCGTATTGGACCGCTGGTGTGCAGCTGGAATGGTCGCCGCTTAACTGGGGGCGAACCAAACGGGAATTGCAGGTGCAGCAGCTGCAGGCGCAAATAGTCGGCTCTGACGAAGCAGCATTCGGTGAAACCGTGAAACGCACGGCAATCGGGCAGAGTGGACAGATCACGGCGCTGGAACAGTCGCTCGTGATGGATGATTCGATTCTATCGTTGCGTGCGCGCGTGCTGACCGAAACACGCCTGCGCTTTGACGAGGGTGAAATCACGTCGGCGGAGTACATCGCGCGCCAGACGGAATACCTGTCGGCCCAACTGGATCGCGATACGCGTCGCGTGCGCATGAGCGAAGCACGAGCGCGCTACCTAACCACACTCGGACGCGAGGTCCGCTGATGTCTTCCAGATTCCATTTCAAGCGGTCACACGCAGTGCTGACGGTTTCCTTGCTCTTCGTGGCGTGCAAGAAGGAAATGCCGGCCGACAGTTACGGCAATTTCGAAGCCGAAGAGACCGTGGTCGCCGCAGAAATTGCCGGGCAGTTGCAGGAATTTCTGCCAGTTGAAGGGCAATCGCTGGTTGCCCGGGCGCGCGTCGGTTTGGTCGACACAATTCCACTGGCACTGGAGCGAGATCAGCTCGCAGCGCAGCGCTCGGGAATTGCCGATCGCCGAAAAGAAATTACGCAGCAGATTCGATCGTTCGAAGTGCAGCTTGAGATCGCGGAACGTTCGAAGGCGCGCGTTGATCGGTTGTTCCTGCAGCAGGCGGCAACCGCGCAACAACATGACCAAGTGGAACGCGATGTGCGTGTACTGAAGGAGCAGATAGTTGGCACACGAGTGGGTACTGAACGCGTCGGGTCCGACCTGGCGTCGCTTGATGCGCGTGTCGCTTCTGTGAGTGATCGCATCCGCCGCGCGACGATTGTGAGCCCAATCAGTGGCACAGTCCTCGCCACCTACGCGCGTACGGGTGAATTCATTCAGCAGGGGCAGCAACTGTATCGCCTGGCCAACCTCGATACGTTGACGCTCCGCGCGTACGTGACCGGGGCGCAGCTTGCGTTGTTTCGCATTGGGCAGACGGTGCAGGTGCATGTCGACGGCGCGAACAAATCCCTTCGCAGCTACAGTGGAACCGTAACGTGGGTGTCATCGCGTGCCGAGTTTACGCCGACGCCCGTGCAGACGCGTGATGATCGGGGAGATTTGGTGTACGCGGTCAAGGTGCGCGTCGCCAACACCGACGGCGCGCTCAAGATCGGCATGCCCGCCGATGTGTCGTTGACTGGCGGTGAAGTCAACGCGGCCAAGCCGCAATGAACGCGGTAACCGTCAGCAACGTGGTGAAACGTTATGGCGCCGTTGCAGCGCTTGATGACGTCTCGTTTAAGGTCGCTCCTGGCGAACTCTTCGGGCTGGTCGGACCCGACGGTGCCGGCAAGACCACCCTGTTTCGCGTCCTGACGACGCTGCTGGTTCCAGACTCCGGAACTGCAACGGTGTTGGGTCGCGATGTCGTGCGTGATTTCTGGGACATTCGCAGCCGCGTGGGCTATATGCCGGGTCGGTTTGCGCTGTATGCCGACTTGAGCGTCGAAGAAAATCTGAGCTTCTTTGCGTCGGTTTTCGGAACGAGTATAAAAGAAGGCCACGATCTCATTGCGCCCATCTACAAACAGATCGAGCCGTTCAAGGATCGCCGAGCGGGCGCGTTGTCCGGCGGTATGAAACAGAAGCTCGCGCTATCGTGCGCGTTGGTGCATCGCCCGGAGTTGTTGTTGCTGGATGAACCGACGACTGGCGTTGATGCGGTGTCGCGTCGCGAGTTCTGGGATCTGTTGGGAACGTTGCGTGCTTCCGGGCTCACGATCATAGCGTCCACGCCGTACATGGACGAAGCCGCGCGGTGTGATCGCATCGCGCTGATGCAAGAGGGAACGCTTCTCGCTCTCGATACACCGCAAGCCGTTGGCAGGCGATTCCCGCGCCCGCTGCTCGCGGTCAAAGCGATCGAACGCGGAGCGCTCCTGCACGCGCTGCAATCGTATCCAAATGTGGCCTCGGTGTATCCATTTGGCGAAACCGTGCATTTCAGCGACAGGCGCGTGAGTCTGCCGACCGAACTGGTGCAGCTTGAGCTCATGAACTATTTGCATTTGCAACAACTGACAGACGTCGATATCAAGCCAATTGACGCCGGAATCGAAGACACGTTCATGGAGCTCATGGGCGCGAAATCGAGTAAAGGCGCTTCATCAAGAGTTGCGGCCTGATGCAGCCGGAGGCCGGGAAAGCTACTCGCGTGGCGACCGACGCCAAAGCGATTGTGGTGAAGGATCTCACGCGCCGTTTCGGCTCGTTTGTGGCGGTGGATCACATCACGTTCGATGTATCCGTTGGCGAAGTCTTTGGCTTTCTGGGTGCCAACGGTGCCGGCAAGACAACAGCGATTCGAATGCTGACCGGATTGTTGTCGCCTTCAGAAGGTCAGGCCAGCGTCGCGGGGTTTGACGTACGTACCGAAACCGAACAGGTTCGCGCGCACATCGGTTACATGAGTCAGCGTTTCTCGCTGTACGACGATCTCACGGTGCGCGAGAATATTCGGCTGTACGGCGGCATCTACGGTTTGGATGATGCGGCCATCACGGAGCGAGGTGACGAGATACTGCAGGAATTGGCGTTTGCCCCGTCGGACAAAGCAATGGTGGCATCGCTGCCGCTTGGCTGGAAACAGAAGTTGGCGTTTTCAGTGGCGCTGGTGCACCGGCCGGCCGTGGTGTTCCTCGACGAGCCCACTGGCGGCGTCGATCCCATCACGCGCCGACAGTTCTGGGAACTGATCTATCGCGCAGCGGCGCGCGGCACGACCGTATTCGTCACGACGCACTATCTGGATGAGGCCGAATATTGTGATCGGTTGTCCATCATGGTCGACGGACGGATTGGAGCGATGGGAACTCCCGGTGAGCTAAAAAAGCAGTTTGACGTCACCTCGCTTGACGATGTGTTCGTGCGGCTCGTACGCACGACCGATACGAAGGGGGCAGCATGAGCGGCAAGGGAGCAGGCGCGATTGTCGCCCTGGGTGCATTCATGCGCAAGGAAGTGCGGCACCTGCTTCGCGACAAACAAACGTTGTTGATTCTGCTCCTGTTGCCCATCGCGCAGCTATTGTTGTTCGGGTTTGCTGTTCGAACGGATATTCACTCGGTACGTGTTGCAGTGGTGGCGCCATCTCCTGATTTCGCAACGGCGGCGCTACGCAATCGATACGCGAACAGCGGGCGTTTCGAGTTGCTGCCGCCTGTGCCATCCTATGATTCGCTGACGTCGTTGTTTCGGCGCGGCTCGCTCGATGTTGGGGTTGTGCTGGAGCCGGAATTGACGTCCCGTTTGCAAAGGGGTGAGCCCGCGCACGTGCTGATTGTCGCTGACGCGATTGATCCAAACACCGGCACAACGATGCAGAACTATGCAGGCGCAATTGTGCGCGATTGGCAGCGCGCGATGGGTGCGAACAGCGGCGGCCTGGTGGTCGACACGCGAATGCGTATGCGATTCAATCCAACGCTTGAAAGCGTGAACCTGTTTGTGCCTGGACTAATTGCACTGATTCTCACAATGGTCACGACGCTGATGACCGCCATCTCGCTCTCACGCGAGAAGGAACGCGGCACGTTCGAAGTGCTGTTGGTATCACCGCTTCGCCCGTGGCAAATCATTATTGGCAAAGTCTTGCCGTATCTCGCTCTGGCAATGGCGAACGTCGCAACGGTGTTGCTGGCGGCCCTGCTGGTATTTCACGTTCCGTTTCGCGGAAGCATCACGCTGCTACTTTCGGCGAGCATACTTTTCTCGCTGGTAGGGCTGGCGCTGGGAGTACTGATCGCGGCGGTGACTTCGTCGCAACTCGCGGCGATGTTGCTGGCGCTTGGTGGAACGATGCTGCCGAACACATTGCTGTCGGGGCTGATCTTTCCTATCAGCAGCATGCCAGCGCCGCTGCAGATTGTCACGAACATTCTACCGGCCCGCTGGTTCATTGAAATCGTGCGCGGCATCATGCTCAAGGGTATTGGGCTGGCGGAACTCTGGCAGAATCTCGTGGTGCTGACTGTGATGCTGGTGATTTTGCTGACCGCCGCAATTCGAAAGACGAATGTGAGGCTGGCCTGATGTTTCGCATGCTGAAGATCCTGCTGCAAAAGGAGTTTCTGCAGATTCGTCGGGACAAGCTGATTCTGCGCATGTTGCTGATCATGCCGATGGTACAGCTGCTCGTATTGGCCAACGCAGCCACGTTCGAGGTGCAAACGTCAAACCTCTGGGTAGTCAATCAGGATCGAACGCCCATCACGCGCGAACTCGTCGAAAAGTTCACCGCCAGTGGACGGTTCACAGTCGTCGGATCGTCAAACATCTCGCGACAAGGCGATGATGCATTGCGGGATGGATCCGCAAACGCGATTCTGGTCATTCCGGTCGGGTTTGGCCTTACGGTGCAGCGCGACGGCCAACTGCCGCTGCAACTGATTCTGAACGCCGAAAACGGATCTCAGGCCGGTGTCATTCAAGCGTACGCCAACGAGATTATCACACGCTTTGCTGCTGAACACCGGCCTGCTCCATCTTGGCAATCCAGCCGTCATGTCGGTGCAGTTCTGGCGCGAACAATTCCGAGCGTCGAAGTACGGACGCAAGGCAAATACAATCCGACGCTGGACTACAAGCGCTTCATGATTCCGGGCATCCTCGTGCAGTTGGTAACGCTTATCGGAACTCTCATGACGGCTCTCAACATTGTACGCGAGAAGGAAGCCGGCACGCTCGATCAGTTGAACGTCACTCCGCTCAAGCCGGCCGTATTCATTGCGGCGAAACTGATTCCACTCTGGATCATTGGGCTATTCGAATTTTCGCTGGGGCTTGGCATTGCGGTGGTTCTGTTTCAGGTGCCGATGGTTGGCAATCCACTTGTGTTGTTGACAGGCGCCACGCTGTTTCTGTTGGCAGCGCTTGGTGTCGGCTTGTGGATCTCAACAGTTTCGGAAACGCAACAGCAGGCGCTGTTCGTTACATTTTCGCTGCTGATGGTCTACATACTCATGAGCGGCCTGTTCACACCGATTCGTGCAATGCCTGGATGGGTCAGAACGGTCGCGCAGGTTAATCCGCTCATGCACTTCATTGCGCTGGTGCGCGCCGTGATGCTGAAGGGAGCGGGATTTGCGGATGTCTGGGTACAACTCACCGCACTTGGGACAATTGGCGTGACGATTCTCGGCCTCGCCTTGACGCAATATCGTAAGCGAGTCGCGTAAACGCCGAAACGAATTGCTTCTGTTGCCACCTCGCGCGATGATAGACCCTTGAACGCCATCGCCGTTTTCTGGATCTTTCTGCGCCTCGGGCTCACCTCGTTCGGCGGGCCCATTGCACACCTCGGCTACTTTCGCGAGGAGTTTGTCGCGCGACGGCATTGGTTGTCCGAACGCAGCTACGCCGATCTCGTGGCGTTGTGCCAGTTTCTTCCGGGCCCGGCCAGCAGCCAGGTTGGCATGGCCATTGGACTGTCTCGCGCTGGATTTGGTGGAGCACTCGCAGCGTGGCTGGGCTTCACAATGCCATCGGCGATTGCACTGACCGCGCTGGCGGTGGGATTGTCACAGTGGGGCGCATCGGTTCCACCAGGTGTTTTGCACGGACTGAAACTGGTGGCGGTCGCAGTTGTCGCGCAGGCCGTGTGGGGGATGGCACGCCTATTGTGGACGGATCTCGGGCGTATCGTGATTGGTGTACTGTCAGCTGCGGTTGCACTCGCGTGGACACCGGTTGGAAATCAGCTCGCGATTATTGCGGCGGCCGCGTTGTGCGGCTGGTTGCTTGGACTTCGCGCGACCGACGCGCCGCACGAGTCAATTCCAATCGCCATCAGCCGACGCACGGCGACGATTCTCCTTGTGTTATTCGTTGCACTGTTAGCTGGCCTTCCCGTTCTCGCACATTACTGGCCCATCGGAATGCTGGTGCGCGCGACGGCCTTCTACCGAGTGGGATCGACGGTATTTGGCGGTGGCCATGTCGTATTGCCGCTCCTGCAGTCGGAAGTGGTGACACGCGGTTGGTTGTCGACCGAAACTTTGATGACGGGGTACGCGGCGGCACAGGCCGTACCGGGGCCGCTATTTTCATTCGCCGCGTTTCTCGGCGCATCGATGTCGGTCGGTGCGCGCGCATGGATTGCCGGGCTCGCGATGTTGGTGGCGATCTTCACGCCCTCATTTCTTATGGTCGCGGGCGCGTTGCCGTTTTGGGAGCAACTTCGACAGAATGTGCGCGCGCAAGCAATGTTTGCCGGTGTGAATGCCGCCGTCGTCGGATTGTTGCTGGCGGCGCTGTATCGGCCAGTATGGACCACCGCCGTTCTTGGATTGTTGGATTTGGCACTCGTTCTGATCGCATTTGGCGCGCTCACCATTGCCAGAATTCCCCCTTGGGTGGTCGTGTGTGGCAGCGTGGCCGCGGGCTGGGGCGTCGGATCCCTGCGGTAGGCAACGTTCAAGGTGTAAGTTGGCTGCCATGCCAATTGCCGGGCCGTCCCAGCGCGTGCATCTTGAGTTCAAAGCGCCTCGCCTTGCAAACTCTACCTCGATGACGGGGGACGTCGATGACTGTTCCGTCCGCCACGGACAGCAATAGCGATCTGACACCCAGCGAAGTTGTGGCACAGGACGCCATGCCTCTGGAGCTGCTCGCGACTGCCAACTATTCGGAACTGCTGGCGATTGCGCGCCGCGAGTTGCACAAACTGCGCGACGCAGCCACACTGGACACCCGGGCTGTCTTGCACGAAGCGTTTCTTCGACTCGTTGCCCAACGTCAGAACACCTGGGCAGATCGGCCGCATTTCCTGGCCGCTGCCGCCGCCACGATGCGGCGCGTGTTGGTCGATCACGTGCGGCGGCGCTACGCGAACAAGCGCGATCACGGGCGGCGCCCCATCACGCTTGACGAACAACTCGCACCCATCAACGTGCGCGATGATTCACTGGTCGCGCTGGATGACGCTCTCCGTGAATTGGCGCAATTTTCGCCACGATTGGCCAAGGTTGTGGAGTGTCGCTATTTCGGCGGCATGACCGAGGTGGAAACCGCCGACGCACTCGCAATTACCGAACGCACGGTTCGTCGCGACTGGATCAAAGCCCGCGGTTGGTTGCAATGCGTGCTGACGAAAGGGTGATGCGTATCAGCTCACTGCGCGCAGTGTCACCCGGCACCTGGGTCGAGCTGGAGCAGTTGATGGATGTGGTGTTGGACGCACCCGCCGAAAACCGACGCGAATTGTTGTTGGTTCGTTGTGCGAATAATCCGGCATTGTATGACACGGCCCTCGCATGGCTCGACGCCTGCGAAAAAGACGGCGGGCTACTGAACAAACGCCCTGTTGATTTCGACTACTCGGCTGGACTCAGTGTTGGCACGCGCGTTGGCAGCTGGCGCTTGCTTGCAGAGATTGGTCGCGGCGGAATGGGTGCGGTGTATTTAGCCGAGCGGGTGGATGACGCGCCAATGAAAGCGGCGCTCAAGTTTATGCACCGTGCTATTACGTTCGATGCCACTGGCGTACGGCGTTTTCGCGACGAACGCCGTATTCTGGCCGCGCTCGAGCATCCGGCGATTGCAAGGTTGCTGGACGGTGGTGTTGACGATGGTTTGCCGTGGTTTGCGATGGAGTATGTACAGGGCGCGCCGATTGATGAATGGTGTGACCGGCGTGCGCTTTCCATCAACGCTCGTATCGTGCTGTTCAATCGCGTGTGCGAAGCCGTCCAACACGCGCACGCGCGGCTCATTGTGCACCGAGACCTTAAGCCAGCCAACATTCTGGTGTCGGAGAGTGGTGATCCCAAGCTCCTCGATTTCGGCATCGCGAAGCTACTGGCCGATGCGGGATCAAACAGCAACTCGGCGTTGACGAGACCGGGATCACAACCAATGACAGCGGCGTACGCTGCGCCCGAACAGCTGCGCGGAGATGCTCCATCAACCTCCGGCGACGTGTATTCATTGGGGATGATGTTGCACCAGCTGCTGTCTGGTCAACTTCCCCGTGAACACACACGAGTTTCCGATGCACTCCTGCTACCGCCCGAACACGACCAAGCGGACACTGAGTTCGCGTCGCGTGTGGCGCTGGCGCGCGGTACCACGATTGCCAGGCTGCATAGGCAGTTGCGCGGTGATCTTGATACAATTGTTGCGCGGGCCATGCACGTGGATCAACTGCGGCGGTATCCAACCACCATCGCACTCGCCGAAGATCTGAATCGGCACCTTGCCGGACGCCCCGTACTCGCGCGACCCGACACTGCGACATATCGCCTGAAAAAATTGATTACGCGACACCCGTTTGGTACTACGCTGATGACGGCTGGCGCGGCGCTGGTGATTGCGTTCATGACAGTGACGTCGGTGCAGTCCAGTCGGCTGCGCGTGCAGGCGGTTCAATTGCAAGAGCAGGCCGCGAAACTCACCTCGGAACGCGACAAAGCGAGCGAAGTCACGCAATTTCTCACCGAAATTATTTCAAGCGCAGATCCGTATCAGGAAAGCGGGCACGTGCCAACCTTGCACGAAGTGCTCGATCGCGGAGCGAAACTCGCGGAGACGTCGTTGAAAGATCGGCCCGAGGTGCGCGCGCATTTATTGAGTTCGATCGCGCCCGCCTATTTCGGATTGGGTGATTGGGACCGCGCGGGAGCAATTGCCGAGGAGGCGGTCAACATCCGGCGAGCAACGCTCGCGCCGAACAATGCCGAACTGGCGGCGTCGCTGTTGTATCTCTCCGGCGTGCGCATGAACCAGGGTCGAGCGGCCGAGGCGGAGCCGATTGTGCGCGAGGCCATCGCGATCTACAACGGGCGCACCGACATTAGTCATGCCGAACGAGTGTCGGCCTCTGGTACGTTGGGAATGGTGTTGCTGCGACAGAGCCGGCTCGATGAGGCCGATCAAGTTATTCGCCCGCTCTTGCTTGATGAACGCTTGCGCCAGCCGCTGGATACTGCCAGAGTTGCGCAGTTGTCGCGCAACCTTGCACACATTCTGCGAGACAAACGATCGTACGCGGAAGCGCTACCGCTGTATCAAACGGCGTACGATTTGCACGTGTTGGTGTACGGTCGTGAGCATCCAGAATCGGCAAACAGCGCAGTGAACCTTGGCAATGCGTATGCGAAGCGTGGCAACGCGGTCGTGGCGGAATCATTGTTACGTGCCGGAGTGGCAACGAAGCGGCGACTGCTGGGCATCGAACACCACGACGTTGCGGCGGATCAGATTACTCTGGCAAATGCGCTCGCGCAGTTTGGAAAACGGAAGGAGGCAGACGCGCTGAGGGCGGAGGCCGAGGCGGCGCGGGCGCGGGGCGGGAAGCGAAAGTAGCTCCGGAGTGAGAAGGGAGAATTGAGAACTGCCAATAAAGCCGGCAGCTGCCAGCGTTCGAGCTGATAGCTTCCAGCTTTCGATGAATTGCGGCGAATGGCTTGCGCCTGGTTTCCTGCGTGTCGCTTTTTACGACACTCTCAAGGCTCGCGCGGTTTCGCGACACACATACATCAGCGAGACAGCGATTGCGATCGTTACGGACTTCTGCGCTATGACGCACGCGACCAATCCGCTTTGTGTGTCGGGCGTTGGACCGATGCTGAGGAACACGAGGTAGGCCGTCAGGCACGCCGTTGCCACGGTCCACGCGCGAAGTGCACCCGGGGTTGCCACGCCGCTCTGACGGGCCGCGAGCAGCAACAAGACGCAGCCAACAGGAATCGCGCGAAACGCAAACAGTGTGAACTGCACGTGCAGGCCCATCACCGCGTTCTCAGGAGTCAGCGCGACCCCGACGAAAGACAGGCACACCAGACCACCCACCACCCCCGCGGCTCTTGCGAGATTGCGAGATGTTTGCGTGTTCGAATAAAGGCGAATGAACCAGAGCATGGCTGCGCCGAATCCAACAATGAGCACAATGAGGCTGATGACAAACAGCGACGCCCCGATTCGATTGGAGTGGCCGTTGTAGGCGACCGTCATACCAAGATCACTCAGGAAATTCTGTGTCAGCCGATAACGCGACGTGTGGTGTTCGAGCACAGTTCCGCCGGGATAACAGATCATCGCGACAACGCCGAGCAACGCCGCTGTTAACGCGGCCCACTGCGCGTGCGCGAACGCGTTGATGGCCAAGCGGTGAGTTGAATCGTTCACTGCGAAACGTTCATGGATTTGATGGCGCTGGTGTAGCGTTGCGAAAGCGTAATGCCGCGAGACTTCAGCAACCCACCACTAAGCTTCGCTGACAATCACGCTGTCGTACGGCACGCTGGCGATGTACAGAATGGCGACCGTCTGATTCAGATCCCAACGGCCCGCGATCAGCGGCATGACCTGATCGGAATCGCGGTGCAACACGCCGTTGACCTCGAAGTCGTAGTGCACGCGCGCCACTCGCGACCGAAACGCCGTTTCTTCACTATCAATGCGATGGATGCGCGCCAGTGCCGGTGCCCCGTTCCGGAGAAATCGGCGCAGCCGACGGCGACGCGAGCGCGCAATTGCGAAGAAGACGGCGGGATACACACCAAACGTCAGCACTGTGATTGCGACAAAAGCAAAACCATCCGCAATCGTCGATTCGTCGGTGCTTTTTGCGGTGGTATCCATATACTCGAACATGGACGGAACCAGTCGATTGAGCATTCGGGCTAACACTCGCTGTAACGGTTCGGACACCGACACCGCATCCGGCAGCGCGATTTGTCCATTGACATCCATGAAGCCTCTGGGCGGCCGGCCGGTCAACGCGTGCAGCACGGTTGCGCCCAACGAGAACAGGTCGCTGGAAGGTGTCGCTTGTCCCATGTACTGCTTGTACGGCATGTAGCCATACGTGCCGGCAATGGTCGATCCGGATTCATCGGCACTGAGAAACACCTGACGCACCGACCCGAAGTCAACGAGCACTGGCGAACCAGTGGGAAGCCGCGCCCTGCAAGTCCAGCAACTTGAGCGCAACGGGTCCGTTGCGAACTGCATCGTGCGCGAGATACGTATGTCCAAACGAACCACTGCCCAGCGCGCGCGTAATCACAAAGCGATCGCCCAGCAGTTCGCCGTCGGTTAACACAGCCGATTTGTCGCGCACAAATTGCGGGTCGCCGAATTCAAATCATTTCAGCGTGAGCTTCTGCACGCGCCAGTTGAGAATCTCGGCGACCCACAACTCGTTCGCCGACGGACACGCGATTTGATGCACCCATCCAAATTGTTTGGTCTGTTTGCCCGCCTCACCAAGCACACCCAACACTTTTCCATCGAGCGAAAGCTTGTAGATGCGTCCCGGCACCGCGTCGGCGACAAACAGATACTGCGTCGGGCCCGGAGTAATGCAAATGGCCCACGGTGCGCCCGATGCCGCGAGCGGATTACCACCACCACCCGGTGCGGCGCCCAGCAGCACATTCACCTCGCCGGTGAACGGAACATCAATGGTGATGATGCGTACGGGTTTGCCATCGGGATCGAACACCTGGATGCGACGATTGGTGCGATCGCCAATGTAGATGTTGCCTTGGGCGTCGCTGGCAATGGTGTGCAGAATGTTGAACTGGCCAGGCTCGGTGCCGCGCGAGCCCCACGTCTTTACCCACTTGCCGTTCTTGTCTACTTTCACAACGCGCGAATTACCGTAGCCGTCGGCGATGAAAGTATTGCCGTCCAAATCCCACGCCACATCGGCTGGCCGATTGAACGTGCCCCAACCGGGACGCGGCTGCGTTCCCGGAGGCGGTGGGGCGGGCTCGGCTTCGACCGCTTCTGCGCGACGCCCCAGCACCATCGTGACCCGACCCGCCGGGTTGAACTTGACGATCATGTTCGTGCCTTCGTCCGTCGCCCAGATGTTATCATCCTTGTCGATACGAACGGTGTGCGCAAATGAAAATCCGTAGAGATTCCGGCCAATCTCGCGCAGATATTTTCCCGTGGCGTCAAACTCGAACAGTTGCGACGCCGCGTTGCCGTGGACCGTTGAAATCGTACCGGTGCGCGTGAACACAAACACGTGCTTCTGAGAATTCAGGGCGATGCCCACGACTTCGCCGAAATTCTGACCAACGGGAAGTGTCAGTGGGTTGATATTGCCGTCGAATTTGATTTCGGGTACGGCGGTTTGCGCAGGCGTCGCAGTGACCATACTTGTCAGCGCGAGAGTGGTCAGAGCTACGCGCGCGCGTGTTTTGCTCGCTGGCGCGTGGCTCGCCAGCGGCGTGCTTGCCAGCGGCGTGCTTGCCAGCGACGTGCGCGCGAAGAGTGCAGCGATGCGGGGACGACTGCGGCCACAATTCATGGAGACTCCGGACGGTCGGCGGGAAGGGCGGGAATCGCGCGTGCCCAAGAATACGCGTCAGAACGCAGATGCACCAATACGGCGAAGCCGGGCGGCGGGTCATTTGGTAATGCGGTATCGAACCACACTCGGCAGCCCATCTTCGTCACGTTGCGTCATCCAAACGTTTGACGAAGTGGCTTGTTCGATGCGCGACCTGGGCGGCAAATTGGCGACGGCCATCGGCGTGCCACGTGCATCGAGGACCAGGACATCCTGACCGGACGGCGTCGGACGCATTGTGATCCAGGCGCGGCCATCGTGACCAATAGCAATGCGTTCGACGGGGCTGAACACTGCCGGAATATTCTTCTTCGCGAGTGCACGCCATTGTGTAGGTGGCGGACCCTCCCACGCACGAGAGGGCTTCGCGGGGTAGAGAGCGTTGATGCCGCTATCGGCAGCAGTACCGGAAATCGGCACCCCACGAACCGAAAACGTGTGGTCGTACGCTGGCGATCCGATCGTGTCGCGAACCGTTACCTGAAATGTCGGCGTTCTCGTTCGCTGATCG
>Ga0335397_10006635_pt1 | contig 14896 bp, 9 predicted proteins | sample MAT04_FD_205740 | JGI IMG/M metagenome (GOLD analysis project Ga0335397, IMG submission 205740) | Freshwater microbial communities from Lake Fryxell liftoff mats and glacier meltwater in Antarctica - MAT-04 (spades assembly) (version 2) ...
GCCGACGGGCCTCGCGTCCCTGGTCCCGCTTCCCCTCCCGCGCTCCCCCCGCCCGCGCTCCCCCCGCCCGCGGTCCCCCTTCCGAAGCGCCCTCCCGCTCTCTCTCCCTTTCCCTCTCCCTTTCCCGCTCTCTCTCCCTTTCCCTCTCCCTCTCCCGCTCCCTCTCCCGCTCCCTCTCCCTCTCCCTCTCCCCTGGTCCCCCCCCGATGAAGTGTCCGTTCTGCAAGGTGGACGACGACAAGGTCGTGGACTCCCGCGCCAGCAGCGACGGGTTCGCGATCCGGCGCCGGCGCGAGTGCGTCGCCTGCGGCCGCCGCTACACGACGTACGAGCGCATCGAGGAGAGCCCGCTCCGCGTCGTGAAGAAGGACGATCGCCGCGAGCCGTTCGACCGACGCAAGATCCTCACGGGGCTCATCAAGGCCTGCGAGAAGCGGCCGGTCTCGCTGGACGTGCTCGAGGCCGTCACCGAGACGATCGAGGGAAAGGTGCTCGAGGCGTTCGACCGGGAGGTCCCGTCCACCTACCTCGGCACGCTCGTGATGTCCGAGCTCAAGAAGGTGGACCAGGTGGCGTACGTGCGGTTCGCGTCGGTCTATCGCGACTTCAAGACGGTGCAGGAGTTCCTCGACGAGCTCCGCCCGATGGTGGAAGGCAGGGCCGCCGAGGGTCGTGCCGCCGAGGGTCGTGCCGCCGAGGGTCGTGCCGCCGAAGACAAGAGCCACGACGGGAAGCCCGGCGAGCCCGAGTCGGGCCCCCGGCGAGAGCGCCCGAAGGCGTGACGCCGGGCCCGCGGGCGCGCATCGACCGCCTCGGGCCAGCGCGGCGTGCGCCACGGTCCGCCGGCCCGGGTCGCGCGAGCCGCGGGGACCGTCCCCGCCCTCTGTCATCCTCCGCGCCGCCGTGACCCGCATCACGCAAGTCCGCACCCGGGACGGCCGCGTCGTCCCGTTCGACCTCCGGCGCGTCGCCGACGCGATCTACCGCGCGTCCCGATCCGCCGGCACTGACGACCGCTTCCTCGCCGAGGAGCTGGCGGGTGTCGTCGTGCTTTACCTCGAGCGCGCGAGCGGGGGCCGCATCCCGGGTGTGACCGACGTCGCGACGACCGTCGAGCGCGTGCTCGTCGACACGGGCCACGCGGCGGTCGCGCGCGCGTACGCGGCGCAGCGCGAGCGCCGCCGCGCCGCCCACGAGGGCGTCGTCGTCGAGGTGGACCCGGACGACGCCGACGCGGGCGAGCCGGCGCTCCCCCTCGTCGGCGGCGAGTCGGGCGGGCCGGTCCGCGCCTGGAGCCGCGAGCGCATCGCGGCGGCCCTCGTGGACGAGGCGGGGCTCGACCCCGCGACCGCGCTCGACGTGGCCCGCGCGGTGGAGGAGCGCGTGCTCGTCCGCGGCGTGCCGCGCATCGGCTCGTCCCTCGTGCGCGCGCTCGTGGACGCCGAGCTGTTCGACCGGGGCCACGTCGCGCTGCGCGACCGCCAGCGCGTCGTCGGCCTGCCGAAGAGCGACCTCGGCCGCCGCCTTGCCGAGGGGGCCGCCGACCGCCGCGCCGCCGACCCCGCCGCGCTGGCGGAGTCGGTCGGCGAGGTCGTCCTGCGCCAGCACGTCCTCGAGGAGGAGATCCCCGCAGAGGCCGCGGAGGCCCATCGTCTCGGCGACCTGCACCTCGCCGACCTCGGCACGCCGCTCTCCGCACGCCACGTGACGCTGTCCCTCGAGGCCCTCCTCGCGCGCCACCTGCGCGGCGACGGGATCCCGCGCGCGCTCGGGCCGCGGCGCTTCGCCGCGGCCCTGGGGGAGGCGGCCCTGCTCCACGGCGCGGCGGCGTCGCGCACGTTCACGCTCGAGGACGTGAACGTGTTCCTCGCCCCCTTCGTCGACCGGCTGGAGGAGGACGCGCTCCAGCTCGAGGCCCGCGAGCTCCTCCTGTCGCCCGCGTTCCTCGCGTTCCCGCGGCGGGGGGGCCTGCTCCGGCTCGAACTCGTCCTCTGCACGGAGGTGCCGCACCGGCTCGCGGCACGCGAGGCCCTGCCGCCCGCGCCCCCGGGCCGCACGCTCGCCGACTACGACGACGCGGCGCTGCGCGCGGGGAAGGCGATCCTGCTCGCGGCCGCCGAACTGCGGCGCGAGGGTGCGGGCGGGCGGCTGCCCGACCTCACCGTCGTCGTGCCGCGCGGCGGCGCACGCGACGCCGCGACGCGCTCGTTCCTCCAGGTCGCCCTGGGCCTCGCGGCGGAGATCGGCGAGCCGGTCTTCGTCTTCGACGCGGCGGGGACGCCGTCGCGCGGCGGCCGCGCCCAGCGGGCGTCGAGCGCCGACCTCCCCGACCCCCTGCGCCACGAACGGGGCGACGTGACCGTGGCGTCGCTCGGGTCGGTGAACCTGGTCGCCGCGGCGCTGCGGGCCGGCCCCGAGCGCGTGGACGCGTTCCTCGAGGACGTGGACCGGCTCGCCGCGCTCGCCGTCGCCTCGGCCGTCGCCCGCCGGGGGCTCCTCGTCCGCGGGGGGGCCTCGCCGGACGGGTCGCTGTGGGGCGTGCGTCGGGGCGTGGAGCCGCTCCTCGACCCGGACGGTGCGCTCCACGTCGTCGAGCCGGTGGGCCTCGACCGCGCTCTCGAGGTGCTGGCTGCGGGCGACGCGGAGGCGCGGGCCGACCTCGCCGCCCGGATCGCGCACCGCGTGCGGGTGCGGGTCGCCGACGAGGGGCGGCGACACGACCTGCCGGTCGTCGTCGCCGAGGTGGGCGACCCCGAGGCCGCGCGCCGGTTCGCGACGATCGATGTCGAGCGCTTCGAGACCGTCCGCACGGCGTTCGCGGATCACGACGACCCCACGTACCGCCGCACCGTCGAGGCGGGCGAAGGCCGGTTCGTCGAGCCCTCGGGGCTCGTGAGCCCCCGGGGCGGCGGCCCGCGCCGGCGCGTCCGGCTCCGCCTCGAGGGCGACCGGCGGCCGTCGCTCGACGTCCTCTACGCGGGGCTCGAGGCGTCGGCGGCCGACCCGAAGGTCGTCGAGCACGTTCTCGATCCCTGGCCGCGCCGCTGGGTCCGCTCGAGCTGACGCGCGCCCCGGGACCTGCCCCCGGGCCTCCCGCCGCGCGCCCCCGGCGCCTGGGCCCCGGCGCCTGGGCCCCGGCGCCTGGGCCCCGACGCCTGGGCCCCGACGCCTGGGCCCCGGGGCCGCGCAGGTTCCCGCAGACTCCCGCGGGGCCCCGCAGATCGCCGCAGATCGCCCCGCGTCGGACCGATCCGGGCAGGATGGGGGGGCGGACTGTCCCCGGGTGGCGCTTCACTACCGCGCCCCCGGGTCGCAGGAGCCTCGGACCGCCTCATGAAGATTCGCCGCCTCGAACTGCAGGGCTTCAAGTCCTTCTGCGACCGTACCGTCTTCGAGTTCGGGGACGGCATCACGTCCATCGTCGGCCCGAACGGCTGCGGCAAGAGCAACGTCGTCGACTCCATCAAGTGGGCGCTGGGCGACATGAGCCCGAAGTCCCTGCGCGGCAAGCGCATGGAGGACGTGATCTTCGCCGGTTCCGCCGGCCGCAAGCCCTCCGGCCTCGCCGAGGTCACCCTGGTCCTCGACAACTCCGACGGCGGCCTGCCCAACGAGCGGGCGGAGGTCGCCATCACCCGGCGGCTCTATCGCTCGGGCGAGAGCGAGTACCTCCTCAACGGCGACCCGGGTCGCCTCAAGGACATCCGAGAGCTCTTCTTCGACACCGGCCTCGGCGCCGAAGGCCACTCCATCATGGAGCAGGGCCAGATCGACGCGTTGCTGCGCGCCAACTCCACCGACCGGCGCGGCATCTTCGAGGAGGCCGCCGGCGTCTCCCGCTACAAGCAACGGAAGAAGGAGGCCGAGAGCAAGCTCGAGAAGACGGGCGAGAACCTCGAGCGCATGCGCGACGTGCTCGACCTCGAGGAGAAGCGCCTGCGGTCCCTGAAGACGCAGGCGTCGCGCGCGCGACGCTACCGCGAGCTGGTGGACGACCTGCGCCGCAAGAAGGTCACGGCCGCCGTCCTGCGCTGGCGCGGGGTCTCGGCCGAGCGGGCCGCGCTCGAGCAGGCGATCGACGCCGCGCGGCTCCGCGAGGAGGCGGCCGCGGCCGACCTCGCGGCCCTCGAGGCCGAGACGACGAAGCGGGGCGAGCAGAAGGAGGCGGCGCGGGGCCGCGTACACGGCCTCGAGAGCGCCATCGCGCAGGCCGCGGGCGACGCCCGGGCCGCCGAGGACCGCGTCGCGTACACGCGCCGCACGCTCGACGACCTCCGGGCCCGCATCGAGGCGGCGCGCCGGCTCGCGGCCGAGTGCGACGACAAGCGCACGGCCCTCGAGCCGGAGGCGGCCGCCGCCGACGCCGAGGCCGCGGCCGGGCGCGAGCGTGTCGTCGCGCTCGAGGCCGACGTCGCGTCGGTCGAGCAGGACCTCGCGGCCCTCGAGCGCGAGGCGGAGGCCGTCCGCGCGACCCACGAGGGCGCGAAACGGGCCGTGCTCGACCTCCTGCAGCGCGTCTCCCGCGCCCGCAACGCCGAGACCGAGCGGCGGACCGAGATCCGCCAGGCCGAGGCGCGCCTCGCCCGCCTGACCGAGCAGCGTACCGACCTGAAGGCCCGCCTCGTGCGGGTCGAGGCGGAGGCGGTCGAACTCGAGGCGGCGGCCGTGAAGATGGCCGCCGACGCGGCCACCGCGGGCAAGGCCCTGTCGGACGTCGAGGAGGCCCGCGCGCGGCACGGTGAGGAGGCGGAGGGCGCGGAGCGCCGCCGCTCGCACCTCGCCGAGGAGCGCGCGAAGAAGGCCGAGCGCCTGGACGTGCTCAAGCGCATGGCCGCGGCGTACGAGGGCGTCGAGGGCGGCGCCAAGCTCGTGCTCGAGGAGGCGGGGCGCCGGTCGGAGGGCGACGGCGTCCTCGGGCTCCTCGCCGACCGGATCGAGGCCAGCAAGGACGGCGCGCACCTGCTCGACCGCCTGCTCGGCCACGCGGCGGGCGCGATCCTCGTCCGCACCACGGCCGACGCCATCCGGTGGCTCGAGTGGCTGAAGGGCCGTGGCGGCGCGCGCGCCCGCTTCCTCGCGCTCGACCTCGCGCGCGATGACGCGCCGACCCTGCCCGAGGCCGTGGGCCCGGTCCGCGGCGACGACGCGGTCCTCCGCCTCGTCGCGTCCGCGGCGTCGGGGTGCGTCCTCGTGCCCGACCTCGCCGCGGGCGTCGCAGCCTGGCGCGCCACGCCGGGCGGCACGAACGCCGTCACGCCGTCGGGCGACCGCGTCACCGCGTCGGGCGCGCTCGTCAACGGCGCCGGCGCGCAGTCCCTCGGCCTCGTGGAGCGCGCCGGCGAGGTCCGTCGGCTGTCCGACGAGGTCCGCGCCCTCGCGGCCCAGGTGGACGAGGCCCGCGCCGCCGCCGACCAGGCCCGCGCCGCGCTGCGCGCCGACGAGGAGACGGTTCGCCGGCTCCGCCAGGAACTCGCCCGCAAGGCCGAGGACCGTTCGCGCCACGGCGCGGCGCTCGCGCGCGTCGAGAAGGAGCGCACGCACCTCGCCGACACCCTCGGCGTCGCCGAGGCCGAGGCGCGCGAGCTCGACGAGGGCAAGGCGCTGGCCGAGGTCGGCGCCGCGAAGGCCCACGAGGAGGCGAGCGCGCTGGAGGTCGAGCGCGCGGCCGCCGAGGGCGACGCCGCCGAGAGCATGGCGTCGTTCGTCGTGCTCGAAGGCCGCATGAAGGCTGTCGGCGAACGCCGGATGCAGGCGCGCCTCGCCGTGGGCGACGCGCGGTCCCGCGCCGACGCGGCCGCCGGGCGCGCGGTCCGGGTTCGCCGCGACGCGGCGCTGCTCGCCGAGCGCAGCGCGGCCGCGCGCGTCGAGGCCGAGGCGCTCGTGGCCCGCGTCTCGACGGGCGAGGTCGAGATGGCGGAGGCGGAGGCGGTCTTCCGCGACCGCGACGCCGCGCGACGGCGCGACGCCGATTTCCTCGTGGAGGCCCGCAAGGCCGTGGAGGCGCTCGACCGCGGGCTCCTCGACGCGCGCAGCCGGTCCGTGGAGGTGCACGCGCTCCACGAGCGGCTGCGCGAGGAACTCGACGGCTTCCGCCGGCGGGAGGCCGAGCACCGCATCCGGATCGAGGCGCTCGTCGAGCAGGTCCGCAGCGAACACGGCGTCGAACTCGAGACGGTCGCCGCCGATCCGACCTTCGCGCGGCCGCCGGACGGCGGATCCCCGGCGGCGGGAGTGCCTGCGGCGGCGGGAGTGCCTGCGGCCGAGGGAGCGCGGGTCCTCGACCCGGTCGCGCTCGACGGCGAGATCGCCGACCTCAAGCTCCGCATCGACGAGCTCGGCAACGTGAACCTGAACGCGATCACCGAGATGGAGGAGGCCGACCAGCGGGTCACCTTCTTGAAGACGCAGGAGAAGGACCTCCTCGACGCGAAGGAACAACTCGGTCAGGCGATCGTGCAACTCGACCAGCTGTCGGTCACGCGCTTCACCGAGACCTTCGAAAAGGTGCGCGAGCACTTCCGCGAGACGTTCCGGCGCCTCTTCGGCGGCGGGCGTGCGGAGATCACCCTCGAGAACCCCGCGGACGTCCTCGAGTCCGGCATCGACATCGTCGCGCGGCCCCCGGGCAAGGAACCCCGCAGCATCGGGCTCCTCTCCGGCGGCGAGAAGACCCTCACCGCCGTGGCGTTGCTGTTCGCGGTCTTCCGCGCGAAGCCGTCGCCCTTCGCGATCCTGGACGAGGTGGACGCCGCCCTCGACGAGGCGAACATCCGGCGCCTGGTCACCCTCCTCGCCGAGTTCACCAAGGAGAGCCAGTTCCTCGTGGTGACGCACGCGAAGACCACGATGGAAGCGGCGGACATGTTGTATGGGGTCACCATGGAGGAGCCCGGCGTCAGCAAGCGCGTCGCGGTGAAGCTGGGGGCGCAGGAGACGACGGCCGCAGGGTGAGCGCGTCGGCTCTTTGAAGCCGCTGCCTTCGCGCGGCTTCCGGCGGGCCAAGCCCCCCTGAAACCCGCTCGGCGCGCGGCCCCCGCGGGCCCGCGCTTCGCGGCGGGGACGGGCGCTTCAATTCGTTCCCCCTCGTCTCCGCGGGCGCGGTGGTGCGGACGAGGGCCGCTTCCGGAGCGTGCGGTCGCGCAGACGGGCCGCGATGGCGGGGACGGAAGGGATCCCGCCGCCTTCGGCGGCGCAAGGTCCGGAGCGACGTAGGATGCAGCCATGAGCGCCGACGGCAAGGACCCCGCGAAGCGGCCGGACCCGTTCCAGCTCGAGCCGGAAGCGGTCGCCGCACGACCGATCCCGCCGCTCCCGATGGACACGCCCGCGACCCGCGCCGTCCTCGAAGGCCCACCTTCCGTCGCCAAGGTCGTCGGCAAGGACGGCGAAGAGCGCCTGATCTCCACGAAGACGCTGCGGGAGCGCAAGGACCCCAGCGTCCGCACCCGCCCCGGCCCCGTCCCCCTGCCACGAGGATGGCCCTCCGAAGCCCTGTCGTACCCCGTCCGCGACCGCCTCCCCTTCCTCGTCGTCGTCGGGTCGTGGGTTGCCGTCGACACCCTCGGCGCGCTCAACACGTTCCTCGGCTGGGTCCTCGGCCTCCTCGCGTACGCGTTCGCCGCCCGCTGGCAGCTTCGCGCCGTCGCCCGCTCCGCCACCGGCGACGACGGGGTCCCCGACCCCTCCGCCGTCCCGACCGAGGAGGTCCTCGGCGGCGCGCCGTCCGCCGACCTCGGCGGCCCGCCGCCGCTCGGCCCTCGTGAAGAAATCGCCTTCGCGCGGTTCCCGGCGGGCCAAGCCCCGCGGAAACCCGCTCGGCGCGCGGCCCCTGCGGGTCCGCGCTTCGCGGCCGTGACGGAATCTTCGACGCCTGCCCAGTCTCTCAGCGAGCGCCTCCGCCGTCCGCTCCTCTTCCTCCTCTACCTCGTCCCCGCCGCCATCCCGTTCCTCGCGCCCTATCTCCGCGCGCCGTCGCACCCCGTGCGGACCGGCGGCGAGACCGCCCTCATGTTCGCGGCTCTCGCCGCCGCGCTGATCGTCATGGCGCCCGCGTTCCTCCTCGCGGCCGCGTTCGACGACCGCGCGGTCGAGAAGCCCTGGAACGCCGTGCGCTGGTTCCTGCGCAGCCCCCTCGCGTTCGTCGCCGTCGCCGCCAGTTGGGCCCTCGCCTTGTACGCGAGCGTCGTCGTCGGCTGGGCGTCGTCGAGCGTCGTCGCCACGGTCTTCGCGTCGGCCGGCGTCCGCGGCGCCTCGGTGTACGCCCTCCTGCTCGCCGCTCGCCTGCTCGGCGTCCTCGGACGGCGTTACGAACCCTGAACCGGCCCCGCGTCGGGGGGCCTCGCGTCGGGGGGCCTCGCGTCGGGGGGCCTCGCGTCGGGGGGCCCCGCGTCGGGGGGAACAGCGTCGGGGGAAACAGCGTCGGGGGAAACAGCGTCGGGGGAAACAGCGTCGGGGGAAACAGCGTCGGGGGAAACAGCGTCGGGGGGCGTCGGCGCGTCGGGTGTCGCGACCGCGGGCGGGATCGGCGACAGCCCCAAGTAGGCGAGGAGCGCCCGTAGGTCCGCCGATTCCGGCACCCCCGGCGGTGTCGGACGCGCGCCGAACTCGCCGCCGCGGATCCGCAGCGTCTGCATCCCGAGCCGGAGCGCCGCCGCGATCTCGGCGTCCGGGCGGTCGCCCACCACCAGCACCTCGTTCGCCGCGAACCCGGAGCGCGCGAGCCAGGCGCGGAGGAGTTCCTCCTTGCCGCGACGCGTGAAGACGTCGTCGAGGAGCACCTCGTCGAACGCTCCCTCGAGCCCGAGCGCCATCAGCTTCTTCTCCTGCGTCGCGGGGTGCCCCATGGACAGCAGCACCAGCCGCACCGTCGCGCGCACCCGCCGGAGCACCTCCGCCGTGAACGGGAACGGCACCAGCGGCCCGGGGTCGCGGTCGTAGAACGCCCGCCGCCCGGCCTCCGCCACGCGCGCAGGATTCACCGCGCGGAAGCAGGCCGCCACCGCGTCGTCGAGGTCGTGTTCCACGCCCCCCAGCGACATCCGCGCGTCCAGCACCTCGTCGACCGTCGCCCGCGCGCCCGCCTCGACCATGGCGCGCGCCGCCTCGCGGTGCGCCGGACCCACACACTGCGTGAAGCAGTCGTAGAGCGTGTCGTCGAGGTCGACGACCACCGCGCGAAGCGTCGGTCCGCTGCCGTTCATGGGGTCTCCTCGCCCACGCTGAAGCCCCACGGCACCAGGCGGACCGGGATCGCGCGCCCCCCCGCGGCCGTCAGCGCCGACGCGAGGCCCGGCGGCTCGCGGTCGTCGCGCAGGACCACGAGCACGCAGCCGCCGCCGCCCGCGCCGCACACCTTCGTCCCGAGCGCGCCCGCGGCGCGCACCGCGGCGTCGAGCGCCGCGATCTCGGGCGTCGAGACGCCCGGCGCCATCCGCACGCGGATCGCGCCCTCGGCGACGACGAGCGCGAGCGCGCCGTCGAGGTCGCCCGCGCGCAGCGCCCGCGCCACGCGGGCCGACACGTCGGCGATCTCGGTCAGCGCCGTCACGGTGCGGGCCTCGCCGTCGAAGTAGGCGCGCATCACGCCCCAGTTCGTCATCCCCGAGTGGTGGGGGATGCCCGTGTAGACGAGGCGCAGGCGACGGCCGAGCGCCGCGAGGTCCACCGGCAGCGGCGCGACCGTCACGCCCCCGAGGCGGCTCGTGAGCGCGAGGCAGCCGCCGAACAGCGGCGGGTAGTAGTCCTGGTAGCCGGTGGGGGCCCGCAGCATCGCCGTCTCGACGTCCTGGGCGAGGCGGCGCACCTCCTCGAGCGGACGGGGGCGGCCCACGGCGTGCGCGAGCGTCGCCATGGCGCAGGCGAGGAGCGCGGAGGACCCGCCGAGCCCGGCGCCCTGCGGCGACGTCGTGGACGCGCGCACGGCGACGCCGCCCTCGGGGACGACCGCTGCGACGGCGCGCAGCAGCAATCGCACCGACGGGTCCACGCCCGCCGGGTCCGCCGTCGGGGCGGCGACGCGCGCGCGGGCGCCGGTGTCGCGGCTCTCGACCTCGACCGTCGTGCCCTCAAGCGGGGCCACCGTGACCACGGCCGGCAGGTCGAGGGCGACGTTCACGGTCGTCGCCTCGGGCAGCGTGTGGGGGATCGGCCAGAGATCGATCGTGCCGCCCGCGAGGTCGATCCGCACGGGCGCCCGACCGACGACGGTGCGCATGGGGACGAACGATTACGCGCCCGGAGCCCAGGATGCAACCTTGCGCGGTGGGTTGGACCGCGCCGCCGGTACAGTCGGGGCGTCGCCCGACCGAGGACGGACCCATGAGACCCCGCATCGGCATCGCCTGCTCGACCATGGACGAGGTGGAGGGGCGGGGCGTCCGCCGTCAGCACGTCCCGGAGCCGTACGTCGCCCGCGTCGTGGAAGCCGGCGGCCTGCCCGTGCTCCTGCCGGTCGTGGACCCGGCCCTCGTCGGCGACCTGCTCGGGCTCGTGGACGGGCTCCTCGTCATCGGCGGCGACGACGTCGATCCCGCGGCGTACGACGCCGTGCCGCACCCCGAACTCGGCCCCGTGGACCCCGCGCGCGACCGGTTCGAGGTGGCGCTCGTCCGGGCGGCCGCCGCGGCCGACGTCCCCACGCTCGGGATCTGCCGCGGGGTCCAGGTGATGAACGTGGCGCTCGGGGGGACGCTGATCCAGCACGTGCCCGCCGAGGTCGAGGGCGCCCTCGTCCACGGGGGGCGGTACGACGTCTGCCACGAAGTCGCCGTCGTGCCCGGGAGCCGACTCGCGCGCGTGCTCGACACGACGACCGTCGCCGTGAACTCGCACCACCACCAGGCGATCGCGCGCCCGGCGCCGTCCCTCGTCGTGACCGCGCGGTCGTCCGACGGCGTCGTCGAGGCGGCCGAGGACCCCACGCGCCGCCTGCTGCTCGGCGTGCAGTGGCACCCCGAGCGGATGGCGACGGCCGACTCCACGCGCCGTCTGTTCGGCGTCCTCGTCGCGGAGGCCGCCCGCGGGGCGGCGGCGGCGCGTCGCTGACGCCGGGCCTCGCGTCCCGGTCGCGCGTCCGCGGGCGGAGCCGCACGTGGACGGCGTGAACGCCGCGCGTCCCGGGGGCGTCCAACGGGGGTAGCATGCAACCGATCCCCCCCCGGGTCCCGCAGGGCGCCCGGCCGGCCCCGACGTTCGGATGGAGCGTATGACGAAGCTCGAACGGACCCTGCTCGTCGCGACCCTGGCCGCCGTCGGCGCGGGGGGGGGTGTCTTTTTCGCGCTGCGCGCGCAGGACGGGCCGAAGGCGCCGGCGGACACCGCCCCGAACGCCGTGCCCGTGCCGCCCGCCCCCCGGGGCGCGCCCGGCGTGATCGCCGGGCCCGACGCGACGGACCCCGACGCGCCCGACGACTCCGCGCTCGCGGCGCGACCGGGCGCCGGGATCGTGCCGGGGCTGCGCATCCCGACCGGCGCCGACTTCTCGGACCCGGTGATGGTGCAGAACTTGATCCGCCAGCAGCTGGCGCTCGAGAACCCGCGGTGGGACCACGTCGCCGACTGGATCAGCCGTGTCGAGGGCCCGCTCGACGCGGACATCAAGAACGCGCTGATGAACGCGCTGCAGTTCGGCAACGCCGCGGGGGCCATCCAGGCGCTCGAGCGCGTGCGGGACGGCACCGTCGTCCCGGACCTGCTGCGGATCCTCGACGACCCCAAGCTCGACGCCCACGATCGCGGCAACGTCCTCGTGGCGATCGCCGGCGTGCCGGGCGCCGACCTCCGCGAGGCCGTCACCGGGATCGAGTCGCGGATGTCGGGCGACTTCGCCCACGACGGCCCGTATCTCCACGCCATCGCGCGCCTCGGCGGCGTGGAGGCGGCGCGCGCGCTCGTCGACGCCGTGAACGCGAGCGCCGACCCGACGCGGTTTGGCCCGGAGGTCTGGCGGAGCTTCGACCTGAAGCGCAGCCCGGAGGCGTCCGAGCACCTCGCGCGCGTGCTCGCCGACGCGCCGCGGTCGGAGGCGGCGCTCGTCGCCCTGCTCGACCTCGCCGGCCGCCCCGGCGCGTCGCCGGCGCTCGTGACGTCGCTGCTCGCGCTCGACGCCGCGGCCCAGCGCGAGCCGGTCCGCCGCGCCGCGCTCACGTCGCTCGGCAAGACCGGCGACGACGCCGCCTTGGCCCGGCTCGTGGAACTGGCCGAGAAGGGCGCGGACTACGCGAGCGTCGCGGCGCGCGCCATCGGCACCACGGCGACGCTCTCCGCGCCGGCGCAGGTGCGGCTGCTCGACGTGGCCAAGGCCACGACGAGCGACTACCTCCGGCAGAACGCCGTCGAGGCGCTCGGCATCACCCGGACGAAGGCCGCGGTGCCCCTGCTCACCGACCTCGTGGAGCACGGCAGCGACCTCGTGCGCAAGGAATCGGCGCGGGCGCTGGGCCGGATCGGCGCCGACGCGGCGCCGGCGGTGAGCGCGCTGGCGCTGGCGTACGGCGGGGGCGACGAGGCGCTCCGCCAGCACGTCGTGCTGGCGCTGGCCCAGATCGCGACCGAGGACGCGCGGCGCGTGCTCGAGCAGGCGCGCGCGACCGAGGCCTCGCCGCTCGTTAAGAAGACGCTCGAGGCGGCGTGGCGGGGGCTCCAGGCCCGGACGGCCCGCGAGGGGAAGTGACGCGCCGACCGGCCCGCGCCCGAGCGCTCGCCGCCCGCGGGGTGCTCGGGGCGCTCGGGGTGCTCGGGGTGCTCGGGGTGCTTGGGGCGTTCGCGGGGCTCCTGCTCCCCGCGCCCGCGCACGCCGGCGAGACCCCCGCGCGGACCCTCGAGAAGGCCCTCAGGGCCGACGAGGCCGTGCGGCGGGCGGCGGCGGTGGCGGAGGCGGGCCGCGTCGGCGGCACAGCGCCCGTCGACGAGCGGCGTCGGCTCACGCTGGTGCTCCGAAAGGTGCTCGAGGGCGACCCGGACGGCGACGTTCGCCTCGCGGCGGTCGCGTCGCTCGCGCGGCTGGGGGACGAGGCTGCCTGGGTGCCCGTGCTCGTCGCGGCCGTGGCGGCGAAGGACGAGCGCGTGCGAACTGCGGCCGTCACCGCCGTGCTGACGGGGCGCGGCGACGTCGTCGCGGTGGCGCGCAAGCTGCTCCACGAGGACCAGGACCCGACGTTCCGCGCGGAGGTCGCGCTGCTTCTCGGCCGGCGGCGCCGCGTGGACGCGGTCCCCGCGCTCCTCGACGGCCTCGCCGACAAACACCCCCGCGTCGTGACGGCCTCGGCGGAGGCGCTCGAGGCCGTGTCGGGGCAGGCTTTCGGGTACGACGCGAGGCCCTGGGCCGACTGGTGGGCGACGGCGCGGCAGCCGGCCGCGACGCCCGCGCCGCCGGGCGAGACCGTGACGCGCGAGGTGGGCCCGCCGGACGTGCCGCCCGCGCCGCCGCCGGCGCGCGGGCTCGTCCCCGACCTCTACGGCCTGCCGCTGCGCGCGAAGGACTACGTGTTCGTCGTGGACGTGTCGGGCTCCATCGGCGCCGCGGGCCTCGAGACGGCGAAAGGCGAGCTCGTCCGCGCGGTCGAGCGGCTGCCCTCCGACGTGCGGTTCACCGCGATCTTCTTCGACGAGGAGATGCGCGCGTGGCATCCGGAGCTGGTGCTCGCGACCCCGACGCACAAGGCCGAGCTCGCGCGGTTCGTGCGGGGGATCCCGCGCGGGAAGCGGACCGACGTGATGACGCCGCTGAACGCGGGGCTCGCCCTCGTCGCGCGGCGCGTCGCAGCGCGCGCGGCGGCCAAGGACCCCGCCGTCGAGCCCGTCACGATGATCGTCGTCAGCGACGGCCAGGAAAACGTGCGGGGCACGCCGGGCGACGCCGTGGGCGACAAACTCGAGCGTCTCGACCTCTCCCACGCGGTCGTCCACGCGCTGGTGCTCGGCGGCAAGGACAACGCGCTCATGGCCGCGCTGGCGCGGCGGGCCGGCGGGGTCTACCGCGTCGTTCCCTGACCGTCGCGCGCGGGCCCCGGGTTGGGCGGGTCCCCCGGGTTGGGCGGGTCCCCCGGGTTGGGCGGGTCCCCCGGGTTGGGCGGGTCCCCCGGGTTGGGCGGGTCCCCCGGGTTGGGCGGGTCATCGGTGGGCGTCGGCCTGCCGCGGCGCATCTTCTCCTCCACGGGCGACGACGTGAGCCCGAAGAGCGGCGCCAGCGCGATCGCCGCGCCGACGCCGAGCACGACCAGCCACAGCCACCGCTTCGCCGCCGGCGCGGGCGGCTTCTCGCGGGTCTGCTGCGCCAATCGCTCCCGCACGGAACCGTAGCCCCGGGTGGGCGTCGCGGCGGGGCGGTCGGGGACGCTCATCCCCGCGAGCGTACGCGATCTCGCCGGGCGCGGGGAGGTACAGTCGCGCCCATGGAACTCGTGCTCGAGACCGCCGGCGAGAGCCACGGCCCGTGCTTGGTCGCGATCCTCGCGGGGCTGCCCACCGGGACGCCCGTGGACGCGGCGTTCGTGGACGCCCGCCTCGCCGCGCGCCAACGCGGGTACGGCCGCAGCGGGCGCCAACGCGTCGAGCAGGACCATGCGCGGTTCCTCGCGGGCGTGCGCGACGGGTTCGCCACCGGCAACCCGATTGCGATCCAGGTCGATAATCGCGACACGACCTACGTCGGGCGCCCCCCGGTCCACACGCCGCGGCCGGGCCATGCCGACCTCGCGGGCGCGCTCAACCGCGGGATCCTCGACGCGCGCGAGGTGGTGGAACGGGCGAGTGCGCGGGAGACCGCCGTGCGCGTCGCGGCGGGGGCCGTGGCCGCGTCGTTCCTCGCCGCGCTCGGCTGCACGGTCCTCGGGCACGTCGTCGCGATCGGCGGCGTGAGCGTCGGCGGCGTGAGCGTCGGCGGCGTGAGCGTCGGCGG
>Ga0335397_10006637_pt1 | contig 14894 bp, 10 predicted proteins | sample MAT04_FD_205740 | JGI IMG/M metagenome (GOLD analysis project Ga0335397, IMG submission 205740) | Freshwater microbial communities from Lake Fryxell liftoff mats and glacier meltwater in Antarctica - MAT-04 (spades assembly) (version 2) ...
TGCTGTACGCCTTGGCGGTCAACAATCGTCTGCCGAATTTCATCGGCGACCTCCGCGCCCAGATCGGCGCTGCACAATTGGCCCAGGATCGGCTCGGCCAACTGATCGAGGATCAGACCCTCGAGGTCGTCGAGGAGAGTGTCGACCACATGATCGACTACGCAGCTCGACGCTTTCGAGAGGAAGTCGCGGCTTGGCCCGACGGCACCTACGAGGGCGATTGTTGGGTCGATCACGATCCGCGCGGCAATCCTGACATTCACCTGCACGTCGCCATCACCGTCGACGGTTCGGCGCTGACGATCGACTTCACGGGGAGCGATACTCGGACCGAGCTCCAAGCCTGGTCGACCTATGGCAACACCCGGGGATACACGGTGGGCCAGATCGCCGCCATGATGGACCCGGAGATCCCCAAGAACGAGGGGTTCTTCGAATCGATCGAGCTGATCGTGCCCGAGGGTTGTGTGCTCAATCCGCATCCGAATCAGCCGGTGTCGGCGGGCACGCACCATCCGGGCGCCGAAGTCGGCGAAGTCATTGCGCTGGCGTTGCAGTACGTGCTGCCGGAGAAGGCAGTGCCGCAGGTCTACAAGACCGGGATGCCCACAGTCATCGTCGGCATCGACCCGCATACGGGTTTGTCGTTCACCGATCACTCCGCCGAGGTCTACGCCGGCTGGTGCAACGCCGCAGCGGGCATGGACGCGTGGGGGTGCCAAGCAGCTGCGTTCGGCAACCTCTGGAAGGCGACCGCCGAGATCAACGAGAGCCTCTATCCCCATGTCCAATGGTCCCGTGACTACCGCACCGATTCGGGCGGAGCTGGCCAGTGGCGGGGGCTCTGCGGGAGCCACTACGTGAAGGAAGTCCGGGTCGATGCCAAGGTGTACACCTACGTCGTCGGCATGAAGTATCCGATGCCGGGTATCGCTGGGGGCAAAGCGGGGGCGCCGAATCGGATGGTCATCCGTTGGGGCGCCGACGATGAATATGTGGTGCCCCACACGGCCGACTGGGTGCCCATCAGGGCCGGCCAGCTCATCAACTACGACTACGGCGGTGGGGGTGGTTGGGGCAACCCGCTCGATCGCGATCCCCAAGCCGTGCTCGATGACGTGCTCGACGAATACGTCTCGGTGCATGGCGCCGAACGCGACTACGGCGTGGTGTTGACGGGTTCCCTCGAGGCCCTCACCCTCGCTGTGGACGGGGACGCCACGACGCAGTTGCGCTCGACCCGGCGAGCTCAGCAACTCTGACGAGCATTTCCCTGACCCTTGGTACCGGGGGACTGGTCCCCATTCCCGCATTCTGGCGGCGGTGGTACAACGTCGCTGCCAACATTTTCTCGGGGGGAACGTGAAGAACACAAACGACGGTCGGCAACGCCGATCACGAACCACACCGGCGCTCGTCGCCGGCGCTGGAATCGTCTTGGCCGGCGCCACAGCGGGCCCGGCCGATTTGGCGAGCGCAGCGCAAACGGACGCCGCCCAGCCGAGCCCGGCGCTGATCATGTCGGCAGCGCCGCTCAGGGTGGGTTCGGTGACGAGCCGCGGCCTGTTGGCTGGCGACACGACCGGCACACCCACCGACACTCTCGTTGTGTCGGCACAGAATCGGGGCGCTCTGCGTTCGGCTCTGGGTGCTCGGTTCGGCGGCGCTTGGAACCTGCCCCTTGCAGGCGGTCATGTCGCAGTGGTTGCTGTCACCAATCCGACAAGCGCTGATGCCGTGATGGCCGCGCAGCTCCTCGGGCAGACGAATGGTGCCAAGGTCCGGGTGGTCAACTCAGCCCGCAGCCTGATCACCTTGGAGGCCATGGCCGACCAGGTGAAGGCGCTCACGATCAGCGGCAGCTTTGGGGTCGGAGTCAACGAGCCGGTGGGCACCCTCGAGATCATTCTCGGAAGCACCATCGCTCAACAAACCCCCGCAGTGGCGTCCGCGCTGACCGCGCTGATGGCCGATCCTTCGGTCATGATCCGACAGAACACACCAATCACTGCAATCAACTCCGGCTATCCCGACCCGAACCGCGGATCGGTTCGCATGTGGACATCGCCCCCCAACGCAGCCAACGCATCGAACGCATGTACAACGGGCTTCGGTATGCGCACGTACCCGCCGGGGCAGGTCCTGACCTACACGCTCTCGGCGGCCCACTGCACACCATGGGGTCCGGGATCGCGGATTTTCTCATCGGGTGCCGACAACGCCGGCCCCATCCAACCGTATTCGCAGGTGATCGGCTTCAACACCAGCCAGGACGCCATTGCATTCAGCTCGACCAACGATGGCTTTTTGTATCGGGCGCCCAACTCCTTCTATTCGGTGACAGGTCAGGCGGAACCAGTCTGGTTCGAGCAGAGCATGTGCTTCCGGGGCGCGAGTACCACTGTCGAACGCTGTGGCGGTGTGTCGCGGGTGAACTTCACCTTCACCCTCGATACTCCCGGGATCGCCGTGCAGAATGGCTTCTGCATCGGCGCAGTTGCGCAAGGCGGCGACTCAGGATCGGCCATCTATCAGCTGGCGGGCGGCAACAATGTCACGGCGAAGGGCTCAGTCTCGGGGATCTTGCCGGGCGAAGCCTGCGGACCAACGATCAGCAACATGTTGTCGGGCTTCGGAGGACAACTCATCACAGCCGCTCCTGGCGGATCGGGAAAATGATGAATCGAGTCGTTCTGTGCGCAGGCCTCGCGGCGCTTTCGCTGGCCGTGAACTCGTGTGCATCGGACGACGTCACAACGGCCGATTCCACCGCGCAGGGCGTTTCGACGACGGCATCGGCCCCGCTCGCGACATCAATACCGCCAGCGACATCAATACCGCCAGCGACCGAACCGGTTGCGGAGACGACTCTGCCCCTTGCGCCGACCGCCCCACCAACTCCAAGCGAGCCCGTCACTGTCAAGGTCAACATCGAGGAACGGGGCCCGTGGGTGGTGCCGCCGGGCCGATCCACCCAGCCCCACACGGCGGAACAGGACCTGCTCAAGTCCTCGTGGGACGGCGACAAGCTCACCATCAACGTGAGCCCGAAGCTCGGTCCATGCGGGCGGCTCACAACCGCTCAGGCAACACGGACCGGTGCTGGTCCCGTCCGTGTGTCGTTGTCCTTCGAGGAGTGTGTCCCGCTTCCCGGCCAGGTCACCGCCGCAGTCGCCGCCATCGGTGACATCGTGCTCCTCATTCCCGGCGCCGGAGGCGCCCCCGTCGAGTTGTCGACCTGACACCGATGATCTCCATGACGTCGGCGGCGATGAGCACAGACACCGGCGAGCAGTCGCAGCAAGGGTTACGCCACGACGGCTGCTCGCCTCACGCCGCGCTCACCGCCCAACGCATCGGAGCTGCTCACGATTCAAGACTCTCGGCATTGCTCGGCCAACTCGTGCAAGCCGGATCCTTCACCGGGCTCGTCCGCTTGGTCAGCAACACTCCGGAGGGTCCGTTGTTTCATGATCTCGCGATCGAGCAAGGTTCAGCCGTCGCATGGAATGTCGTCGCCCCGCATTCGGAGCCGGCGTTGGAGTGTCCCCGTGGACGATACGCACCACTCGTCCATGGCGCCCTCATCATCGATCTCGTGGCGAGCGTGGACGGCGAGCGCATATCACTCCCGGCGGCCGACGAGTTCACCGATGACGTATTCGGGGAATTTCCACCACTGGAGTCGGCGACGATTGACCTCGAGATCATCTGCGATCAGAGCCCTCACGGGCGGGTGATGTGGCGCCACGAGATCGTCGACGGTCGCCTGATGGCCGCCCACGATCTCCGAACGGCACCGCCACGCGCGCTGGCCCGGGAGGTCGTTCGCCTCCACACATCATGGAGGCAGTATCTCAGGCTCCGCGCCGGGCACATCCTCCCGCAGGATTTGCTGGTGACCAGTCGATTCGACGGTCGCTGGCAAGCACTCCTGCTTCTCGAAGGATTGGTTGCAACTCCACAATTCACCCACCACGCCGAACGCGCAGAGCTGGCACTGGGCTTCGCTGACTCCGCCGACTGGTGGGTCGAGGCCGCAGTGAACCTGATCGAGGAGTCGCCGGAACGACCCGGCAACGTTGGTGAGCCGTTTCCGACGTCGGTGACCTTCGCCCGAACACCCTGCGACGTGAAGGTCGTTTCCCGTTGTGTCGCCGCGTCCGCGAATGATCTCCTCGAGTGGATTGCCGAGTCGGTCGACGCTCGCGGCTGGTCGCTCGTCGTGGATCACGCGGGCGAGACCGTGCTCGACGCGCATCACGGCTACCACCACAGCGGACGACCGGTTGACGATCAGACCCTGTGGCCGGTGTACTGCAGCGCCAAACCGATCACGGCGGCAGCGATCCTGCGCTCAGTCAACGACGGACTCATCGGACTCGAACAACCGATCGGCGAGGTACTCGATGAGTTGGGCGCTACGTGGCTTGCTCCCCGCACGATCGGCGAGATCCTCTCCCACTCGGCGGGCTTGCATCTTGTCCCCGCCACGATTGGCCGAATGGTGCCGCAGGCACTACGAACGGACACATTGCTGTCGGTTCCTCCGCCGGAAGGATTTCGCTTCGGCATCGACGGTTCCTATGCCGAGTTCGGCGGCTGGCACATTCTCGGCGAACTCCTCAAGGCGGTGCACGGCGCGGCGCCTTCAGCGGTCATCCGTTCACTGGTGACGCGCCCTTACGGCATCGCTGACCACGATCTCATCGTGAGTGTTGGTGCTGAGAGCTTTCCGTCGGTTGCGGCGCGACTCCTCGCCCACGATGATCACACCGGACCACAGCGACTTCCCCTGCTCGGAGAAATTGTGGCGCCAACGTTGGCTGACGAGAACCCGGCGGTCGGAATTGTGGCGACCAGTCGAGCGATGACGAAGTTCATGGCAGGGCTGCGCGCGGATGTTGAGGGTGCGGGCGTGGTGCTTGATCCTGTCCTCGCGATCACTGCAACGTCGCTCATGCGCAGCCCGATCTTCGACGATGTCCTCGCTCGCGCCGCTCCCTGGGGACTTGGCGTGATGGTCGATCTCGGGGCGCACGGGTTCGAAGGTGGTTGGTCACGAACGTCCTTCGGGCACACCGCGGTCGGTGGGTCGTCGTTCGCTCTCGCCGATCCCGAACGCGGAGTTGCCGCATGTTGGACGAGCACCGCGATCCTCGAACATCAGCCGGCGATGAGCTTGCGGACAGAGCTCTCCAAACGCCTCAGCATCCACCTTGCTGGCTCGGGGGCTCGGCGTACATGACACGCGTGTCAGGTGACATGATGGGGCGGTGACCGGGGGGTATCGAATCGGCGTCGACGTGGGCGGGACCTTCACCGACCTGATCAGCGTGGCACCCGATGGCTCGATCGTGCTCGACAAGGCCCCGTCGACACTGGACGACCAATCCCGTGGCGTCATGACCGGCCTCGAGCAACTCGGCGCCACCTACGGGATGGATCTGAGCGACTTTGCGTCGCACATCGATCTCATCGTGCACGGTACGACCACCGCCGACAACACGATGATCGAACAAAACGGGGCGCGGGTCGGGATGCTCGTGACCGAAGGCCATCGCGACGAAATCGAGATGCGCCGGGTCCACAAGGAACAGATCTGGGATCCTGCTGCGCCCGCACCGTTTCAGATCGCCCGCCGACGAACTCGCATCGCGATTCCGGAGCGGCTCGATTTCGAGGGCAAGGTCCTGTTGCCGCTCGACGAGGAAGCGGTCCGCGCCGGTATCCGGAGACTTCGTCAACTCGGCTGCGAATCCCTCGCCGTGGTGTTCCTGTTCTCCTATGTCAACCCTGCCCACGAACTGCGGGCCCGCGAGTTGATTGCTGAAGAGTTCCCCGAGGTGGCGCACGTGTCGTTGAGTCACGAGGTGATGGCAAAGGGCCCCGAGTTCGAACGCACATCGACCACTCTGGTCAACGCCTACGTGGCGCCCAGGATCGCCCACTACACGTCCCAACTCACCGAGCGTCTTCGCTCAGCCGGCTACGACGGCGAATTGCTCATCATGGCGAGTAACGGCGGCGTGATGCCACCGTCATACGTCGGCCGCCGCGCCGTGACCCTGTTGGGCTCCGGTCCGACGGGCGGCGTGATGGGCGCTGCTCGGGCGGCCTCCGTTGCTGATGCGCCGAATTTCGTGGCCGTTGACATGGGCGGCACCAGCTTCGACATTTGCCTGGTTCGCGGCGGAGTCCCCGAGGTGAAGAGCGAGTGGAACTGGCGATATCGCTATTACATCGGCATGCCGATGGTCGACGTACAGTGCGTCGGCGCCGGCGGCGGATCGATGGCCCGAGTACGTCAGGGTTCGTTGCTCGTCGGTCCCGAATCGGCTGGCTCTCTCCCCGGACCTTGTTGCTACGGACGCGGCGGTGAACGAGCCACCGTGACCGACGCCGACTGCGTGCTCGGATACCTGCCAACCACCGGCTTCGCCGGAGGTCGAATGACGCTCGATGTCGAAGCGGCACTCCACGCCATCGACATCGATGTCGCTCAGCCGCTCGACATCGACATCATCGACGCGGCATGGGGAATCGAACGCATCGTCAACTCGAACATGGCGAATGCCACGCGTCGCGTGCTCGCCTCGTCCGGTGCCGATCCACGCCAGCTCGCACTCATCGCCTACGGCGGCAACGGACCCGTCCACGCATGGGCCATCGCCCGCGAGCTCGGCATCGACCGAGTGCTCGTTCCGAAGGCGGCGCCCGCTTTTTCTGCGCTCGGACTCCTGGTGGCCGACTACAAGCTCGACCTCATGCGAAGTCACGTCGCACCGGTGAGCATCATCGATCCGTCGGTGTTGAGCCTGCTGCTCCGGGAACTCCGCGACGAAGCGACGAAAGAACTCGAGCCGGTGGGGCTTCCCGACGAGTCAGTCCTCATCGATGAGTACGTGCAGATGTCGTATGCCGGGCAGAACTTCGACATGAGTGTTCCCGCACCGGTCGGCGGGGTGCTCACCGAGGATGATCTCGCCGACCTGACGAGTCGATTCCACGACACGCACGAGGCGGAGCGAGGGTTTGCGTTCCGCAATCAGTCGCCGACGGTTCGGGGCGTCCGAGTGGTCGCCCGCGGCCTGACGCCCAAACCGCCGAGCCTGGCCGCCCTCGGCGTCGTCACCGACGCTGACGCCGCCCGGTCCGGGCGCCGACTCGTGTTCTTCGGCGACGGATTCCTCGACACCGACGTGATCGACGGCACCGAACTCGGTCCGGGATTCTTTGCCGAGGGTCCGGTCGTCATCGAGGAACACTTCACCGTGGTGGTCGTACCGCCGGGTGCATCTGTCACGCTTGGCGCCGACGGCAACTACGACCTGAGACTCAACGGTCGAGCGCGGGCCACCACGTGACCGGATGGCTGACCGACGTCGAGCGTTCGCGCCTCCGACTGGTACTCGATTCCCTGCTCCCCGACGACGGTACGTGCCCCGGCGCCGGCGCGGTCGGGGGCGTCGAGTACGTCGACCGGGTACTCGGTGCGTTCCAGAGCGACCCTCCCACCATCTTCGCCGGCGGACCGTTCAGCGGTCGCCGCGGCGGGGACGCATCATTCGATGAATGGATCCCCCTGTCGCGATCCGAGGAGTTGGCATGGCGAACCCGTATCGAGGGCAGTAACGGGATCGCCGAGCGCGAGTTCAACGGTCCCGTCGTCGGGTGGCAGCAGATCTACCGCGACGGCCTCGCGGCGTTGGGCGACGACTTCGAGTCGTTCGACAGCGACGGCCGACGGGCATCGGTCGCAGCGAACGTCGTCTTTGCCCGGCTGGCGTTCGAGCACGCCTGCGAGTCGCTCTACGGGGATCCGGTCTATGGCGGCAATCGTGATCAGGCGGGATGGGCGGCGATCGGGTTCGACGGCGACGTCCAGCCACGGGGATGGACCGACGACGAGGTGACCTATCCCCTCGGCCGACCCGACCGCCACGGAGCAACGCCCGGACATGGCTGACCTCGACGCTGACGTGATCATCGTCGGATCCGGGCCAGGTGGGTCGACAGCTGCCGATGTTTTCACCGCCGCTGGCAAGACGGTCATCATCGTCGAGAAGGGCCGCAATCATCTGCTGTCGCTCGAGGAGCCATTCGACGGGCTCGCCAGGTTCAGCAACGACGAGATCAAGTTCTTCGAGCGGCATTTTCTCGGCCCCGATCCGTTGATCGAACCCCGCACGTATCGACGCAACGAGTCCGACGGCGACCACCTGATGGTCGGTCACGTGAACTCGCTGCCATCCACGGTCGGTGGGGGTGGCACCCACGCTGATGCCAAGCTCCCCCGCTTTCGAGAGGACGACTTCGCGGTCCGTTCCACCTTTGGTCCGATGACCGACGCCGATGTCGTCGACTGGCCCATCACCTACTCCGACCTCGAGCCGTACTACGCCGAGGTGGAGCGGCTCCTCGGCGTTGCCGGCGAGGAGTCGAACCCGTTCGCAGCGTGGAGATCCGGTCCGTATCCCATGCCGCCGGGCGCTGACATGCACGGGGCGCTGCTGACGTCAGCAGCGGCAGAACGCCATGGGCTCCACCCGTATCGGGCGCCGGGTGGCGTCAACTCGATTCCGTACGACGGCCGGCCGGCGTGCAACAACTGCGGGTTCTGCGGGCAGTACGGCTGTCCCATCGAAGCCAAGGGAGACCCGGTGGCCGTCCTCCGCCGAGCGCTACGGACCAGGCGCTGCGAGATTCGACCTGAGTCATACGTGGTCGACATCACCACCACTCCGGATCGGCGACGGGCCACGGGCGTGAAGTACCTCGACGCGGATCGGGTCGAGCATGAACTTCGCGCCGACACCGTGGTGTTGGCGGCGGGGGCGTTCGAAACGCCGCGTTTGTTGCTACTGGCCGGATTGGCGAACAGCAGCGATCTTTTGGGCCGAAACCTGACGTATCACTTCCAGACGTTGTCCGTCGGCAGCTTTCCGTTCCCGCTCTACGGCGAACGCGGCCGGTGCGTCACCCACGTGCACGACGACTTCATCGTCAGCGACGCTGCCGCCGAACACGCCGCCCGATCCGCCGGACTGCCGTGGATGCGAGGCGGGTTGACCGAGCACGGCGCCGCGGCCGGGCCAGTGCTCGAGTCGAAGAGCTACGGGCCGGGGGCTCATCACGGCGCATCGATGCGGGCCTCTGCGCTCCGCCGCAACATGTGGGTCTTCACCATGCAGGCCGAAGACGTCGCACAGGGGAGCAACCGGATCGATCTCGATCCCAGCGTGCGCGACGCGTGGGGTCGTCCAGCGGGGCGCGCCACATATCAGCCTCATCGACACGAGCTCGTAGCTTCCGCACACTACGGACCGATCATGGAGGCGATCCTTCGGGACGCTGGAGCCGACTGGACGTTCACGACGACCTCGCCACCCGTGGACGATGTCGACCTGCACGCCGACAGCCCCCTCGGCATCGCGCCGGCCAGCTATCACATCATGGGGACCTGTCGCATGGGTTCCGACCCGGCCACCTCGGTCGTTGACCCCGACGGTCGGTTCTGGGACGTCGAGGGCTTGCTGTGCGCTGACAGTTCAGTGTTCGCGTCGTCGGCCGGCTACAACCCGACGTTGACATTGGCCGCGCTCGCACATCGCACGGCCAGCCTCGCGGTCGGTGCTCCCCTCCCCGCGACCAGTCCCCACCCCTGACGCGTTCCCGCCGCCACCCCGCACTCGACCAGTCCCCACCCCTGACGCGTTCCCGCCGCCACCCCGCACTCGACCAATCCCCACCCCTCGTTCTGGCTGCGAAACGCCCGGGTTTTGCCGGGGGTTTCGCAGCCAGAACGGGTCTTTCAGAGGATCTGAGCCGCGGAGCGAGCGTCGCGAAGCTTCGCCAGGACGAGGGCGGGCCGATGCCAGACATCGACATCTGTAACCCTGACGACAACGAAGCCGCCGAGCTCAAGCTCTGCGGTCTGGCACCTATCCCTCTCACAATCAATGAATGCCGAGTGATAGCGCTCGGAGTCCACGAAGACCACGATCGGAAGTCGACGATGACGAAAATCACTTCGACCAGTCCAGCGGTCGTCACCCCCGACATCCACCTGCCGTTCGAACTCGTCGAGCCCGACGCCAGCGTGACGACAGATCTCCTCGAACCGCGACTCCAGTCCGCTCTCGGGCGGACGATGGTGATCCGACCGAGCATCCAGCAGCTCGCGCATCGCCACGATTCCGCTTCGCCCTCGGCAACCCAGCTCCTCGAGCATCGACCGCAACTCGGTGTATCTGACGAGGCGCATCGCCCACGCACTGTCGAGCGCCCGTTCCAGCCGGCCGGGATTGACGATTCCCGCAAGATCGAACAGGGTGCGCGACGGTGTCGTGAGCTTCACCCCATCGAGCACAGTCAGATGATGCGGCTCCAGTTTCCGCGGCTCGTGAACCGTTATCGAGAGATCATGGTCGAGGCGTCCACCTCGAAGCCGAGTGACCTCGACGGGCTCAGCGAGGAATCCAGCGACACCCCAGAAACCTGCCGCGCTCCGGTGCGAGACTGCGCCGCGGTGTTGAAGCGTTGCCGCTACCGCCCTCCTCTTCGCCGTGTCTGGAGAACCCGCCAGCACCAACACTCTCGAATGCACTAGGACCAGTTCCCCAGCCGACACTCGCTTCCGCGAAACCTCATCGGTCATGCCAACGGCCCGAAGTTGGTGAAGCGTGACGGCCCCGTGTTGTTCGGCGGCAAGCGTGTGAAATGCATTGTTATTCATCTGACGATCCAAGCACCGCTGTGTGACAGTTCCACGAGACCCCCCGTTCTGGCTGCGAAATGCCCGGGTTTTGCCCGGCGTTTCGCAGCCAGAACGCGTTCTTCTTGGTGCGCCTAGCGGGGGAGGTCGAGGATGCGGTCGCCGATGATCGTTCGTTGGATCTCGCTGGTGCCACCGGCGATCGATGCGGCCTTCGACCACAACCACTGACGCTGCCACACCCCGGCTGGCGATCCGGCGGCAACGTCGTCCTCGCTCTGAGTCGACTCGGCGCTGGGAGCGGCTGTCGACCCAGCAACCTCCGTTCGAGGGGCTGCGCTCGCGCCGAACCAGAGCGGCGACGTCGAGCCGCACACGTCGAGGGCTACGTCGGACAGATGCTGGGTCATGTCGGTCCACGCCAGCTTGATCCAGCTCGACTCCGGGCCGGGCTCCTCGCCGCGCCCGAGTCGGGTCAGCGTTCTCCAGTTGTGCAGGCGAAGAATCCGCAGCTCGATGAAACTCTGCGCCAATCCATCGGCGATCTCGACCTCCTCGAAGCGTCCCGCCTCCTTCGCCTCGACACACAGTCGCTCCAAGAACACTTCGTGAACGACCTGCTCCTTGAACGGGAAGCTCGTGCCGCGCTCGTGGGCCAGGGTGGTGTTCGCCACCATCCAGCCGGCATGAAGGTCGCCGACCAGCTGATCCTCGGGTACGAAGACATCGGTCAGGAACACCTCGTTGAACTCGGACTCACCGGTGATCTGACGCAGGGGGCGGATCTCGATGCCAGGCGCGGTCATATCGATCACCACGTACGAGATGCCACGATGCTTGCTCGCGGCGGGATCGGTGCGCACCAGTGCAATGCCCCACCGAGCGAACTGCGCATATGACGTCCACACCTTCTGTCCCGTGACGTTCCATCCGGCGCGTCCCGTTGCGTCGATCGCCGGCTCCGCCCTCGTCGTGAGCGATGCCAGATCGCTTCCCGCGTCGGGTTCGCTGAACAACTGACACCAGATCTCAGACGCATCGAGGATCGACGGCAACCACCGTGCGCGCTGCTCCTCGGTCCCGTGCGCCAACAACGTCGGGCCCGCCAAGTTGATGCCCACTCGATTCACCGGCTGCAGTGCCCCAGCTCTCGCGTAGGCCATGTTGAACAAGGCGACCTGCACGGGCGTGGCTGAGCGACCGCCATATTTCTCGGGCCAGGCAATCCCGACCCAACGATCAGCTGCCAAACGGGCCTGCCATCGTCGACCCCACTCGATCTCGTCGTCGAGCGACGCAAACGAGCTCGGAAGTCCTGCAGCGGCCAACGCCGCGGCCAGCCACTCCCCCGCTTCCGCCGCGAAGGATGACTCGTCTGGGCTGAAGGACAGATCCATCAGAGTTCCCAGAATCGTTCGCGGCCTGCGGCGATGAACAACGCCTCGAGCACCCGCTCGTCGTCGGCGGTGAACCGCCGGTAGGCATCATCTCCTCGCTCGCGCACCCAGAGCTCGTCGTCGCCGACGCGATCTCGGCGGAACTTCTGATGCACCAACGTTCGCGTCACGATCTTGTTCGTACCCGTTGTCGGCAGCTCCTGGGCAACCCGAATGTACCGGGGCCTCCATGTGGGACCGATCCCAGGAAGAGAGTCGATCCATCGAGCGAATTCAGCGCCGTCGAATCGGACGTCGGCAGCCAGGACGACGGCCGCCATGGCTTGGTCACCGGCATGAACATCGGGCACTCCGTACACCGACCCGACGATCACCCCCGGATGGCTGACGATGGCGTCGAGGATGGGGCCAGCCGGAAAGTTCTCGCCGTTCACACGAATCCACTCGGCGGTCCGGCCAGCGAAATAGAGGTAGCGATCCGTATCCAGGTACCCGAGGTCACCCGACCAGTACCACCCACGACGCGTCGCCGACGCCGTGGCGTCGACATTGTTGTAGTAGCCCTCGAAGGGTCCGGCTCCGGCTGTGTTGACGATCTCGCCGACACACTCGTCAGCATTCACCAGTCGGCCGGACTCATCGAATCGAGCGGGCACACACATCTCGCCGTCATCGTTGACCACGCCGATCGACGGGCCGGCGACGCCCATGGCGCCAGCGCGGGCGGGTCCGTCACGACTCACCGCAATGGCGCCCTCGGTCGATCCGAACGCATCGATCACCCTCACGGCGAAGCGCCGCGAGAACTCGCTGACCACCTGTGGCGAACCTTCATTGCCGAAGGCCACTCGCACCGAGTTGTCCGAGTCGTCGACCAGCTCAGGCGTGGCCACCAGATAGCTGAGCGGCTTGCCGGTGTAGTTGAACCAGGTCGACCCATAGCGTCGGACATCACGAAGCCAGCCCGACGATGAGAACTTGCGTGCCAACCCCACCGATGCGCCGACCACGATCGACGGAGCCCAGCCGACCATCAAGGCGTTGGAGTGAAACAACGGCATGCAGATGTAGCCGACGTCGTCTGGACCGAGCTCCATCATCATCGCCATCCGGTTTCCCGTGACGAGCAATCGCCGTTGCGAGCACACGACCGCCTTGGGAGCGCCGGAGGTACCCGACGTGAAGATCAGTGCCCAACGCTCGTCAGCCGACACCGGATGACCACCGGTCCACGCAGCGACCGAGTCAAGAGCGACGTCCAGATCATCGCCAGGACCAACACCGCTGGACCGAGCGTCGTGGCGATGGTTCACCAGGACTCTCACCCCGTCGATACCGGACAAGGACTCGAGATGATTCGGCTCGGTGATCACGAGATCGACATCGGTATGAGCGATGTCCCTCGCCAGGTGCTCCCCGACGCGGGTGTGATTCAAACCGACGATCGTCGCTCCGCACAGAGCCGCTCCCGACAAGGCGAACAGGTACTCCGGTGTATTGTCACTCAGAATGCCGATATGTGGTGGGCGACCTCCAATCGGTCGAGCGCTCTCGAACAGGGCCGCCCATCGGCGGGACTCCACCAGCACATCGCTGTGCGTCCACGATCGGTCACCGAAGTGAATCGCCGGTCGCCCGGCGAACGCGTCGTCAGTCCCGTTGCGGATGATGAGCGCAGCGGCGTTGGCGGCTGGTAGCGGCGCTTGGCCAGGACCAGGCACGGCCGAGGCCCCGTTCGCTGGCAGATGGTCGGACGCAGACACGGCAACACGTTACTGACGCTGACGTCAGGTTGGGCTCGCACTAGCGTCGAGTTCCATGGTCAGCGCCCCCAGCTCCTCGACTGGCCGCTCCAACTCCGAGCGCCGCCAGACCAGAGGCGAGAAGACGCGAGACCGCCTCTTGGTGGCCGGGGCCAAGGTGTTCGCTCGCCACGGCTACCACGCGGCCCGCGTCGACGACATCGTGAAAGCAGCCTCGACCAGCCACGGCACCTTCTATCTGTACTTCGGCTCGAAGGAGGTCCTCTTCGAGTCGCTGATGGACGCCATCGCCGAGGAATTCGTCCAGCTCGTCGAGCAGATCCCACCGGCGATCGATGGGACACCGGCGCACCGCGCCGACTTCGATCGGTGGCTCGCCGCGTTGGCGAACCTCAGCGTGCGCGTCGGGCCCATGATGAATGTCTGGGCCACCACCGACACCACCGCTGAATCCCCCCGAGGTCGCGTGACCAACGCGCTGGTCGAGCGACTCAGCGCGTCCATCGCAGCTGGTCCGGGGCCGGAACCATCGCCCGAACCACTTGACATCGAGATTGCCGTCACCGCGATCTGGGCGATGTTCGAACGGCTCTGCCAGTACATCGGCACAGGCCAGCTCGACGTACGGGTCAGCGAGTTGGTCGACATCACCAGCGACATCTTCTTCGATACGCTGCGCTTCCCCAGCTGACCCGCAACACGATGCGCTACATACTGACGCGCGTGTCAGGTATGGTCGGTCAGGGTCCGGTGCGACACGTTGCCGCTCCGGGGGGATATCGACTCAGGGGGAACGCGTCATGCGTAGTGGAACACTGCGACTGCCACACCGATCGCCGCGAGTTGGATCGCGCACCGCACGGTTGGCACCGGCCATTCTGGCGATCGCGCTGATCGCTGGAGCGTGCGGGAATTCGACGGCCGACTCCAAGGCATCGCCCACCACCGCTCCCGCTTCGGATACTGGCGTGACCGAGCCGGGGTCTCCCAGCGGCGCTCCCGCTGAGGGCAGCTTGG
>Ga0335397_10006640_pt1 | contig 14890 bp, 13 predicted proteins | sample MAT04_FD_205740 | JGI IMG/M metagenome (GOLD analysis project Ga0335397, IMG submission 205740) | Freshwater microbial communities from Lake Fryxell liftoff mats and glacier meltwater in Antarctica - MAT-04 (spades assembly) (version 2) ...
ACAGGGGCTACAGGCTTAATAGGAGCTACAGGCTTAACAGGGGCTACAGGCTTAACAGGGGCTACAGGCTTAACAGGAGCTACAGGGTTAACAGGAGCTACAGGCTTAACAGGGGCTACAGGGTTAACAGGGGCTACAGGGTTAACAGGGGCTACAGGGTTAACAGGGGCTACAGGCTTAATAGGGGCTACAGGCTTAACAGGGGCTACAGGGGTCACGGGTCGTACAGGCGCTACAGGAGCTACAGGGGTTGGTTTTGGAACTTTTCTTTCACTTTATCGAACAGCAATCCAGCTCGTCGGGAATAACTCTACTGTAGGATTAACCTGGACGAACGTTTCTGCTAGCAATGTATTTGCATTTATTCCACCTTCAAATAATATTGTTATTCCTGCAACAGGAACTTATAGAATTCACTATGGGATAAGCACTGCAACGGTTCCTTCTTACTGGGGTCTTTCAGTAAATACTGTGGTTGTTCCCGGTGGTAGAATTAGCGCATTGAGTACAGGAATATCTTCAGCAAGTATTGAAGTTGCACTCACCGTAAATGATATTGTGCGACTTTGCAACTTGGGTAGTGTATCAGTGAATATTACTCCGGGAGATATTGCACCGGCCGGAACAATTTCTGCATATTTAGTGATAGATCGAATTCTTTAACAAAAAGGTTTTTTAATGCAAAAAATTAATTTTAAAATTTTAAATTATTGTCTCTTAATTTTGTTTGCTACAGGTTTTAATGCAGAAGCTGTACATTCAGCTAACGAAATAGTATTGCTAAGTGACTTAAATTTTACTTCTCATTTTTTTGGTGCAATACCAATTAAAGAAAAAATGCAAATATTCCATCAAACAAAGCTACTTGGAGAGCCTAATTGGAATCCCAAAGAGTTCATTTCAGATCCATTAGTAAGCGTAAATTCTTTTGAAGTTGGAAAAGATTCTGATAATAATCTTTTGGTTGGATGGCTAGGGGAAAACACAAATTTGGGAATTTATAGTCTTTATATCAGATATTACGTTGCAAGTACTAACAAATGGTCTGCTATTAATATGGTGTCAGATTTGAGTGAAAATTTGACAGGTAATTATTCGATAATGATTAATAGTGTACAAGCTGAAATTATCTGGACCTCTTTTGATGAGAGCTACAATATCGAGCAGCACTCAGCTACTTTCAGCTTGATATAGGGATAAACAGGACTAAGGGGACACAAGGAGGTAATTGCAGAATTGACAATAAATTATTTAATTTTCACTTTAATTCAGCTTGATAAAACAATAGCCCGAAGGGCTTAAATTGCAACAGCCCAGAGCAATACCCTGGGTATTAATGATTTATATAATGCAGCCTGAAGAGGCTGCCATATCGCAGCCCTTCAGGCTGCATTTGCAACTCATTGATACAAGAGGGCGCTGCCCTGGGCTATTGCAATTTAAGCCCTTCGGGCTTTTCACGGACAAAATGCTTGTCCAGATGCTATCAATTTTCCATTTCGCTCTGAAAAATGGCTCAAAACATTATGCAATTACCTTCAAGGGACACCTCATGTCCCTAACCCTACCCCTTCAGGAACATCTCTAAATCACTAACACTTAACCATTTATCATTTGTATTAGAGGCGTAGGAGAAGTCTTCCATCAAGTTCTTGCCGTTTCGGTCTTTTAAAAATTTAAAAAGTCGCTCAGGTTGGTTTGTGTAAATCTCCGGCACAATAATAAATCGGTCTTCAAACTCAAAAGAATGCCTTGCATCTTCACAGCCTATCATCAGTTCGTGTAATTTTTCACCCTCTCTTATTCCGCTGATATCAAGTTTAAGTTTTGGTGCCAAAGCTTTTGCGATGTCAACAATGTTGACGCTTGGAATTTTTGGAACATAAATTTCGCCACCCCTGGAGTCTTTTAAGCAACTAATGACAAAATCAACCGATTGATCAAGCGTGATCCAAAATCTTGTCATTCTTAAATCTGTGATGGGTAAAGATATGGATCCACTTGCCAATACTTTTTTCCAAAAGGGGATGACGCTGCCACGTGAACCTGCAACATTTCCGTAACGAACGACAGAAAATATAGGTTTACCGGAAGCACCAACATATGAGTTGCCCGCTACAAAAAGCTTATCGGAGCAAAGCTTACTCGCCCCGTAAAGATTGATGGGATTAGCAGCCTTATCTGTAGATAAAGCAATGACTTTTTCAACACCACAATCAATTGTCGCATCGATCACATTCATCGCCCCGATCACATTTGTTTTTATAAACTCTGTCGGATTATATTCAGCTGCAGGCACTTGCTTTAATGCTGCTGCATGAATCACAAAATTGACTTCGTTAAACGCTCTTTGCAAACGATTTTTATCTCGGACATCGCCTAAAAAATAACGCATTTTCGAACTTCTAAAAATCGGGTCTATCTCTAACATTTGACTCTGCTTCCATTCGTCCCGGCTAAAAATAATGACCTTGGAACATTCATCTTCCAACAATAGTTTTTTTGCCAAAGCATTGCCGAAGCTTCCTGTACCCCCTGTTATTAGGATGGTCTTGTTTTTGAAAAAAGAATGGTCATTCATACTTGCCCTTTTAAGTTTAGACTGGAATTTGAAATCCTAAACGCTTATTCTGATGGTTATTACCAAAAATTATGACTTGCAACTTACATTATTTAAGATAAAAGTGTATATAGAGCATTGTACAATTATTTAACAGCTTTTCAAGGTCACATGGCAAAAGAATACGACGAAACAACAGTTAAAACACTAGACGCTTTAGCACACATTCGTTTAAGAAGTGGAATGTATATTGGACGTCTTGGTGATGGATCAAACCAGGACGATGGGATATATATCCTGTTAAAAGAAGTTTTAGATAATAGTGTCGATGAATTTATCATGAAACATGGTAAGAAAATCATTATTAAATTTGATCCGACAAGCCAAAAAATGTCCATACGCGACTTTGGACGAGGAATACCCCTTGGAAAAGTTGTGGAATGCGTCAGCCAGATCAACACAGGTGCTAAATATAACGATGATGTGTTTCAGTTTTCAGTTGGGTTGAACGGGGTCGGAACAAAAGCTGTTAATGCATTGTCCAGTCATTTTCAGGTTAGAAGCTTTCGTGATGGTAAATATGTGGAAGCTATTTTTTCGGAAGGTAAACTTTTGAAAAAAACGGAAGGGTCAACAAAAGAAGAAAACGGAACCTACGTTGAATTTATTCCGGACTCTGAAATCTTTAAGAAATATGCGTATCAAGATGAAATCATCAATAAACGCTTATGGCATTACGCTTATCTTAATACCGGCCTTACACTTTATTATAATGACGAGCCGATTGAATCAAAAAACGGCCTGCTTGACCTTTTAAATGCAGAAGTATCCGATGACAGGCTCTATGAGCCCCTTCATTACCGCGGAAAATTTTTGGAATTTGCTTTTTTACACACGCAAAGTTACGGTGAAAGCTATTTTTCATTTGTTAATGGACAATACACCTCCGATGGCGGAACACACCTTTCAGCTTTTAGAGAGGGGATTTTAAAAGGGGTTAATGAATTCTCCAAGAAGAATTTTCAAGGTGTTGATGTTCGAGAGGGGATTATTGGTACAATTTTAGTAAAAGTTAAAGATCCTATTTTTGAATCGCAAACAAAAAACAAGTTGAGCAACACGGAAATTAGAGGCACAATTGTCACAGAAGTTAAAGATGCTGTTAGCGATCTTCTTTATAAAAACCCTTTAGCTGCAAAAGAATTGATTGAGCGTATCGGCTTTAATGAAAAATTGCGCAAAGAACTTGCCAATGTAAAGAAAGAAGCTAAAGAAAAGCAAAAGAAAATTTCATTTAAAATTCCAAAACTTCGCGATTGCAAATATCATTATCAAGATGATTCGGAGCATGGCGAAAAAACAATGATTTTTTTAACGGAAGGTGATTCTGCAAGTGCTTCTGTTGTGGCCTCTCGTGACCCTATGACTCAGGCTGTTTTCTCCTTAAAAGGAAAGCCTCTTAACGTGCATGGGATGAAGCTTGATCAGCTTTATAAAAATGAAGAAATGTTCAATGTGATGAGCGCTTTAAACATAGAAGATGATATTCAAAATATCAGATACAATAAAGTTGTCCTTGCAACCGATGCTGACGTTGACGGTATGCACATTCGTAATCTTCTGATTACCTTTTTTCTTACCTATTTTGAGGGGTTGGTTATTAGTGGTCATTTGTATGTTCTTGAAACTCCGATATTTAAGGTAAGAAACAAAGAAAAAACCTTCTATTGCTACACTGAAGAAGAGCGTGACGAGGCCATTTTAAAACTTAAAAAGGGCGTTGAAATCACAAGGTTTAAAGGTCTTGGAGAAATTTCGCCAAAAGAGTTTGGACAGTTTATCAATAAGGACATTCGTCTTATTCCTGTCAAAGTGAAGACATTTTCTGACATCAAGACAACCCTTGAATTTTATATGGGTAAAAATACGCCTGAGCGTAAAGCATTTATTATGGAAAATTTAATAAACGAAGAAGAACAAGCTTTAGCTGAAATGGCAAGATTGAAAGATTAAAATTTGAAGGTTTAGAAATGGAAGATGTAAAAGCGTTGATGAAAGATAATTATCTAAAATACGCCTCGTACGTAATTTTAGATCGTGCCATTCCAAATGTGATTGATGGATTAAAGCCTGTTCAAAGACGTATTCTGCATACTCTTTTTACAATGCACGATGGAAAGCTTCATAAAGTGGCAAACGTTGCCGGACAAACAATGGCTTTTCATCCGCACGGAGATGCTGCAATCATTGAGGCGCTTGTCAACCTTTCCAATAAGGGTTACTTACTTGACCAACAGGGAAATTTTGGAAATATTTTTACAGGCGATCCGGCAGCAGCAGCACGTTACATCGAAACAAGATTGTCGCCTCTTGCAAAAGAAACTTTATTTAATCCGCATTTAACAAGATTCATCCCTTCTTATGATGGAAGAAACCAGGAACCCATTTGCCTGCCTTCAAAGATCCCTGTATTGCTTATGCAAGGAGTTGATGGTATCGCTGTGGGTATGGCAACGCATATCTTGCCGCATAATTTTGTTGAGCTGCTTGAGGCCGAAATTGCTATTTTAGAAGGTAGACCCTTCAAAATACTTCCTGACTTTTTGACAGGTGGAATTATGGATGCGTCCGATTATCAAAATGGTAAGGGAAAAGTCAAGTTAAGAGCCAAATTGGAAGTGAAGGATGCTAAAACAATTATCATTACAGAAATTTGTTATGGCACGACGACAGAATCCCTTATTCGTTCCATCGATGAGGCTGCAAAGCGTGGTAAGATTAAAATCGATTCGATTAATGATTACACTGCGGAAAAAGTAGAAATTGAAATTAAGCTTCCAAGAGGTGCTTACGCTGAAGAATTAATTGATGCGCTTTATGTCTTTACTGATTGCGAGGTTGCTTTATCGTCGCAAATTGTTGTTATCAAAGATAATCTACCTTGGGAACCCGATATCCACGAGATTTTGCATTTGCACGTTGAAAAGCTCAATGGATACCTAAAAGAAGAGTTAGAAATTGAAGAAAATCGTATTCAGGAAAAAATCTTTGATAAAACTCTTGAGCAAATTTTTATTGAAAACCGCCTTTATAAAAAAATTGAAGAGATTAGCTCTTACGGTATCATTCATGAAACCGTAGAAAAAAGTTTGAAGCCTTTTCACGATAGACTTATTAGAGTGCCAACCTATGATGATAGGGAAAAGCTATTAAACATCCCTATTCGTCGCATCTCAAGATTTGATTTAAAGCAGAATGAAGAAGAAATTGCCCATCTTGAAATTGAGTTATCGGGGGTACAAAAAAATCTTAAAGGGCTTAAAAAATATACCATTAATTATCTACAAGGTTTGATTAAGAAATATGGAAAGGATTATAAGCGTAAGACAATCATCAAATCCATTGAACAGGTAGACCTAAAGGCAGTTAAGACTAAGACGATGAAAGTAGGTTTTGATGCAGTTTCAGGCTTTATTGGTACTAAAGTGTCAAGCGAAATAAGTTTTGAATGCACTAATTTTGATAAACTTCTTTTAATGTATAAGGATGGCACTTATCAGGTCATCAATATCCCTGAAAAGCATTATATTCTTAAACCTAGCACTAAAATTGCCTACGTTGGTGTTGCAGATAAAAAAACGGTTTTCAATGTGGTTTATAAAGATTCTAAAACACATATTTGTTTTGCAAAACGCTTTATAATTACGCAATTTATTTTGGATAAACACTATCAATTTATTGAAACCGAAATGGATTTACAATTTATTTCAACAGAGAATCCTCTGAAAGTTGAATTGCAGTTTGTTCCAAAGGTTAAAGCAAAATTGAGTAAGATCTCCTATGATGTGAGTCAGGTATTGGTCAAAGGTGTTTTGGCAAAAGGTATTCGAATGGCAAACCGTGAAGTGAAAAAGGTTGTGCTTTTGAAATGAGTGAATTTGTAATTATTCCAAAAAACAATCATGATAAAGTCAAAACCATCGTTGTCGATGAAGAGCCATGGAGAGATATTCATTGCTCAATTTTTGGTTACCAAAAATTTGAAATCAAATCGATAGAACAATTTGAGTTGCTTGAACAAAAGAAAGTAAAATCGTTTGTCTATAAAAAACTTGCTCAACAAAATTATTCAAGTCATGGCCTTACCAAAATTTTAAAAGATTTTTTGGTGCCGAAAGTTCTGATCCAAACGGTTATCCAAGATTGCCAGGATTTAGGGTACATCAATGATGAAGATTGGTTAAAATCATTTATTAGGGGGGCCAAAGCCAAAAAAAATGGCCCCCGCACCATTTTGCAAAAGCTCCTTGCCAAAGGATTTGATAAGGAAGCCGCAGCCCTTGCCCTTGAAAATGAAGATTCGCCAAAAGATCGCGTGATGCGAATTCGGAAACTTTTGGAGACGCGCTATAAAAAGTATGACCTAAAAGATTATAAAGAAAAGCAAAAGGTTGTGGCATCCCTTGTTCGAAAAGGGTACTCTTTTGAGGATATTTTACCTTGTTTGTCAATGGACGAATTTGATAATTACGAGTAGTTTCTAGTTTTACTATCCATTCGTTAACACAGAGAGCCAACAGAGAAAAATAGAGACAAAGGATGGAATTGCGAATTTTAAACTGAAGTCTTTGATTTTTTTAACACGAAGAAACGAAGACTAGTGCAATGGTGCAATCGGTGACATGGTTTACATTTAATTCACCCACATGGTTTACACTTTGTTGATGATTTATATATTTTATAATTTCTGTGCTGTTACTTTAATGATTCCAGACATTTTTTAAATAACTATCGTCACTTATTACCAAGGGATAGGGGATGGTTTTCTTATAAGTGCTTAACTTTTAATCGTCATCTTAAGGTTTATGATTTTTGAATGCTGATTGAAAGTTATGCACTTGTAAGAGAACTGTCCCCATTCAAAACATAAAAATTCGTTAAATAGAAATGTCGTAATAAACGACATAGCTACCTAACGCAAAGACGACATCTCTACTTAATTCTTACATGGAATTCTGCTCTATTGAAAATAAAAGGGGTGTGTGTTATAATTAAGCTATATGGAGAAGATTAATAATCTATCTTTATAAAAGGATTATTTATGACTGCACCTATTCAGCCTGTTCCGCAAGCTCCTCAGCCATCAGCCGCCGACCCAGATACTGCAGCTGCTGCAGTTTCAACCAATGGAGATCCTGCAAATTCGACTACAATTTCTTCCATATCAGATTTGAAGAGCAAGGCACCAAAAGTTTATCACCAAATGATGGTAAGTATTGCGACCAGCATGATTAAAAGCATGCATAAAAGAGATCAACGTCTAAAAGAAATGTGGAGAGAAGCAAGAAATAGCAATAAGGTATGAAACCTTTGTCAAGCTTTGATTCTCATCTTTTTTTGGGCTTTGCTGTTGATTCATCTTTCCAAAAAAGCTTCGACCTTTTAAACTTGAAAGATAAAGCATTGTTTATTCAAGAAAATGATGCTTATTTACAAGAATATTTATTTAACGAAGCTTTATTTTTAGGCAAATATCTCGAGAAAAAATCAGATTTAAACCAAATCAACCTCTTTTCTTTAAATATTTATAGTTTATTAAAAAAAATAGTACCTAATTATTCTTACGATCAATCCGATCTTTGGTTAATCCCCGTTATTAAGGTGAATTCTAGTGTCTAATGATTGCATTTTTATTACAAAAGAAGAAGAGGGGCAAAGGCTCGATAAACTTCTTGCCCACCGTTTCCAAGAAATTAAATCTCGAAGTTATTTCGAAAATTTGATCGAAAAAGGCCATGTTTTGCTCAATGGAATACCTGCAAAAAAACGTAGTAAACCTTTTTTTAATGATGAAATTGAAATTGATTTTTTGCTTACACAAGAAATTTCTTTAGAACCTGAAAATATTCCTTTAAATATTTTATATGAAGATGAGCATATTTTGGTGGTGAATAAAGCTGCTGGAATGGTAGTTCATCCTGCAACCGGCAACTGGACCGGCACTTTTGTTAATGCCTTACTTTACCATTGCAGAGATCTTTTTAAAAAAGGCGAAGCTGTAAACAGCTTTAATAATCATTCAAGACCGGGCATTGTTCATAGACTAGATAAAAATACAACAGGACTTCTGATTGCTGCCAAAACGGCTCTTGCACATGAGCGTTTAGTTCAAATGTTTGCATCAAGACAAATTCATAAAGAATATTTAGCCATTTGCATTGGAAATCCAGGTAATAGAGAAATCAGAAATAAAATAGCAAGACACCCGGTTCATCGCAAATTAATGGCTGTGTGCGAAGAGGGCGGTAAAGAGGCTGTCACTTTTTGTAAGGGCATTGCCCATAACGAAAGATTTAGCCTTGTCAACTTGACCATTGAAACGGGAAGAACGCATCAGATCAGGGTGCATATGAAACATCTTGGAACACCAATTCTTGGTTGTCCATTATACGGTAACCTACAAGTAAATAAAAAACTTGGGGTGGAGCGTCAAATGCTGCACGCGCACCTTTTAAGGTTTAATCATCCGATCAGCAATACTCCATTGGAATTTAAAGCCGACATGCCCGCCGACATGCACCTCCACGCCAACATCAACATATCATAGATATGCCTTGATATTTTAAATTTTTAAACACGAAGACTTAGAAGACTTAGAAGATCGTTAATAATTCTTGTAGTATTCTTGTTCGCGTTTCAATAACAGCTTAAGGATTACCTAGCTGTCTTCGTGTTTAAAAAATCACAACTAAAAAAATTCCAAGCGGTCTCTTTTTTCGTATTTAAACGGCTAGTTTAGGAGTTTTTTGAGGTTGCACATTTCGATGGCTGCAAGAGCGGCATCAAATCCCTTATTACCGGCCTTTGTGCCAGATCTTTCAATTGCCTGCTCGATCGTTTCTGTTGCCAAAACTTCAAAAATAATAGGAACACCCGTTTCAAGGGCGATTTTTGCAATACCTGAAGATGCTTCTTTTGCAATCAAGTCAAAATGAATGGTAGCGCCACGTATTATGGTTCCAAGGCAGATGATCGCATCATATTTGCCGCTTGTTGCCATAAGTTTTGTAGCAAAGGGGATTTCAAAAGCACCGGGAACCCACACAACAGTCGTAGCATCATTTTTGTGCCCTAGTCTTTCCAGGCCATCCAAGGCGCCTTCCAGTAGGCTTTTTGTCACAAATTCGTTAAATCTTGAAACAACAATTGCGATTTTTAAGCCATCCGCTTTTAAAGAACCTTTAATTTCTTTCATAGTATTGCCTTATGTGTTTTTAAAGATCAAGCAAATGACCCATTTTAGTTTTTTTCGTCATCAAATATTTGCGGTTAGTATCGTTTGGTTTCGACTCAAGCGGTACACGTTCGGTAATGGTTAGACCAAAACCTGCAAGTCCTGCATATTTTTCCGGATTGTTTGTCATGAGGCGAATTGTTGAAAGCCCGAGATCGACAAGTATTTGAGCCCCAATTCCATAATTTCTTAGGTCAGCGACAAACCCAAGTTCAGTATTAGCCTCGACAGTATCAAGGCCCATTTCTTGTAATTTGTAGGCACGTAGTTTTTGTCCAAGGCCAATTCCACGGCCTTCATGATCCCTTAAATAGACTAAGACTCCACTTTTAGCTTGTGCAATCATTTCCAAGGATTTTTCCAGTTGATCGCCACAATCGCAACGTAAAGATCCAAACAGATCACCTGTTAAACATTCAGAATGAACCCTGACCAGCACGTTTTGTTTGCCATAAACATCACCTTTCACAAAAGCAACATGCTCAACGCCATCAATCATAGAAGCGTATGCGTGGACTAAAAATTCCCCGTGTTTAGTCGGGATTGTCGCTTGTGAAACATGCTTGATTTGCTTTTCTCGTTCACGTTTATAGCGAATAATATCTTCAATGGAAATGATCGGTAAGTTGTATTTTTTTGAAAAATTTTTAAGGTCGGGCAATCTTGCCATGGAACCATCCTCATTGACAATTTCAGCAATAATTCCTGCAGGATAGAGGCCGGCCATTTGTGATAAATCAACAGCAGCTTCTGTGTGACCCGGACGTTTTAATACCCCACCTTTTTTATAACGCAAAGGAAATACGTGTCCTGGTCTTACAAAACTGTCAGGTTTGCTTGTCGGATTGATGAGGGCTTGAATTGTTTTTGCACGATCAGATGCGGAAATTCCCGTTGTCGTGCCATGGCGGTAATCAACCGAGATAGTCCAGGCCGTTCGGTGGATATCAGTATTTTCATAAACCATTTGAGGTAAATCAAGCTCGTTTAAACGCTCTTCTAACATGGGCACACAAATAAGACCGCTTGTATGGCGAACCATAAATGTTAAGGCTTCAGGGGTTGCTTTTTCAGCAGCAAGAATCAAATCGCCTTCATTTTCTCGATCTTCATCATCGACAACGATAACAAATTGTCCATTTTTTAATGCAATTAATGCATCTTCGATAGTGTGCATATTGGTAGTCCTTCTCGTGAAACCAAATCAGTTAAGTTAAATTATAACGAAATCAAAATAAAATTAAAATGCAAATTTTACAGCTTGAAGAAAGGCAAGAACTCTCGATGAAAAAAAAAATTGAACAAATTTTTTACATTTCGGTAGACAATATAAATAAATTGACGTACAATAAGGACATCTGCAATTTTATTGAGGTTACGACTTATTCGGCACATCTAAGATGTCTTTACATTAAGGTTTTAAACCTAAGGGTTTCTTAAAAGTGAAATTCCTAATTGGGACCATGTTTGGATTTAAATTTTCGGGTTTTTACTCTATTTATTTCCCTCGACCATATCGCGTCTTGCATTTTCAGCTCAAAGCGGAAACACTTGTATTCATGCCCCTTTTAAAGCCGTAAACACATCTAGATTTATCTGAAAAGAAACAACGCCTTGAAAAAGAAATTGTGGGAATAAAAAAATCCAACATGGAGTTAGTATGAAAAAATTATTTATCGGCAATCTTTCTTGGAAAGCATCCGAAGACGTATTGAAGCCTCTTTTTGAGCAATACGGAAACGTAGTATCAATCAAGATCATTGTTGATCAATATACAGGTAAGTCTAAAGGCTTTGGCTTTGTAGAAATGGAAACAGCGGATGAAGCAGAAAAAGCTATCCAAGGTCTTAACGACAAACCAGTTCTAGAAAGAAATATCCGCGTTAGCTTAGCTCAAGAGCGCACTGATCGTCCAGATCGTAACAGCAGCGGTGGAAACGGCGGCGGTTACAACAGAGATCGCGCTCCAAGTGGCAACCGCGATAGCCGCGATAGCCGTGGTGGTCCATCAGGTGGCGAAAGATCATTCCGTCCACGTTCAGAAAGAAGTTTCGGTTAGTCTTAAGTAATTAAGATTAGTCTTAAAAAAGGCGAGAGTGTGAAAACTCTCGCCTTTTTTTTTTCCATATTCCGTTCTGTTTAATTGCTTGGATTTTGTATAATTTCTTGTTAAAAGGAGTTTTAAATGAAACGAAGTCATTCTATAATGGATGGAGCCCCCGCCTATCAATTATCGGCGGAAAAAACGATACCTGTGTTGCCGGAAGATGTGTGGAACGAAATATTACACTATAGTGAATCCTATTTAGTGCCAATGGCTTGTGTAAGCCGCCAATTTGAAGTTTTGACATTGACTTATGCTAAAAATAACAAACCTGAAATGCGTTTTGATAAAGTAGAATGGATAAAGCGACATGGTGATCCAGGCGATGAACCCCCAATTCCTTTAAAAATGTATGGTTTTGATCCTCAACGATATACATTAACGTTAATTCCAGAAACGATCAATAATGAACTTCTTACTTTAAGTAGTTTTGATCGCTTTATCAGCGACTGTAAAAATAGCAAAGAACCATTTCAGACTAATTATTACGCTTTCAAAGACTCCGGGATCACTGAAAGGACTGTGAAAAAATTTAAAACTCATTGGGTATTATTGTCTAAAGAGGTATTGAAAGGTACCAGAGCAGTCAAATATTTGACCCAAGAAAGCCTTGTTAAAGCTAAAAAATTTGACGTTCCTAAGTTGATGGACGTTGTTGTTACTATCTACATGCATCACTTGCAAACTGGGCAATTTATTTTCCCTGATTCATCAATACGTAGGTTTACGCTAAGGACTTACACACGCGTGCAGGAAAAAACAGATGGAACAGGATGTCGTATATTTGTTGGTTCCTTTGGCGAGCACACTCCGCACGGAAATATTGGTCTTTTCTTTCATAACAATCATGACATGGCATCCTCTGATCTTGGCATGGCCTGCGCCCTAACTTCTGTATGACTAAAAGGACAAATCAACTTTATAAATTGACGGTGAAATTGTTCTTTTGAGACAATTGCATAATTGACAATAAATTATTTAATTTTCACTTTAATTCAGCGTGATAAAACAATAGCCCGAAGGGCTTAAATTGCAACAGTCCAAGGGCGTTGCCCCAATTTCATTAACTTAAGAAAATTGTTAATCTGGATTGCTTAAGACTTGGTCCTAACAGTTGGACACATCTTTTTCTTGACAATCTTATCTGCACTAACACATTAACTTATAATGATTAACGATAAAACACCATAATTAAATGCCGGTCTTTCAGACCGGCATTTATCTTTTTCATTTTCATGTTAACCTCTAAAAATCAGCAGGCTGTAGGCCTGCTTTATAAAAAAATTGAGACATTTTCACATAAGTAGAATTAAAATTAATAATAATTTTAATTCTACTTATTAAATTCAGATATCTTATTTTGGAGTTAATCTTAATCGAACAGGTACTCATTTGCGCGATGAACCAAAATTTAGAGAAACCTTCTAGCGTCTCTTATTAATAGTTTTAAAAAGAATCAAGGGACAGTTCTCTTACAAGTTATTGCACTTATAAGAAAACCGTCCCCAAACAAATGCATGAGATACCTTTGAAATTCCTTTTTTCATGTCTAATTCAGCGACAAATCTTCCGGGATCATCGAAAGGGACGAATATTTCCCACCCATTTCCCTTAAAATCGTCTGCCAGAGCTTATCGATTGGAGTATCGAAGATGAGCTGCTTTGAGGCGGGGTATATAAACCAGTGGCCATCTAGAAATTCTCTTTCAAGTTGGGTTGCACCCCATCCTGAATAACCAAAACATAGGTTCACTTGAGGACCTGACTTGTCGGTTAGAGATTCTTGCAAAAACGTTAAATCTCCACCCAAATAAACATCTTCGCAAATCTTTAAAGTTTGCTTTGAAATGGTATCTGAAGTGTGCAAAAGCATCATCTGATTTGTTTGAATAGGTCCACCGGAAAGGATTCTAACTTGTGGATTTTCAAGGTTTTTCATATTCAAAACTTCTTCTGGCAATTCAAGCTCTATGCTTTTATTGATGACCAAGCCAAAAGATCCATTCTCGTTATGTTCACAGATTAAAAGAACACTTCTAAAAAAAATGCTGCCTTCAATGTCCGGCGTTGCCACAAGAAACGTTCCTTTTTGAATTTGCGAGTAAGGCATATTTTCCATGTTTTTATTCCTTGCATTCTGTGATGTTGATTTCTGTCAATTTACATGATTCATCGCCAATCTGACGGTTGTAGAGTTGCAGGTTTTCTTCAAGCCCTTTAACACGAGATAGCAACTCAGCAAATACTTTTGTAAAATCCCCATTTTGCATGAGACCGCAAGGGTAATAGTTAGAAGTTGATTCTTCTAATGCTATGTTAACACGTGATAGTGATGTGGAAATTTGGTCAACTTCATCGTTAAAGAAGTTACGGAATTCCTGAGGGGTTTGAAGTTTGTATAAAAGATTCATGCGGCGGGCACGAAGGCGCTGCCAGCCCTTATCTGTGTGGTAAAGCAATCCATAGTGATCAATATCATTTAAGGTAACTTCGGCTTTACTTAACAGGGCATTAATTTTAAGGTATAAATCATCTTTTCTTAAAAGACTGCCGATTGTTCCATCTCCTGCTTTAACATCTGCAATGATTTGCGCACTATCTTTAGTAAAGTCGCGAGCATTAGCAGTGGCTCTTGCAACATTTTTTAAAGATAGATCGACAGTTCTCCAAGAAGCGTTCATTTTTTCTGAAAGAAGATGGAGGTTTTCTAACATTTCAGACCATTGGTCCGGTTTATTTAAAGCGGCAGTAATGCTTTGCAAGTTGTCGGCCGTACTACTTAATTTATCAAATAATTTTTCATTGTTGATGCTACTAAATGTTTCTGTTATTGCATCTAGGGCTATTCCAAGTTTTTCACTTACCATTCTCACTTCTTTTACAGCATCGTCAACACCGCCTGTTTCATTGGCATAAAGAATATCTGTTTTTG
>Ga0335397_10006644_pt1 | contig 14885 bp, 14 predicted proteins | sample MAT04_FD_205740 | JGI IMG/M metagenome (GOLD analysis project Ga0335397, IMG submission 205740) | Freshwater microbial communities from Lake Fryxell liftoff mats and glacier meltwater in Antarctica - MAT-04 (spades assembly) (version 2) ...
CGATGGGGGACCGGCCAGCGGCCAGGCCCACGGACCGGTGTCGGCCGCGGCCGGCCGCGCACCCAGCAGCGCCGGCACCAGCAGCACCGGCACCAGCAGCACCGGCACCAGCAGCACCGGCACCGCCAGGACCTCCACCACCAGGACCCGCCATTACCCACCCCTGCCCCCACGACCGGGATCCCAGCGCGCTCGATCCACCTCGCCACCTCCTGCGACCAGAACCCGTTGCTCGACGGCACCGACACTGCGCTCCAGCCGGGTCCACGGGGCCGCCGGCTGCCGATCTGTGGACAGCCGCCGCCAGCACCTACACTCGTGCGAGCGACTCGGTCCGCCGGGTCGACTTCGCGTGTCCCAGCACGGCGCGACGGACCCACCGGTCTCCCTCGGGAGCAGGGCCCGAGCAGGGGCACCAGGGCTGACCACCGACCGGTGGGAGGCACAACCGACCGCCGCGCGAGCGTCCCGCCTGATCAGTGGGCCGCCCCGACGCGGGCAGACAGGAAGGCACCACCATGGCCGTCGTCACCATGCGACAGCTCATCGAGAGCGGCACGCACTTCGGGCACCAGACCAAGCGCTGGAACCCCAAGATGAAGCGCTTCATCTTCACCGAGCGCAACGGCATCTACATCATCGACCTGACCCAGACCCTGGGCTTCATCGACCGCGCCTACGACTTCGTCAAGGAGACGGTCGCCCACGGCGGGACGATCATGTTCGTCGGCACCAAGCGCCAGGCGCAGGAGCCGATCGCGGAGCAGGCCACGCGCGTCGGCATGCCCTACGTCACGGAGCGCTGGCTCGGTGGCATGCTCACCAACTTCCAGACCGTCTACAAGCGCCTGCAGCGCCTCAAGGAGCTCGAGCTCATCGAGGCCACCGGTGGCCAGACGGTCCTGACGAAGAAGGAGGCGCTCGTGCTGTCCCGCGAGCGCATCAAGCTCCAGCGCACCCTGGGCGGCATCCGCGAGATGACCCGCACCCCGAGCGCGATCTGGGTCGTGGACACCAACAAGGAGCACCTGGCCGTCAACGAGGCCCGCAAGCTCGGCATCCCGGTCGTCGCGATCCTGGACACCAACTGCGACCCCGACGTCGTCGACTACAAGATCCCCGGCAACGACGACGCGATCCGCTCGATCGGCACGCTGACCCGCGTCATCGCCGACGCCGTCGCCGAGGGCCTGATGGCCCGTGCCGGCGCCAGCGCCGGCGACGACAAGCCGACCGGCCAGGTCGCCGGTGACGAGCCGCTCCCGGACTGGGAGAAGGAGCTGCTCACCGGTGGCGCCGCGCAGACCGCCGGTGTCGCCGACGCCGCTGTCGAGGGTGCCGGCGCCGCCGACGCCACCCCGGCTGCCGCGCAGGCCGTGACCGAGTCCCCCGCGGCCGAGGCCCCCGCGGCCGAGGCCCCCGCGGCCGACGCGCCCGTCGCCGAGGCCCCCGCGGCCGAGGCACCCTCCGCCTGAGCCCGTCCACCCGTGCGTTCGGCGGCGCCGGGGACACCCCCTCGGCGCCGCCGCCGCACGTCCACCCCGGAACACCCACCGACAGCTGAACGAGAGACGAGACATGGCTTCCATCACCGCCGCGGACATCAAGAAGCTCCGTGAGGCCACCGGCGCGGGCATGACCGACTGCAAGAACGCGCTCGTCGAGGCAGACGGCGACTACGACAAGGCCGTCGAGACCCTGCGCATCAAGGGTCTCAAGGGCGTCGCCAAGCGCGAGGGCCGCGCGGCCAGCAACGGCCTGGTCGCGGTGAAGCTCGACGGCACCACCAAGGGCACCCTGCTCGAGCTGAACTGCGAGACCGACTTCGTCGCGAAGAGCTCGAAGTTCCAGGACCTCGCCGCCCAGGTCGTCGATGCCGCGTTCGGCAGCAACGACGTCACGTCGCTGCAGTCGGTCGACGTCGGCGGGAAGCCGCTGTCCGAGGTCCTCACCGACGGCGGCGCGATGATGGGCGAGAAGATCGAGGTCCGCCGCGTGACGACCTTCGAGGGTGCCTACGTCGGTGTCTACCTGCACAAGACCAACCCCGACCTGCCGCCGCAGCTGGGCGTGCTCGTGGAGCTGACCGGCGAGAACGCCGAGGTCGCCCGGGACGTGGCGCAGCACATCGCCGCGTTCTCCCCGACCTACGTCTCGCGCGCCGAGGTGCCCGAGGACGTCGTCGCCAAGGAGCGCGAGATCGCCGAGGCGACCGCGAAGGAGGAGGGCAAGCCCGAGGCCGCCCTCCCCAAGATCGTCGAGGGTCGCGTCAACGGCTTCTTCAAGGAGCAGGTGCTGCTCGAGCAGGCCTTCGCCAAGGACAACAAGAAGACCGTCGCGAAGGTCCTCGACGAGGCCGGCGTGCAGCTGACCGGGTTCGCCCGCTTCAAGGTCGGCCAGGCCTAGGCCGCACCCCGGGACCGGCTAGGTTCCAGCACGACCGCAAGAACCCCGTACGACGAGGAGGCCGCCACCCGTGAGCACCAGCGGAGAGGCGGCCTCCTCCGTCGTCCAGGACCAGCCCTACCAGCGCGTGCTGCTCAAGCTGTCCGGCGAGGTCTTCGGCGGCGGCTCCGTCGGGCTCGACCTCGACGTCGTGGCCGACATCGCCCGCCAGATCCGGGACGTGGTCGAGACCGGCGTCCAGGTCGCGATCGTCGTCGGCGGCGGCAACTTCTTCCGCGGCGCCGAGATCGCGCAGCGCGGGATGGACCGGGCCCGCGCTGACTACATGGGCATGCTCGGCACGGTCATGAACTGCCTGGCGCTGCAGGACCTGCTCGAGCAGGCCGGTGTCGACACCCGGGTGCAGACCGCCATCACGATGGGCCAGGTCGCGGAGCCGTACATCCCGCGACGGGCGATGCGACACCTTGAGAAGGGTCGGGTCGTCATCTTCGGCGCCGGCGCCGGGATGCCGTTCTTCTCCACCGACACCGTGGCGGCGCAGCGGGCGCTCGAGATCGGCTGCCAGGCGCTGCTCATGGCGAAGTCGATCGACGGCGTCTACGACAGTGACCCTCGTCGCAACCCCGACGCCGTCAAGTTCGACCACGTGACCTACGCGGAGGTCCTCTCGCGCGGGCTGCAGGTGGCTGACGCCGCCGCGTTCAGCCTCTGCATGGAGAACGACCTGCCGATCATCGTCTTCGCCCTCCAGGACGACGGGAACATCGGCCGTGCCGTCCGCGGTGAGAAGATCGGCACTCTGGTGAGCAGCAGCCCGCCATGACCTGCCCCGCTCGCCCCTGCACCCGCACCCCACAGCTCTGGAGCCTGCCGTGATCGATGACACCCTCCTCGACGCCGAGGAGAAGATGGAGAAGGCCGTGACGGTCGCCAAGGAGGACTTCTCCGGCATCCGCACCGGACGGGCGACCTCGGCGATGTTCAACAAGATCCTCGTGGACTACTACGGCGCGCTGACGCCGGTGAACCAGCTGGCCTCGCTCCAGGTCCCCGAGCCCCGCATGGCGATCATCAGCCCGTACGACAAGAGCTCGCTCGGCATCATCGAGCGGGCCATCCGGGACTCCGACCTCGGCGTCAACCCGAGCAACGACGGCAACATCATCCGCATCGTGTTCCCGCAGCTGTCGGAGGAGCGCCGCCGGGAGTTCATCAAGGTCGCGCGCCACAAGGCGGAGGACGCGAGGATCGCGATCCGCAACATTCGTCGTAACGCCAAGGCCGAGCTGGACAAGATGGTGAAGGACGGCGAGACCGGCGAGGATGACGTCACGCGTGCCGAGAAGGAGCTCGAGAAGACGACCCACCAGTACGTCGGCACCGTCGACGAGCTGCTCAAGCACAAGGAAGCCGAGCTGCTCGAGGTGTGAACGACGACCTGATCGCGGCGATCGACACCGCTCCCGCGCCCCCCGAGGGGGCGCCGGGCAAGCGCCAGCCGGGCCGGGCCGGGCGCAACCTGCCCGCGGCCGTCGGCGTGGGCCTGGGGCTCGGCGCGGTGGTCGTCCTCCCGCTGTTCTCGCCGTACCGGTTCGTGTTCATCGGTGTGATCGCCGCTGCCGTGGCCCTCGGGACCTACGAGGTCGTCAAGGCGCTGCGCACCCTGGGCGTGCAGCCGCCGATGCCGCCGTTGCTGGTCGGCGGCGCGGCCATGGTCGTGCTGGCCTACCAGGAGGGTCCCGAGGGGCTCTTCCTGGCCCTGGTGCTCACCGTGCTGGCGTGCCTGGCCTGGCGGCTCGCCGACCCGGCGGAGGGTTTCCTGCGCGATGTCGCCGCCTCGACCTTCACCGCCGCGTACGTCCCGTTCCTGGCGGGCTTCGCCGCCCTGCTCGCCATCCCGGCCGACGGCCCACGCCGCGTCACCGCGTTCATCGCGGTCGTGGTCTGCAGCGATGTGGGCGGCTACGCCGCGGGAGTGCTGTTCGGCAAGCACCCGATGGCACCGTCGGTCTCGCCCAAGAAGTCGTGGGAGGGGTTCGCCGGCTCGCTGGTGGCCTGTGCCACCGCCGGCGGGATCTTCTTCGTCACGCTGTTCGACGCGTCCCCGCTGCTGGGGGTCCTCTACGGCCTGGCGGTCGTGCTGACCGCGACGCTCGGCGACCTCGGCGAGTCCATGGTCAAGCGCGACATCGGGATCAAGGACATGGGCACGCTGCTGCCCGGTCACGGCGGGATCATGGACCGGCTCGACTCGCTGCTGCCGACCGCGCCGGTGGCGTGGCTGCTGCTCGGCGCCTTCCTCGCCTACCCGTGAGCCACCCGTGAGCCTCAGATGAGCGAGGTGGGGGACCCGTCGACGCTGAACCAGGTCGTGTCGGGGGTCCTGCTGCTCCTGTCGCTGCTGTTCGTCATCGTCTGGGTCCGCAACCGGACCCGCCGCTGACGTGCATCGCCGCTGACGTCACAGCGGCAGGAGGGAAGCAGGCGGCCCGCCCGTACGCTGGACCCACTGTGAGCACCCCGACGAGCACCCCGACCGAGAGCCCGCGCACGCCCCTGCCCCTCGTCTTCGACGCGCCCAGGCGTGGGCTGCCACCGCGGCACCTGGCCGACCTCGACGTCGCCGAGCGCCGGGCCGCTGTGGTCGAGCTGGGGGAGAAGGGGTTCCGCGCCGAGCAGCTGTCCCGCCACTACTTCGCCGGGCATCTGCCCGAGCAGATGACCGACCTGGCGGCGCCCGTCCGGGCCAAGCTCACCGCGGAGCTCCTCCCGGCGCTGCTGTCCCCGGTCCGCGAGCTCGAGACCGACGCGGGCGACACCGTCAAGACCCTGTGGAAGGGCCACGACGGGACGCTGGTTGAGTCGGTGCTCATGCGCTACCCCGAGCGGACGACGGTCTGCGTCTCCAGCCAGGCCGGCTGCGGCATGGCCTGCCCGTTCTGCGCGACCGGCCAGGCGGGCCTGACCCGCAACCTGTCGACCGGGGAGATCGTCGAGCAGGTCGTCGCGGCCCAGCGCACCGAAGCCGCGCGCGGCGGCCGGGTCAGCAACGTCGTCTTCATGGGCATGGGCGAGCCGATGGCCAACTACAACCGGGTCATCGGGGCGATCAGGCGGATCACCGAGGCCGCCCCTCACGGCGTCGGCATCGGGGCGCGCAGCGTGGTGCTGTCGACCGTCGGCCTCGTCCCGGCGATGCGCAAGCTCACCGAGGAGGGGCTGCAGGTCACCCTCGCCCTGTCGCTGCACGCCCCCGACGACGAGCTGCGCGACACCCTCGTGCCGGTCAACACCCGCTGGCCGGTCCGCGAGGTGCTCGAGGCCGCCTTCGGCTACACCCGCTCGACCGGACGGCGCCTGTCGATCGAGTACGCGCTGATCCGTGACGTCAACGACCAGCCGTGGCGGGCGGATCTGCTGGCCAGACGGCTGGCGAACAAGCTCGTCCACGTCAACCTGATCCCGCTCAACCCGACGCCGGGCTCGGAGTGGGACGCAAGCCCCAAGCCGGTCGAGCAGGAGTTCGTCCGCCGGTTGCGTGCCGCCGGGGTCAACGCCACCGTGCGCGAGACCCGCGGGCGCGAGATCGCCGGCGCCTGTGGTCAGCTCAGCGCGGCCGAGGCGTAGTCGCTAGGAGCTCGAACGCGGGTCGGTCCCCGTGCCGGTGACGTCCAGCGTGAGCTGCGGCGTCGCCCCGAGGGTGCGCCGCAGCAGACCGCCCGGGCCGTACGTCGTGCTGATCCGCAGGTCGCTGACGGCCAGCTGTCCGGTCTGCTCGGGCGTCACCAGCAGGCGGAAGCCGCAGTCCGGCTCACCGGCCGGGATCTCGAGGCCGTCGACCGGCTCGGCGCCGCCTGGGTTCACCGGGAAGCCGACCGTCGGCGGCTCACCAGCCGGAGCCCGGACGACCTGCGTGCGCACGCCCTGGACCGGCTCGACCTCGACGCCGGTGACCCGGGTCGTCGTCACCTGCGACCCGACGCAGACCAGCCCGTCGAAGGCGTACGTCGTACCGACGTAGGCCGCCTCGACCGGCACGGCGTTCAGCACCTCCACCGAGGGCCGCGCACCGAGCGCGAACACCGCCATGCCGCTCACGACGGCGACCACCAGCACCCCGAGCAGCAGCGGGCCTCGTCGCACCCGTCCACGCAGCCTGCTGAGCAACGACCCCACCTCCCGGCGAGATGCTGCCTCACCGGGAAGTCCGGCGCCCGGCGGGGTCACCTGGGACACTGGTGGGCGTGACCCCTCGCGACGTCGTGCTGCTCGGTGCCACCGGCTCGATCGGCACCCAGGCCCTGGACGTCGTGCGCGCCAACCCGGACCGGTTCCGCGTGGTCGGCCTCGGCGGAGGCGGCGACCGGGTCGACCTGTTGGCCAAGCAGGCGCTGGAGCTCGGTGTGGAGGTTGTCGCGGTCGCGCGAGCCACCGCGGCTCAGGACCTGAACCTGGCCTTCTACGCCGCGGCCAAGGCCAAGGGCTACAGCGCGGGGGGGTTCAGCGTCCCCAAGATCCTGGCCGGGCCCGACGCGGCCACCGAGCTCGCCGCCTGGCCGTGCGACGTCGTGCTCAACGGCATGACCGGCTCGGTCGGCCTGGCACCGACGCTCGCCGCGCTGCAGGCCGGCCGGACCGTGGCCCTGGCGAACAAGGAGTCCCTCATCGCCGGCGGGGCGCTGCTCGAGCCCTACCTGGCCCAGGTCGTCCCGGTCGACTCCGAGCACAGCGCGCTGGCGCAGTGCCTGCGCGGCGGACGGGCCGAGGAGGTCCGTCGCCTGGTGCTCACCGCCAGCGGCGGCCCGTTCCGCGGCCGCTCGCGCACCGAGCTCGCCGGTGTCACGCCCGAGCAGGCGATGGCCCACCCGACCTGGGACATGGGTCCGGTCATCACCATCAACTCCGCCACGCTGATCAACAAGGGGCTCGAGGTCATCGAGGCCCACCTGCTGTTCGGCACGCCCTACGCCGCGATCGACGTCGTCGTGCACCCGCAGTCGGTCGTGCACTCGATGGTCGAGTTCGATGACGGCTCGACGCTGCTGCAGGCCAGCCCGCCCGACATGCGCCTGCCGATCGGGCTGGCGCTGGGCTGGCCCGACCGGCTCGGACGCCCGTCGTACGGCCTGGACTGGTCGACCGCGACGAGCTGGGAGTTCGAGCCGCTCGACGAGGTGGCGTTCCCCGCCGTGGCCCTGTGCAAGGCCGCGGGCGAGCGGGGCGGCACGGCGCCGGCGGTGCTCAACGCGGCCAACGAGGTCTGCGTGCAGGCCTTCGTCGATGGGCGGCTCGCCTTCCCCGCGATCGTCGACACCGTCGCCGAGATCGTCGCCGACCACGACTTCAGGGAACGCCCGACCCTTGCCGACGTGTTGGAGTCGGAGACGAGGGCTCGCACGCGTGCTGCCGAGCTGGTCGAGACCACGAGCAGGAGGCAGGACGCATGACGAACCTGGTGGCCAGCAGGCCCGCCGCGCCGGGCGGCGACGCCCCGATCGAGCTCGCGGGGCCCGGACTGCGCTTCGGCATCCCCGCGGCGTTGGTCGTGGTGGTCGTGCTCGGCGTCGTCACCGGCAACGGCGTCTACGTCCTGGGGTTCCTCGGCTTCGTGCTGGCGCTGCTGGTCTCGGTCACCCTGCACGAGGCCGGCCACTTCCTCACCGCCCGGCACTACGGGATGAAGTCCACGCAGTTCTTCGTGGGCTTCGGCCCGACGCTGTGGTCGCGACGCAGGGGCGAGCTCGAGTACGGCGTGAAGGCCGTGCCGGCCGGCGGCTTCGTCAAGATCGTCGGGATGACCCAGCTCGAGGAGCTCGACCCGGCCGACGACGCCCGGGCCTTCTGGCGTCGCCCCGCCCGCCAGCGCGCGGTCGTGCTGGCGGCGGGCTCGACCGTCCACTTCATCATCGCGGTGCTTCTGGTGCTGCTCAGCGCGATGGCCATCGGCCGGGCGGTCGAGACGGCTCCGGGCATCGGCGAGGTCAGTGCCTGCGTGCCCGCCTCGGCCACCGGCACCTGCGAGGACCCCGGCGCCGTGCCCGCCCCGGCGCTGGCCGCAGGCTTCCAGGCCGGCGACGTCGTCCGGTCCGTCGGCGGGGCCCCGGTCGACAGCACGCTGGCCCTGGTCACCGAGCTGCGCACGTACCCCGGCGAGCCCGTGGTCGTCGAGGTGCTGCGCGACGGCCAGCCGCTGTCCCTCACCGTCACACCGGCCGCGGTGGAGCGGCCCTCGATCGAGCCCCAGCGCGACGCCGCGGGCGAGCCGGTGCTCGGCCCGGACGGCCTGCCGGTGTTCCCGGTGGAGCGGGTCGGCGCGATCGGCGTGCTGCCCCAGTTCAACCAGGACACCGAGCGCCTCGGTCCGGTCGAGGCCGTCGAGCACAGCGTCGACACCGGCCGCCTGATGGTGACCGGCATCGTGGACACCTTCACCGAGAAGCTCGGGACGATCACCCAGGTCTACGGCCCCGACCGCGACCCGGCCGGCTTCGTCGGGGTGGTCGGCGCCGGGCGCATCAGCGGCGAGGTGATCGCCAGCCAGGAGACCTTCAGCGTCAAGGTGCTGTCGTTCCTGCTGTTGATCGCGGGGCTGAACCTGTTCGTCGGGGTCTTCAACCTGCTGCCGCTGCTGCCCCTGGACGGCGGCCACCTGGCCGTCCTGGCGTACGAGAAGGTGCGCCACAGCATCAAGCGGGCCCGCGGCTACACCGGCGAGATGCTCCGGGTCGACCTCACCAAGCTGCTGCCCATCACCTACGGCGTCGTGCTGTTCTTCGGTGCCTTCACGATCTGGCTGCTCGGCGCCGACATCGTCAACCCCATCCGACTGTCCTAGCGCCCAGCTCCCTCTTGAGAGAAGGCCCTGTCTTGAGCATCTCCCTCGGCATGCCCGAACTGCCCCCCCCGCGCCTGGCCGACCGCAGGCCCACCCGTCAGCTCGACGTCGGCGGGGTGCTCGTCGGTGGTGGCGCGCCGATCAGCGTGCAGTCGATGACCACGACCGTCACCGCCGACATCAACGCCACGCTGCAGCAGATCGCCGAGCTGACCGCGACCGGCTGCCAGATCGTCCGGGTCGCCGTCCCGGACCCGGTCGACGCCGAGGCGCTGGCGACGATCGTCAGGAAGTCGCAGCTGCCGGTGATCGCCGACATCCACTTCCAGAGCAAGTACATCTTCGCCGCGCTCGACGCCGGCTGCGCGGCCGTCCGGGTGAACCCCGGCAACATCCGGGAGTTCGACGGCAAGGTCGGCGAGGTCGCCCGCGCCGCGAAGGCCACCGGGACGCCGATCCGGATCGGCGTCAACGCCGGCAGCCTGGACAAGCGGATCATGGCCAAGTACGGCAAGGCGACGCCCGAGGCGCTGGTCGAGTCCGCGCTGTGGGAGTGCTCGTTGTTCGAGGAGCACGACTTCCGTGACATCAAGATCTCGGTCAAGCACAACGACCCGGTGATCATGGTGCAGGCCTACCGGCTGCTCAGCCAGCAGTGCGACTACCCGCTGCACCTCGGCGTCACCGAGGCCGGCCCGGCCTTCCAGGGCACCATCAAGTCGGCGGTCGCTTTCGGGTCGCTGCTCGCCGACGGCATCGGCGACACCATCCGCGTCTCGCTGTCGGCCCCGCCGGTCGAGGAGGTCAAGGTCGGCCTCGCGATCCTGGAGTCGCTCAACCTCAAGCAGCGCGGCCTGGAGATCGTCTCCTGCCCGTCCTGCGGGCGCGCCCAGGTGGACGTCTACACCCTGGCCGAGAAGGTCACCGCGGGTCTCGAGGGGCTCACGGTCCCCCTGCGGGTCGCGGTGATGGGCTGCGTCGTCAACGGCCCGGGCGAGGCCCGCGAGGCCGACCTCGGCGTGGCGTCCGGCAACGGCAAGGGCCAGATCTTCGTCAAGGGAGAGGTCATCAAGACCGTGCCCGAGGCGCTGATCGTCGAGACGCTGATCGAGGAGGCGCTCAAGCTGGCCGACGCCTACGACGGGCCGACCGGCGAGCCCGCGGTCGGCGTGAGCTGAGCGCTGCCGGTCTAGGATCAGCAGCGTGCACAGGCCGGTCGAGGATCCAGGGGCGTGGCAGAGGACGTCGTGCTGAGGACGTCGACACCCACCCGGGTCCTCGACGGGCGTGACCTCGACGAGGTGCTCGCGCTGCTCGACCGCGATCCGGTGGCCGACGTGTTCGTCGCCTCCCGGCTGGAGCAGGCGGGCCTGTCGGAGACCCGCCTCGGTGCCCAGGTGTGGGGCTTCGGCGACCGCGGCCGGCTCGAGGCGCTGTGCTACTCCGGGGCCAACCTCGTCCCCGTCCAGGCCGGGTCGGAGGCCGTACGCGCCTTCGCCGACCGGGCCCGCCGCCAGGGGCGGCGCTGCTCCTCCATCGTCGGCTCGTCGACCTCGGTCCTCCCGCTGTGGCAGCTGCTCAGCCCGTTCTGGGGTCGCGCCCGCGACCTGCGTGATGCCCAGCCCCTGATGGCCCTGGCCGGCCCGCCCGCGGTGGCGCCCGACCCGGGCGTGCGCAGGGTGCGGCCCGACGAGCTCGACGTGCTCCTGCCCGCCTGCATCGCGATGTTCACCGAGGAGATCGGTGTTTCCCCGACGGCCGGCGACGGCGGCGCGCTCTACCGCGCCCGGGTGCGGGAGCTGATCGCCCAGGGTCGCGCCTATGCCCGCATCGAGGCCGGCCGGGTGCTGTTCAAGGCCGAGATCGGCGCGGCCACCCGCCAGGTCTGCCAGGTCCAGGGCGTCTGGGTCCACCCGTCGCTGCGCGGCCAGGGACTGTCGGTCGGCGGCACCGCCGCGGTGGTCGAGCTGGCCCGCGCCGAGATCGCCCCGGTGGTCAGCTTGTACGTCAACGACTTCAACGCGCCGGCACGCCGGGCCTACAGCCGGGTCGGGTTCGCCGAGGTCGGATCGTTCACCAGCGTCCTGTTCTGAGACGTTGCGTCCCACCTGCTGGGACCCCGGTTGGTCAGCGACGGACCTGGCACGCGATGCTGCCCCCTACGCCGTACAAGGGAAGGGCTCACGACATGTCGCTGCAGATCAAGCCGGGGACCACCTGGGACGAGGTGTACGCCCGCGCGCAGGCCGCCGCACCCGAGGCCTTCGACGCCGACCGCATCTCCAACCTGACCGGGGGTCATTGGCAGCGCTCCGGGACGCCCGGCGACCACGTCAGCCCGATCGACGGCACGCCGATCCAGGGTCCGCCGCGGCTGGACCGCGACCAGGCCGAGGCTGCTGTGGCACACGCCGCCGGGGAGCACAAGCAGTGGGCCGAGGTGGACCTGGACGAGCGCAAGCGCCGGGTCGCCGCCGCCGTCGCCGAGATGCGGGTCCACCGCGACACGCTCGCGATGCTGCTGGTCTGGGAGATCGGCAAGCCGTGGCGCCTGGCCTGCGCCGACGTCGACCGGGCGCTGGACGGCGTCGACTGGTACCTCGGCGAGATCGAGCGGCAGATGGCCGGCCGCACGCCGCTGCCCGGCCCGGTCAGCAACATCGCGTCGTGGAACTACCCCATGTCGGTGCAGGTCCACGCCGAGCTGGTGCAGTGCCTGGCGGGCAACGCGGTGGTCGCCAAGACCCCCTCGCAGGGCGGCTTCCACACCCTCACCCTGGCCCACGCGATCATGAAGCGGGCGGGTCTGCCCGTGTCGCTGCTGTCCGGCGTCGGCTCCTCGCTCGGCGACGTGCTGATCCGCTCGGAGGAGATCGGCTGCCTGGCGTTCGTCGGCGGTCGCGCCAACGGCCGCAAGGCCGCGACCTCGCTGGCCGACACCGGAAAGCGCCACTTCCTCGAGCAGGAGGGGCTCAACGCCTGGGGCGTCTGGGACTTCTCCCAGTGGGACGACCTGGCGGCGCACCTGAAGAAGGGCTTCGAGTACGCCAAGCAGCGCTGCACCGCCTACCCGCGCTACGTCGTGCAGCGCGAGCTGTTCCCGGATTTCCTCGAGGCCTACCTGCCGGTGGTCAAGGGGATCCGCTTCGGCCACCCGCTGGCGGTCGACACGACCTTCGACCCGCTGCCCGACCTCGACTTCGGCCCGGTCATCCACGCCACCAAGGCCGCCGAGCTGCGTGAGCACTACGCCGCTGCCGTCGCGGGCGGCGCGATCCCGCTCTACCGAGGAGACGTCGCCGAGGACGGCCGCTTCCTCGACGGCCAGGACACCGGCGCCTACGTCGCGCCGGCCTGCGTCCTCGGTCCGCCGTCGAACTGGTCGCTGCACCACGCCGAGCCGTTCGGCCCGCTCGACTCGGTCGTCATCGTCGACACCGAGTCCGAGCTGCTCGCGGCGATGAACGCCTCCAACGGCTCGCTGGTCGCCTCGATCGCCACCGACGACGCCGACTTCGGGGCCCGCGTCGGCGAGCAGCTCCAGTCCTTCAAGGTCGGCCTCAACAAGCCCCGCTCGCGCGGTGACCGCGAGGAGGTGTTCGGTGGCAAGGGGGCGTCCTGGAAGGGCGCCTTCGTCGGTGGCGACCTGCTCGTGCAGGCCGTCACGGAGGGGGAGGGCCAGGTCTACGGCAATTTCCCGAGCTACTCCCTCTATCCCGAGAAGGTCTAGCAGCGGGTCTGTGGTCCGGCAGCCACGGCGTGCCGGTCGTGAAGCCTGCGCGCAGGCCGAACGAGGTCGTCAACCGAACGGCTCCGGCGTGCGAAGGTTGTGGGAGGACTGCCGTAGGGATGAGGGGACGCCGAGTGCTGGGCTGGGCCGCAGGTCGACGGGGCGCTGCCGTGCTCGTGGCCGCCACAGCGCTGGTGCTGGCGGCGCCGTCCCCCGCGTCGGCCCACCCGCTGGGGAACTTCACCGTCAACACCGCGGACCGGCTGGTCGTCACCGCCGACGGCGTCGTGGTGACGCACGTGGTCGACCTGGCCGAGATCCCCAGCGTGCAGCTCGCCCAGGCCCGCTCCGGCGTCGACTCCGACGGTGACGGCAGCCTGTCCGACGCCGAGCTGACGGCGTACGCCGGGCGCGAGTGCGCCGACACGGCCGCCGCCCTGTCCGTGGTGGTGGACGGTGCGGCTGCCCCGCTCACCGTGACGACCGCCACCGGTACGGGACGGCCCGGCGTCGCGGGGCTGTCCACCACCAGGATCGAGTGCACGTATGACACCGGGGTCCGGCCGGAGCAGTCGGTGACCTTCGCGGACCCGGTGGCGCTGGAGCGCAACGGCTGGCGCGAGGTCACCGCCGCCTCGCTCTGCGGTCCGCTGCAGGGCTCGACGGTCCCCGACGCCAGCCAGTCGGACCTGCTGCTGACCTATCCCGAGGACCTGCTGCAGTCGCCCGTCGACGTCACGCGGGCCAGCTTCTCGGTGCGGGCCGGGGCGGCCTGCACCAGCGCCGCCGCGGCAGGCGGGGTGCCGATCGACGACGTGGCCCCGCGAGGGGTCGACCGTCTCACCTCGACCTTCACCGACTTCCTCGGCCGTGACGACCTGACCCTGCCGTTCGCGCTGGTCTCGGTGGTGGCCTCCGTGCTGTTCGGCGTCCTGCACGCCGTGGCCCCCGGCCACGGCAAGACGGTCATGGCCGCCTACCTGGTCGGCCAGCGCGGCACCCGCCGGCAGGCCCTGCAGCTCGGCGCCGTCGTCACCTTCACCCACACCGCCAGCGTGCTGCTGCTCGGCCTCGTCCTGTCCCTGGGAGCGCTGGCTGCCCCGGAGCTGGTCGTGCCCTTCACGGAGGTCCTCTCCGGTGTCCTGCTCGCGGTCGTCGGTGTCTACCTGGCCGTGCTCGCCCTGCGACGGCTCCGGGCCGCGGACGAGCACGAGCACGAGCACCACGACCATGCGCACGACCAACACGACCACCCGCACGACCACGACCGCCACGACCATCCGCACGAGCACCACGACGATCACGTCCCTGTCCCGGCCAGCGGTTCGCTCGCGCTCGAGGCGCGCCCCGTAGCCCACACCCACGGCGGCCGCGCGCACACGCATGCGCCGCTGCCCGACGGGCCGCTGAGCTGGAAGGCACTGGCCGGCATGGGTGTCGCCGGTGGCCTCGTTCCCAGCCCGTCTGCCCTGCTCGTCCTGCTCGGAGCAACGGCACTCGGTCGCGCCTGGTTCGGGGTCGTGCTGGTTCTCGCCTACGGCGTCGGCATGGCCGTCACCCTCACCGTCGCCGGGCTGCTGCTGCTGCGTGCCCGTGCCCTCCTGGACCGCCGCGGCTGGTCGCTCGGCCGCGGTGCGCGTCTCGTACGCCTGCTGCCCCTCGGCACCGCCGGCATCGTCGTCGTGCTGGGCCTGGCCCTCGTCCTTCGCGGCGTCCTGACCGGACGCGGTCTGCGCTGACCCCCACAAGCGTCTGTGTCGACCCGGCATGACGTCGTCTTGTCCACCTCCTGAAAGGCGCCTCGTGCCCATGTCCTCCTGGTCCCGTCCGGTGCGAGCGGCGGCCTGCCTCGCCATGCTGACCGCAGCCCTGTCGGCGTGCAGCAGCGACGCGCTTGACGTGGAAGGCTTC
>Ga0335397_10006645_pt1 | contig 14884 bp, 12 predicted proteins | sample MAT04_FD_205740 | JGI IMG/M metagenome (GOLD analysis project Ga0335397, IMG submission 205740) | Freshwater microbial communities from Lake Fryxell liftoff mats and glacier meltwater in Antarctica - MAT-04 (spades assembly) (version 2) ...
GGGTCATTGCCAAATATAGGATCACCTTCTTTAGCTAGCGGGAACTTTTGGGGAATACGGTGCTCTCTGTCCTTACTCTCCTCGTTCTTCTCTTGTTTGCGTTGACGCAATAGTTTTTTTTCATTCACGGGGTTTTCTGTGAAGATTTCGATCAATGGGCGCGTTATGTGAAATTCAGAAGCAATGATGACACCAGTTGAATCAGATGATCCCTGTGCGAAAGAACCCAGGCTTAAGATCAGAAGGACTGTTGTAAAAAATACGTTCTTTGTACCTGTAGAAAATGGAAAGTTTGATTTCATAAAATAGTATTGTGTCACAAAAGTAATAAAGAACGCTTTGAAAGTATATTAAGGATTTCTTTCTGCTAAGATATTGAGAAGGCTGATGCATTTTTCGTTAGCAAATGGATAAGATTTTTTTTTATTCATGTAATTTTATTTGCAATACATTTGACTCCGTAAAAAAATATTTCTTAAACACGATCCCGTTGTATCACCAAACTTTAAAAATTAAATAGCATGAAAAAGAACCTTCTCAGAATGTCTTTACTTCTTTCTTTCCTTATTATATCTTTCTCAGGTTTTGCGCAGCAGGCCAAAAAGGAGCAACTCATCCGCGAGATCAACGCTTTATTTCTTTCTGCAAAGCAATGGGATTATGAAGGGATTGTGGTAGACAATTCCGGCTCATTGAAATATCATATCTGTCTTACTCCGGAATGTAATCCGTTTGTAAGCTGGGACTTCTATATCAAGAATCTGAAATCGATCGAAGCAGGTCGCTTCGAAGAATATTCCGTGGTCACATTCACGTGTAATCAAAAGGATTGTATTGTTCCTACAGGCTATGAGAAGGGCGGAAAGTATGAGACTAAGAATGAATTACAGTTCTTTGTAAAAGAAGCAAAACAGGCAAAAGAACTTGCCGCGAAGCTAATGGAATTGATGAAAATGGATTTGGATAAGTAATATCTAAATGCTCGTTTCGATAATATCAAGGGCGACACCTTTCGATAATACCACGGGCGACACTCTTCAATAATACCAAGGGCTACACCTTTCGACATACCAAGGGCTACACCTTTCGACATACCAAGGGCTACACCCTTGGATAATATATTAAGCCCTTTCAGGGCTGGTGCTAAACCCTACGACTTACCAAGGGCTACACCTTTCGATATACCAAGAGCGACACCCTTCTATAATACCAAGGGCTACACCTTTGGATAATATATTCCGCCCTTTCAGGGCTGGTATTATGTCTCCGGGAAATTCAAGCTAACAGCCATCAGCTAATTCCTGCTTCTCAATGTACCGTCTTATCTGCCTTTTTCGTATTACATGTGTGGCACATAGGCTGTAGATTTTCGATTGTATTTAACCCACCTTTACTTTTAGGAACAATATGATCTATGGTCATAAGTTCAAAATCCTTCGTATAGAGATCAATATGGTAACCGCCATCCGTATTTTTTGCCTTGATCAGATAAATTCCTTTTTTTTGACAATCCAATGTTGCACATTCTTTTCCGTGCGCATGAAACACGCGCAAACGGCGATGAGTAGCAAATCGTGTGTTGAGTAAGCCAATATCAAGGAGCTCGTGAAATGTAAAATTGTGACCTAATTTTTCGGGTATCTTCATCCTTTTAGTTTCAAAAGACAAATATGTTTAATAATTCTTTATTTTTGCGCTATGGCAAAAGAAAAAAGTCTGCAATGCTCATTTTGTTTGAAATCGAATGAGGAAGTGCAAATGATAGTAAGCGGAGCAAAAGCAAATATCTGTGATGAATGCATTGAAAGCGCAGCAAACATAATACGGCAGGAGATCGGTTATGATCCCGAACAATCAATACCGAAGGCAAAAAAGACAAATCTTGCCAACCAATTTTCCTATAAGCCCGTGGATATAAAAAATCATCTCGATACCTATGTAATAGGGCAGGAAGATGCGAAGAAGGTCTTGAGTGTGGCCATTTATAATCATTACAAACGTCTCGGACAGAAAGTAAAAGAGGAAGTTGAGATCGAGAAATCTAATATCATTATGGTGGGTGAAACCGGAACCGGAAAAACATTGCTTGCTAAAACAATTGCCAAGTTGTTGAACGTTCCGTTTGCCATAGCTGATGCGACCGTCTTTACAGAGGCCGGATATGTTGGTGAGGATGTAGAAAGTATTTTATCGCGATTATTGCAGGCGGCAGATTATAATGTTGAATTGGCAGAAAAAGGAATTGTATTTATAGATGAGATCGATAAGATCGGGCGCAAGAGCGACAATCCTTCTATTACCAGAGATGTGAGCGGTGAAGGTGTACAGCAAGCCTTACTTAAATTGCTTGAAGGAGCCGAGGTGCTTGTTCCTCCACAGGGAGGACGAAAACATCCTGATCAGAAAATGGTAAAGGTAAATACGCAACATATACTCTTTATTTGCGGAGGTGCGTTTGAAGGCATTGATAAAATGATTGCCCGAAGAATTCAAACTTCATCCATCGGGTTTAAGAGCCTAACTTCAGTCACTAATCTCGATAAAAATAACCTAATTCAATATGTGAACTCACAGGACCTGCGGAGCTACGGATTAATCCCTGAATTGCTTGGTCGTTTACCAGTTGTTACATATCTGAAATCGCTTGACGCTGAAGCCTTACGGGCTATTCTTACAGAACCTAAAAATGCGTTGATTAAACAATATAAAGCTTTATTAGATTATGAAGGAATTCAACTAACTTTTGATGATGATGCGCTGGATTATATCGTAGACAAGGCCATTGAGTTTAAACTTGGCGGTCGTGGATTACGATCTATTTGTGAGCTCATCATGACCGATGCTATGTATGATCTTCCAAGCGATAAGACCAAAAAGGATTTCAATGTTACATTGGCTTATGCAAAAGAAAAGATCGAGAAATCGAAATATGCGTATCTGAAGGTGGCGTAATTAGAAAAACTGACAGTTGAGAACTCTTATGCTGTGGATGAAATTAGAAGTGAGAGGTTAAAAAATCGGTTAACTTATTGAGTTAGGTCACACCGATAAATCATCGTTATTTCCGTAAAGTTTCAGTGCATAAATCTCCATGAAAATAAGAAATCTTATTTTGAAAAAAGAAGCAGTTAGGCAAACATTTTCAGCGCGAATCGGAAACTTGTCTCAATTATGGACATCAAAAAACCTTTGTGAAGTTACACTCCGCAAAGATCTAACGGTATTGAGTTCAGAGTGAGAGAAATGTTCAGTTCGTTTAAATGATCTCAGAACCGAAACATAAAGATCCTGGATGCTATAATTCTTGAACCTGAAAAAAGAAATGACGAGAATACTTTGGAGATTTCGCTCGAACTGATAATTTAACTTAAAAAAAGATGGAAACCAAAATTCGTATTAAAGCCTTGGATACTATTGAAGAAATGCTGCCCATGTTCGTGTTGATACAACAACTGAACCCCTCAATTACTTTACCACAATATCAGGAATACTTAAACAATATGATCGCAAATGGTTATTCGCAGGTCGCTGCATTCGATGGTGACGCTTTAGCCGGCGTCTCAGGTTATTGGATATCGACCAAGATCTATTGTGGCAAGTATTTGGAAATCGATAATTTTATCGTTGACGAATCCTATAGGAATGCAGGAATAGGAAAGAGCTTGCTTGACTGGATGGAGACAAAGGCAAAAGAAGAGGAATGCAAGGTGGTTTTGTTGGATGCTTTTTTAATGAACGTAAAAGCTCATCGGTTTTATTATCGGGAGGGTTTTGCAGTAAGAGGATTTCATTTCGTAAAGAAATTGGAGTCGCAGAATGGGTAAAAACTTCAGATTTGGCAGAGAGGAGAACGATCTATGAAATTTGACGACCGACCTGTCTGCCACAGGCAGGTTAAACAGATTACTCAGATTCGAGTACCTGTAATTATCAATGTAAACTGTCAAATCAGAGGCAAACCCAATTCCTAATACCGGAACGGAATAATTTTGATTGTGGAAGACACATTTATACGTTCCATATTTTTGCTTATTGATCTATTTGATTAACTTTCGCAAAAATTCAAAAAATGTCTGAAAGCAATATCGTTACCGGAGATAACTTGACACTCGAAAATGTGCGTTATATGTTTGTCATTGATGATGATCCTGTCCAAACAGAGATGATCAAGGATTATTTGAAAGAGCGTTATGTATTTGAACTCAAAACATTTGCAGACGGGGAATCGGCGTTGGCTGAGGTTGAACGGTTGAAGCCTGAAATGGCTGTATTGGATTATCATTTGAATTCAAATAATGCAAGTGCTAAGAATGGAATTGATGTCTTGAAAGAAATCAAAAGGCTAAGTCCTGAAACCCGGGTCATTATGTTTACCGGAGAAGACAATATTAATGTAGCACTTGAGAGTATGCGGAATGGCGCGTACGACTATATCATCAAAGGTGAAACTGCTTTTAATAAGATTGAGAATACAGTTAATCGTTTAGGCGAAATGCATCGCCTCGAAGCTGTGAATGTGGCCCAGAAACGAACCATTTTATTCCTGAGTATAGGAATAGGAATCATTATACTTCTTGCTATTCTGTATGCGGTGTTAGGTTCTCCATTTAAACATGAATTGTAGAACTATATTCATCGTATCGTGACATTGCGTGAGGGATAGTAGCGAAACTTGTCTGAGACTTGTCTTTTGGCAAACAGGAAGTCAGGAAGCCCAAAGCGAAACGTAGTTTAGCGAGTTCTGACGTATCGGAGTTGAAGCTGACTTGTATGTAACTTGTCTATGACAAACAGGCAAAGAGTTAGCCCGCCCGACCTGAGGTTTATTGAAGAGCACACCCAAAGACATCAATCTAACTATTCAAACTCTTTGGATTTCATCGGTTTTTATTTTCTCTTTCTGTCAATCAGCTTTGCGATAATACTTTTCAATATCCAAATCTTTGTTGGATAATTTGATATTGGCTAGTACCTTAGTCCCTCAATTTAAACAGAATGATCCGAAAAATTACCCTGACCGCGTTCGCGTTAGCTGCGTCTCACTTGGCCTTTTCACAGGCAAAATTAGTAGAAAAAGTAACCAAATCCACTCCAAGTGAAGTGGTTATCCCTTATGAAAAGTATGTACTCCCAAATGGTCTCACACTTATCGTACACGAAGATCACAGTGATCCATTAGTACATGTCGATGTGACCTATCATGTGGGTTCTGCACGGGAAGAAATCGGGAAATCCGGTTTTGCACATTTCTTCGAGCATATGATGTTTCAGGGAAGTGATCATGTTGCCGATGAACAACATTTCAAGATAATTACAGAAGCTGGAGGAACCTTGAATGGAACAACAAACCGCGATCGTACAAATTATTTTGAAACTGTACCAAGTAATCAGCTTGAAAAAATGCTTTGGCTGGAATCAGACAGGATGGGGTTTCTGGTAGATGCTGTTACCCAGAAGAAATTTGAAGTGCAACGCGCTACAGTTAAAAACGAACGCGGACAGAATTATGACAACCGTCCTTATGGTCTTGTTCAGGAGACGTTATCAAGGAACCTGTATCCATACGGACATCCTTATTCCTGGCTTACAATAGGTTATGTTGAAGACCTGAATAGGGTAGAAGTACAGGATCTGAAAAATTTCTTTCTTCGCTGGTATGGACCAAATAATGCAGTGGTAACGGTTGGCGGCGATGTGGCTACCAAAGATGTAGTTAAGCTTGTTGAAAAATATTTCGGTAGTATTCCTAAATGCCCGAAAGTCGAAAAGACCATTTTGCCAGCCGCTGTTCTTACTGCCGATCGATATGTGACGATGGTCGATAATTATGCAAAACTCCCTATGTTGGTTTGCGCCATACCTGCTGTTCCCGCATATCATAAAGATGAAGCCCCTTTGGATTGTCTTGCCGAAATTATTGGTGGTGACAATAATTCGATCCTCTATCAGCGCCTGGTAAAAACTCAAAAAGCATTAAATGTAGGTACATCAAACGGAACTGATGAACTTGCAGGAACCTTCCAGTTCCAGATCATGCCAAAATCAGGAACATCATTGGTAGAAATGGAGAAAGAAGTGAAAGATGCGATCAAAGAATTTGAGACGAAAGGAGTTAGTGACGATGATATTGCAAAATTCAAATCATCGTTTGAAGCCAGAACTATTTATGGTCTTGAAAGCGTGAACGGGAAAGTGTCACAACTTGCGTCTTTCCAAACTTTCACAGGAAATGCCAATAATATTAAGAATGAATTGAAACGTTATAATGATATCACAAAGGCGGACGTGATCCGGGTTTACAACCAATATATCAAAAATAAACCAATGGTTATCCTGAGTGTTATGACCAAAGGACTTGAACTGTTAAAGGCAGGAGAAGACAATTACACAATTTCCGAAAAAGGATACACAGCACCTGATTATGGCTATTCGACACTTAAATACGTAAAAGCTAATGATAAATTCGACAGAAATAAAATGCCAGGTTCTGGAGCTAATCCAAGTATTAAAGTACCAAAGTTTAAGCAGATGGAAGTAGATGGCATGAAGATTCTGAGTGCTAAAACGAACGAGCTTCCAATTGTTGTGATCTCTCTTGGCTTAAAAGGAGGTCGAATGACTGAGCAGAACAATTTATCAAAAGCCGGTTTGTCTCAACTTTTTGCGGCCATGATGCAGGAAGATACAAAGCTTCATTCCTCTGAGGAAATGACGGTTTTGCTTGATAAACTTGGAAGTTCAATTTCTTTCGGAACAGATATTGATGAAACGGGTGTCACGTTACGATGCTTAAAAAAGAATCTGGTTGCGACGCTTGATCTGTTGGAAGAAAGATTACTTCAACCGAAGTTCACACAAGATGCATTTGATCGGATCAAAACACAACGTATTGAGGGTATTAAGAATTCTAAGACGCGTGCGGCAAATGTTGCGAGTATTGCCTATTCAAAAATAAATTACGGAACCAACAACATTCTTGGTTTGCCGGCAACAGGCACAGTAGAAACAGTCGAGAAAATTACACTCGATGATATTAAGGAATATTATAAAAATAATATAAGCCGAAAAGGAATGAAGGTCGTGGTTGTGGGTGATATTGAAGACAATGAATCACTTGCGATCTTAGGACGTTTAAACAGATTATCAGATCAGGAAGTAAATTTTACGGTATTACCTTCTCCGCTTCCTGTTTCGCCAAAAACAATCTTCCTTGTCAATATACCGAAGGCTGCACAAACAGAATTCCGTATCGGTTATGTAACTGATATGAAGTATGATGCATTGGGAGAATATCATAAAAGTGAATTGATGAATTTTCCGTTAGGTGGAGCCTTCAATTCACGTATCAACCTGAACCTTCGGGAAGATAAAGGCTGGACTTATGGGGCGCGTAGCAGTTTTACGGGGAATGATTATACCGGTTATTATACATTTTCTTCCGGTATCAAAACCCCCGCAACAGACAGCGCGCTGATGGAAGTGATGAAAGAATTTGAAAAGTATAACAAAGATGGGATTGCTGCTGATGAACTTTCGTTTATGAAAAATGCATTAGGCCAGAGCGATGCCAGAAAATATGAAACAGGATTTCAAAAGGCAGGTTTTCTGGTTAATATTCTTCAGTATGATCTTAAACCGGATTTCGTTGATCAGCAGAATAAATTGTTGAGTACGGTAACAACAAATGATATGAATCTTCTCGCTAAAAAATGGATTGATCCTTCAAAAATGAATATCGTTCTTGCAGGTGATAAAGAAAAGATCGCTCCGGGACTTGAACGTATGGGTTATAAGATTGTGGAATTGGATGCGGATGGCGAACCCAAAATACCGAACAGGTAATTTCTGGAAACACTCAAAAAAAAATGGGTTAGCCTTATACGGTTAACCCATTTTTTATTTTCATACGTATCCTGACTTATCTTCCAGACTTATCGAGAAAGTCTATCAGATCGTCTTTTGAACTTTGAAACGTAAAGGCATCATTCAACAGATAATAATTATTACGGTCGAGGACACTTTTATAAGCGTCTTTGGCAACCTGAAGTTTGGTACTCTCAAAACTGAATTCATTGATGATTTGAAGTAATTGTTTGCATGTCACTTTATTGGATCGTATGGCTTGATTGGCTACACTCTCTTTAGAGGTTTCGAACGAGGCTTTGCGTATTTGTAGGATCAGATCGTTTAAACGCCCCTCACTCATCTGGCCTTTGTAAGATCCCCAGGAATTATTGTCGCGTTTGGAATTATCATTTGTATTCGGGTCATCATGGTTGTCATGATTCCATTGATTATTGTTGTTCCAGTTTTCTTCTCTGTCATTCATGGTGGAGTTGTCATCATTTTCATTCTCCCAGTTGTCGTTATTATTCCAATGCCCATAATCATCAATACAGCAATTTTCTTCAATGGCAAGACCCGTATTGGAAACAGTGGCATAGTAGATCCTTCCTGGCCTCACTGTAATTCGCCCCTGATAGATAAGCGTTCCGGTTGCATACCCATAGCCATTTGAATTGTATTTATAAATCTTGATCTGATGTATTCCGGGATTAACATCGCCAACTGTAATAAAACGACCGATCTTATTGAATTTCCGGCCATCAATGGTAATTGAAATGCTGCGTCCCATTTCGTGTCGTAATCTGATCATCCCATCTTTCCATGCGGCAGAAGATTGTAGATGTAGCAGGATGATGAAGGCAAATAAAAATAGTTTTTTCATTTTTTTAAAATTTTTGGGGCCTCTGACCTTAGAGGCAAAATAAAAGTTTAGCTGCAAATATATAATAACTTCAGGATAACATACAATGACAAATTATTCCGGCAGCCACAGCGGCATTCAGACTTTCTGCACCACCTTTCCGTTTGATGGCAATCTTATGTGAACTCAATTCTATTAATGAATTGCTTACACCTCTGGATTCATTCCCAATCACAATAAACCCTTTCGTAATTTTTTCCAATGAATTCACATCCTCTCCATCTAATACACAAACATAAAGAGGTAGATTAGTATTTTTTGCGACCAACGTAGTAAGGTCACATTTTTCAACCCGGATCCTGAACGCACTTCCCATGCTCGCCTGTATCACTTTGGGATTATAGACATCTGCACAAGCCTCACTGCAAAAGACATGCGCTACATTATACCAGTCTGCAATGCGTAGAATGGATCCTACATTTCCCGGATCTTGTATATCATCGAGCAAGATCGCAAGAGTAGATCTTTCAGACGTGTGACACGGAATTTTTGCAATAGCTAGAACAGGAGATGAAGTTTTTAAGGAACTGATCTTTTTCATTTCATGCCATTCAACCGGAACAATCTCCAAACCGGAAATCATTTGCGTATGTTCAGCAATCCATTCAGGCAGGGCATACAGCGTTTCAACGACTATGTTTGAATGCACTAATTCGTTCATCATTTTGATACCTTCCACAACGAATTGCTGATGTTCATCACGATAATTTTTATCTTCCAATGATTGAATATGTTTAACTTGCGACCTCGTAATCATTTCCTTATCGTATTAGTGAATCCTGTTATAAAATATTGCTACAAGGTCGTTCTGACTGTTTTATGTTGCCTCAGTATTGCCTCCTGCAAGTATACCAAACACTTAGCTCAAAATCAAACTTTGCTGGGCGAAAATAAGATATCACTGAAAACAGAAAAACCTCTGAAGTATAAAGGTGAAACAGAGAGTGTAATAGAATCGCTTATATACCCGCAAGCCAATACACACATCTTTGATCTCAGTTTCCTTCCAAAATATAAATTATGGAAATACAATAATAATTTTAATGTCTATGAACGTAATCCGACACATCCAAAGGTCATTAAACATAAAGTGGAAAAACCTGCGTTACTTGATACGAATAGGGTAATACAGAGTACCGTTTATATTGATCAATACATGCAAAATCTCGGTTACTTCTACGCAAAGATTTCTTATGAGATCATCCCTAAAAAAGAGAAAATAGCGAATGTGTTGTATACGGTGGAAGCCGGAAAAAATTATGAGATCAGGAATGTCAATACATCCTCGGAATCGAATCCGATTTTGGGGATTGTGAATGAGAACGCAGGTGAAACCTTTTTGAAAAAAGGAGAGCCTTATACCAATATTAATTGCGGCCTCGAACGGGATAGGTTATACAAACTGATCAGGAATAACGGCTATTATGATTTTAAATCTGATAATATTTCCTTCACAATTGATACATCCAATAAGGAAAAAATTAAAAGCCTCCTTGATGATCCTTTTGCAGCCGCTACTACTTACGTGCCTTTTGAAGGAAATAATACCATTGATGTGAATTTGTTGATCTCGCGTTCCAGAGATTCGACCTACGCACAATTGTATTCCATTCAGCGAGTGAATGTAATTATTAACACGCCTGATGATCCCGTGACTGATACAACGATCATACAATCAGAACTCGATGAAGTGAATTTCCTTTACAGAACCCTGCCGGTAAATAGAAAGGCCATTGTGCGAAATATATTTGTACACAAAGGAGACTTATATAATACTAAGGATTATGAGACTACAATTAACCGGCTGAACCAACTAGGGATTTTTCAGCTTGTCAATATTCAATACCAGAAGGCAGACAGCATCGGAAAACTCGTTTGTATTGTTACGCTGAGTATGGCACCAAAGATGGACTTGGTTGGACTTCTGGATATCAGTACCAGTGATGATGATTACCTTCTTGGTACGGGCGTAGGCCTGACTTTCAGGAATAAAAATCTGGCTCATGGTGCGAATTTATTATCGTTGCGGGCATCATATTCAACAGAATTCAGAAATGACGACTTCCTTACAGGGAAGAAGAAATTCTATCAATCAGGAAATAATTATAATCTCAGCGGTAATCTCACCTTTCCCAAATTTGTTGTTCCTTTTAACCAGAGTATTTTTAGTAAAAAGAATATGCCTTATACCATTCTCGGTGCTAATTATAATTTCATACGACGACTTTCGAGTTATACGATTATCAATAGTTCAGGAAGTTTTGGATATTCCTGGCAGGAAACCCAGCAAAAAAGCTGGAAGTTGAATCCCGTCTTTTTAACCGTGACCCAGGTGCCCGATAAATACCTGAGCGATGCCTTCCGTGAAAAACGAAAAACTAATTCTTATCTTAAAAATACATTCTCCAGTAGTGTGATTCAGGGTGAAAATATGTTGTTTGAATATAAGAGTAAATTGAAAACTACATTCTCTGACTACTCTACCTTAAAAATCGGTCTTGAAGAAGCTGGTACATTGTTGAAGGCGATCAACGCGTTGTATATGAAACTTACACCGGATACGATCAGAGCCATTGCACGTTATGTAAAAGCAGATATCGATTATCGGAAATATTTCAACAGGCCAAAATCTCAATGGGTGAACAGGATCATGATGGGCGTTGGTATTCCCATTGGTGATTCCAGGACGTTGCCTTACATCGAGCAATTCTCTGCGGGTGGTGCCTTCAGTAATCGTGGATGGCAATCTCGCAACTTGGGACCAGGGCATTCTCAGGATCAGATCTTTCAATCCGGTAACGCTATCCTCGACAAAACCGGTGATATTAAACTGGAAGGCAACTCAGAATTTCGTTTTAATCTTCTTAAATTATTCTCAGGTGCTATCAACCTGAAAGGAGCGGCTTTTATTGATGCGGGAAATATATGGCTCTTCAATAAAGATACTAGTGTGTTAGGTGGTGAATTTAATCCTTCTTTTCTATGGCAGGATATTGCCATGTCTGCTGGTGTAGGTCTTCGTCTTGATTTTTCATTTTTTGTCTTCAGACTTGATGTCGGGTATCCGTTCAAAAAGCCGTATGAGCTAGATAATTACGGCTTTGTCATTGATCAACTAAAACTCAACAGTGGCGTTTGGAACCTGGCTCTGGGCTATCCATTCTAGCATTCTCCCCCTGCCTTTAATCAGGATAGCGGATATCCATTTCTGTGAATTTCCCGTACTGATCGATCAGAAAAGTTACCTGCATAATGGAGGCGGTATCGTCAATTTGGATCTCACAGGTAATTTTTTTTACTCTTCTTGTCAGTGCATTCAATCTCAAATGCATAAAGTGCTCCGCATTTACTTTTCTCCAGTATCGCATCACATGTTCCTTAGAAACGAGTTTTGAATCCTTAGTCTCAGGAAAAACATGTTGGATGAAGGGAGAGCTAAGCACCATATTTTCAGATAGATATGTAGCGAGTTCATCCATCTCATGGTTGTTCCAATGTGCAAGATACTCATTGGTCATAGTTTCGATGAGAGAAGTAAATTTCAATACCGATTAATTAGAATAAACAAAATACGCCTTTCATCCGAAAAATTATAGTTACTTGATAAAAATTTTATAGAATCATGTATTGAACCCAATACTTATTATCAATATACCCTATGGATAATTACCTGAATGAACTGGGATTATTTTACCTCCCTTCTATTATCTTTGCGCAACTTTTATACAAAAAAATATGGCACAAGATCTGTATCAACATCCCGACTATTATCAACTCGACGACCTTCTCACTGATGAGCATAAACTGATTCGGGATACTGTCAGGGCATGGGTTAAGAAAGAAATCAGCCCAAACATTGAAGAATGGGCACAGAATTCCCATTTTCCAAAACATTTAGTACCTCAGATGGGGGAGTTAGGTGTGTTCGGTCCAACCATTCCGGTAGAATATGGCGGCGGTGGACTCGATTATATTTCATATGGTTTGATGATGCAGGAAATAGAACGTTGCGATAGCGGTATGCGAAGTACAGCAAGTGTGCAGGGAAGTCTTGTGATGTACCCTATCTATGCTTATGGAAGTGAAGAACAACGTAGAAAATATTTGCCAAAACTGGCTAACGGCGAGTGGCTTGGGTGTTTCGGGTTAACAGAACCAGATGCGGGAAGTAACCCCGATGGCATGTTATCAACGATCAAAGATGCCGGTGATCATTATATATTAAACGGCTCTAAACTCTGGATCAGTAATTCACCCTATGCAGATGTGGCTGTTGTGTGGGCCAAGGATGATAGTGGCGCCATTCGTGGATTGATTGTAGAACGGGGTATGGAAGGTTTTACTACCCCCGAAATTCATGGCAAATGGAGTTTACGTGCAAGCTGTACCGGCGAACTTGTATTCGATAATGTAAAAGTTCCGAAAGAAAATATATTTCCTGAAATCAAAGGTTTGAAAGGTCCTTTAGGTTGTCTAACCAAAGCCCGTTACGGTATTGCCTGGGGCGCATTAGGTGTGGCTATGGATTGTTACGACAGTGCCTTGCGTTATACTATGCAACGTGAACAATTCGGAAGACCGATTGCAGGCTTCCAACTTCAACAAAAGAAACTGGCGGAGATGATCACTGAGATCACGAAAGGTCAATTACTGGTCTGGCGTTTGGGTGTGTTGATGAATGAAGGAAAAGCAACACCACAACAGGTGAGTATGGCAAAACGAAATAGTTGTGAGATTGCTCTCAACATTGCACGCGATGCTCGACAAATGCATGGAGGCATGGGCATCACCGGCGAATATCCTATCATGCGACATATGATGAATATGGAAAGTGTCGTCACCTATGAAGGCACACACGATATTCATCTTCTTATTACCGGTATGGATGTGACAGGGATTAATGCGTTTAAATAAGGAAGTTACGGGTTAAGAGTTAGAGAGTTACGGGTTAAGGAGTTAGGCGTAGCTTGTAAGTATTAAGGCGTAAGGAGGAAGTTGAAAGTTGCAAGGCGTAAGGAAGAAGTTGTAAGAAGTAACGTGTAAGCCGTAAGCCATTCTTAAATTTCCATCATTGTCGAATTGTCAAATTGTCGTGCTTCGACTGCGCTCAGCATGACAATACAAAATTGTTCCATCATGACAATGCAAAATTGTTCCTTCTCCCAGCATTTCATTGTCCCATTGCCGAATTGTCGAATTGTCAAATTGTCGTGCTTCGACAGGCTCAGCATGACAATACAAAATTGTTCCAGCATGACAATACAAAATTTTTCCTTCTCCCAGCATTTCATTGTCCCATTGCCGAATTGCCGAATTGTCAAATTGTCGAATTGTCTCATTGCCGAATTGTCTCATTATTACATTATCAAATTGTCCACATGAACATCTTTCTTTCTAAAAAACCATACATCATCGCCGGGCCTTGTGGTGCCGAGGATGAAGAACAGTTGCAAACCATCGCGCTTGCCTTTAAAGAAATTCCCGTAGACATGATCAGGGCAGGTGTATGGAAACCGCGTTCCAAACCGGGGCATTTCGAGGGGAGGGGAGAAGAGGCGTTGAAATGGCTTCGTGATCTTAAGAAGATCACCTCTCTTCCAATTTGTATTGAAGTGGCCAATAAAGAACAGGTAGAACTTGGATTGAAATATGAGATCGATGCGTTCTGGATAGGCGCACGAACTACCGTCAACCCTTTCATCGTACAGGAAATCGCGGATGCTGTGAAAGGTAATAAAGTGGCCATGCTGGTTAAGAATCCAATTAATCCAGATATCGAATTATGGAGTGGGGCGTTGGAACGAATTGGGAATACCGGTATAGAAAATCTCGCTGCGATTCATAGAGGTTTCTCGAGTTACGACAGCGGTTCCAAATATCGCAATAAACCCAACTGGGCCATTCCCATAGAACTTAAACGACGTTATAAAAACATTCCTATTTTCTGCGATGCCAGTCATATCTGTGGCAATCGCGAACTTATTCCCATGCTCTCTCAACGCGCCCTCGATCTCGACTTCGACGGACTGATGATTGAGACTCACCCCACACCAGACCTGGCCCTGAGCGATGCCCAACAGCAAATCACGCCCACTCAATTAGCTGAATTACTTTCCC
>Ga0335397_10006647_pt1 | contig 14881 bp, 24 predicted proteins | sample MAT04_FD_205740 | JGI IMG/M metagenome (GOLD analysis project Ga0335397, IMG submission 205740) | Freshwater microbial communities from Lake Fryxell liftoff mats and glacier meltwater in Antarctica - MAT-04 (spades assembly) (version 2) ...
CATACCCAAAACATCAGGCCCATGGCCGTTCCGGGTTTTGTAACTTCCATGCGTACCATGATCATGCAGAAGTATTCACCGTCCAAAGATGAATTGCTCAGGGTGCTGGAAGAAAAAACTGCCAGTGTGCCGGGTGCAACCGACAATGAAACCAGGCTTGCATTTGCGAAAGATGTAGCCTTATATATCTACATTTCAAACAACAATACAACAAAACTTCCCGAAAAGGCCCGGCAGTCTATCGAAACATGGAATATGGCTCCGGAAACTTATGCAATCCGCACGCAGATTGGTTTGGTGAAGGAGTATATTCAGTTTGGTGATCAAATGACGGAGAAAGGAGATGCACAATAAGACTTGATTGGTTCGCTGAACATAATAATATAACAAGAACCCTGTCTGCCTATAGCAAACAGTCAACCATATTCAATCTTAATAACCTCAGTAATAAGACTGACCCCAACGATTTTTGAACCTTATTCATTCTTCAGAACCTCGATGGCAGGTAACTTTTCCAATTTGGAGTAGAATAAGGTTGGGAAGAAAAAATAAGGTTGGAAGTGTTATAGTGCGTTGCTGGTTACTGAGGTTTGGAAGGCAAAATAATGTTGATCCTGCTCACAATAAAGTTCTTACTAAGAGGTAATATTTAACTATAAAGTGCCGTACCTTTTTTTGTCCCACGTCCAATACTTCCCCATGTCTCCATCTCTCCCGGCCTGCTATGTTTCGGCGGGCGGGCTTGTTCCCCAAGTCTTTTAATCAGGATCTACTGAAAACCAGGCGAATGTGCGGACTGACCTCAGTGAGGTCACATGTTTATAGAAAATGATGAAGAAATAATGATTCGACCCCGGCTGCGGTCGAATGTCTATCTTTTTGAATCATTCTCTATAAACATTTCATCCCTCCGGGATGATTATTTTAAAAGAACTAAAATTATAAGTGTAAGCTTTTTCGATTGTCAACCAAAAATGCTTGCAAATAATTTTTTTTAATAGTCTGATAAAGTTTTTCTTACAAGCTTTTAAGGTCTTTTCAAGTTGTCCCTGATAAGAGGTAATATTCAACCATTTTGAGTTTTAACCCAGGATGGCTGTCAGTCTGAGAAGCCTGTCCCGGCCACTATGCCCGGAGAGTCGAAGACAGAGTTGTAAACTAAACTATATTGAATTTACTATAAGTGTCCTGGTTCTAAGTCTTTAAAAATGAGCCTGCGAAGAAAATTGCAGGCTTTTTTCATCATTAGATGAAAATAAATTAGAAAAAAGTTGCAGTTGTAATAATAATTCCTACTTTTGCAGCCGCATTTGAAAGGTAGGATTTGAATTTAACTTCCTGAAATGCACAATTTTTCTGAGATTTTCGAATCCGGGAAACCTGATAAAGTTAGACAACTATAGGTTTCAATCAATACCAGCCAACGGGCACCGATTTTTTTAACGGGGTGTTGATTTAGTCTAAGGCCAAAGGCCTTATTGTCTGTCCCTATCTTATTTCCCCTCCTTATTTCAGAATAATACCCGGTTGTCAGTGTTGACGCAAGGCTTTGTTTTGACCTTTTTCAGGTTCAGATTTACCCCAAAAACACAGGCACGATAAGCAAAAGAACGAATGTAATTATTTTTTGTTCAGCTTATTGTAAAGTTCAAATATAATTGTACTTTTGCAGTCCCTTAAAAATAGGGTAGCCGAGGTTCAAAAATCAAATTAAAAGTACTGATATGCCTACAATTTCACAATTGGTTCGTAAAGGACGTAAAAAGTTGACCGACAAGAGCAAGTCTCCGGCACTCGATTCATGTCCGCAGCGAAGAGGTGTTTGTGTTAGGGTTTATACCACAACGCCAAAGAAACCTAATTCTGCAATGCGTAAAGTCGCCAGGGTCAGGCTTACCAACAGTAAAGAGGTAAATGCTTACATTCCGGGCGAAGGCCACAACCTACAGGAACACTCGATCGTAATGATCCGCGGTGGCAGGGTGAAAGACCTTCCGGGCGTAAGGTACCACATTATTCGTGGTGCATTGGATACTTCGGGTGTTGACGGCCGCAACCAACGCCGTTCAAAATACGGAACCAAGCGTCCAAAAGGCGGCAAATTGGCAGCCCCTACAAAAGGCAAGAAATAATTCCTGATTCAGGCATCAGCAAAGTTTAAAGCAATGAGGAAATCAAAACCAAAAAAGAGAATCATTCTTCCTGACCCGAAGTTCAACGACGTTCTTGTAACCAAATTCGTCAATAACCTGATGTACACAGGCAAGAAAAACCTGGCCTTTCAGATTTTTTACGAAGCCATCGCTACTGTTACTGAAAAATTGGGCGAAGATGGACTCGAGATTTGGAAAAAAGGACTTAACAATGTTACGCCCAATGTGGAGGTTCGCAGCCGCCGTATTGGTGGAGCAACATTTCAGATTCCTTCAGAAATCCGCCCGAGCCGCAAGAGCTCAATCGGTATGAAGAACCTGATCCTTTATTCACGCAGGCGCCACGAAAAAACCATGAGTGCAAAACTCGCCGGTGAGATTATGGCCGCTTACAAAGAAGAAGGCGCCGCATTCAAGAAGAAAGAGGATACCCACCGTATGGCTGATGCCAACAAGGCTTTCTCACACTTCAGATTTTAATCATCGATCACAATAACTAACCAAAAACAATACAATAATAAAGTAATGTCCGTCAGATTAGCACATACACGCAACATCGGCATTATGGCTCACATTGACGCGGGTAAAACCACGACAACGGAGCGGATATTGTATTATACCGGCAACAGTTATAAGATTGGTGAAGTACACGATGGCACCGCTACCATGGACTGGATGATTCAGGAACAGGAACGCGGAATCACCATCACTTCTGCTGCAACCACCGTTTTCTGGGATTGCAGGGATGAAAAATACAAAATCAATATCATTGATACACCCGGTCACGTTGACTTCACCGTTGAAGTTGAACGTTCGCTCAGGGTGCTCGATGGAGCCGTTGCCATATTCTGTGCTGTGGGTGGTGTTGAACCCCAGAGCGAAACAGTCTGGAAACAGGCCGATAAATACAATGTGCCGCGCATCAGTTTTGTAAACAAAATGGATAGGGCCGGCGCCGATTTCTTTGGCGTGATCGATCAAATGAAGGAAAAACTCGGAGCCAATCCAATTCCTTTGCAAATTCCGATCGGTGAAGAAGAAAGCTTCAGAGGGGTTGTTGACCTTATCACCAACAAGGCCATTACCTGGGACGACGATTCACAGGGAATGAACTTTACCGAAAGTGAAGTGCCTGCAGAGCTAACCGAATTGGTTGAAGAATACCGATTGAAATTAATTGAAGGTGTAGCCGAAGAAAACGAAGAACTCTTCGATAAATTTCTGGCCGACCACAATTCAATTACCCCCGAAGAAATGCGGTCAATCATCCGCAAAGCCACCATTGAGCACCGGATTACCCCTGTTTTTTGTGGTGCATCGTTCAAAAATAAAGGCGTTCAGCCATTGCTCGACGCCATTGTTTCCTACTTGCCGAATCCATCTGATGTAGATTCAGTAAAAGGAATCAATCCGAATACAGAAAAAGAAGAACTCAGACATGCCGATCCGGCGGAACCTTTCGCAGCGCTGGCATTCAAAATTGCTACCGATCCTTTTGTAGGAAGGTTAGCATTTATTAAAATATATTCCGGTACCCTTAACTCCGGCAGCTATGTGCTGAATACAGGCACCGGCAAGAAAGAGCGCATCTCACGCATAATGCAGATGCATGCCAACAAGCAAAACCCCTTACAGCAGGTTGAAGCAGGCGACATCGTTGCCGTGGTTGGTTTCAAAGAAGTAAGGACAGGCGATACACTGTGTGATGAGAAACATCCGATTGTACTCGAATCGATTGTATTCCCCGAACCGGTTATCAGTGTTGCTGTAGAACCCAAAACCCAGGACGATGTTGACAAGCTTGATCAGTCGCTGAATAAGCTTGCCGAGGAAGATCCTACTTTCACCGTAAGGGTTGACTCAGAAACCGGCCAGACTGTTATCAGCGGAATGGGTGAGTTGCATCTTGAGATCATCATCGACCGTCTGAAACGCGAATTTAAGATTGAAACCAACCGTGGTAACCCACAGGTAGCTTACAAAGAAGCACTTGTTACAACTGTTTCGCATCGCGAGGTTTACAAAAAACAAACCGGTGGCCGTGGCAGGTTTGCCGATATCGTTTTTGAAATGGGACCGGCTGACGAAGGAATTAAAGGTCTTCAGTTTATCAATGACGTAAAGGGTGGAAACATCCCCAAAGAATATATTCCGGCAATTGAAAAAGGTTTCCGCATTGCAATGCAGAATGGTGTGCTTGCTGGTTTTTCGCTGGAAAGCCTGAAAGTAAAATTGCTCGACGGTTCTTATCATAGTGTTGACTCTGATCCACTGGCCTTTGAAATTTGTGCCAAGGTTGGATTCAGGGAAGCGGCAAAAACCGGCCGCAATGTTCTGCTTGAGCCTGTAATGAAACTGGAAGTCAATGTTCCGGATGAATATGTAGGCGAAATCAGCAGCGATCTGAACAAGCGCAGGGCCAATGTTGAAGGCATTGATAACAAAGCCCGTTACCAGGTTGTGAAGGCACATGTTCCGCTTGCTGAAATGTTCGGGTATGTTACAAGCCTGCGCACAATCACCTCGGGACGGGGAAATTCAAGCATGGAGTTTTCGCACTACGCCGAACTGCCTCAGGCATTAACCGGTGATGTCATTTACAAGTTGAAGGGATACCTTGTCAAATAAAGAAACTAACTCAATAAATACAAAATAACGTGAGCCAAAGGATCAGAATAAAACTGAAATCGTACGATCATAATCTGGTTGATAAATCAGCCGAAAAGATTGTAAAGACTGTAAAATTGACCGGTGCAGTTGTTAACGGCCCAATTCCTCTGCCTACCAACAAAAAGATTTTCACTGTGTTGAGGTCAACCTTTGTAAACAAGAAATCAAGGGAGCAGTTTGAACTCAGTTCATACAAGCGCCTGCTTGACATCTACAGCACCACCAGCAAAACCATTGACGCGCTGATGAAGCTCGAGTTGCCCAGTGGAGTTGAAGTAGAGATCAAGGTATAAGTTTCTAACTTCTCAAGGCTTTCAGGCTTGCCGGTCAGCCACCAGGAAATGAATCATCAATTTAACATGATACTGCAATGTCAGGAATTATAGGAAGAAAAATCGGAATGACCAGTGTTTACGATGCCAATGGCAAGAATCTGCCATGCACGGTCATCGAAGCCGGTCCCTGCTATGTTACTCAGATCAGGACCAAAGAGATAGATGGTTACGATGCCATCCAACTGGCTTTCGACGATAAAAAAGAAAAGCATACCACCAAAGCTGAAATGGGACATTTTGCCAAAGCAGGGGTTACCCCAAAACGTAAGGTGGTTGAATTTACCCGTTTCGAGGCAGGCCACCAGAAACAGTTTGGCGATGTTGTAAGCATCGACGTTTTTGAAGAAGGTGAGTTTGTCGATGTGGTTGGAACAACCAAAGGAAAAGGATTCCAGGGTGTTGTTCGCAGGCACGGATTCGCCGGGGTAGGCGGAGCCACCCACGGTCAGCACAATCGTCTGAGAGCTCCGGGATCTGTTGGGGCTTCTTCCTGGCCTTCACGTGTATTTAAAGGTATGCGTATGGCAGGTCAGATGGGGAACAAAAGGGTTAAAATGATTAACCTTCAGATCATTAAAATTGTGAAAGAGAAAAACCTGTTGTTAGTGAAAGGTGCAATTCCGGGAGCTAATGGATCATATGTAATTATTGAACGATGGAGCTAGCAGTTTACAACACAAAAGGGGAGAAGACTGCAAGGACAGTTACCCTCAGCGATTCGATATACAATATCGAGCCTAACGATCACGCTATTTATCTTGATACCAAACAGTATCTTGCCAATCAGCGTCAGGGAACCCATAGTTCAAAGGAAAAATCGACCATATCAGGAAGTACGCGTAAACTGAAAAAGCAAAAGGGAACCGGTGGTGCCCGTGCAGGTAGCATCAAGTCACCTCTGTTGCGTGGCGGTGCCAGGGTATTCGGCCCACATCCAAGGGATTATAGTTTCAAGCTTAACAAGAAACTGAAACAACTTGCCCGTTTATCTGCCCTCAGTTACAAAGCACAAACCAATAACATTGTCGTTCTTGAGGACTTTACTTACGATAAGCCAAAGACAAAAAACTTTGTTGAGATGCTTGAAAGCCTGAAACTTCCCGGACGCAAGACTCTTTTCGTTCTTGGGGATAGTAACCTGTCAATATATCTCTCAGCAAGGAATCTCAAACAGGCGAGAGTTATCAGGGCTGCTGATCTGAATACATACGAGATCATCCGTGCCAATAATCTGGTTATTCTCGAAGGAACAATTGCCGAGATTGAAAAAACATTTCAGAATTAATCATCGCTGGAAGCGTTGATTTTTTAAGAACCATTAATCAAAGAAACGATGGGCATTATAATAAAGCCGCTAGTAACGGAAAAGATGACAGCCTTAGGTGAAAAGCTCCACCGTTATGGCTTTATCGTGCAGAAAGACTCAAACAAGCTGCAGATAAAGAAGGCAATCGAAGAAATATACGGAGTTGATGTTAAAGAAGTTAACACGATGAATTACGCTGGTAAATCCAAATCGCGATTTACCAAAACCGGAACAGTAAAGGGGAGCGCAAATTCATACAAGAAGGCTATCATAACATTAGCTGAGGGTGAAACAATTGATTTTTATAGCAATATTTAAAGATAATGGCTTTAAAAAAATTCAAACCGACGACATCGAGTCAGCGCTTCAAACTGGTTAGCGCACTGGATGACATAACTGCTACCAGCCCTGAAAAGAGCCTGTTGCAGCCGAAAAAGAGAACCGGAGGCCGTAACAATGATGGAAAAATGACTGTCAGGTCCATAGGTGGTGGTCATAAACAGCAATATCGTGTTATCGATTTCAAACGTGATAAGGAAAATGTTCCTGCCACCGTTCGCACAATCGAGTACGATCCAAACCGGACTGCCCGTATAGCCCTGCTGTTTTATGCAGATGGTGAAAAACGTTACATCGTTGCTCCCAATGGACTTCAGGTTGGACAGGAAGTATTGTCGGGAAAAGGGGTACAGCCAGAAATTGGCAACTCGCTTTACCTGAGCGAAATTCCTTTCGGAACGGTGATACATAACATTGAACTCAGGCCTGGCCAGGGTGCCAAAATGGCCCGCAGTGCAGGTTCGCATGCCCAGTTGATGTCGCGTGATGGCAAGTTTGCTGTTATTAAACTTCCTTCAGGTGAAACCCGCATGATTTTGCAAACCTGCAAAGCAACCATCGGACTTGTTTCAAATACGGAGCACAACCTCGAAGTATCGGGTAAAGCCGGCCGCACACGTTGGTTTGGTCGCAGGCCCCGCACCCGTGCTGTTGTTATGAACCCGGTTGATCACCCGATGGGTGGTGGTGAAGGTAGAGCTTCGGGAGGACATCCAAGATCGCGTAAGGGGTTACCTGCAAAAGGTTACAAGACACGCTATCCGAAGAAAGCTTCGAATAAATACATCATCGAAAGAAGGAAGAAGTAATTGAACCTTAAATAGCATTTAACATGAGCCGTTCGCTTAAAAAAGGTCCTTATATCGACTATAAACTGGAAAAAAAAGTATTGGACGTTGTTACGAATAACAAGAAAACAGTTATTAAAACATGGTCACGTGCTTCTATGATTTCTCCTGATTTTGTAGGGCAAACCATTGCAGTACACAACGGGAACAAGTTCATACCGGTTTATGTAACAGAAAACATGGTAGGACATAAACTCGGTGAATTTTCTCCTACTCGGATTTTCAGGGGACACGCCGGAAGTAAAGATAAAGGTAAAAAATAAAGAGGACTAAACCAATGGGATCACGGAAACACAATAAAGCCGAGCTGATAAAGGAGGCAAAGAAGCAGGAATCGTTTGCTAAACTGGTCAATTGCCCGACATCGCCCAGGAAAATGCGTCTGGTTGTCGATATGATTCGCGGCATGAACGTGGAACACGCCCTGCATGTGCTGAAGCACTCACCACAGGATGCGAGCGGCCGATTGCATAAACTGTTACTTTCAGCTTTAGCCAACTGGCAGGCTAAGAACGAAGGTACCCGCATGGAAGATACCAGCCTTTACATTAAAGAGATTGGTGTTGACGGTGCCCGGTCACTGAAACGTATCCGCACTGCTCCTCAGGGACGTGCGCACAGGATCCGTAAGCGCTCTAACCATGTTACATTGCTTATCGATAACAGGATTGCCACGAATACCGAAAAAGAAACTTCAAATCAGGCTTTAAAAACCAAATAATTATTTGTTGAATGGGACAAAAGACAAATCCAATAGGTAACAGGCTCGGCATCATCAGAGGATGGGATTCCAACTGGTATGGCGGAAATCACTACGCACAAAAGCTGGTTGAGGATGATCAGATCCGCAAATATCTGAATGCCCGTTTATCGAAGGCCGGTGTTTCGAAAATAGTGATCGAACGCACGCTTAAACTCGTTACCGTTACTATTCATACAGCCCGCCCCGGGATTATTATCGGCAAAGGCGGACAGGAAGTTGACAAGCTGAAGGAAGAATTGAAAAAGGTCACCAAAAAGGAGATTCAGATCAATATTTCCGAGATTAAGCGTCCGGAGATGGATGCCGTTATCGTTGCCGGTGCAATTGCCCGTCAGATAGAAGGCCGTATTTCATATCGCCGTGCTATCAAGACATCCATTGCTTCAACCATGCGCATTGGTGCCGAGGGAATCAAGGTCCTCATTTCAGGGAGGTTGGCCGGTGCTGAAATGGCCCGTCGCGAGCTGATCAAGGAAGGACGAATTCCTTTACATACCCTTCGTGCAGACATTGATTATGCGATTGCCGAAGCCCATACAACCTACGGAAGAATTGGTATCAAAGTATGGATATGCAAGGGTGAGGTTTATGGGAAAGTTGAGCTTACACCCAATGTAGAATCAACTGCAGCCGGACAGGGCCGCGAGAAATCGATGCCGGCCAGGCCAAACAGCAGGCCGCAGCGTGGCGGAAACCGTAACCGGGGACCCAGAAAATAAGTGTACAAAAAGAGTAACAACAACACGATCAATATCCGATAATAATGTTACAGCCAAAGAAAACCAAGTACAGGAAGATGCAGAAGGGCAAAATGAAAGGCAACACCAAGCGTGGTGCAGAGCTTTCATTTGGTTCGTTCGGGATCAAGACCCTGGAAGAAGCCTGGATAACCGGCAGGCAGATTGAAGCTGCCCGTCAGGCCGTTAGCCGTCACATGAAACGTGAAGGACAGATATGGATACGCATATTTCCGGACAAACCCGTTACCAAGAAGCCAGCCGAAGTTCGTATGGGTAAAGGTAAGGGAGCTCCCGAGTACTTTGTAGCCCGTATCAGCCCCGGACGCATACTCTTCGAAGCAGAAGGTGTGACCATGGAAGTTGCCAAAGAGGCTCTCAGGCTGGCAGCCCAGAAATTGCCTGTTGCCACCAGGTTTGTGGTTAGAAGAGATTACGTTGAAGAATCAATATAACGCAAGATGAAACAAGAAGTCATTAGAGAGCTTTCGACAGCCGAACTTATTGAACGGCTCGATGAAGAACGCAAGCAGCTAAACAAGCTAAAGTTGAACCATGCTGTTTCTCCTCTTGAGAACCCCAATAAAATCAAAACCTATCGCAGAACCATTGCACGCATGGTTACCGAATTGCACTCGCGCAAATTGAAAGATGCTGCAAAGGGATCAGTTGCCGTAAACAAACAATAACCGGAGAAACTATGGAAACCAGAAATCTGAGAAAAGAAAGAATCGGGGTTGTTGTCAGCAATAAAATGCAGAAGTCGATCGTCGTGCAGGTTGAACGCCGCGAAAAGCACCCCAAATACGGAAAGTTTGTGAAGAAAACTTCCAAGTTTGCAGCCCACGATGAAAATAACGACTGCAATATGGGCGATACAGTTCGCATTTCCGAAACCAGACCCTTGAGTAAAAACAAGTGCTGGAGATTAGTCGAAATCATTGAAAGAGCTAAGTAATTATGATACAACAGGAATCACGACTTACGGTTGCCGACAACAGCGGGGCAAAAGAAGTACTTTGCATCCGGGTATTGGGCGGAACACGTAAAAAATACGCCTCAATTGGCGATAAAATTGTTGTCACCGTTAAAAATGCAATTCCTTCGGGAAACATTAAGAAAGGTGCAGTCGCCAAGGCAGTGGTTGTCAGGACCAAAAAGGAAATTCGTCGCAACGACGGATCATACATCCGGTTTGATGATAACGCTGTAGTGTTGCTTAACAATGCAGGTGAAATGAGCGGTACCCGTATTTTCGGACCCGTAGCCAGGGAACTTCGCGAAAAGCAATACATGAAGATTGTTTCACTGGCACCTGAGGTGCTGTAAATGAACACAAGGATTATGAGCACAAAGCTGAACATAAAAAAAGGCGACAACGTTAAGGTTATTGCCGGTGACTCAAAAGGGAAACAGGGTAAGGTTCTCGAGTTGGATGTTGAAAAACAACGCGCCATTGTTGAAGGTGTAAACCTGATGTCAAAACATACCAAGCCCAATGCAAAAAATGCACAGGGTGGTATCGTTAAGAAAGAGGCCAATATCCATATCTCAAACCTGATGGTAACCGATAATACGGGCAAACCAACCCGCGTTGGACGCAAGATTGACCCAAAAACCAATAAATCAGTACGTTATTCTAAAAAGTCGGGGGAGGTAATTAAGTAATGAGCTATTCACCACGTCTAAAAGATAAATACTCGAAAGAGATAATTCCTGCACTTACTGAAGAGTTTCAGTACAAAACTGTAATGCAGGTTCCCAGGTTACTGAAAATCAGTCTTAACCAGGGATTAGGAACAGCCATTGCTGACAAGAAACTGATTGATGCCGGCGTTAATGAAATGACATCCATTTCAGGACAGAAAGCCGTTGCTACCAAATCAAAGAAAGACATCTCCAACTTCAAGTTGCGCAAGGGAATGCCGATTGGTGTTCGTGTAACCCTCAGAAGCAATCAGATGTACGAATTTCTTGACAGGCTTGTTTCAGTTGCCATACCCCGCATCAGGGACTTCCGTGGAATCAATGAAAAAGGATTCGATGGTCGTGGTAACTACACACTTGGTGTTACGGAACAGATTATTTTCCCTGAGATATTGATCGACAAAGTTGCCAAGATCAACGGGATGGATATTACTTTCGTAACGACTGCCCACACCGATAAAGAGTGTCTGGCCCTTTTAAAACAATTTGGTTTACCATTCAAAAATCAGAAATAAACGATATGGCAAAGGAATCGATTAAAGCAAGAGAGCGCAAAAGAGAACGCCTTGTTGCAAAATTCGCAGCTAAACGCGCAGAACTTAAAGCAGCCGGCGATTTCATCGGACTTCAAAAACTTCCGAAAAACGCCTCACCTGTGCGCCTGCACAACCGTTGCAAGTTAACAGGCCGCCCAAAAGGATATATGCGTCAGTTTGGTGTTTCACGTATTAACTTCCGTTTTATGGCCCTCGAAGGTCTGATTCCGGGTGTGAAAAAAGCCAGTTGGTAAACAAAACAAAACAACATTCATTAAAATATCAAAGGATAAAATGGTAACAGATCCTATTTCAGATTACCTGACCCGCCTCAGGAACGCCGTAATGGCAAACCACCGGATCGTGGAGATACCTTCGTCCAATATGAAGAAGGAAATAACCAAGATTTTATTTGAAAAGGGATACATTCTGAACTTTAAGTTTGAAGACGAAAGTATTCCCGGAATCATTAAAATTGCGTTGAAATATCACCCCGTTTCTAAAGTCCCTGCCATTAGAAGTCTCGAAAGGGTTAGTAAACCAGGCTTACGCAGGTATGTCGGGGCTGACGAACTTCCACGTGTTTTGAATGGACTGGGCGTTGCTATACTCTCAACCAACAAGGGACTTATGACTGATAAGGAAGCCCGGACGCTTCAGATTGGCGGCGAAGTATTGTGTTACATTAGCTAAAAAGAGGAGATATTTACAATGTCGAGAATAGGAAAATTGCCAATAGCTATCCCTGCCGGAGTTCATATTTCGGTTTCGGATTCAAACCTGGTAACAGTTAAAGGGAGTCTTGGTGAGCTTTCACAACAGATTGACCCCACGGTTACAGTCAGAGTTGATGGAACGCACATAATCGTTGATCGGACTCAGGAGTCACAGGATACACGGTCGAAACACGGGCTCTATCGTTCACTTATCTCCAATATGGTCAAAGGTGTGTCTGATGGATATACCGTTGTTCAGGAATTGGTTGGTGTTGGTTATAAAGCCACAGCCAACGGGAATTTACTCGAGATGGCCCTTGGATATTCACACAGCATCTTCTTTGAGTTGCCTGCTGAAGTGAGTGTTGTGACTGCAGCCGAGAGAGGAAAAAATCCGACGATTACACTGAAATCTTACGATAAGCAGTTGATCGGTCAGGTTGCTGCCAAAATCCGTTCATTGCGTAAGCCTGAACCCTATAAAGGTAAAGGTATCCGCTTTATGGGCGAGGTTGTTAAGAAGAAAGCTGGAAAGTCAGCATCTGAAAAATAATATTTAACATAAACCAATCCCGGATTTCCGGGCAAATTCCTAAAGTAGGATGGCTATTAAGAACAGAAAAGAATACAGAAGGCACAGGATCAAACTCAGAGTCCGGAAGAATATCACCGGAACTTTAGAGCAGCCCCGGTTGACCGTATTCAGAAGCAACAAACAGATTTATGCCCAGATCATCAACGATCTGGAAGGCAAAACACTTGTTTCTGCATCGTCGCGTACTCCTGAAGTTTCGGGAACCCCGATTGCCAAAATTGAACAGGCTAAACTGGTTGGCCAGCATATAGCCAAGCTTGCTTTAGAAGCAGGCATCGAAAGCGTTGTTTTCGATCGTAACGGGTACTTATATCATGGTAGAATCAAATCTTTGGCGGAAGCAGCCAGAGAAGGAGGCCTTAAATTTTAAAGGAAATGGCAAACGCAAATATCAAAAGAGTTAAATCCAGCGAAATTGAATTTAAAGACAGGCTGGTTAGCATACAAAGGGTTACCAAGGTTACCAAAGGGGGCCGCACCTTTAGTTTTTCAGCAATTGTTGTTGTTGGAAACGAAAACGGAGTGGTCGGATACGGACTCGGTAAAGCAAAGGAAGTTACCGCTGCAATCGCTAAAGGTGTTGACGACGCCAAGAAGAACCTGGTGAAGGTGCCTGTTTTAAAAGGGACCATTCCTCACGAACAACTTGGTAAGTATGGCGGAGCCCTTGTATTCCTGAAACCGGCGTCGGCCGGTACCGGAGTAATCGCAGGCGGTGCTATGCGTGCTGTACTCGAAAGTGTTGGAGTTAAAGACGTACTTGCCAAATCAAAAGGATCGTCAAACCCTCACAGCGTTGTTAAAGCAACCATTGATGCATTGGTCAATATGCGCGATGCATACACCATTGCCCAGCTTCGTGGCATTGACATCAGCAAGGTATTCAACGGCTAATTAACAACCGTTAAAAATAAGGAAGATGAGAAAACTGAAAGTTACCCAGATAAAAAGCGGGATTAAACAGCCTGAACGGCAGAAGCGAACCCTGAAAGCCTTAGGCATTTCAAAAATGGGCCGTCCGGTCGAGGTTGTTGAAACACCCCAGATAGCAGGTATGATTGCTAAAATCAACCACCTGTTGAAAGTTGAAGAAATCTAGTTAATATACAACGTTAATCGGAAAGACATTATGGATTTAAGTAATCTAAAACCGGCTGAAGGCGCAACAAAATCAACCAAGAGGATTGGTCGCGGACAAGGTTCGGGAGGTGGCGGAACCGCTACCCGCGGACACAAGGGTGCTAAATCACGCTCAGGATACAGCAGAAAGGCTGGTTTTGAGGGAGGTCAGATGCCAATCTACAGGCGTTTACCTAAGTTTGGGTTTAAAAATATCAACAGGGTTGAATATCGTGGTTTAAACCTCGACGTGATTCAGTCAATTGCTTCATCGAAGAACCTTGAAGTAATCGATATGGCAATCCTCATCGAAAGTGGTTTTGCCTCGAAAAACGATAAGGTTAAAATTCTCGGGCGTGGCGAATTAACTGCTAAAGTTGATGTTAAAGTTCATGCTTTCACCGCAACAGCCGCAAAAGCAATTGAATCAAAAGGTGGTCAGGCAATTAAAATCTAGACTTTAGATGAAAAGACTAATTCAAACTATACGGAACATATACAAGATTGACGAGTTGCGTAAACGCATCGGCTACACTTTAGGTATAGTGTTGCTTTACAGACTCGGTTCTTATGTTGTGCTTCCGGGTGTTGACCCCAATCAACTGGCGAATTTGCAAAACCAGACCGAAGGGGGACTGCTCGGCTTGCTGAATATGTTTTCGGGAGGTGCTTTCTCCAATGCTTCGATTTTTGCATTGGGCATTATGCCTTACATTTCTGCTTCCATCGTAGTGCAGTTGTTGGGTATGGCAATTCCCTATTTCCAGAAACTTCAGAAAGAAGGTGAAAGTGGCCGAAAGAAAATCAACCAGATTACCCGGTATTTAACAGTGATAATTACTGGCTTTCAGGCTCCCGGTTACATTGCTAACCTGGTATCTCAGCTTCCGGCTCAGGCCATTACGCCTTTTGACCCGGCTGTAACCAGCCCTACAACATTTTTCTGGGTGTCTTCCGTAATCATACTTATTTCAGGTACCCTGTTTGTAATGTGGTTAGGTGAGCGTATTACCGATAAAGGGATTGGCAACGGTATATCGTTGATCATTATGATTGG
>Ga0335397_10006649_pt1 | contig 14877 bp, 14 predicted proteins | sample MAT04_FD_205740 | JGI IMG/M metagenome (GOLD analysis project Ga0335397, IMG submission 205740) | Freshwater microbial communities from Lake Fryxell liftoff mats and glacier meltwater in Antarctica - MAT-04 (spades assembly) (version 2) ...
CACCGCCTCGCCACTGGCAAACGCGTGGGCACGGGGTGCCCACCCTACGTGTCGCCGACGCAACAATTACCGCTTCACCGCATTCGGAAAAAACAACTGCTCACCGCCGATCTTGTAGCCCGCAATCATCGCCTGCCCTTCAGCGCTCACCAGCCAGTTGATAAACTTTTGACCCGCCTCCGCCTTCACGTGCGCATGCTTTTTCGGGTTCACCAGAATCACGCCGTACTGGTTGAATAGTTTGGCATCGCCTTCAGCGATGATTTTCAGGTTCTGACGGTTTTTGAACGACAGCCACGTGCCGCGATCCGCGAGGATGTAGGCGTTCATCGCGGCGGCGGTATTGAGTGCAGGCCCCATGCCAAAGCCGGTGTCGCGATACCAGGCCTGCTTTTCTATCGCCGGGTCGAGGTTCGCCATTTTCCAGTAGCGCAATTCGGCGGCATGAGTGCCGCTCTTGTCGCCACGTGAGACGAATGCAGCTTTGTTGGCATGCACCGCTTTAAGCCCTCCAACGATGTCCTTGCCGGCCGCTTTGGCGGGGTCGTCACCTGGCCCGACGAGCACAAAGTCGTTGTACATAACGGCGATACGCTCAACGCCCGCACCTTCAGCGACGAATTTTTCTTCGGCAACCTGATCGTGAACGAAGACTACGTCCGCGTCGCCGCGGCGACCGACGTCAAGCGCCTGCCCTGTTCCCAATGCCACGACCTTCACGGTGATTCCTGTGGCCTTCTGCACCTGTGGCAGCAGATGGCCGAACAAGCCTGATTGCTCGGTCGACGTGGTGGACGCGACGGTGAGAGTGCTCTCTTGCGCGAACGACGCCGTCGATGTCAGCGCACCGAGCGAGATCGCGCACAGAGAGAGCACAAGTCGGCGCGAGATCCGTTTCATAACGATTCTCCTGCGAGATAAGTACGCGCCGCAGCGGAATTGGGGGATGCAAAAAATTCAGCGGCGGGTCGATCCTCGACGACCTTGCCACCGTCCAGAAAGACAATCCGACGGGCGAGACGCTTGGCCTGGGCAATGTTGTGCGTCGTGAGCACAAGCGTGGTGCCCAGCGCCTCGACCGCCAGCAGCAAATTTTCCACGTCGCGCATCGCCGCCGGTGCCAGGTTTGCTGTCGGCTCGTCTGCCAGCAGCAAACTGGGACGACAGGCCCAAACGCGAGCCAAAGCAAGGCGCTGCTGTTCACCTCCGGACAGAGCGAACGCCGGTCGCGACGCCATCGCTCCGAGCCCACAGGCATCAATCGCCTGTTGCGCCTGTGAGGTACGCAGTGGCTCCAGCACGCCGCGCGCGGCGAGCACGAATTTCACGTTTTCAATGACAGTTCGCCGCAGCAACGCAGGGCGCTGAAAAATCAGCGCCTGTTGCCTGACGGGCGGCGCGATCAGGTCACCTTTCGAGGGCGCGATCAAACCGTTGCAGACTTTCAAAAGCGTCGATTTACCGGCACCGTTGGCACCGAGGATGACCACACGTTCACCGGACTGAACGACCAGATCGATGTCGGCGAGCAAACGGGTACTGGCGACAGATACCGAGACAGCAGTGAGCGACAGGAGCATCGACTGATCACGCATGACGTCGCTCCATCCATGCCTTCAATATCTGCGCAACCCCGTTCACCAGCAACACCAGTGCGACCAGCAAGACGCCGAGCGCTAGCGCGAGCGGCAGGTCGCCTTTTGACGTTTCAAGGGCAATCGTCGTGGTCATCACGCGCGTGTGACCCGCGATATTCCCACCTACCATCATGACCGCGCCGACCTCGGCAATCGCGCGACCAAATCCCGCCAGCAGCGCCACTGCCAGCGAAAACCGCGCCTCGAACAACAGCGCCTTCACCCGCTGCCATCGCGTCAGGCCGAGTGAAGTAAACCACTCGGCAAGCCCGACGTGGGCGTCCTCAATCGTTTGCCTTGCCAGCGCCGCAACGATCGGCGTGATCAGCAGTGTTTGCGCAAAGATCATTCCGGTCGGCGTGAACAGCCAGCCGAGCGCGCCCAGCGGCCCACTTCGCGAAAGCAGCAGATACACCCCCAATCCGACCACGACTGGCGGCAGCCCCATTGAGGTGTTGAGCAATACGGCGAACGACGTCCGTAGCCGCGTCGTGGATAGCGCAACCCAAGCCCCTAGCGGGAGGCCGATCAGCGCAGCGAAGAGCGTTGCGCTCGCGCTGACGCGCAGAGAGAGCAGTGCGATATCGCGAAGCGTCGCGTCGCCCTGCACAAGCAAGTCGAGCGCAGCAAGACCGGCGTCGTAGAGCACGCTTACGCCTTCGCCGCTTTATTGGCGGGTCGACGCGCGCCTGTGGTCGTTGTGCTCCGCACACGCAGATTGCCGCCAAATCCCTCGGCCACCAACGCCGCACCATAGAGCACTAGCGCCCAGATCACGAACACGGTCACCATCAGCACGGGGAACGCGATGAAGGCACCGTAGAGTGATTTCAATTGTTGTAACTGCGCGAAGTAGTGAGTGATGAGATAGCGCGCCACCACGATGAGCACCGTGACCAGAAGCGCCGAAGCGAGCGGTGATTTCCACGCGTTAAGGCGGGCGGGAACCCATCGATAGATGAGGGTGAGCGCGGCGATCAATGGCACCCCCATTTCGATGGGGTCGAACGCCGTCTGAATCGGTTCGCTCATCGACGGCATCAATGCGATCAGGAATTTCTCGGCGAAACGAATCACCCAAAACAAAGCAGCGACGACCGGCGGAACCAGCAGCAGCACGACCAGCGCACCGCGAACGAATCCCCAGAGATTCCGCCTCGTGGAGCCCCAAATCCGATCCACTGCCGCGTTAAGGGCCAGCGCTTTCAGCAACAAGTCGCCGGCGATGATGGCGATACCGGTCATGCCCAGGCCTTTGGCATTTGCCCGCAATTTGTCGACGACTGCAACGACCTGTTTTGCTGTTTCAGGAAACAGATTGGTAAACAGGAAATCGCGAAGCGCGCCGTCGGCGACCTTGATGATCGAGCTTTGTTGCGACAGCCAGAACAGCACGCCGAGCACGGGCAGCAAGGCCAGCAACGACAGGAACGCCAGATAGCCGGAATAGATCATCCCATCGGCTTTGAGGAACCGGCGGAGCGCGCGCCAGATCGTCATGCTTTAGAACAAATGAATTGGCGTGACGAGGGGGATGTCCGCTCCACCGTTCCCCTCACCCTAGCCCTCTCCGGCAAGGGGCGAGGGGAAGCTACGACCTGCACCAGGGACAGCCAATTTTCGGTGCCAGCGGCTGTCAGCCGAGGCGCAGGACGACGACGCGTGGTAGACCCACGCGAGGAGTCCTGCAACGAAGGATCACAGCGGCTGGCGACGAAAATCAAACGTGCTGTCCGCCATTCACGTGAATTTCGGCACCGTTGATGTAGGAGCTCTGTGAGGTACACAAAAAATAAATCAACGTCGCAACCTCAGACGGCTTGCCCAAACGCCGCAACGGAATTTCGCGCTGCACGATGTCATCGGTACCTGCCGACAAAATCGCGGTGTCAATTTCACCGGGTGCAATCGCGTTGCAGCGCACGCCATGACGACCAAAGTCATTCGCCATTTCGCGCGTCAGGGAAGCAAGCGCCGCCTTTGACGCCGCATAGGCCACACCGGCAAAGGGATGCACCTTGCCGCCTGCAATCGAAGTGACGTTCACAACACAACCCTGCGCCGCTTTCAATTCGTCAAACAGACCACGCGCCAACAACGCCGTGGCGAACAAGTTGACGTTCATGACGTTTTGCCAGACGCTGATGTCGGCATCCAGCACGCCCATCCGACTGCCGTCAGGCATCTTCGGCGAGATGCCAGCGTTGTTGATGAGCGCGGATAGCTTACCGCCCGTCTCCGGCTCCGCCAGCTTGGCTTTGATCCGCGCAATCGCAGCGGGAAACTGGTCCAGATCGTTCAGATCCATCTGGACGTGATCTTTTTCGCCTTGCGGCCAGGGGCAAATCTTGTCAAATGGCTGCCGGGAGACGGTGATCACGCGCCATTCGGCGGAATGAAAATGCTTGACCGTTGCGTGGCCAATCCCGCGCGATGCGCCGGTGAGTAGCAGGGTTTTTTTTGTGTCAGGCATGGGTGCCATTGTAGGCGCGACCGCGGTCGCGCCCAATGCAGGACGTGCGCCGACTTTGTGCGACCGGAATCCCGCCTACAAACGCATCTCCAGCCGTAGCGCCACCGACATATCCGTCCGCCCCGTGCGGAGAACGGTCTGGCGCTGCCCGTCTGCCAGCGTAACCCCTGTGGTCAGACCGTCAATTGGCGAGATATTCGATAGCGACATGCGCAGCTTGGCCAGCGAATTTACCGCCCACAGCGCGTAGGCGTCATACACCCGCTTGGTGGAAATTTTCTGCAGTTGAGTGTCGCTTTGTTGCGTCGTGTAGGCCGGTGTCCAGGCGATATTGCCGCCGACCGATACCGGCAGATTACGGAACTTGTAATCTGCACCCAGGTTACCCGCAGCCCGTGGCTGTTGGTCGATATGGTTGTACGGCCCGATGATCGCGGCGACCTTTGAATCGTAGACGCTCAAATTGAAGCGCAGATTAATCGGAATCGCGTCGTCGATGAGTTCCTTCAGCTGGAACTTCGCATCAAACTCAATGCCCCTGGTGATCGCTTTGCCGATATTTTGCGGACGGCTGACATAGCGATCAGCGGGCGCCCACGAAACGTCCTCCAGTGCTGTGACATTACGAATCAAATCCTTGATATCGCGCACAAACAGATTAACCGAAATCACGCCACCCGATTTAAAGTAGCGCTCGAACGCGAGATCAATGCCATTGGCGCGCTCAGGCTTCAGATTCGGATTCCCCGCGCGATCTGGCGAGACCGCCGTGTTCGCACCAGGCACTGGATAAAGGGTGTTAAGCGTCGGTCGCGTACTCAATTGCCCGGTATTCGGCGAGCGATAGCTCTGGGTCAAAGACAGGCGCAGTTGATCGCGCGAGGGGGCGGCAAAGCGCCACACCAGATGAGCGAGCGGCGTCAGCACGCGACTGGTGTTGGTATACGAATCGAGCGCGTTGCTGCTGGATGTTTTGATGGTTTCGTACCGGATACCCGCGTTCGCAGCCCATTGCGGATTGATATCCCATTCGTCCTGCAAGTACGCCGCCATGCGCTGGGTTGTCACGTCAAATTCAGAACCCAGATCAGCAAGCTGCTGCACGCCGTTGAGCAAAGTAACCGATGTCTCGTTGCGAATCTGGTTATCAACCTCCCATCCTGCCGACACCGAATGCGCGCCATTGGCAAAGCTGCGGATGACTTTCCCGTTCAGGCTCCACGATTTGTCACGCACATCGCCGCGACTGGTTTGCAACAGATTGCGTGAACCGTTGCTCGCAAATTGTTCAGACACCGAATCGGTATTCGACCAAAAACGCCCAACGCCACCGCGAATTTCGTAGCGCGTTTCGGCGTCGAATCGTTGGTTCAGATTAAAGTTGATACGTGCTACATCGAACCGCCCGAGAAATGAACCAGCTCGCGTTGCATAGGGAGAAGGCGTGAGCCCGAACGTCTGATCGAGCGTACCCGCCGAGTGGCTCTCGGCAACGTTGTGCGCCAGAAACGTCTGCACACCGAACTGCTCGCCGTTGCCCAGACGCCACTGCCCACGTCCGCTCAGAAAATAGTTTTCGCGCTCGCTATTGACCCGGCCAAAACTGTATTGCTCAAGCAATTTCGCGCCGGTGAGCAAGTCTTCATAAATCGTATGCGACGCGTCATCAGTCAATTGGTGGGTGAACGTCGTGGAACCGGTGATGTTGTAGGTGCCGGTCTCTCCGATGGTGCCGTTACGCGTCCATGACGCATTGGGCGAATATTTTTGGCGCTCTTCCTGAACGCCCAGTTTGACGTCGTTATTGGTTTGTCGCAGCGGTTCACGCAGGATGATGTTGATGGTTCCGGCAATCGCGCGAGCGCCGGTTTCGGCCGTCGGGGCACGAAGGATCTCGATTCGGTCGACCTGGTCGGGCGTGATTTGTTCAACTGAAAAACCCGGTGGAATGCGTTGTCCGTCGAGCAAAATTTGGGTGAAACCACCGCCCATGCCGCGCATAGTCGGCGCACCGGGACGCCCTGGACGCCCGCCTGTGCTTACGCCCGGCAGACGACGCATCGCTTCGCCGAGATTGCTGTCGCCGTACTGCTCCAGATCCTCCCGAGTAATGATGATCTTCGCGGCGCTGGAATTGCGACGCTCTTCCGTGGCGCTGTTTTTTCCGGTGATCTCGACCGCTTCGACGCGCTGGGCTCGCGTGCCCGGCTTGACGCCGGGTGCTGGCGCGGTAGCTTCTGCGGGCGCATCAGCAGCCGCGGGCGGCGGCGAAGGTGGCGTTTGCGCGACGGCGCTGATCGCGGGAAAAAAGAGGCAGGCGATGGCGAGCGGCAGCGCTCGTCGGGCGAAAAGAGGCATGAAAGAGCTTTGGCGTGAAATGACTTTCATGATTTGGATTACTTCTTGAAAATCATGAGAGTGAGTGAACCGGCGGCGCAGACATTCGTGTCAGCGACGCGTTAAGGTTCCTATTTTAGGGGTGCGTGCGCCTGAACCAGCCAGCACATGCAACCACTTTCAAAACCGCGTCCAGTTTGGAAAGCTAATCCGGTGCGCCGAGCACTAGCGTCACCGTAATCGGCGAAGTCGTGAAGTCGTAAGCACGCTGAATCACCTTGAAAAAAACGGGCGGTTCATCAAGCGTGACCCGCATTAAATCACCCACCTGCGGCATCGTCATTCCCTGATCGGCGTTGGTCGAGAAAGTGAACTCAGTGCTGTGAATGAGTTTTTGTGCAGTGGGGGTGAGGGTGAGTTTTAATTCCATATGCTTCTCTGAAGGGCGGGCACTTCCTGTCCTATTGCTCTGAGTTGTGGGAGCGGCTTTGGCCGCGAAAAACGTGCGCAACGAATCGCGGCTGAAGCCGCTCCCACAGTTACGACGCGAGCCAAGCCTGCGTCTCGTCAAGCGCCAAACCAAACCGCCTCATCATCTCCGCAATCTCCGGCTCGGTGATGATCAGTGGCGGACTGAACGCAATGACGTCGCCCGCCATCGCGCGCAGAATCAGGCCATGCTCCTGAGCGCGACGCACCAGGTAGGCACCCACAGCGCGCTTGGGGTCGAAGGGCTTCCTCATCTTCGGGTCTTCAGCAAGCTCGACGGCACCAATCAAACCCACGCTGCGCACGTCGCCAACGAGTGGATGCCCTGCAAATTTTTGCAGGGCGGCTGCAAACGCAGGCGCCACCGCGCGAACGTGGTTGACCAGATCACGCTCTTCGTAAATCTTCAATGTCTCCAGCGCAATCGCGCAGCCAAGCGGATGGCCGGAGTAGGTGTAGCCGTGCCCGAACACACCGACGCTCGCGCTCGCATCGGCGCACGCCTGATAAATTTTCCCGCTCACATAAAGAGCAGAGAACGGCACGTACGCCGAGGTGATCATCTTGGCGGTCGTGAGCATGTCGGGCTCAAGGTTGTACGTCTGCGAACCGAACAAATTTCCGGTGCGCCCAAAGCCCGTGATGACTTCATCGGCGATGAAAAGTATTTCGTATTTTTTGAGAATCGCCTGAATTTTTTCGAAGTAGGTCGGTGGCGGAATAATCACTCCGCCCGCGCCTTGCACGGGTTCAGCGATAAATCCGCCAATCGTGTCCGCACCTTCTTTCAGGATCAACGCTTCAAGTTCGTCCGCAAGCCGCGTCGCGAATTGCTCTGAAGATTCACCCTCATTCGCGAATTGATATGGATGCGGACAACCGGTGCGCAACACGCCATCAATCGGCAAGTCAAAGTGCTGGTGCATCGCCGGAATGCCCGACAACGAGGCCGTTGCGACCGTCACGCCGTGATAGCCCTTGACCCGCGCGATGATCTTTTTCTTCAGCGGTTTGCCGATGGCGTTGTGGTAGTACCGAACCAGTTTGAACGCCGTGTCGTTTGCCTCGGAGCCCGAGTTCGCGAAGATCACGCGACCCTCGCGCAAGGCTTGCGTTGTGGCCAGCGAGATCAGTTTTTCACTGACCTCGGCGACGACGTTGTGCGCCTTGCCGGAAAACGAGTGGTAGTACGGCAGTTTGTCCATCTGCCGCTTCGCCGCGTCGGCCAAACGCTTCTCGCTGAACCCCAGCGACGCGCACCAAAGCCCCGCCATGCCCTCGATGTAGCGCTTGCCCGTATCGTCAATCACCTCGATGCCGTCGCCCTCAACGATGATCAGCGGCGCATCTTTCTCAATGGCGCGCAGGTTGGTGTACGGATGAAAGTGGTTAGCGACGTCTTTGCGGGCTAATTCGCCAGCGAGCGGGGCGGAAACGGGTGCGTTCATGGCACGTCTTTTTGCGGGTTATGTCGGAAGACGGCATTATCAGTCACGAGTTCAGCTTTTTGTTGAAACCACCGACAGATAGGAGCTAGAGCGGATTTTCGTAATTAATCGATATCCAAAGAAAATAGCGTCTAGCCCCTATAAAAACTGACTTTCACAAGAAAGCTGTTGAATTCGGCTATTGGTCTTTTCGTTGTGGCGGCAACGCCCGCGCCTGCACGACGAGCTTGTTATGCGCGTCAAGAAACGCCGCAGCAATCACCTTGCCCTCGTTGGTGATGCTCCAGCCTGCCGCCCCGCCAAGTACCTTGCCGATCACCATGCCGCCAATCCCCAGATCGGTCGCCCGCGCAGAGCCGGTCGCAGCTGCCAGTTGTTCGGTCGTTTCATTGTCGGTCAGCAGCAGCACCACTTGCGCCTCCTTGAACTTCACGCCACTGGCCACGCCAGCCCAATCGCGCAGCACCGGAATCATGCCAAGAATCGCCGCGATCCCGCCGCCGGCGTTATTTTCACTGAAACTGAGCGACGGCGTGAGCGTCATAAGTGCGCCGATACCTTCGCCCTTTTTCGGCACGGTCTCCGCCTTCAAAATGCCAGCTTCTTTGAGCGTCTGTTCCTGGATCGTACCGCGCAAACCAGCCGCGCGATCAACGATGCGGAAGCAGCCGGATTGCTGCGCCATGACGCGGATCAGCGGCAGTGGCGTTGGCGGCAACTGGGAGCCGGAGATCACGCTGTAGCCGTTCGGATTTTCCGAAAGTGCAACGGTGGCAATCGGCTTGTCGCAGGTGACCAGTTCCTTCGCCGCTCCTTGCGCGCCCGCAGGCCCAGCCGAGCCGGAGACTTTGCTACCACCCTCGCCCAGATCAGTTTGCCGGCAGGACGCTAGGGCGAGAACTGCAACAAGCAGGAACAGAACGAGCGTGCGGTTCGTGGCAAACTTCATGGCAAACTTCGAATTGCGAATCACGCACATTTAACCCGATTGCCGCGCAACACGCAGAAATCGTACGGAAAGAAAAACGTCATGTTGAAACTCTGGGGCCGCAAAAATTCTTCCAATGTCAAAAAGGTCATGTGGGCCTGCGCCGAGCTGGGCGTGCCGTATGAGCGCGTCGACGCGGGACTGCACTTTGGCATCACCACGACCGACGAATTCCGCGAAAAAAACCCCAATGGAATGATTCCGGTGATCGATGATGACGGCTTTATTTTGTGGGAATCGAACGCGATTCTGCGGTACCTCTGCGCCAAACATCCCAAGGCCCCTTTCTGGCCAGCCGACCTGAAAATTCGCGCCTCGGCAGACCGCTGGATGGACTGGCAATGCACCACGCTGGGGCCACCGATCGGCCCGGCGTTCATGCAGCTCGTGCGTGCGCCGGAAGCGGAATGGGACCTGAAAATGATCGCGACCAACGTTGCCAAAGCAGCGCAGAACTGGACGATTGCTGACCGTCAACTCGGCAAGACGAAATGGCTGACCGGCGACGACTTCACGGTCGGCGACATCCCCGCAGCAATACTCGCCTACACCTGGTTTGAGATGCCGCTGGCCAAGGTTGGGCTTAATCAGCAACGTGTTCCATTGGCCAATGTGGACCGTTGGTACGCACAACTGAACGCCATGCCGAACTTTCGCGACATCGTGGCTATCGGTCTGACCTAAGCACTTTGTGGGAGCGGTTCCACCGCGATATCCCACATTGGCAATCATCGCGGTGAAAACGCTCCCGCAATGCTCTGCCGAGTCATCCGCTACCATTGATTTGATGCAACCTACCGATCTCCCCGCGCTCGAACAACCCTACCTCGACCTGCTCGAGCAGGTTCGCTCGCAAGGTGCCGAAAAAGGCGACCGCACCGGCACGGGAACGCGATCAGTGTTCGGTGCGCAGATGCGCTTTGATTTGCAGCGCGGCTTTCCGTTGCTGACAACGAAAAAAGTTTTCTGGAAAGCTATCGCCTACGAGTTGCTGTGGTTTTTGCGCGGCGACAGCAATGCCAGGTGGCTGCAGGAACGCGGTGTCACCATCTGGGACGAATGGGCGAAACCCGACGGCGATTTGGGGCCGGTGTACGGCGTGCAATGGCGCTCATGGCCCAAGCGCAAGGCGGACGGCGGCGGCACGATTGACCAGATCGCTACCGCAGTAGACATGCTCAAGCGCGACCCTAATTCGCGCCGCATCATTGTGTCGGCCTGGAACGTGGCGGATTTGCCGAAAATGGCGCTGTTACCGTGCCACGCGTTCTTTCAGTTCTATGTCGCCGACCCGATTTCAGCGCGAGACCGGGCTCGCGCCAAGGAGGAAGGCCTCGACGACACGTTGCCCAAGCCCCGTCTATCCTGCCAGCTCTATCAGCGCAGCGCCGACCTTTTCCTCGGCGTGCCGTTCAACATCGCGAGCTATGCATTACTCACACACATGATCGCGCAGCAGTGCGATTTAGACGTCGGCGACTTCATCTGGACTGGCGGCGATTGTCACATTTACAGCAATCATTTTGAGCAGGTTGCGACGCAGTTATCGCGCACGCCGATGTCACCGCCCAGGCTCGTTATCAAGCGCAAGCCAGCATCGATTTTTGAGTATGAGTTTGAGGATTTTGAGATTGTCGGATACGAGAGTCATGCGGCGATTAAGGCGCCGGTGGCGGTTTGACGAATGCCTATCGTTGCCGTGATGGTGCATGTGGCTGACGTTGAAGCCGGATTGCTTTGGTATCAACAGGCTTTTCCATCGGCACAGCGCAAGTCAATCTCTGAGCCGATCTTCGAGTATCTGGATGTGGACGGCGTGAGTATCGAGATCGTTCTTGCGGATGAAAAAGTTGCGTCTGGCTCGGCGGGTTCGGTGGTTTACTGGCACTTCGAGCACTTTGATTTAGCCCTGAGTCGGATGCAATCAATCGGCGCGACGTTTTATCGCGGCCCCGGAAATATTGAAGACGGGAAGCGCATGTGTCAGGTGCACGATCCGTGGGGCAATTGCGTCGGGTTACGCGGATAAACCATTGCCCGGATCAAGTGGGCATTCAACCCGCGCGGCATCGCACTAACGATTCGCGCTCACTGACTAACCCATGCCTCGCAGCAAAACCACCTCACTGTTACCCGCGGAAGTATTTTTCGCCTCGCGTGGTTGGACGCCGTTCGCGTTTCAACGCGAGACTTGGGCTGCGCAGGCGGCGGGGAAGAGTGGGCTGATTAACGCGCCGACTGGGTTTGGTAAGACGTATGCGGCGTTTTGTGGATTGTGCGGAGAGCCAAAGACAAACAGCGCTTTACCCCCTCTCCCCTTGCGGGAGAGGGTTGGGGTGAGGGGGAAGGTAGCGCTTATTGCCAACTTGCCCAGTGAGGCCACGGTCACCCTCTCTCCCAGCCCTCTCCCCTCAGGGGAGAGGGAGCCTGCATCGCCCCCCATCACCCTCCTCTGGATCACCCCGCTAAAAGCCCTCGCCGCTGACACCCTGCTCTCGCTCAAAGACGCAGCCGCTGCCATGCAACCCACATGGACCGTCGGGCTGCGGACAGGCGACGTGTCTACCAGCGAGCGTGCGAAGCAGGATCGCCGCTTGCCCACGGTACTTGTCACCACGCCGGAATCGCTCGCGCTGATGCTCACCAAAGCGGACTGGCAGGCGCGACTCGGGAGCCTCAATTGCATCGTGGTCGATGAGTGGCATGAGCTGTTGTCGTCGAAGCGCGGCGTGCTGCTGGAGCTATGCCTCTCGCGCGTTCGTGGCGGCAGAAAAAGAGGAACCAGGCCGCTGCAAACCTGGGGCATGAGCGCGACGCTCGGCAACTTGGATGAGGCGATGCGCGTGCTGATCGGCCCGGACGCGGCGCTGGCGGGCGAAGGCGTACTGATCAGCGGCAAGATCAAGAAAGACATCGTGATCGATTCGTTGATGCCGAAGACAATTGAACGTTTTCCGTGGGGCGGGCATTTGGGTTTGCGCCTGTTACCCGAAGTGTTGGCGAAACTCGATCAGTCGAAGAGCACGCTTATCTTCACCAACACGCGCTCGCAAACCGAGATTTGGTACCAGGCGCTGCTCGATGCCAAGCCGGAACTCGCGGGCCTGATCGCGCTGCATCACGGTTCGCTCGATAAGGCGACACGCGCCTACGTGGAGGAAGGCATCAAGAGCGGCGCGCTGCTGGCGGTGGTGTGCACCAGTTCGCTCGATCTCGGTGTGGACTTTCGCCCGGTGGAACAGGTGCTGCAAATCGGCTCGCCTAAGGGCATTGCGCGCCTCTTGCAACGCGCGGGACGCAGCGGCCATCAACCGGGCGCAAAAAGCCGCGTCACGGTCGTGCCAACGCATGCGCTGGAGCTGGTAGAGGCCGCAGCCGCGAGGCAGGCGGCGTATGCGGGGCACATCGAATCGCGAACGCCGTTGGGCCAGGGTCACAGCGGCGCGAAGTGGCGTTCGCTGGATGTGCTCACGCAGCACATGGTGAGCTGCGCGCTCGGTGGTGGGTTTGATGCGGATGAATTGCGCTCCGAAGTTGAGCGCACGTTTTCGTACATGGCGCTGACTGACGCGGAATGGACGTGGTGTCTGGATTTTGTGACCAAGGGCGGTGCTTCTCTTTCGGCGTATCCTGATTTTCACAAAGTGGTAATCGACGCAGAAACGGGCTACTACGTAGTCACCGATCGACGTATCGCCACGCGCCACCGCACCAATATCGGCACCATCGTATCCGAAGCGTCAATCACCGTGCAGTTTCTCGGCGGCGCGCGGCTCGGGCATGTCGAGGAGGACTTCATCGCGCGCCTGAATCCCGGCGACGCGTTCATCTTCGCGGGCCGCGTGGTCGAGTTCATTCGCGTTCGCGAGATGACGGCCTATGTGCGGCGCGCCGCAAAACGGAAGAATCTCGTGCCGCGTTGGGCCGGTGGAAAAATGCCGCTTTCGACACAACTCGCGGACGCGACGCGTGCGTTGATTGCCGAGGCAAAACACGGCGTTTACTCAACGCCCGAGACCCAACTGTGCGCGCCGCTATTCGCGCTGCAAGCCCGACTATCGAAGCTACCCGACAACAAAGAATGGTTGATCGAATCGTTCAAAAGCAAAGAGGGCTGGCACCTCTTCTTCTTTCCGTTTGAAGGGCGCTTGGTGCATCTCGGGTTGGCCACGCTGTTCAGTTACCGCATCGCCAAGAATCATCCTGAATTGGGCAAGACTTTTTCGATTGCAATCAACGATTACGGCTTCGAGTTGCTCTCGCCCACGGAAGTTACATTGAGTGCGAAAGAGCTACGCGAACTGCTCGATTCACGAAACGTAGAGGCCGATATCCTCGCCGGACTCAACGCTGCCGAGCTAGGCAAACGCCAGTTCCGCGAGATCGCGCGTGTGGCGGGACTGATCGATCAGGGCTACCCAGGTCAGAACAAATCCAGCAAACAGTTGCAGGCGTCGAGCGGACTGTTGTTTGAAGTATTCACGACCTACGACAGCGAAAATTTGCTGCTGAAACAGGCGGTGCGCGAAGTTCTGGAGCGGCAGCTGGAAGCGTCTCGTTTAGCCTCTGCGCTGCTGCGATTGCGCGGCAGCAAAGCACTCATGGTCACCTGTGATCGCCCGACGCCGTTCTCGTTTCCGTTGATGGTTGAGCGGTTGCGCGAGAAGCTTACGACGGAGCAGATCGAGCAGAGAGTGGCGCGGATGGTGGAGGAGTTGGATGGGGTGGCTTCGCCGTAGAACCGATGCTCGCGTCAGAGCTACGTTTCGTCACGCAACCGTTGCGATGGCTTGCAACGCCGCACGAATTCCGGCGGGGATAGCCACACTCTTCCCCGCCGCTCGATCCACAAATACATGCACGAAGAACCCCGTCGCACGCGGCTCTTCATCACCTTCGCCAAACAGCCCGACTTCGTAGCGAACCGAGCTGTTTCCAAGCTTGGCGACGAATAGCCCCGCATGCACCGGCTCCGGGAAGGAGAAGCTTTTCTTGTAAGTACAGCCTGAATCCACAGCGAAGCCAACGATAGGCGCGTTGTGAATATCGAGGCCACCAAAGCGGATCAGGTATTCGTTGATGACGGTGTCGAACCAGCTGTAGTAGACGACGTTGTTAACGTGCCCGTAGATGTCATTGTCCATCCAGCGGGTGGGGATGGTTAAGAAGCGTTTGTAGTGGGCGCGGGGCATCTACAAATTATCAACCAATTTGTGGCGTCGTCCTCGCGGCCTACAGGACGCGGGGAACCAGGGCGTGAGCCGAGCGATAAGTGTGCGCTGGAATCCCGCCGCTGCACGTCGAGAATGACGCCGTGCGTTGAGGTCGCGCCCTACGCTAATCGCTCGTCGAGCAACTCGATCCAGTGCTTCACCACCAGCTCAGTCCCGCTCTGTAAATGTGTCATGCAACCAATATTGGCCGTAGCAATTTGCGTTGGCGCGCCAGCCGTCAACGACTTGAGTTTTTGGCTCTTGAGTTCATTGCTGATTCTGGGTTGCAGCA
>Ga0335397_10006651_pt1 | contig 14873 bp, 15 predicted proteins | sample MAT04_FD_205740 | JGI IMG/M metagenome (GOLD analysis project Ga0335397, IMG submission 205740) | Freshwater microbial communities from Lake Fryxell liftoff mats and glacier meltwater in Antarctica - MAT-04 (spades assembly) (version 2) ...
GCCTGAACGATTGTTCCGCGAACTGTTTGAGGATTGCTATGCAACCGATGACACGCCGGGTAACCCGGCGACGTATTACGAAAGCGCAGTCGTTTGAGTCAACTGCACGTCTGACCGCCGAACAGCCTAAGCCAGAGAAATTGCGCCGTGATTGTCGCAATGATCCCCGTGCGGGTGGTGCAGAAAGCCGTCGACCAGATAGTCAACATGGTCGCCGTGCGGCACCGCTTCGTGACCGCAATCAGGGCCATGGACGTGGTCAGCCGCATGACCCGTGGCGGGATGCGCGTGGGTGCACGTTGCGGGGTTAATTGCTGAAACTGCAATGACATGTTCGTCGATATGGTCACCGTGCGGGTGGTGCAGATGACCGTCGTGCAAGTAGTCAATATGGCCATCGTGCAGAACGGCGGTGTGGCCGCAGTTGGGGCCATGTTGATGGTCGTGATTAGCGTGGTGAGTGGCGGTACATGTCGTCACGGTGTGGATGCCTTTTCGAAAGGTTGAAGGGTGGGGTGGGGTTATTCGGATGCGTGATTCAAGATATTGACGAGCAGTGCGCGAACGTGCTGATCGGCAAGTGCGTAGTAAATGTGCTTCGATTCGCGCCGCCGGGTGACGAGGCGGGCCGCGTGCAGCATTTGCAATCGTGCCGAAACGCTCGTGAGTTTGGCCTGATCGAGTGCCACCAGTTCGGATACACACATTTCGCGACGCGACAACCACTGCAAGAGACGCAGCCGCGACGCATCGCTCATTGCACGGCACATGGCCGCCGCGAGTTCGAATTGCTGCGGCGTCACAGTCTGTGCTGCGTCGGAGTCGAGGCCAACGTGAGAACAGCCAGCGTGGTCGTGAACGACGGTTCTTGTCATAACTATCCATTATTCCATGAATTTATGGAATGTGTAAACCATTTCGAGGCAGATGAGGTAATTGCGAAGGCGCGTTCATGAATGCACCTGAGGTAAATCCCTGTATGATTATGCTAATGAGAATCGTTCGCACTGCGGTTACCATGCAATGGCTTGCTTTTCAACACGCGCCGCTAATCAGGATTTAAAACGAGCAGCACCGGCAACCCGTTTAACTTCAGCCGTGGCCTCAATGGCTCACCCAACGGTAGCGGCTGGATCAATCCAGAAGATGGCTCATTCATCCCGTACGACCGAGGTCGCGGCGGCTTCTCGGAAATCATATTCACCGACCGTGCGCAGTTTGTGACGTCTGGTGAAAAGCGCATCGGTGACGGCAAGTTGCGTTTTGCTTTCGGCGCGGCAGAGCACAAACAGGACAGCTTCTACGAGCTGGCAACGTACATCGGCAAGCAAAAGCAATATTACGCCGAAGCGTCGTATCAATTTCCCGCCGTAGACTGGCTCGTCACCACGGGGCTTAACTACCGATACGAAGACTTGCGCAGCAACGGATCAACCGCAGACGGCGTCGTGGTCAACGGCATTGATAACTACGTGTATCGAACGCCCGCATTTTTCCTGCAAGGGTATCGCGCCTTTATGGACGATGCGCTGGAAGTGAACGCGTCCGTGCGCTACGACAAACACAACGTCTTCGGCAGCATCGCTTCGCCACGCGTGAATGCGCTTTATCACCACACACCGAAGCTAAGCAGCCGATTGAGCATGGGCACGGGCTTTCGCGCACCGACCAGTTTTTTCGAGCAAGACCACGGCATTCTCGACACTATTCGCGTGATTCGCGACATCACCCAGCCTGAGAAATCAACCAACGTAAGCTATGCGCTCTCCTATGCTGATGATCGCTTGGCGGTGACCGGCTCCTACAACTTCAATCGCATTCTAAATTTCGCGATTCTTGATCCGGGTCAAACCGATGCGGCGGGTAATTTGGTGACGCTGTTTACGAGCTCGACCCAGCCCGTGACGGTGCAGGGCGTGGATATCAACATGAGCTACCAGCTATTGCCATCGCTCAAGATTCAAGCTGCCGCAGAGGCGTTCAACTACAAGTTTCCCGCGGGCACACTGGTCTTTGCTCGACCAAAAGCGAAAGGATATTTCGGAGTTGACTATGACCGTGGCCCGCTGGAGATGACCGCCAAACTGGTGCTCACAGGCCCGATGGATTTGCGCAAATTCCACGATGACGGGTCGGGTTCGCAGAATCGCTTTAACTTCGACGGCTCCCCGAAAAAAGACAAGAGCGCCACGTTCGCGACGCTCGATTTACGCGGTGAATACAAGTTCAATAAGACGCTCGGGATGTACGCTGGCGTTGACAACGTTTTCGACTACAAGCAATCCGACAAAGAGAGCTTTTTGTTCGTCGATGGCCAGGGAGGGGAGGACGTGACGCACTTGTGGGGGCCGAGTCGTGGTCGCTACATTTATGCTGGCTTGAAACTGGCGTTTTAACTGTTTACCCACCATGTTGAAAAAGGGATCAGAAAGGTGTTGAGCCAACTCACTGTCGCGGGTTTGTTTGCCTCAGCAATGTTTGCCATCGGGCAGGTCGCAGCTCACGACGGTGCGCACGCACCTACCGCTGCGCCAGCGGGTACAGCGTCCACGGGCGCTGTCTGGCGCTTCACCTTGTCCACGCTCGAAGGCGACCGCTTCGTGCGATCGAGCGACGTCGCAGGCCCAGTACTGATCAATTTTTGGAGTCTTGATTGCCCGCCGTGCATTGCAGAATTGCCTCGACTACAAGCGTTTTCTAATACGAATAAGGACTGGACCGTACTGCTCGTCGCCACTGATTCGGCGCGGGACGCCAAGCGCTTTCTCGATAATCGCGGCATTACGCTGACCTCGCTCCGCGCAGGAACAGACGCGCGCGCGCTCTTGCGCGCCGCAGGCAATCCTAGCGGAGCGCTGCCCTACAGCCGTGCTCAACATCAAGACAATCCGTGCTTCACCAAGTTAGGCGAGCTATCTGAACAGGACTTGGTCAAGATATCGGCGGTTTGCGGCAATTCAGTCGGCTGGCGAGCGGACACCCCTTGATTGATGTTGAGCTTTGTCGTCTTCCATTGTGGCTATAGGGTGGTTCGTATGGATAAAAAAAGGGGCAGCCGTAGCGAACGCTGGAACTCCACTTCTGTGCGTCGAAATGCGTGAGCTGATGTCCTGAGGCCCCGGTTGGCGGCGCAAAAAAAGCCCGCATTGCGGGCCTTTTTTTACAGCGTCCTTCTTCGCGCTAGCGAACTACATGTCCAGTGAAATCTTCTTCGCGTCCACCACACGCTTCCACTTGGCAACTTCGCGCTTGACGGTCTCAGTAAATTGCTCCGGCGTGCTGGCGATCACGAACGCGCCGTTGTCCTCGAATTTTTTGATGGTGTCCGGGTCTTTCAGCACGGTCATTGATGCGTCGTAAATTTTCTTTGCGATATCTTTGGGCATGTTCGCAGGACCGACGAAGCCGAACCAGGTATCGGCTTCATAGCCTTTCAAACCCAGTTCCGCAAATGTGGGTACGTTCGGCAGTTGCGGGATGCGGTTTGGAAACGCGAGTCCGATTGGCACGAAGTTACCTGCCTTGATTTGTGCCAGCGAAGAGGAGAGGTTGTCCCACATGATCGGCACGTTACCCGCCAATACGTCGGTGACCGCTGGGCCCGCGCCCTTGTAGGCGATGTGCTGCGCGTCGGTTCCGGTTTCAACCAGGAAGAGCTCCATCGCCAGATGGCCAACGCCACCCGCGCCAGAGCTGGCGTAGCTGTGTTTGCCGGGGCTAGCCTTTAACTCTGCCACCAGCGATTTGAAATCTTTAAAAGGAAAGTTTTTGTTGACGATGATGATGCCGGGGACTGAGGCCAGATTCGTGATGTGGGTGAACTGTGTCAGCGGATCGAGCTTGTTGTTTTTGTAGGCGACGATGTTGGTGCCCATGGTGGAGACCGAGCCCATGCCGATGGTGTAGCCGTCGGCAGGAGCCTTGGCAATCTCCCCCGCGCCAATCGATCCACCGGCTCCCGCTCGGTTCTCGACGATGACGGGCTGACCCAGAATCGGGGTCAATTTGGCGGCCATGATGCGGGCCACGATGTCGGTCGTGCCGCCCGGTGCAAACGGCACGATGATCTTGATCGGTTTTGACGGGTAGGCCTGAGCGAAAGTGACGCTGGCGGCCAGGGCGGCTGCGACTGCTGTGACGGTTTTGGTGAAGTGCATGTGATATTCCTCCGAAAAATTTGAATGCGGTATGAACTTAATTCGACGGCGAGTGTAGGGCTAAAACGGCAGAATCAATTCGGGGTTGACCCGAGCAAACTGGCTACGGAAGTCATCCTGAATGCGCTTTAGCGCTTCCGGGGTATCCGCCTCAAAACGAAGCACGACCACCGGCGTTGTGTTGGATGCTCGTGCAAGCCCGAAGCCGTCGGCGTATTCCACGCGCATGCCGTCAATGGTCGCGATGCGCGTAGCCGTCGGGAATTTGGCCGTGGCTTTCAGTTGCTCCATCAGCGTGAAGTGTTCACCTTCGGCGCACTTCAAATTTAGCTCGGGTGTCGATGGCGCATTTGGCAAATCCTCAAGCACTTTACTCGCATCGGCCGACTTGGAAACAATCTCCAGCAGGCGTGCGCCGCAATAAATAGCATCGTCAAAACCGTACCAGCGCTCCTTGAAAAAGATGTGTCCGCTCATCTCGCCGGCGAGTGGCGCGCCGGTTTCTTTGAGCTTTGCCTTGATGAGCGAATGGCCTGTCTTCCACATCAGCGGGACGCCGCCGTGATCGACGATGTACTTGTCGAGCAGGCGGGTGCACTTGACGTCGTAAATGATCGTCGCGCCGGGGTTGCGCGACAGCACATCGCCGGCGAACAACATCATCTGGCGATCCGGAAAAATCACTTCGCCGGATTTGGTGACGATGCCCAGACGGTCGCCATCGCCGTCAAAAGCCAGACCCAGCTCGACGTCGGTTTCCTTGACGACTTTGATCAAGTCCTCAAGGTTCTCCAGTTTCGATGGATCGGGGTGATGGTTCGGGAAAGTGCCGTCGATTTCGCAGAACATTTCCACCACTTCACAGCCTAGCGCGCGGAAGATTTTGGGGGCCAGAACCCCCGCCGCGCCATTGCCGCAGTCAACGGCGATCTTCATGGGGCGCGACAGCTTTGCGTCACCGACGATGCGAGCAACATAGGCGTCGTTGATGTCGGCGGTTGACTGCGTGCCCTTGCCAGTTTTCACGTCGCCTGATTCTGCCCGCGTCTTGAGCGACAAAATTGTGTCACCCCAAATGGCCTCGCCAGCCACGACCATTTTGATGCCGTTGTAGTCCGGAGGATTGTGGCTGCCCGTCACGCTCACACACGATCCGGTACCCAGCACATGGCCCGCGAAGTACGAGACCGGCGTCGGTGCCATGCCAATGTCAATCGCGTTGCAGCCGGTGGAGGTGATGCCGTCTCGCAACGCCTGCGAAAGCGCGGGCCCGGAGAGTCGCCCATCGCGGCCGACTGCAATGGAGCTTGCTCCGCGCTCCAGCGAGAGGGTGCCGAGCGACTGCCCAACTGCGTAGGCGATTTCCGGCGTCAGCGTTTTGCCAACGATGCCACGGATGTCGTAGGCCTTGAAGATTTCTGAGGGAAGTTGCATGTGGCGTCCTGTTATTTTCGGCTGGGGGTTTCATCGAGAATCAGGCGCGCGAGGTCACGTTCCTGATGCAAAACGCGAACGACATCAACGTACTGTTCGCGGTCAAAGTAAAAAACGAGGTACGGGAAGCGAGGCGTCACCGCATCGCGCAAACCGTCAATGGCAAGCGCTTCGGCGTAGCGGCTGGATCCCGAATCAGGAAACCTTGACAGTTGAGAAAAGAGCGAATCCAGGGCCGCTAAAAAGCGCAAAGCGATAGTCTCGTTCGCTTCGTGTAAGCAGCGATCAAACGCAGCGACGATGTCATCCTGCGCAGCTTTGCGCTGCAAAAGCGGCCTCATTGGTTTTCTTTTTGCGCGCTCAGTTTAGCGGGCGGTTCTGGCCGCGAGTTCAGCCTGCAGTTCGGGCCAGGGGCGACCTTCTGGCGAGCGCAAACCGTCGGCGATCAGCGTGCGTAGCGCGTCCTTCGCGGCCTCCTGCTGGTCGTTGCGAACGAGCGCGCGGATGTACTCGCTGTGCGAGCCAAAGCCGCCCGACGTGACACGGCTGTCGACGAAGGATTTAAGGGTCTCGGGGATGGAAATGTTCATGGTCGCCATGTTTCAATTTTAATCCGCTTGGCAAAAATTGCCAATACACGCCCTAAACAACCGAATGTGGCTCAAAGAACTCGCACAGCCGCTCCGGCAACCAGGTCAGCTTGCCAGGGAACGGCCCGGTCACAAAGCCCACATGACCGCCATCGATGGGTTGCTCCAACGTAATGTTGTCGGGCATTTCGGCTACATTGGGGAACAGCGAGGCCGGGACAAAGGGATCGTTCATCGCGTTGAGCAGCAGAAAGGGGATACGAACTTTTGCGATGAAACCACGAGAAGAGGCCCGATAGTAGTAGTCCCAGCTGCTGGTGTAGCCGTGCATCGGCGCGGTGTAGTGCTCGTCAAATTGCGGGAAGTTTCTCGGTTTGGTCAGGAAACCCTTTTCGCGCAAATGCGGATGCTGCTCCATGCGGCGCGAGTAGCTTTCGCCCATCGCATTCATGAAATAGCTGTTGAAAATCCAGTTCTTGAAATGCAGGATGGCTTCGGCGGAAATGCCGAGATCGAGCGGGTTCGAGACGGACGCCGCAGCGCTGACAAACTCCTTTGCGCTTTCGCCTTGCTCGCCGCACCATTTGGTCAGTGCGTTACCGCCCAGCGATACGCCGACAGCGAAGACGGTTCGGGCGGGAAAACGGGAGCGTACCTCCCGCAGAACGATGTCGCAATGCTCGCTGTCGCCCGAGTGATAAGAGCGCGGCAGACGGTTCGGTTCGCCCGAGCAGCCCCGAAAATGCGCCACCATACCCGTCCAGCCGCGCCCATTGGCGGCGGCCATTGTGGTGCGGCAATATTGCGAATCGCTGGAGCCTTCCAGCCCGTGAAAGAACACCAGCAAAGGGCCTTCCGCAGCGCGGCCATCAGCCCAATCCAGATCGATGAAATCACCATCGGCGAGTTCAAGCCGTTCACGCCGGTAACCGATCTTGGATCGCGGCAGCCACTGTGCATAGATGCTTTGCAGGTGACCCGTCGGCAGCCACCACGGGCAGTGGTACGTTGAATCAATGCGGGGCATGCGCCGAGTGTAAAGGCTGTGCTTGGGCGATGGATGCAAGCCTCATTCCCCCTTGGTCGGTTCTTAGCGTTTTCTTTGGCGCGAGCCTGTTGCTCGCCATCATTCCTGGCCCGGTGGTGCTGTATGTGGTGGCGCGCAGTCTGAGGCAGGGGCGTCGCTCCGGGCTCGCTTCGGTCGCGGGCGCTTCGTGCGGGTCGCTGGTGAACGTATTTGCGACGTCGTTCGGACTTGCAACCCTGTTTTCGACCTCTGCGCTCGTCTACTCGGTTTTCAAATACGCAGGTGCGGCGTACCTGATTTATCTGGGCGTCAAGACGCTGCGCGCAAGGGTTGATGAGCGTGCCGGAGCGGCGGTTGACCGGGCGCTGCGGGGAGCCGGTGAGCAACGTGCCCCAATGTGGCCGGTGTTTCGCGATGGTTTCATCGTGGCTTTATTTAACCCGAAAACGATCATTTTTTTCTCAGCATTCCTGCCGCAATTTATGACCGAACACGGCACCGGTAGCGCGGCGATGGCGCAAGCCATGTTCCTGGGCGCGCTATTCGTGTTGATCGCATCAATCAGTGACGCGATTTATGCCATCGCAGCGGGCACGATTGCGCCGTGGCTCGCGAAGCATCGCGGCGCGGGCCGCACGGGCCGCACCATCGCTGGTTGCTCGTTCATTGGGCTTGGCGTGTTTGCGGCTTTGTCGGGACGCAAAACGTAGCCCAGACCAAGCCCGCTTGCGGCAGGTGTGCCACGGCATCCGGGTTCCGGTGCGCCCACACCGCAGGGATCAAATATTTGACTTTGTGGTGATGGGAAACCCGGATGCGAGCATCCAGGCTACTCTGGCTGCACGAGACGCCGCTTCTGAACATCGGCCGCTAGCTGACGCAACACGCCTTCGGTTGCCGTCCAGTCGATGCAGGCGTCAGTGATCGAAACACCATAGGCCAATGCTTTCCCGGGCGTCAAATCCTGCCGTCCGGCGTTCAAATGCGATTCGATCATCACACCGAAAATTCGCTCATCACCCGCCGCCATTTGTCGCCCAATGTCAGCCGAAACCTCGATCTGCTTGTCGTGCAGCTTGCTCGAATTGGCATGCGAAAAATCGACCATGATGCGTTGTGGCAGGCTGGCTTTCGCGAGTTCGCTGCCCGAGGCTGCGATGCTCGCTGCATCGTAATTCGGTGCTTTTCCACCGCGCAGGATGACGTGGCAGTCTTCGTTGCCATTGGTCGAGATGATGGCGCTGTGGCCGCCCTTGGTGACTGAGAGGAAAAAGTGCGGCGCAGCGGCGGCTTTGATGGCGTCAACGGCGATTTTAATATTGCCATCGGTGCCGTTTTTGAAGCCCATCGGGCAGCTCATGCCGCTTGCTAACTGGCGATGCACCTGGCTCTCGGTGGTGCGCGCGCCAATCGCGCCCCACGAGATGAGATCGGCGTAATACTGCGGCGTCAGCGTGTCGAGGAATTCCGTCGCGGCGGGAACGCCCAGCTCGTTGATGTCGAGCAGCAGCTCGCGGGCTAAGCGCAGACCGTCGTTGATTTTGAAGCTGCCGTCGAGGAAGGGGTCGTTGATGAGGCCTTTCCAGCCGACGGTGGTGCGCGGTTTTTCGAAATAGACGCGCATGACGACGATGAGATCATGCGCCAACTCATCGCGCAGCACTTTGAGCTCTTTGGCGTATTCCAGCGCCGCCTTCTTGTCGTGCATCGAGCAGGGCCCCACGATGACGACCAGGCGGTCATCCGCGCCATGCAGCACCTTGTGGATGTCGCGCCGCGTGTCAAACACCAGTTGCTCCACTGCTTCGCTGGGCTTAAATTCGCGCAGAAGATGCGAGGGCGGGGCGAGTTCGAAAATGTCCTTGATGCGGACATCGTCGACCTGGCGATTGAGTACGGCTGGCGTAGCGGGCATGGTCATTCCTTGTTGCAATGCAACTATTTTACGTCAAGCAAGAAAATTGCTGTACTAAGCATATTTGTGAGAATAAATAGTTGTAAATACTTAATACATATTATTTGTAGCAATTAAATGCCTATTAAATGCTCGGAAGGCTTATCAGCTTCAAGCCCAAAGCGCCATTTCACTGGGGCTAAACGAAAAATTACGCCTTAGTCGGCTTTATATAAAAACAGCAGCTAGCCCCAGCACAGGCGTCATTACAAAAAAAAGCTGTAAACGTTCAACGCGAAAAAAAGCCCGCCAAAAGGCGGGCCTGAATTTTTGCGCGAAGCGCAGGGAGGAACTGCTTTCGCACGCGCCGCACACGCGGGGAGCGTGAAGGCGTTTGCCAGAGGCGCGACAGGTCGCGGCCACCAGCGACGCAGCAACTCGGGGAGAAGGACTGCATCAATCCCGTGTCAGTCGAGATTGAGCGCGGGATCATTAGTGAAGACGTATTCTCGTCACGAAAAGTGACACCCCATTGCGAGTTATCTCAAAAAACTAGAAGATCAGCCCAGTCAACGACGCTGAAGACTCAATACGGGCGTTTGGATTAATTTTGGCGACAAACGCAGCGAGCGCCGCGTCAGCATCTGTTTTGTCGCGTGCGAGTTGCAGTTGCGTCAGATAAGCGCCCACCTGCCGCAGTCGGTGATCTTCAGGCACCTCTTTCGGAATGGCATTGATCGCGTCTTTAGCGAGGGTGCCCGCGTTGTTGTCGCTAGCCAGCGTGCAGGCGACGGCGACGCGAAGCTTGTACGCGGCGAGCACGTAGCCAGGATTTCCTTCGCCCCAGGCGGAGACCGCCGCGAGCGCAGATTTACAGGCATCCGCATTCTGCCCGCGCGCGCTTTCCAGCATCGATTGCAGAATGAACCGGCGCGAGGCCTCGGTTCGCCCGATCTTGCTGAAATCGGCTGCCGGCGGCATCTCGGCAACGATACCGCTCGCCGTGCCGTCGATTTTTCCGTAAGTCAATTCGGCTAGCGCAACGCGTTGGCGAAACCGTCGCTTTTGATCAGGTGTAGCGCTCGCCGCATCGAGCGCAGCAAAGGCGTCCGCCAATCGCGTGGCCTCTGTCAGCGTGGCCGCTTTATCGAGCATCAGGAAGCGGGTCCGAACTTCGAGCAGATCCAGCTCGCCAAATACAACGGCTGCAACGTCCGCCGTCGGTGCGGCGCGAAGGCGCGTCAGCCGCTCCTCATAAGTCGCCAGCGCGCCCTGAGGCTCTCCAAACCGGTTGTAGAAAAAACCAAGGTCGCGTAGCGCGTCGAGACTGTGTGCATTGAAGGCTCCGGCGAGCTCATCCCATTGCCGAATCGAATCTCGCAGCAGCGCCTCGACGCCCGTCGGATCGCCTGCCTGAACCTGCTCGAAAGCCCCGTTAGTAAGGGCGTTCAGCGCAACGCGTTTTGCGTGGGGTGGTGGATTTTCGAGAATTGGGCGCAGCTTGCGATGTAACGCCAGCGCCTCGGTGCGCCGCCCTTCGCGGCTGAACATGAGCGCACGATCAACCTCCGCCTCCGCTACCAGCCACTTTTCCAGTGGTTCGCCGCGAACGAGCGTCAGATATTTATCGAACTCGGCGTTGCTCTCGCTAAAGCGCCGCAACTCGGCGAGCATATTGGCGCGCAGCAAAACCGCTTCGCGCCACCAGGTTTGCAGCGATGGCGGCGGGCCGGTGCCAATGGCTTGTTCGACCAATGGCAACGCAGCGGCCGTTTCGTCAATCCAGTACATGATGTCGGCGAGCAGAAACCTCGCGCGCCGGGTTGCCTCAGCGTGATCGCCGTAGAGTTTTTCGCTGAGCAGTACCGAACGCCGCGCGACCGGCAAAGCTTCCTTGAATCGCGACAAACGGCGCAGTGTCGTCGCCACATGCACACCCACTTGCTGCTCAACACTCGGATCATCGGCAAACTTGCTGGCGAGATCCTTTTGCGCCTGTTCGATCAATGTGAGCACGGTTGGCCACTGGCCGCCGTGCGTGTCCGGATCTGCGCTGCGCAGCAACTCCACGAGGTAATGCGCCGTCTTGACCGCGCGCGCTTCCTCAATCCGTGCCCGCTCGTATTGCCACATCGAAAACGCAAGCCCAGTGAGCAGCGCGATAAACAACGACGCCGTAAGACTCACGGGTAACCAGTTTCGCCGCAGCCACAGGCGCGTGCGATAGCTGCGATCCTCACGTCGCGCCGAAATCGGGCGGTGCGCCATCCAGCGCGTGAGATCGGCGACCAACGCTTCCATCGTGCGGTAGCGGTCCGCAGGGTCGATGCGGATGGCGCGGGCGATGATGGCGTCGACGTCGCCCTCCAGCCGCTCGGAGTTGCTCGGCGCGGGAATGTTGTCCTTGACCGTCGCGTGATCATGATGCGACGCGGCGTGCGACACGCGCTCCGGAGTCATGTGCAGGACCGCGTATTCCAGCGCCGCGCGGCCCGATTTTTCTGGCAGGTGAGCACGACGACCGGAGAGCAGGTGATAGGCAAGGCTGCCGAGCGAATAGATGTCGCTGGCTACCCCCGTCGCTTCGCCACTGATTTGCTCGGGGGCCGCGTATTCCACGGTCAGGCCGCGACCGCCCATTTTGGTCGCCTCGGACGTGGTGGCTTCGTCCTTCTCGCTCTCATCGAGCAAACCGGCGACGCCAAAGTCAAGGAGCTTGGCATGACCGCCCGGCGTGACGAGCACGTTGGAAGGCTTCAGATCGCGATGAACGACGAGTTGCGAATGTGCGTACGACACAGCTTCGCCGATTTCGCGAATCAGTTCAATTCGGGCTTCGACTGTGCTCGCGTGTTCGGCGACGTAATTTAATAGCGGCTGACCGTCGACATATTCGAGCACCAGGAACGGTTGCCCAAACAACCGCCCGGCGTCGATGAGCCGTGCGATGCCGGGGTGATTGAGCCGCGCCAGCAGTGCGCGTTCCTGCGCAAAACGCGCCTCGAAGCGCTCGGTGTCGCCATCGGCGCGCAGGAATTTGACTGCGGCCTTGGCCTGATACAGCCCGTCAGCACGGGTCGCCAGCCAGACCTCGCCCATGCCGCCGACGCCGATGACTTCCTCCAGCCGCCACGCGCCGCACAGCTCGCCCGCATGGCGGCGATCCTGAGTGCGTGAACGCTCGGCCCGTAGCGCGCGCTGGAGAAGGTGATCGAAGCCGCGCTCACCACCGTCACCCAACACCGGGGCGAGCTGTGTGGTGAGCCCGGTGCTGGTGTTGGCAACCGCACTGACCGGCGGGTGGCGTACAAAGCTGGTTGCCAGCGTTTGCGCGTGGGCGCGACCCAGGAGCTTCCGCACTTCCTGCGCAACCCGTGGATCGCGGTCATGCAATGATTTGACGAAGGCGGGACGGGCGATTTCGTCGCACTCCAGCGCCTCATCAAACGCTGCGTTGACCGCCTTCCAGAACGTCGCATCAAAGGCTGAATCGTCAGGCTTCGCTGCGGGCGGTACAGAGGGCGAAGAAGGGGGATCGGCGGGAGTCATCGCCCTGAGGGCACCTCTAAAAATTCGTTTGTGGGGCGCATTGCGTTGTCGCGCGGTGCTCGCAAACCTCATGTACCAGGGCGTACATTGCAGTTGCTGCGCTCCGGGCTCCTGGCTCCCCATAAACGAATTTTTAGAGGTGCCCCTGGTACAGACGAGATTGATTGAATTTGTGCGTCAGCCAGCGCGATCAGGAAAATCTGAATCAAGCGGGCGACACGTCCAGCCATTCCGCCAGCAATGCCCGAGCTTTGGTGATTTCGCGGTTCACCGTTCGCGTCGAAATCTCGCGCGTTTCGGCGGTTTCAACAATCGTCATGCCGCAGAAAAAATGCAACTCGGCGGTGTGATACATGCCAACGTCCACCGCTTTGAGCCGCTCCAGCGCACGATCCAGCGCGATGACGTCGACCGCCGACATCAGGTCGTCGGCCGAAGATTCAGCGTGAGACATGGTCAACAACGTCGCTCCGCCGCCGCGTTTCTCGGCATCGCGGGCACGCACAAAATCAATCACAATCGAGCGCAACACTTTGCCCACATAAGCGAAAAATTGCACGCGTGTATTGCCCTGCAAACCCTCGCGCTCGGCCATGCGCATGAAGCCTTCGTGTACCAGCGCCGTCGCGTTGAGCCCGGTAACGCCGCCGACCTGGGCGAGACGCGACCGTGCCACCCGTTTGATTTCGGGATACAGTTCGGCATAGAGCGAGCTCATGGCGTCGGTGTCGCCACTGGCGGCGCGCTCGAACAAATCTTGAGTGACTTTTGGCATGGTTTCTCTTGCGTTTACGTCTTTTTATCTTTTTGCTGCGCTTGACGTAAGAGATTTTTGCAGGCGACTAGGCTGCCCGCATGGATTTATGGCCACGCAGCGACACTTTTTTTCTGAAAGCGACGGGGTGATCGAACATGACACGACAGGTTTTGCGCAACGCACGCGTGTTCGACAGCGTCACGGGCGTCGTTTTGCCCTCCGGCACCATCGTTATCGTCGACGGGGGCATCATCTCGGTCACGATTGGTGAAGTTTCGACCGATCTCACCGACAGCATTGATCTCAAAGGGCGTATCGTTTTGCCCGGTTTGATCGATTGCCACGTACATGTGATGGCGGTTCATCACGACGTCTGGCAGCTCTCGATGCAGCCGCCGTCGCTGATTACCGCGCAGGCCAGGCATGTGCTGGAAGGCATGCTGATGCGCGGGTTCACCACCGTGCGCGACGCTGCGGGGGCGGATTACGGCGTGCAGCTCGCGGTGGAGCGTGGCTATCTGCGCGGGCCAAGGCTGTTCATCGCGGGTCGCCCGTTATCGCAGACGGGCGGGCACGCTGACATTCGTCCGCGCGGCGTGAAGGAATTTATCTGCGCTTGTGCCGGTTTGGGTCTTTTTCCAGCGCTGGCCGATGGCGTGCCCGAAGTGCGCCGCGCGGTACGCGAGCAACTGCGCAACGGTGCCAACCAGATCAAGATCATGGCGGGCGGCGGTGTCGCGAGCCCGACGGATCCGATTGATGGGACGCAGTATTCGCTCGAAGAAATCACCGCGGCGTGCGAAGAGGCCACGGCCGCCAACACCTATGTGATGGCGCACGCCTATTCGCCACGCGCCATCACGCGCGCTGTGCAATGCGGTGTGCGCTCGATCGAGCACGGCAATTTGCTGGATGAGCAGACAGCGAAAGTCATGAAGTCGCACGGAGCGTTTCTGGTGCCGACGCTGGCGACCTACGCGGTGCTCGGCGAAGAGGGCAAACGCCTCGCGTGGAGCGATGAAATGCTCGGCAAGCTGGATCGGGTGAAAGACGCGGGCACGCGCGCCATCGCGATTGCAAAATCTATGGGAATTCCGATTGCGTTTGGTACGGATTTGCTGGGCACCATGCATCCGCAACAGGCGATTGAGTGGAAGCTGCGCTCGTCGGTGCAGACGCCAGTAGAAATTCTGCAAAGCGCGACCAGCGTGGCGGCGAAGTTGCTCAATCAGGAAGGGAAACTGGGCGTGATTGCGCCGGGTGCGCATGCTGATCTGGTGGTCGTCGACGGCGATCCGACGCTGGATATTTTGCTGATGGGCGAGCCGGAGAGAAACGTTCTGGGCGTGATGAAGGCTGGGGTTTGGGAGAAGGCGATGACTATCGGCTGATGGCAGCATTTGTACGAATCAACGGCCAAACAAGGGCTAGAACGCTAAAAATCAAATAGTCGACTACTGATTAA
>Ga0335397_10006654_pt1 | contig 14870 bp, 17 predicted proteins | sample MAT04_FD_205740 | JGI IMG/M metagenome (GOLD analysis project Ga0335397, IMG submission 205740) | Freshwater microbial communities from Lake Fryxell liftoff mats and glacier meltwater in Antarctica - MAT-04 (spades assembly) (version 2) ...
TCGAGCGTTGGCTTTTGCGGCTTCGGCAGTTTGTTTTTGCTGGTCATCAAAGTAGAAGATCGCGGTACGATAGCTATCGCCGACATCTGGGCCTTGCCTGTCTAGCTCCGTAGGGTTATGCATGCGGAAGAATTGCTGGCAAAGCGCTTCATAACTAACCTGCTGCGCATCAAACTCCAGTAAAACCGCTTCGGCGTGCCCAGTGGCGTGAGTGCAAACAGCTTCGTAACTGGGGTCTTTGGTGTGGCCACCGGTGTAGCCGACGGTACTCTTAGTAACTCCAGGAATCTGGTCAAAATAGAATTGTACGCCCCAGAAACAACCGGCGGCGAAAATCGCTTGTTGCATTATTCGGTGACCTGGACGTCGCGGTAAAAGGCGACGTAGTTGGCGTAGTCTTTTTTGACGATGTCGAGTGAGCTGGGGATTGGGTTGGGATAGCTCCAAGCGTTGTCTTCGCTCCAATCGTCGCCTTGGCCAACGTTAAAGTACTGGCAGACGCCTTTCCAGGGACAAGTATATGGCGTGTCACTTTTATGCAAGAATTCAGTTTTAACACTGCCTGGTGGGAAGTACCAGTTTTGCTCTATGTATATTAAATCTTCTTTGTCGGCTTCGGCGATTACATAATCTTTCCAGATGGCTTTCATAGTGTCTCCCGTCTATGGCTTGTAAGTTCTACCCCTAGCATAATCAAGATATGACTAATTAACAATGAGGTTGCTTACATACTAACGCTGTTAAAATTTGTTGCAAATTATACTTATAAGGCTTACATTTAAGATATATTAGCACATGATACATAGGGTAAAGGAGTTGTGATTATGAACGCCATTAAGACTATAGAAACTAAATTTGAGGAAATATTCGTCAAGAATGCTCCGGAGCTACCACTGAATATTAAGCAGTTTATTGTTCGATATTTGCCATGGGTAAACCTGATTTTAGGAGTACTGGCGCTGTGGGTAGCTTATAGCTTGTGGTTTTGGGCGCACAATGTTGATCGCTTCGCGCAGTATACCAATGGCTTAAACGCTTCCTACGGCGGCGCGACAATCGATCTTGATCGTATGTCATTCGGACTATGGCTAGCGGTGGCAGTACTACTGGTGGAAGCCGTTATATATATCGCCGCCTTCCCCGCCACCCGTAAGCGCGAGAAAAAAGGCTGGGACCTAATGTTTTACGCGGCGCTGATCAATGTCGCCTACGCCTTTGTGGTGGTATTCACCAGCTATGGTAGCTTTGGCGGCTTGATTATGAGCCTGGTTGGCTCGGCAATTGGTTTTTACTTGTTGTTTCAGATTCGTAGTCACTATCTAAAACAAGTACACGCCAGAAAACTCTCTAAAAAAGACTAGCTTTCTAGCTGACGGATGCGGTCGTGATCGAGACCGTAGTAGTGTCCGATCTCGTGCCACAAGGTGTGTCCGATGTCCTCAAAGAGTTCTTTTTCGGATGAGGCGCGGCTTTGCAGCGGGCCTTTAAACAAAGTGATTTTATCAGGGAAAACTCTGGTTGTACCCTGTCGGCCTGTCAACGGCATGCCTTCGTATAATCCTAGCAATGTTTGATCATTACGCAATAATAACTGCTGTCGCTGTTCAGGTGTGGGATCTTCTTCGTACAAAATCGCCACGTTCTGGATATTTTGGGCATGTTCGCCGGGTAATTGCTCTAAGGCCCGGTTAATTAGTGCTTGGAATTCGTCGTCAGATACTTGAATCATTGCTATACATTTTATAGAAATAGAATTTACCTGTCCAGCAGACTAGTCTGAGGCTTCTAATTTTAGCCGTTTGATCAGCCATTCGCGCGGTAATGCACTAAGAAACCAGCCAGCCCTCGGACCGCGCTGGGCTCCTATCAGCGCCCGATACAGAATTGCGAACAGTTCTTTGGGAGCCAAGCCTGAACTGTCTTTAAAAGTATAAATGGCGTCGTGAAACCATACGCCATCGGCATCAGCCGGCGCCTTTTCTATAGATTGGGCTAAATCATTCATGAATTGTCGTTCTTGGTCTGTAAAATCGTTAGGATCAACCGTAACTTTTAGAGAAAATTTCACTTCTTCGGGTGCCCAATGCTCAAGCCACTGATCGATAAATTGAAGTTCCAACTTAATTATTACCGCATCCTTGTCGACAATTTTTGCATATTCGGTGCGGCGCAAAACCGTTAAGGTCTGTTCGTAATCTTTTAGTGCTGCCTGGTAACTCGCTACAAGATGGGAAAATGGCACTCGACTGACAGTTTGATGATCAATGCCACGAGTACAGAGATATAATAGTTGTTCTTCACTTTCGGTTCGATCCGTATTAGCAGCTAAGGCAGCGAATTCATCGACCAATTTGACAACATCACCTACTGGGTCGAAATAAAGTCGTTTGCTTGGCGCCGATCGCAAAATAAAATATCGCATGACTTCGGCTGGCATGACCTTGGCGCAATCTGTGGCCGCCAAACCAGTTCCCTTGCTGGCACTCATTTTTTTATTATCACCAAACAGGTTAATAAAATCATATGGAATTGGTAATGGCGCTTCGGCTTCGTAAATATCTTTCATGATTTGTACGCCGGTGTCGTAAGACCCACCCTTGGTAGCGTGATCACGGCCAAATGGTTCGGCTTGGATATTGAGTAGCCACCAACGTCCGGGCCAATCTAGTCGCCAATCTAGTTTTACCTCGCCAGCATCATAGCGCACTGCCTGGGGCTGACCAGACACATCTTGGTATTGAATAGTTTTGGCTGACTTGTCGATGCTAATAAACTTACGGTTTTTTAGGCGGCCGTTTTCCATGATCTGGACTGGACTCCAGTGTTCATCTAGCTGGCGGCCGGCAATGGTCTCTAAGGCATCTTTGGCCTTTGGAAGCCGCTCTAAACAGCGTTCGATGGCTTCTGTAAAGAATCCTGAGCGATATTTTTGATGGCTATAGAGCGGTTCTAGCTCGACACCAAGGGCAGCTATACCTTGCAAGAAGCCCGCGAAGAAATAATCGCCATACGAGACTTCTGAGCCATCAGGCGCAGGCACGTCACACAGTGGCAAGCCTAAGTATTGATCGTAATCAGCTGGAACATTGACAGGAATCTTACGTAGACCATCGAGGTCATCGGAAAAATATATATGCCTAGCTTCGCGGCCACGACGCCTCACCTCTAACATGACAGCATCACAAATTACCGGTTCACGCATGTGACCTAGGTGATAGGTCCCAGACGGCGAACCACCGGATTCAATTAAAATTTCACCGTCGGGGTGACGGGCGATGAGTTCATCGACAATTGTATTGAGCCATTGCATTATTAGGCCTCAGTATAACGAAGTTTGTATCTGTTAGCTAGTTTTAATGATTCGGGTAACCGAACTTGGCTATTATGATATGTCGGTGACTTTGTAAGTGGTTGTTTCGGCTGGTGTGACAATCTCGACTGTTTCGCCAACGGCTTTACCGATGAGGGCTTGGCCGATTGGTGATTCATCGCTGATTTTACCTTTGAGTGGGTCGGCTTCTACGGTGCCAACAACTTGGAATTCTTTGGTTTTGCTATCGCCCTTGAGCTTAACTGTCGAGCCAAGCTGGACTTTGCTGTCGCCTTTAGGCTTCTTGATAACTTCTACGTTTTGCAAGATGTTTTCGATCTCGGAAATGCGGTCTTCATTGCGCTCTTGGTCGGCGCGGGCTGATTGGTATTCGGCGTTTTCGGATAAATCACCGAGCTCGCGAGCAGTCTTGATGGTCTCGGCTAAGTCGGCGCGCTTCGAAATTAGGCTTTCTACTTCAGCCTTTAGTTCATCGATACCACTTTGGGTTAGTTTAAACAGTTTATTCATGGTTTTCCCCTTCTTGGATTGCTTGTCTTGATTTAACTGGACCGGAAAGTTTGTCTTTGGCTAATCTTTGTTAAGTATCCGAGTGAGTCAGCTTTAGTATAGCAAATGCTAGGTGCTCATGCCGAGCATTCTGAGTAGTTGCTCATAACTGACATGTTCGGCTACCTCAGCCTGTCGAGCCTTGATCTCATAATTGCCTGCGGCCTGGGTTTTGTCGCTAACAATCACCCGGTACGGTATCCCCATCAGATCGGCATCGGCAAACTTCTCACCAGGTCGTAGATCTCGGTCGTCATATAATACCTCAACGCCAGTTGCTGTCAAGCGATTATATAACTCTGTAGCCTGCTCTAAGACTACTGAATTAGTGCCTAACTGGGCAATATAAACTTTGGCTGGAGCGATATTTTCTGGCCAAACTAGGCCTTTGTCATCGGCAAAATGTTCGGCAATCAAGCCCATTAAACGGCTGGGACCTATGCCGTACGAACCCATAAATACCGGTCTTACACTGCCATCTTCAGCGCTAAAAGTCAGACCCAAGGCTTCGGAATATTTTGTGCCAAGTGTGAAGATATTGCCAACTTCTACGGCGGTTTTTTCTACTAATTCATCTTTATTTAAGCCAAGTTCAGCCAGTACTTCGTCGTTATAAACTTCTTTATTTATAGCTATGCGCTTGGCTTGGTGTACGTAAATGGTGTCTTCACCAACTGGGCTGATTGTTTGGTATTCATGGCTGTATTTGCTAAAACTACCGCCGCTGGCAAAAGTTTTGTAGGTGCTCTCGCCAATGCCTAATCGATCGAATACTTTCTGATATGCCTTGGCAGCCTTTTCGTAAAAAACTTCATGTTCGGGTTCGCCCAAACTAAATGAGTAAAGATCTTTCATGAGGAATTCGCGGCCACGCATCAATCCGCTTTTGGCACGTAATTCGTTGCGAAATTTTGTCTGAAATTGGTACGGATAAGCTGGTAAATCTTTGTAGCTGCCGATGAAACGCCTCATAAGATTAGTCAGTGGTTCTTCGTGGGTTGGCGCCAGGCCTAGTTCTCCGCCGCCAGCAACTTTAGTACGGAACCAGACATCTATAGCTTCATCGCTCCAACGACCGGAGGTCTCCCAGACGTCTTTGTTTTGTAACGCAGTCAGGCTAATTTCTTGGCCCTCCAGAGCATCCATTTCTTCGCGGATAATTTGTACGATGTTATCGAGCACTCTTTTACCAAGTGGCAAATAGGCGTAAACACCGGCCATTTCTTTGTGAATAAAGCCGGCTTGAATTAATAGCTGAGCATTGCGCGCTGTTTCATCGGCTGGAACGTCTTTGGTGGTTTTGGTAAATAATTGTGATAATTTCATGCTTTTTCGGATCTCTCTTCACGCCTATTGTAGCGCATCGTGACCTAGGTGGCCATGAAGACAAACAAAACCATAAAAGCTACACCATTTTTGAAGGCGTGTAAGGTTATGCTGGCCCACAAACTGCCAGTTTTTTCTCGTAGGTATATGAGCACCAAACTTAGTATAAATGTATCGAGTGCGGCTATATATAAAAGACCGTTGGCGCCGCCCGCTGGCAAGTGGGCACTAGCAAATATGGCGCTGGTAGTGATTACTGCGGCTAAAGTTGGCAAGCCCTTTTTTAGACTGCTATACAAGAAGCCGCGGACCATAATCTCTTCTACTAAAGGTGGCAGTATGACCAGACTAGTAAAAGTTAAGATGAGTGGGCCAAGACCTTGAACATTATCGAACCCAATCTCTTGTTTTTGATTGATATCTAACCCCGGAATAAACTGGTTAGCTAGGCCGACAGTTATCAAATACAGGACGTAATAAACCGGTACAGCCATCAGGCCATAGCCAATATCACGCCAACGCGGACGCTTAAAGCCTATTATTTTAAAGTTAGTGTGGTAATGCTTCAGGAAGATGTAGATCGCGCCCAGCAGAAAGACTTCGGCGATCAGTACATAGCAAAACTGGGCGCCAACAGAATTGGTTAACCACTCGTTTGCTTCGGCGCTCGACCACTGTTTGAGAGATGGGTAAATCGATACAATAATACTGGCAAAAATTTGCGACAAGTAATAGGCCAAGATAACAAACACCACCCCGAGCCAAGGGTTCCATGGCACTCTGGAAACGGTATTCCTAATGGTCCCTAGCTTGCTTTTATCGGCGTTTGGCACCTCGGGAACGGGCTTAGAAGAATCTTTGGACATCGACGGAAGTTATTAGAATTATCAGTCCAATTAATGTCAGGAAACCTATGACATTGATAAGCTCTTCGGTTTTAGGGCTAAGTGGCCGTTTGAGACCGCGTGAGGCTAGCATTATCCATAATCGGCCGCCATCTAGCGCAGGAATTGGCAAAATGTTCATAATCGCTAAGGTCAGCGAAATAATAGCAATTATGAACAGCATGTATTGGTAACCCAGTAAGCTGCCACTTTTGAGAATCATAAATATACCTACCGGGCCAGAAACCTGTTCGCTAGCATTGGTTTGGCCGTTTTGGCGGGCCTCGGTATTACCGGTGGCCGCACCGGCTATTAAACTGCCTAATCCACCGATAGCGTGGCCAAGACCTTGAAATGTCAGAGCAGTGACCTGAGTACTCAAACCAACTGCTACAACTGGCGCTGACCAAGTGGAGCGTTGTACGGTCAGCTGGCTGGGCACAATTCCCAAGTAGCCTTTGGGATTATCGGTTTTTTTGCTGGCTTCTACTTCATCTTTACTTAGCAGTGTGGCGGTAACTTGCTGGTTTTGCCCGTCGCGCAAAAAGTGAATGTCGGCAGTTTTGCCAGCAAAGGCTTTGGTTACTTCGGGCAATTTTTCGGTTTCGGCGATTGATACCGGGCTACGGCCAGGTATTTTAATAGATCGGATTTCATCTTGGGCTTTTAGGCCGGCTTTGGCGGCTGGCGAACCTGAATCAACATATGCGATCACCACTTTTTGATTGATAAGTTTGGTGTCGTTAGCGACTGTAAACTGGTTATTAATGAGTTTTGGCATGCCAATTAGTGCCAAGAGCGTCAGCAAGGCCAAGGCCACTAACAGATTCATAACCACACCAGCCGACATAATCTTTACTTTGTCGCTAAGTTTGGCAGCACCAAAGCTACCCTTCTCTGTATCACTATCGTGTTCACCCTTGAGCTTTACGAAACCACCGAGCGGTAAGGCATTGATGGTGAAATCCCAACCAGCTTTGGTCTTGTGCTTAAACAAGCGTGGCGGGAAAAATATGCCAAACTCTTCTACTTTGACACCTGCCCGACGGGCCATAATAAAGTGTCCAAATTCGTGTACAACCACTAGGCCCACGAATAATATAAGTCCAATAATCAGTAGCAGCATAGTTTAGTTTTCCCCCATTTAGACGGTCATAATGTCGGCTTCTTTGGCCTTGGCTAGCGCTTCGACTTCTTGGCGGGCCTTAGTCATAGCCTCTTCGATCTGCCCAGTTACGCGCTTGGCTTCATCTTCGCCGATGTCTTTGTCCTTTTTGGCTTCATCAATCATATTGATTGATTCGTGCCGAATCGCTCGCATGCTAATCATACATTCTTCTTGTTTTTGGCCAATTTGTTTGGCAATTTCACGGCGACGCTCCTCTGTTAAAGCCGGAATTGGCACCCGAATAATTCGGCCGTCATCACTTGGATTCATGCCTAATGACTGATTGTTGCGAATTGCTGTCGAGATAGCCTCTAAGTTGCTTGGATCAAATGGACTGATCTGGATAAGCTGGGCTTCGGGCGCACTGACAGTCGCTAATTGATTTAAGGGCATTGGCGTTCCATAAGCTTCAACTACTACACCATCGAGCATGCTGGCGTTGGCTCGGCCGGTACGCAAACTGGCGAGAGCTGACTTGAAATGTTCGACAGCCCCAGCGAACTTTGTTTGAGCTTGGGCGACAACTTGATTTGTATCCATACTTTATTACTCCTCTTCTATTTCTATAGTATAGGCTTTTGACGGCTTAAGCTGCAATTTTTCTACCAAAAACTTACCAATATACTCGGGGTCTAACATTTCTGTATTAGTTGCCCTCATTACTGAAACAAATTGCTCGATCGGCGGCACTTCAACGCCATTTGTAAGAAAAATTCAGGAAACTTCGCCAAGTGCTAAACGGCTAAAGCGGCGAACGACAACGTTCTCGTTCATTAACGCAGCGTTGGCTTTTACGTGCTCAGCGACAGTAATGTCAGGGTTTTTGACGAATGGCTGGTCTAGCAAGCAACGTTCGGCAAAGTGCTTTTGGACCTGGCCACCAACAATTTTATCGATCATGTCGGCAGGCTTGCCATCGGCTTTAGCCTTGTCAGCAAATTCAGTTTCGACTTTCTTTTTCTCGTCGTCAGAGATGTCGGCAGTACTGACGTATTCTGGGTTGGTTGCCGCGATGTGCATTGCCAAATCTTTTACTAAGTCCTGGAAGGTATCGCCACGCGACACGAAGTCGGTTTCGCAATTTACCTCTACCAAAACGCCAATGCGGCTATCGTGGTTGTAGGTGCCAATAACACCAGCTCGGGCTTCACGTTCACCACGCTTTTCGGCTTTAGTGAGACCCTTTTTGCGCATTGCTGCTAGAGCTTTATCAAAGTCACCATTAACTTCGGTGAGCGCTACTTTAGCGTCGGTCAGACCAACACCCGTTAGGTCTTTTAATCGTTTAATATCTGCTATATCGATTGCCATTACTGTTCCCTTTCATGTCTCCAGCGAGAGGCTGGGGTTAAATTATTCTTTCGTTGCTTCTGAAACTTCTGGAGCTTTTTTAGCTTTAGCTGGCGCTTCGGCGGCTTCAGTTTTGTCGACTGGTTTTTTGCTCTTAGCTTTACCGACTTCAATGGCTGCCTGAACGTAATCGGCGATTAGCTGAATAGTCTTGATAGCATCGTCGTTAGCTGGGATTGGGTATCTCACCTGGCTTGGATCGGCGTTGGTGTCTACCAAAGCTACGATTGGGATTTTCAGCTTGTTTGCTTCTCGCACGGCGTTGACGTCGTTAACAATATCAACGATAAATACAGCGCCAGGACGGGCATTCATGTCTTTAACGCCACCGTAAAGAACGTTCATTGCGTCGATTTCTTCTTGGAATCGTTGCACTTCGAGCTTGTTGTACTTGTTGGCAATCTCACCATTTTCCATACGAGCTTCAAGATCTTTGAGGTGCTTAACGCGACCACCAATGGTGTTCCAGTTGGTAAGCATGCCGCCCAACCATCGTTCGGTTACAAAGGGCATGTTAGTTTCGACAGCTACTTTTTTAATAATGTCTTGGGCCTGGCGCTTAGTGCCGACCAGCAAGACTTGCTTGCCTTCGCTAGCCGTTTTGGTGATGAAACTGAGGCCTTCTTCTAGTCCAGCAACGGTTTTCGTAAGGTCAATAATGTGGGTGCCTCCACGTTTGCTATGGATATATGGCGCCATTTTAGGGTGCCATCGTTCGGTTTTGTGACCGAAGTGCGCACCTGCTTCTAATAATTGTTTAATGTCTACGTCAGTAGCCATGATATGTGGTCCTTTCTCTTCGATTGGGAGCCTCATGAGTCCTACACGGATTGTCATGAAGAGGATTTAACCCCAACCTGCTTAATTGATTACTCGGCTATTGTAACAGATGCGAGGGGGCCTGACAATAGCTCATCAGCGTGTGCTAAAGCAATTGCACCCGATAATATGATTAATTGCTGATCATGACCATGAACATTATGAGACTGAGCATTAAATACCGGGCTTTCAGATCTATATTCCATTCCATCGGTACCGATACTACAGCTACCTAGAGGATTCGTTTCTAAGGTCACACCACGACTACGTTGCACCTGACCGTAGACTAAATTATTTATAAGCTGACCTCTACTACGTGCCGACATGTCATCCATATCTGAATACTTAATATCTTTGGCGACCGTGCACATAACCTGTGTCGTGAGGTCACTTAAACGCTCATCCGAATGCTCTACTTCAGGCCATTTAATATCAGCCACTAGGCCAAGCCTGGTTCGGTCATTAAGTCGTTCCGACCAGACATCAAGACGTAGTTTCGGATCTGCTACCTTGATCTTGGCTTGGCGTCCCACTGCATCATAGAAATCAATGACACTTTCGCAGACTGATGCTCTTGGATAGGGGTTCAAACGACCAATACGACGAGTAAGAATCGTGATGCGCCTGGAGTCATCTGGTCCTTCGTCAATCCTGGCTAACGATTTTGAAGCTGCTTTTTTCGTAGGTGGCACCTTAATCGTTCCATTATCGACCAAATTATCAAAAATAGTTTTTGGTAAATGGACATACGGCATGGCGCTGCCTGGCTTAGGTATGTCGATGCCGTATTTAATTCGTTCCTCCATATGCACCCCATAATGGCTGTCGTATATTTAAAATGCAAGCAGCAGCGGTTTAGAGTGTTGACCTTTGGCTAACAGATGTGTATACTAACTTATTGAATTATGAAAAAGAGTTTGCACCCAGATAACTACCGCCTAACGGTCTTCGAAGACCTTAATAATGGTGACCGCTTTTTGGTGCGTTCTACTGCGCCTACCGAAGAAAAAACCAAATGGGAAGACGGCAACGAATACCCACTCATCAAGGTTCACATTACTTCAACCTCTCACCCGTACTTCACTGGTGAAGAGCGCATTCTAGACATTGAAGGTCGCGTTGACAAGTTTAAGGCCCGTGCTGCTGCTGGTGCTGCCGCCAAAGATAAGCGTGCTGCTGCCGCTGCCAAATCTGCCAATCGCCAAGCCGCCAAAGTTGCTAAGGCTGAAGCTAAAGCCGAAAACACCAAAGTTACCAAATAGCGATTCGAGCTCGTCATTCTAAAACAGTACTTTTAGTTTGTGTGTACATATGTACACACAAACTAAATTAGCTAAATGTACGTGAACCACTGGCTCGCAAATCCACAATCACCTAAACAATTGGAGATGAAATGCCCGGACGCTACCGTACCCGCATCAACATAACTTTGCCACCCGAGGTCATCAGCGAGACCGATGCAATGGCAAAGTCACTTAATACCAGTCGCAGCCAGGTCATAGAAATTGCCCTAATTCAGTTTCAGAACCGTCAACTTCGCAAAATCGCCTTCGCGGCAAGCCAGGCACAATCTAAATCTTAGTAACAAATAGGCTATACTTTTAATATTATGGATCAGAAAAAGCAAAATTTACAGCAAGAACTTCAGGAACTGGACACTAAGCTCCAGGATCCGACTATTTATAGTGACAAAAATTATCCTAAGCTGGCCAAACGCGCCTCGGAATTACAAAACTTGATTGCCCTGTTTGATCACAAAGCTAAACTTGCAAGTGATAAGGCCGAGGCCGAAAGTCTGCGCTCCAGCGATGATGCAGAGATCAAGGAAATGGCCGAACTTGAACTAGAAAGTCTTAATAAAGAATTGCAAGTTACAGAAGATAAATTGGTCGAGGCGCTGACGCCGCAAGATCCCAATAATAACCGTGATGTCATCATAGAAATCCGAGCGGCTGCCGGTGGTGACGAATCCAGCCTGTTTGCCGGCGAGCTTTACCGCATGTACATACGCTGGGCGGAAAATCACAATTTCAGGATGGAATTAATCAGCGAAAGCCCCAATGAAACTGGTGGTTTCAAAGAGATTATCTTTGCCGTGCGTGGGGTTGAGGCCTATAAAAACCTTAAGTTTGAAGCTGGCGTGCACCGGGTTCAACGCGTTCCCGTCACCGAAAGCCAAGGTCGGATTCATACTAGTACCGTAACTGTAGCTGTGCTGCCCGAAGCCGAAGAAGAAGACATCGAGATTAGCCCAAATGATCTGCGCATTGATGTGTACCGCGCTGGTGGCCATGGTGGTCAAAGCGTTAACACGACAGATTCTGCCGTCCGCATTACTCACATTCCATCGGGCTTAGTTGTTTCTAACCAAGATGAGAAGTCGCAGATCAAAAATAAAGCCAAGGCTATGAGCGTACTTCGTTCGCGTTTGTTGCAGCAAAAAATCGAAGCCGAACAAACCGCACTCAGTGAATCACGCAAAAAACTAATCGGCAGTGGCGACCGAAGTGAAAAAATCCGCACCTACAACTTTCCACAAGACCGCATCACCGACCACCGAATCGGCTACAGCCGCAGCAACATCCCTGCCGCTCTCGATGGTAACATTGATGATCTTATCGCAAACTTGGCTGCAGCCGAACACGAACTTCTAAGCAACGAAGACTAATAAATTCATATGGTAAAAATAGGTACATGGCTTAAAACTGCAGCCGCCACTCTTTCTTCAGCGGGCATTCCTAGCTCACGCTTAGATTCGCTGATTTTGACAGAATTTAGTTTGGGTATTGATCGGGCAAAATTATTATCTGAACCAGCTCAGGAAATTTCCTCAGAAGATGAGGCAAAACTTAATAATTTGCTCAATCGAAGAGCTGCGCATGAGCCGATCGCATACATACGTGGGTACACCGAATTTTATGGTCGCAATTTTGTGATCACGCCGGCTGTTCTAGAGCCGAGACCAGAAACCGAGACTATGATCGAGTTACTACTAAAGCTTGTGGGCTCAGATGATTCTGGTCTCCAGCGCGATAAAGATTTACTTATTTTAGATGTAGGAACAGGTAGTGGCGCGTTGGGTATTACCGCCCAATTGGAGCTCCCCGAAGCCCAGGTTGACCTGATAGAGATCGACGAACAAGCCATTCAGGTAGCCAAAACTAACGTAGATAAATTTACATCAGGTATAAACATTGTTAAATCTGATCTATTAGAAGGCTGTCCTAGTGATTATGTCATTTTGCTTTGTAACCTGCCCTACGTGCCAGATGATTATCAGATTAACCATGCAGCTGGCCACGAGCCACGGTTAGCCATATTTGGTGGCCCAGATGGCTTGGATCTGTATCGTAAGCTGTTCCGTCAGATAGCCAGTCGCACAAATCAACCGTTGTATATTTTAACTGAGTCCTTGCCGACACAACATGAGGCTTTGACGAGCATTGCTACAGAGTATGGGTACAAACTTCAAGAAACTGATAGTTTTGTTCAGGTCTTCAAGCTCTCTGCAAAATCCAAGCTAAACTCAGATTAGCTCATCAAATTTACGAATTTTGGCACTGGTCAATGAGCCTGCTGTGTTAGCTATAATTAGTAAACCGCTGTACACATTTAGAAGTTTACGATTAGCAATAGTTAGTTGATGGCAAGCACTTCCTGGTACTGTACAAACTTTTTACAATTAGCTACAGTGCGTTTGGTAATGTACCGAGCGTAGCGGTAATGCGCTGCATTTTGCCGTCACGCACAATTGTAAGGGTAACTTTATCGCCTGGCTGATGTTTGCCGAGCAAGCTTGTTAGGCTGTGAGTTTGGTCTATATTGATGCCGCTGACCTGAGTGATCACATCACCACCGCGCAGACCAGCTTTATCAGCCGGGCTGCCAGCAATTACCGATGGAGCGCTTGCCTCGCCATCGACAGGATCATTCGGTGGGATAAAAGCGCCCTTAGTAACTTTCAAATTGTATTCACTGGCGACGTCGGCAGTCAATGGAACGTAACGGACTCCCAAGTATGGCTTACTGATTTTGCCCGAATCAAGAACTTGATTAATCAAACCCTTCAGATCATCTAATGGGATAGCGAAGCCGATGTTTTGCGAGTTGCTGGCCACCGCCGTGTTCAAGCCAATCACTTGCCCATTCATGTTAACTAATGGGCCTCCTGAATTACCCGCATTAATAGCAGCGTCAGTCTGGAATAAATTATCTAGGTTTTCTGGGGTAGAGTCAGAGCCACGAGCCTGGACACTTCGTCCATATCCCGAAATAATACCGCTGGTTACGGTATTTTGAAATTGACCCAGTGCATTGCCAATGGCTACCACGGCGTCACCTACCTGCACGGCTGATGAATCACCCAAGCTGGCAGCTACCAGGCTGTGTTTCTCTGAATTATTAATCTTCAGGAAAGCTACGTCTAAGCTATCGGAGCTATTGGTGCGCCCAACCACGCTAACGTCTTTTAGCTCAACGCCATCACTCAGGGTGACACTAACTTTGCTGGTGCCCTCAGGAACCACGTGGCGATTGGTCATAACAATGCCACTTTTGCTGATAATAACACCTGTGCCGGCACCTTGCTGCTCTCGCGGCTGGGACGAGCCAAAAATATCACCAAAAACATCGCTACTGCTGTTGGCGGAAGTAACGCTAACGTTAACACTTACGACGCTAGGACCGGCAGTTTTGGCAATTTGATTAATCAGTTGGCTCTGGCTGGTAACGATTTTTTTCTGACTAGTTAAACTGCCAGAGGTCAGACTAGCTTCATTGGTCTTTGTCTCTAGCAACGCTCCACCGAAACCACTTAGCCCAGCGACTAGAACGAACACAACGGCTAGTATAGCTGGCTGCCAACGTTTGCTCGGTCGTGACATCTTCTTAATCGAAGGTCTATTAAAACTCGGTGGCGCGAATAGCTGGCGGCTAGGCTTACTAGATACAGTATGAGGCTTAATTTCGGTTGTCTGCGGATCAGAAGAGTTGTTTTCCTTCATAATACCCCCTCAGATATTAAAATATTATTAACTTAGGCTTTGAATAGATTATACGACTTTGTCGCCCCAGTCTGAGAAGACTAGTACAACTAAAACGATAGCCAGCATAATGAAGATGAACTGGCGACGCATGCCTTTACTAAGGCGATCATCGTGATCTAGATAATACAGGACAGCCATGCCGTAGCCTAGCGTGCTCAACAGCAATGTTATTTGAGCCATAACACCGTAGAACAGTAGCCAGTGGCTAAGCACCCAGGCTAGCGCTGCTCCAAAATAACCCCAAAAGAAGGAGATCATTCTAGCGTACGGCTCGTCAAAACTGTCCAGGAAGTGGCGGGCTGATAGATAACAGATAAGGCCGGTGGCAAACGTTAGGCCAATAATCGGACCATTTTCGCCCCATACCAGATACAGTGCTGTCAAAGCACATAATTGGC
>Ga0335397_10006656_pt1 | contig 14869 bp, 13 predicted proteins | sample MAT04_FD_205740 | JGI IMG/M metagenome (GOLD analysis project Ga0335397, IMG submission 205740) | Freshwater microbial communities from Lake Fryxell liftoff mats and glacier meltwater in Antarctica - MAT-04 (spades assembly) (version 2) ...
CGCCCTGTCTGAAGATTTAACCCACGGAGGTGGGTTTTGTTTGACAAGACGCGGTTTCAACCGCCCTGTCTGAAGATTTAACCCACGGAGGTGGGTTTTGTTTGACAAGACGCGGTTTCAACCGCCCTGTCTGAAGATTTAACCCACGGAGGTGGGTTTTGTTTGACAAGACGCGGTTTCAACCGCCCTGTCTGAAGATTTAACCCACGGAGGTGGGTTTTGTTTGACAAGACGCGGTTTCAACCGCCCAATATTCTATAAAATCATCATAAAAAATGGATTTTAAAGATCTTCTCAACACCACAGAAACTTATCTGAAAGAGTGCGTTACACCCCACGCGGAAATCATCGACGGCGACTCGGAAGCGCTGAAAATAGCAGTTGTTGGATTGGAAAGTCGATCGCTCTTAGCGTTGCGAGTCCCCCAAAAATGGGGCGGCGCGGAGATTCCCCCGGAGGTTTTTTACGAATATCAGGAATTGACGGCTCGATATTCTGGCGCTTTGGCTTTCCTGCAAACTCAGCACCACAGCGCAACTGCGATGATTGCCAGCAGCGACAATGAAATGCTAAAAAGTAGATACTTGCGGGCGATCGCCCAAAAAGAGTTACGCTTAGGTGTTGGGTTTTCGCATTTAAGGCGATCGGGCAAACCGGCAGTCACCGCAACTCCCGCAAAGGATGGCTATTTACTGTCGGGGAATATTCCTTGGATCACAGGTTTTCGCTTGTTTCCAAAGTTTATTGTGGCTGCGGTACTTCCTGACAATCGAGCAGTTTTTGGCTTGCTGCCTTTTGCCAATATCGATCGTGAATATGGTAAAATAGCGATCGGCGAAATCATGCAATTAATCGCGATGAACTCGACTAATACTGTGACAGCAACTCTCGATAATTGGTTGCTGCATGAATCGGAAATAATTGCAGTTAAACCTGTCGGGTGGATTGCGGAAAACGACAGCAAAAATATCCTAAATTTTGTGCCGGCTACTTTTGGCTGTATTCGAGCAGGATTGGATGTAATTGCAGCAACCGCGACTGCTAAAGATTCGCCTGTGATTGCGGCGGCTTGCCAAAAATTGGAGCAAAAGCTCGATCGGCTAAAACAGAATTTCCGACAATCTCAACATAGCTCAAAAGCCGAACAATTAGCGCTCAGAGCCGAAGCCATTGACTTAGCGGTGCGCTGCGGGCACGCTGCGGTTGCAGTTTCCGGCGGTGCGGCTAACGGTACGCTGCATCCGGCTGGGAGAGTTTATCGTGAGGCTTTGGTGTATACTGTTTCCGGGCAAACAAAGGATGTGATGGTCGCGGAGCTCGATCGGATTGTGGGGTGATTCTGAAGACCGGGCGGTTGAAACCGCGTCTACACAAACAAAACCCGCCTCCGCGGGTTGAAGAAAGACGGGATAGGCGCGGTTAAAACCGCCGTCTGCATCTATGGTATTTCGTGGGATTCAAAACTTCGTTTTTGCCGATGACAAACAACTTTAACTCAAACAATTTAAAAACGATCGCCTACAGGCAAATTATCGACTTAACCCATGTAATTCATCCAAATATTCCCATCTGGCCCGGAGATCCGGCGATCGAATTTGAAACCGTATCTCAAATAGAAAAACACGGCTATTTCCTGCGAAAATTCTCAATAGGAGAACACAGCGGCACTCACATCAACGCACCCAACAGCTTCGATCCAGCCGGCGAAAGCATTGATAATTACGAGCCGCAGTCGCTAGTTTCGCCCGCAATTGCGATCGACATCCGCGAGGCAACTGTTGGCAATCCCGACTACACTTTAACTGTAGGTGATATATTAAATTGGGAACAACAGCACAAACTTATAGAACCGGGAAATCTAGTTTTATTGTATACTGGCTGGCAAGAAAAATGGGATGACAAGCGAGCATTTTTCAATCCCGACGCAGGCGGAATTTGCCACTTTCCCGGATTTGGCAAAGCAGCAACTCAATTTTTGCTGGAAGAACGCTCAATCGCCGGAATAGGAACCGACACCCACGGAGTAGATCCGGGACAAGATGAAAGTTTTGCGGTTAACAAAATGGTGTTGGGAAAGCAGCGAATAGTGCTGGAAAATCTGGCAAATCTTCACTTGTTACCTGCCGCAGACATCACTTTGGCGATCGGAATATTACGTTTGTTGGGAGGTTCCGGGTCGCCCGTGTCAGTATTAGCTTTTGTGGCTTAAGCGCTTGCATATTTAAAGTGTTTGTTGGGGCTGGTCTGAAGCGCATCTTGCGCCTGGGGTAGGCACGGGGGCACTACCCCTACATATCTGTATAAATCATTTAGGATTGATATAGAATGTCAGTGTTGATTAGCTTAGTGCGGTAAAATTAAAGTTACAGAAGTCCAGTAAAAATAATTAAGATTGATGACAGAACTGCCAAAGGATCTCAACGAGGCGATCGCCCAATCGCGCATTGCAACAGCCGCCGCCCTCTCGGACGGCAAAAATCTCCTGCAAGTCGAATTAGTATTTCCCGAAATTGCACTGCAAGCACAGTCTATCGCCCAACAATTTCTCCCAGAATTTGAGGAAATTCACTCCGGAGTCAAAGTCTTTTTTCCCGATACTGGTGCCGCCGCCCTCGCCCGTCGCGACTGGGGAGAAACACCGTTTAAAGTAACTGATTTGGGCAGCAGCCGCACCCCTATTGAAGAGAAAATAACACCGGAAGACGAACTGTTTTTGTTAGTGAATCCGGCGGCGGTAGAAGTGGCGCAAGTCGAAAAACTCTACTTAGCCGTGGCGGGTCGCCCGGTAATTATACTCAACCCGCGGCTCGAAGATGTTGCTACTATAGGGATAGGCTATGCAGCCCGCCAATTGCGCGATCGATTCCTGAGCAAAATCGAATCCTCCTACTACATCAGGCCCCTAGACAGTGCGGCTTTATTCCGCTGTTACCCGCAACCCTGGCAAGTTTGGCTGGAAACAAACGACGAATACGAACTAATTTCTGAAACTGCCCAAAAACCCGTTGGAGACGATTTAGAGCGCATTTTAAACAAAGCTTTGGGAACCGCCGATCCTAATTCCAACGCACCTGTTAAACCGCTAAAAAAGAAAAGTTTTTTGGCAGAACTTCAGACTTTTCTCAAAGCTTTGACTCAGTGAGAACTGTTAACGCTCGATCGTGGTATTGTAGGGTGCTGAGCTAGGATTATTTTTGACTTATAAATCAATACGGTTCACTTAAGACAGAGCTCCCCTAACCAGGGCGGGCCAGGGGGCACCGCCCCTACAAAGGGGGGGACAAGAATGCTCTCAAAGTCCCCCTTGCTTTCGGGGGATGCGAGGGGGATCTCCGGGCCATAAATAGTCTTAAGTGAACTGTATTGTTATATAGATAGCTCTTGACTGACGCACCCTACCGAAGTGAGTTATTTTTGAGTGAATCGATCGACAAATAACTCTGGAGTAAATCTAAAATCTAAAATCTAAAATCTAAAATAGATTGACTCAGTAACAGCAGTTGCAGAAACGCAATTAACAGCTTGCCAGTTTTACTATCTGTAGCAAGGCAAACAGATCTTAGCGAAAGTTACTGAATCTCGATCGCAAGCACTATAATTGGTGAGACCCATCCTCCCCAAAGAATGGAGGAAATAACACCAAAATCAGATGGTATAAGCAAGTAATTGGGGTTTTGAGTCAGGGAAGCGGATAAACACAGTGGAGTACCGACGCATTGTTATCGGGGACGTACACGGGCATTACGACGGCTTAATGCTCTTGCTAGAGGCACTTGCCCCGAGCTTGAAGGATCGCGTATATCTTTTGGGAGATTTAATCGATCGCGGGCCCAAAAGCGCTCAGGTATTAGATTTTGTGCAGCACAGCCCCTACCAAACTCTGCTGGGAAACCACGAACAACTGATGCTGGAGGCTTTGTCGGGGCCGTCAGTGGATCTGCGGGCGTGGCAATTTTGGCTGTACAGTGGCGGGGAGGCGACTGTCGCCAGCTACAGGGATACAGGGATGATGCCGTACAAACACTTAGAGTGGCTGCGATCGCTCCCTACGTACTTAGACTTAGGGGATATCTGGCTGGTGCACGCGGGTGTGCATCCGACTATGCCAATTAGTGAACAGTCGATCGAACAATTGTGCTGGATTCGCAAAGAATTTCACACCATACCGAAACCGTATTTTCCCAATAAATTAATTATTACCGGTCACACGATCACGTTTACCTTTGAGGGCGTGAGGCCTGGTGAATTAGTCAGGGGCCAAGGATGGCTGGATATTGACACGGGTGCTTATCATCCAAAAAGTGGCTGGCTGACTGGATTTGACCTGAATTACCGCAGAGTTTACCAGGTAAATGTGTTTAACAATCAAGTCCGAATTTTGCCGTTTGATGAAGTTGTTAGACAATTGAAGCCGCAGATTCCACTTCCGAAAGCTCAGTTGAGCTCTTTTGTTCAACAGCAGAGTTAAATTAAGCACCAGGCGGTTGAAACCGCCATTTAATCTTCAGTCCGCGGAGGCGGACATCGTTTGACAAGACGCGGTTTCAACCGCCGTCTGATCTACGATCGCAACAACCGACGCATTTCCAGCTTATAAGCCGCATTATTCAAACCCTCACCGCTAGCCAGATTCGGATCAATAGCCTCCGAAATCGCAGCAATCCGATCGCTCGTAGCCGGGTGAGTGCTCAAAATACTCGGTGGAGAAGACTGATTGAGCAACTTTTTCATAAAATCAACCATCCCAGATTGAGCGTAGCCCGATCGCCCCATAGTTTCCAATCCCAACCGATCCGCCTCATACTCAGCTTGGCGGCTGTGGGGGCGGCGCAAAGCCAACTCCACCCCAATCTGTACCGCCCGAGAGCGATCGAGCCCTGTCGCCGAAGCTACACCAGAGGCGATCGCCATTTGACGCATTTGTTTAATCGAATGGCGAGCACTAATATGCCCGATTTCGTGGGCGATCACACTTGCTAATTCCGCCTCATTATCCGCCGCCGCCATCAAACCCTTATTCACATAAACAAAACCGCCCATCGTCGCAAAAGCATTAATATTGTTGTCGTCAATCACCTGAAAAGTATAAGGAATATTCGGGCGAGTGCTTTGCTTTGCCAGCCGCTGACCGATGCGGTTGATATATGCTGTAGTGGCGCGATCGCGGTCAAGCTTAAACTCGCTTTTCGTCAACTGCTGATTGATTTGTCCGCCAACAGTCACCTCCTGGCGATCGGACATATTCGACAATTGAATAACTTGAATCCCCCGAAAAATCAGTTCCGGCAAAGAAAACGCCTGTGTCGGTGCCGGGGAAATCACCCAGATACCCGCAGCCACAATCACCGACAGAAACAGATAAATCCCCCGGCCACAACTACGCCGGCAAGTCAACCACAAACTTTTTAACATGATTGATAAGTGCTAAAAGAAGGAAGAAGGAAGAAGGAAGAAGGAAGAAGGAAGGTAAGACGGCGGTTGAAACCGCATCTACAAAAACAAAGTCCCTCTCTAAGAGACTGAAGAAAATAATGTAATTTCAACCGTCCGTTCTTCAACCTGCGGAGGCAGGTTTTGTTTGTATAGACGCGGTTTCAACCGCCCGGTCTTCTTTTTTTTAGGAAAAACTCGAAAAATCACTAAATAGGCAGACGAAATTTAAGGCTACTTAGTTGCTATTTTAACTTGTTCCTAAATTTTAACCACTCTCCGCCTCTCCCCATCTCCCCATCTCCGCCTCTCCCCATCTCCCCGTCTCTCCAAGTCCTGCGGATTTTGGGCGATCGGTGTGGTAATATCTTTTGGCTTGTACAGATACTCCTGTCGCTGTCCGTTTATAGGCGATTTATGAAAATTTTAGATTCTCAAGGCCGGCTGTTCGGCAAACTCAGCATCCTAGACGTAGGTGCCGCTCTGATCGTACTGCTAGTTGCAGTCGGCATCTTCTTCTTTCCCGGCACATCCGGCGGTTCCGTCGCCCAAGTAGGCGGCCCGAGTATGAAACCTGTAGAGATCGATGCAATTGCGATCGGACTCAAAGGCACCAACTTTCCAGAATTGTTCAAAGCCGGCGATAAAATCAACGTAGTGATCCGCAACCAGCCCTCCGGTCAGATTACGATCAAATCCGTCAAAACTATCACCAGAACCCTAGCAGTTCCCCAGCCCAACGGCACTGTCAAAGCTCTCCCCGATCCCAGAGAAGAAGAATCCTTCAGCAGAAATATGATGTTTACCCTAGAAGGAAAAGGTCAAATTACTGAAAACGGCCCGGTTTTAGGAAATACCAAGGTCAAAATTGGCACTACCCTAGAACTTGAAGGCAAAAAATACATTTTCAACGCCAGCGTCATCGACGTGCGAGTTAAAGATTAGTCATTAGTCAGTTGACTGTTAACTGTTGACAGTTGACAGTTGACAGTTGACAGTTGACTGTTAACTGTTGACTGTTAACTGTTGTCAATTTCAGACTAAAATCCATGAGAAATCTCGCTTCTAGCAGAGTCTAGATCCCCCCTAGCCCCCCTTAATAAGGGGGGGACAAGAGTATTGTCAAAGTCCCCCTTATTAAGGGGGATTTAGGGGGATCTAGACTTGGATATAAACGAGAGATACAGAGGTCTTTAGAATTAAGTTGACATCTATAGCAATCCTAAATGATTTTCTGTAGGGACTAAGGCTTGGCCTTAGTCCCTACAGATGGATTTTGGGGAAATCACATTTATGTTCGCGGTAAGGATAATGATTTAGGATTGCTATATAGGTAGTGGGGAATTAATCTTCCTTCTTCCCTCGAACCTGGAACCTCTATCCGTGACATCCGTTACATCCGCGGAGCGAATCCGCTGCCGAACTTCTTTACCCTTCCGAAAGCAACCTTAAATATTGTCGAATTAAACCAATAGTCACAGCCGGAATTTCCAACTGCGGAGTCAAACCAACATTTTCCAGAGATTGAAAAACCTTAATTGCTTCCGGGTTGATATTAGCCAAGCGCCGGCCGATATCGGGACTGGTAAACTGAGATTTTTCACCCCAAATAATCGCAGTCGGCGTTGTTAGCTGAGCGATGTACAGCGACAAATCAAAACACAAATCTCCCCGCACAAAAGACAGGGCGGCATATTCTGCATTTGGTTCTAAGGCCGATTCGAGGTAAGCATCGACAATTTCTTGGTAAACGCGGCGCGAATCGGCAAATTGGCGCTGTTCTAAGAAGCTGCGAATCCCGCCGTCTGTGGCGATGCCGGTACTGTAGAGCAAACGGTCTAAAATTGGCGTGTTGACTAGCTTAGCGAAGAAGCTGCTGCCGTAATCCTGTCCGAAGTCCGACAAACCGCTTGGTATTGTCAAAATAAGCGATTTGAACAGATCCGGGCGGGCGATCGCCGCACGAATCGCGATCGCCCCCGTCAGCGAAGAAGCGATCACTTCCGTCGGACTGTCGCAAGTTTTTTCCAGAAATTCAATCAAAGTTGTGATATAATCTTCGACTTGATAATTTCTCGGCGGATGTTCCGATCGCCCCCAACCGATTAAATCCGGTGCTAAGACTCGATATTCCGCTGCAAAAGCCGGATAAACTTTCGACCATTCGTAGGCACTCGATCCGCCCCCAAAACCGTGGAAAAATACCAAATTCGGTTTGTTTTCCGATGCCTGGGCAGACAATTCGAGCCAAGGCATTTTTTCAGCAGTGTAGTAGACCATTCTGCCGATAGAAGTAACTATCGATCGCTGACCGAAGCCGAGGGGCACAAGCATAAATAAACCTCAATCGCTGTTAGATTTTAGATTTTCCTCCCCAGCCCAGCCTCAATTTAAAAAAAGTTGCAAAGCTAGGGGAATTTTTGTAAAGATTAAGTATTGATTTCAATCTATTTTAGTACAAATGAAGCCTGAAACTACAGACAGCAACTAAGTTTTGCGATTTTGGGGAGTTTGGCCCTGTAGTTATCCTCACCCTTGCTTGCCTAGCGCCGATCGGAGATAATATCAAAATGATGGGTAAGACCCCTCAAAAGAACCGAGTCGGTTCAAGCCCGAAAGCAGGAGTATTCGATTTCGCTTTCAAACCGATCGCTAGTTTGCTGCCGTGAGCCAATCAAGAATAATTAATTACCATATTTTGCGGAGCAGTCGATTTTGAGGTTGAAAGTCCTTGTTAGAGGCGATCGGTTTTCGATTCCGGCGTTGCAGGTTTGGCAATTTCCCGCCTCGCCGCTATCAATTGCCAAACACCAGAAACAACCAATTTCAGGGAGATTTACTAAAAATGCAACTGCTCAGGAAACGGGATCGCGAGGGTTTTATGGTTGACGCACAGAGTCTTCAATCGGACGGGTTTGCAGAATTTGATACAGCCTGTCGAAGCATGGATTTAAACGGCAAAAAGTCTTTACTCGCCATTCCCGAACGATCGGGCGTTGGGGTAGACGTGCGATCGCGCGCCACGGTACCGGCGATCGTCCGCCTAGCTTTAGAAGACTTGAAATGCTTTGAAGTAGTAGAACACCAGTTTGCACATTGGGGGGTGACTTTTAGCAATGCTGTCGCCATCCAACCTTCAAACCCAGCATTTTTCACCGGTTTTGGGAGAACAGTGTTAATGGGAGCGCCAAAAAGCGGATTGATAGAAGTAACTTTCAAGCATCCTGTTCGCAGCGTGTCAGGACTTGTCACCAGTTCGCGGCGAACTGTTTTATCGGCTTGCGACATTGACGGGCACCCAATTGTTCAGGATGAAATGCCTGCACCGAATCTGGTAGGCTCTAATTCTCCGATCGCCCCTAGGGCTCCCCTGCGCGTCAAAGCTCCGAATATTCATCGAGTTACTTTTTATGCTTTTGACGGTCAGCTAATAGTCGATGACTTTATTTTGGGATTTTGAAGCGGTGCCATAGGTATCATCCCAAGTCTGCAAACCTTCGAGAAGGGCATTGCGGACTAAAGCTTCCGGTTCTTGACTCAGCATCAGGCGAAAGCACTCGGCAGCGCGGGTTAGGGCGATCCTGTTTCTTGGCTTGGCGGGCATATTTTTGACAAAACTCCGATCGCCAAACCCACCGTTATTCACCAAATCGGTCATTTGCCGCACTGCAATCAAACGCTTCACGGGGTCAGCATCGGTCAAATCTGCCAGGATGCGATCGATCGCCGCTTCATCTTTTGAGGCTCCCATACTCAGCGCTTGCCGCAGCAGCAGCCCTGCAATGGTGATCGTGCCAAAGTTTTGGAAAATCAGGCTCGCAGCCATCCAGGGGCTGCTTGAGTCCGCCCAAATCGCCAAACTCATGTAAGCGCCCAAGGTAGCAATGCCGCCGGTGCCCGCTGCTACAATAAACCGGCGGTTGGGGCTCTCCCAAAATTGCTCGACTTGCGATCGCAGCAATTGCCACTCCCGCGAGTCTCCTCGGTAAACCAGCATCATGGCTGCGATCCCCAGCCCTGTCGAAAACAGTAACTGACTGTTCCACCACCCCCAAACTGCTGCCAGGGTGACAACTGCCAGCCAACCTTTCGATCGAGTCAAACGGTCTAGCAGCCACTTGAGCAAGGCGGTAGAAACCACAGGCGATCGGGCCTTGGAGGTCTTGCCATCAACCCTCCCGCGTCTTTTTTGGACAGTCCTTGGGGTTTCCTGCGGGCGATCGTCCCGACTAAGTTCTCTCAAAGCTGGGGCATCGGTTATTTCTAAGGAGAGTTCGTTGAAAGGGAGCTGACCGAGTTGTAAAGTGCGATCCTCTTCGTTGGCGTAGCCCCCGTAGGGGCGGGCTTCGCTAACGGACTCTTTCACTACCGTTTGATTCAGTTTGGTTGTAGTTTTTTTAAATTGATTCATAGTTACTTTTTGCGAGAAATAACTTAAAATTATTCAGGCATATTTGGCACTGATTTAGATTCTGGGCAAACAAGAATGTTATACTCTATGATAGCTGAAATTTAAACTCGTAGTCAGTAGCATAACTTCGCCAAATTCTAAGCAATCATTACCTAAAATAGCGCAAGTGAAGATAGTTTAGAAAAGCACGATAAGTGAACCGCGAATATTTATGGATAACTTTTGAGACAGAAGGTCGATCGGAGTTGGGTTCCAGGTACAAACCCGAAAAACTTGAAATTTCAGAAATTCGGGGAATTTTGAGTGATTGAATTCGTCCGCCGAGAAAGGGGCTCCGAAAATTTAGCCTGTTGTCCGCAGGCCCCAGAACTCGCAGCCCTGGAGTGTCAGATCAGGCCTTGCTCGCAGCTCGATCGCTAGCTGGAGGCAGCGCAGAACAGGAACCGACGGAGCATCCAGAAAGTATTTTTTGATAATCAATAGCAGGATTATTCCGAAACTGCTAAGATTTTTGAATTAATGGAGCAGATCGAGTCCGGTAAATTAGCCTTAATTCTCGTGGGGCCGGAACCGTCGCGCCCGATCGGCAAGATCAGCCAGATTTCGGTGCGATCGGCCCCGGCGCTTGGATACTATGGTCGATCGACCGGACATGATAGCAGTTTGGGTTTGTGCGATCAAACCCTTACCAATATGTAAACATTTTACCGATGGCTCGCCGGAACAATCTTGCAGGAAAACCCATGTCTAGTATGCAAAACCAATTTACGGTTCACTTCTGGGGCGTTAGAGGTAGCATAGCGTCTCCCGGGGCTGAAACAGTACGTTACGGGGGCAATACGCCCTGTATAGAAATGCGAGTGGGTGACAGCCGCCTAATTTTCGATGGCGGTACTGGATTGCGGGTTTTGGGACAAACTCTCCTGTCGCAGATGCCCGTAGAAGCTCATATGTTTTTTACTCACTCTCACTGGGATCACATTCAAGGATTCCCATTTTTTGTCCCAGCTTTTCTCAAGGGCAATTGTTTTCACATCTATGGGGCTATTGCTCCGAATAAGGCTACTATCCAGCAGCGGCTCAACGACCAGATGCTGCACCCCAATTTTCCGGTGCCCCTGCAAATTATGGGGGCAGACCTGAAATTTAACGATATCGAAGTGGGCAAACCGCTGGAAATCGGAGAAATTAAGGTGGAAACTGCTTTGTTGAACCATCCGGGGGAAGCTATGGGCTACCGGGTGAACTGGCGGGGCTATGCGGCGGCTTACGTGACTGATACTGAACATTTTCCCGATCGTTTAGACGAAAATGTGCTGTATTTGGCTCGCGATGCTGAGGTGCTGATCTACGATGCTACTTATACGGATGAGGAGTATTATGCGGAAAAGACCAGCAAGGTCGGTTGGGGACATTCGACTTGGCAGGAAGCGGTGAAGGTGGCAAAGGCTGCTAATGTCAAGAAGCTGGTGATTTTTCACCACGACCCGCTGCACAATGATGAGTTTTTAGACAAGGTGGGAGAGCAAGTGGCTCAAAGGTTCCCCAACAGTTTGATGGCGCGGGAAGGTTTGTCGTTACAGTTGCTGCCTCCTCATAACGATGTGTCTGAAGCGCCTGTGCCAGCGCCTCAAGTGCCTGTATGATGGATTTGAGATTGCCAGATGGTTCTGAATTGTTCTGAAATCTTGAGGTCTGAAATCTAAAATTTAAGTTAGGTCTCACCTCAAAGACAGACATCAGCCCCGGCTTAAGTCGTGGAAAACAAAAAAATTTAGACCAAAGTTCAAACTCCGAGATGGCATCTGTGGAGTCAATTCTCAAATCTCAAATCTCAAATCTAAAATCGACTGGCGATCGCAATCTGGCTAAGTATGTCAAAATCTTAAGCGTGTGGGTAACTTCTTCTTGTAACGCTGCTCTGACTCCAACTTCGGTTGCCTTGGGAAACTTTGATGGTTTACACCTAGGGCATCGACAAGTCGTGCAGCCAATTTTAAATCGATCGCGCATTCCAACTTCTGGGACGGTTTCGGAGACGGATCAAAGCTGGCCCTCAAACGCTGACAAAGATGAAAATTTGGAAAGCGAACATCTGGCGACCTGCGACAACGACTCAGCAGCACCGCTTGATAGAGCCTACAACCGTCATAATTTCGATGGTTCGATTAGCTCGCAGACCAGGGACTCGGCGGGCAACAGCCTCTCTGGTCGTGATGCTGCTGCGGGCGAAAGGCTTTACAGCACTGTCGTGACATTCGATCCCCACCCGCAAGAATTTTTTACAGGTCAACCCAAAAAACTGCTGACACCTCTGGCAGAAAAGGTAGAATTGCTCGAAGCAATGGGCGTTGAGCAACTTGTCCTGCTGCCGTTTGATCGAGAACTAGCAAATTTAACGGCTTCGGAGTTTGTCGAGGAAATTCTGGTGCGACAACTGCAAGCGAGTCGAATTAGTGTGGGGCTAGATTTTCGGTTCGGACGCGGACGCGCTGGGACGGCCGTGGATTTGCAGTCGATCGCCTCTAGCTATGGTATTGATGTTGCGCTGATACCCCTGCACAATTGCGCTGAGGGCGATCGGATCAGCAGTTCCGCCATCCGCGAAGGTCTGGCATCCGGCGACCTCAGAAAAGCGAATAAGTTACTAGGGAGACCCTACAGTTTAGTCGGGACTGTAGTTGGCGGACAGCGGCTGGGGAGGACGATCGGATTTCCGACTGCTAATATCGAACTGCCACCAGAAAAATTTTTGCCCCGTTTTGGCGTGTACGCGGTGCGAGTCTCGGTCAAGGATGGAGGCGGAATCATCAAAGATGAAAGTTCTTCCTACAAGTGGGAAAATCCCAAAGCTCTAATTCGCGATCGATCATCAAATGTATCATTCATAAATGGGGTGATGAATGTTGGCCGCCGCCCGACGGTAAACGGCGTGCAACTCACTGTAGAAGTTCACCTATTAGATTGGTCTGGGGATTTGTACGGTCAAACCTTGAGCGCAAGTTTGATAGAATTTTTGCGCCCCGAACAAAAATTCGCTTCTCTGGATACTCTAAAAACTCAAATTCAGGCAGATTGTGATGTTGCTAGAAAGGTGTTAGCTGCTAATGGTTAAAAAATCGTACTCTATTAGTTTAGGATGTACAGTAGACATCTGGCAGAAGTCCCAAGCCATCCTGAATTTATCTGCGTTCATCTGTGTTAATCTGCCTAAAATCTGCGGTTTGTGTGTTGATAAAAAACTTATGCAAAAAGTCTAATTTTGCCTGGGCGATTGAAATCTCCGAGTTTACGGGAACACAAACTTAAGTCCTAGCTAAGAGAGACCGGGAATGCAAGAACAAGCAATTGAACGACTAGCAATTAACAATCAAAATCAGGGATATGAGAGAACATATTGAGCGGCTAAAACAAAATCTAGGTAAAACTATTGTCGGCAAAGCGGATGCTATTCGCTTGGTGCTAGTAGCCGTGCTTTCCGGCGGACACGCGCTGCTGGAAGATGTACCTGGTGTCGGAAAAACGCTGTTGGCGAAGTCTTTAGCGCGATCGATCGATGGGAAGTTTCAGCGCATTCAGTGCACTCCCGATTTGTTACCAACCGATATCACCGGTACCAATATTTGGAATCCCAGCAGCGGCAAGTTTGAGTTTTTGCCCGGCCCAGTTTTTGCTAATGTTTTGCTGGCGGATGAAATCAATCGGGCGACACCGCGAACTCAATCAGCTTTGCTGGAAGTGATGGAAGAAAAGCAGGTGACGGTAGATGGAGTTTCTCGGAATGTTCCAGCGCCGTTTTTTGTGATTGCGACTCAAAACCCGATCGAATATCAAGGCACTTTTCCACTACCGGAAGCGCAGATGGATCGGTTTACTTTGTCTTTGACGTTGGGCTATCCCGCTGCGTCGGAAGAGTTGCAAATGTTGGAAAGGTTGTCTGATACTTTTGCAGTTGAGGATTTGCAGCCTTGTATTTCCTTAGAAGAAGTGCAGGAATTGCGCCGTTTGTGCGCTGGTGTGAAAGTGGAAGGTTCTTTGAAGCAGTATATTGTGGATTTGGTGCGATCGACTCGCGAGGATGAAGAGATTACTCTGGGCGTGAGTCCCCGTGGTGCGGTGGCTTTGCACCGGGCATCTCAGGCGTTGGCGTTTATTTCGGGGCGGGATTTTGCTACCCCAGATGATGTGAAGGAATTAGCACCGCACGTACTTTCTCATCGGTTGATTCCGGCGGGGGGAAGGAGGGCGAAGACGATTGTTGATAAGTTGTTGAGATCTGTTCCTATTCCTTAAAAAGTTACAAATCGCCCGCAGATGCAGACGGCGGTTGAAACCGCGTCTACACAAACAAAGTCCGCCTCCGCGGACTAAAGAATCAAGAAGATAAGACGGCGGTTGAAACCGCGTCTACACAAACAAAGTCCGCCTCCGCGGACTAAAGATAATTCGGCGGTTGAAATCGCCTTTGTCTTCAACCCGCGGAGGCGGGTTTTGTCTTTATCGACGCGGTTTCAACCGCCCGGTCTTCTTATCTTATGTTGATTGTTCAATAGAGCCTTGAAATAGCGCTACTAATTTCTTGGCCTCTAAATCAACATTATGTTGTTGAGCAACCCGTTCGGCTCCTATTTTCCCCATTTCTTCTAGCTTTTCTAAAGGTGCTTCCAATGCCGCGCGCATTGCAACAGCTAATGCTTCTACGGAACCGGGAGGAACTAGCCAACCGGAAACGCCTGGTTCTACGAGTTCGGGGATGCCAGCAACATAAGTGCTAATTACGGGCCGATTGAGAGCGAGAGCTTCCATAATTACGACGGGTAAACCTTCGGCAAAACTTGGCAATACCATTGCGCGGGAAGCTAAAATTTCTTGCTGAACTCGATCGCCACTGGCCCAGCCGGTAATTTCTATATAGTTTTGCAGGCCGAGTTGTGCAATCTGCTGTTCAATTTCAGCCCGTAGCGGGCCGTCTCCGACAAATACCAATTTAAACTCCAAGCCTTCAACTGCTAGCTTGCTGGCGGCTTC
>Ga0335397_10006658_pt1 | contig 14867 bp, 9 predicted proteins | sample MAT04_FD_205740 | JGI IMG/M metagenome (GOLD analysis project Ga0335397, IMG submission 205740) | Freshwater microbial communities from Lake Fryxell liftoff mats and glacier meltwater in Antarctica - MAT-04 (spades assembly) (version 2) ...
GTTGGTGGGAGTAGAAGCGATGCCAAAAGTATGCCTTTGCAACGGGGTCCCAAGTCCAGTTAGAGGTTTCAAAATCTTGAAAAATAATCCGTACACCTTGATACTGATTGGGAGTATCACTCCAGACGTAAAAGTCGCGCTCTGAGCTTCCTGGCAGAGCTTTTCTGGCTCGTTGAAACCAGGGATGCTGGTCAGAAGTATGGTTAACAATGAGTTCAATAATGACGCGGATGTTTCGCTGATGTGCTGCATCCAGGAACATTTGAAAATCTTCGAGGTTGCCATAGATCGGGTTGACGCTGTTGTAGTCAGCAATATCGTATCCATCATCTCGCAATGGCGAAGGGAAAAAGGGCAGCACCCAAACGGCTGTCACGCCTAAATCTTGAATGTAATCGAGTTTTTCGGTGAGTCCTCGAAAGTCGCCAATTCCGTCGCTGTCGCTGTCGGCAAAGGCGCGAACGGGCACTTCATAAATGATGGCGTCTTTGAACCAGAGGGGATCGCTGTGGAGGGTCGATGGTTGCATGTGGAAAGTGCGTTAGGGATGAGGTAGATGAAAAGAGATTGCCATAAATTGATTCAGTCACTCTTACTTTAGTTCAATCTTTCATGCTCTCTTTGCATTGGAATGGAGGAGGCGACTTCTTGTGGCTCTAGCAGAATTACAAGTATGAATAATGTTTGCTGTGACACATTCACCAATAATTCATTAATAACTCGTTAATAGTACAGACTGGGAGATAAAGTTGCCGACGCTTGCATGAATCTGATGCATTCAATTATTGTGGATAGAAAGCAAAATGATTAGCCCCTCTGAATCCCTAAAAATATTGTGACTTTTCAACGCGCCAGCGGAATTTTACTACACCCTACCTGCCTCCCCAGCCGCTTTGGGATTGGCGATCTAGGTCACTCTGCCTACGAGTTTATTGACTTTCTAGAGCGCAGTGGGCAAAAGCTCTGGCAAGTCTTGCCGCTAGGGCCCACTGGCGATGAACACTCGCCCTACATCATGAATTACAGTGCCTTCGCGGGCAATCCCATGATGCTCAGTCTTGATGTATTGGCAGGAGAACAACTGCTTCATCCTGATGAGCTTGCGCCTTTACCTGAAGTTCCCGCCGATCGCGTTGATTTTGCGCGGGTGATTCCCCATAAAACTCACTATCTGAAGTTGGCGTACAGTAACTTTAAGCAGCAAAATTCTAATGGCAAGTTTGAGCAATTCTGTGAAGACAAGGCAGTTTGGCTGGATGACTTTGCGTTGTTTATGGCGCTGTTAGAAGCAAACGAGGGCAAGGCATGGAATGTTTGGGAACCGGCGATCGCCCATCGTGAGCCAGCAGCCCTTGCCGCTCAACGAGAGCAATTACAAGACGAGATTCTCTATCATAAATTTCTACAATTTAAATTCTTTGAGCAGTGGTCAAATCTACGAACTTATGCTCAACAAAAGAATATTCAAATTGTTGGAGATGTCTCCATTTATGTGTGTCACAACAGCGCTGAAGTTTGGGGCAACCCTGAAATTTTTAAGCTCGATCCTCAAACGTTAGAACCTGCCTATATCGCAGGTGTACCGCCCGATTATTTTAGTGCGACTGGACAGCTCTGGGGCAATCCGGTCTACAACTGGGATAAACTGCAAGCGACAAATTTTGCCTGGTGGATTGAACGCTTTAAAGCAACGATGCAATATGTCGATATTGTGCGGATTGATCACTTTCGAGGATTTGAGGCATACTGGCAAGTGCCTGCGGGTGAGACAACGGCAATGAATGGAGAATGGGTAAAAGCTCCGGGCTTTGAATTCTTTGAGGCGCTAGCGGCTGGACTGGGCAGTTTGCCTGTGATGGCGGAAGATTTGGGCATTATTACGCCAGAAGTTGAGGAACTGCGCGATCGCTTCCAGTTTCCAGGGATGCGAATTCTACAGTTTGCTTTTACGGGTGACCCCAATCATTCTTATTTACCCCACAACTATGTATCCAACACCGTGGTATATCCTGGCACCCATGACAACGATACGGCGATCGGTTGGTGGACAACCGCCAGCCCGGAAGAAAAACAGCAAGTTGCTCAATACTTAGGCTGCGATCGCCCTGAAGATATCTCAGAAATTAACTGGGTGCTAATTCGGATGGCGTTGGGTTCGGTTGCAGATTTAGCAATTTTGCCGCTGCAAGATTTGTTGGGATTGGGGAGTGAAGGGCGGATGAATGATCCGCAGGTGAATGCAGGTCAGTGGCGATGGCGGTACGGAAGTTCGGAGCAATTGAATCATGGGATGGCAGAGCGATTAGGATGGCTGACGCGGCTCTATGGTCGTTAGGATTTTGCCTTAATCGCATGGCTTGTTAAGTCATCTAACGAAACCTCTTTTAGAGCTGCTGCATGGGTTGCCGCCAAATCCACGGGGGGAGCGGCACCAGCATCTAGCGCCTCTTTCCAGCGGGCGACGCAGAGACACCAGCGATCGCCTGCTTTTAGCCCTGGAAAGCCAAATCCTGATGCGCTTAAATCATTTCCCTGGGCTTTGGTAAATGCCAAAAACTCATCGGTTACTTGAGCACAAACGACATGGACTCCTCGGTCATCTGCTCCCGTTTCACACTTGCCATTTCGATAAAAGCCTGTCATTGGCTCAGTGCAACAGCTCTCAAGCTCGCCGCCCAAAACGTTTTTAGCTTCTGCTCCATTGATCATTTTTAATGCCTCCCAGAGTTTTAACCAGCGTTGTAATTAAAGGTAAATCATCCTTCCGCATTTTATAGTAATGGAAAATCTATCCCTGGGCAGATTTGTGCAGTTAGCCAAACGCAGTACAAATGATTTGATAAACGTACCTGGTTATTTTATGAAACTGAATTATCTGACGAAACAAAGTTCTGCTTTAGGTCGTTGGTTGACTACTGCCTTATTGAGTCTGGCGGCGATCGCCTTCTTCTGGCAAGGCGCATTTTTACTAAACAATGCAGCGATGGCTAACCCAGTCACGACCTTTGTTATGGCAGCGGATCTGGGCGACAAAGTTCAAGATAAAACCCGTGATGATGCTGGGCGCGCTAAGGGCTTCATTAGAGATACGGCAGATAAGGTAGAAAGCACTGCCAAGAAAAATGCTGCGAAAGTAGATAATGCCACCGATGGCAATAATAGTATTGGAAACAAAGCCCAAAGAGATGCAGGTCGAATCCAGGAGAGAGCAGAGCGCGATGCTGGTCGGACGGAAAAAGCAGTAGATAATACTAAGAACGCGATCGAACAGGCTGTGGACAACGTTAAGGACGCTTTTAGCAAGTAAAAAGTTAGTGTTCTAGAAAGCGTAAGTTAATTAGCAGGGGTATAGATGCATCATGTATTTATACCCCTGCTTGTTGCGGTTGAAGATACTGTTTAAGCACCCTGTCTAACTCACGTCCAGTATAAGATTTTGGATTGGGGGAAACGTTCTTGAATTTGTTGTTCAAAAAACCTTCGCATCATCTTCATAGTGTCGCCATCATAGACGTACTTCACACCGCCAAACTTATTACGTTTCATCACTCGATTGGACTCATCCATTTCTAGCTTGCTATTGGGATACCAAGACTGTAAAACGTTTTTTGAACCTGGCGTAAAGCGATGGGAAATTAATTCAAACGTTAAATCCACATCAAAATCCAAGGCATTACTAAGGTCATCAAACAACTGAGTATAGTGATCTTGCCAATCTTCGATCGCCATAATTGGCGCAATCACCAAGCCTACAGGATAGCCACCGCCACCCTGTTCACGAGGCAATGCTAACTTCCGCAACGCCTGAATCCGATTAGCAACAGAAGCCGTTCCTCCTTCTAAGCGATTGCTGATAGGAGCAGCGTTCACACTAAAGCGGCAACGAGTATGTCCGTTATGGGGCAGATCAAGTAACTCGTCTACAGCATCAAATTTAGATACCCAGCGTAAACGACCATTCTCACGCCTACCAAAGTAGCGAATGCATTCTGCCAAACTACCCAGCAAATGCTCAACACCCAACGGATCGGTGTAACAACTCACTTCAAAACTGGTAGGACTATCTAGACGTTCGTATGCTGCCAAATTCTGTAAAGTCTGAGGCAAATTAGCAAACCCTCGAATGACTGGAGGACCCTGAAGGCTACCAGCAAGATAGCAATATTGGCAGTGGGCAGGACAACCTTCGGCTAAGTGAAACTGCCAATCGGCGGAGGGTGGAATGGGGCTAAGCTTAAAGCTGCTAGGGGGTGCGGTAACGATCGCCAGGGTGCGTTTGGCGATCGCGTAAGTCTCTTGGTCTGTCTCTCCTCGCAGCCCAGTTAGTCGGTTGCGCGGCAATTCTTCAATGGGCAAATTGAGAGATTGAACCCGTGACAAAATCTTTTGTCCCCAAGGTTCTTCGAGGGCGGCTGGGGTGAAAAGAACGCGATCGGGCATCCATAAACGTGTCTTGGAAGTTACTTCAAGAGAAACCGGAGGATGAGCAGTTGAGTTTGGCAAAATAATTCTCAAGTCCTGTGGCGCTGATCTATTTCTAGTATTGCACTTCTATTTAGGGGTAGAAATCCCTCAGAGAGTGAATACCGCCCTCTTTTGGGTAGAGCTTTCTGCCTGCCTATTCGTGAGACAAAGTTCAAGATTTTAGGCTGGTAATTGAGCGGCATACTAAAGGAATTCCTGATAGGATTGCGGAGAATGGATTGCCTTAACTGATTACCTCAAGCTTGGCTAAAGACTATATTCAAGCTCTAGATGCCATCACCCAATGTCAATATGCCACTGCCCGATCGCCTGCCTTCACCCTTAATTTCAGGACTTGCATTAACCGCTCTTGCCCCGATGCAGGACGTGACGGATTTATTTTTTATGAACGTGATTGCCAGCTACGGTAGTCCTGATTATTTTTTTACTGAGTATTTTCGCGTTCATGAAAGTTCAACGCCTGACAAAAAGATTCTGCGCTCCATTATCGAAAACGCAACCCATCGTCCGATTTTTGCCCAGCTCATTGGAGAAAGCATCCCTGACCTAGTGCGCATTGCCCAAGACCTCAGCCGCTATCCTATTGCGGGCATTGACCTAAATATGGGCTGTCCTGCGCCTAGAATCTATCGCAAAAACGTCGGTGGCGGGCTGCTGCGCGATCTTGAAAAAGTCGATCGCATATTAGGTGAGTTGCGATCGTCGGTGGCGGGTCTGTTGACTGTTAAAATGCGAATTGGCTTTGAAAATACCGATAACTTTGATGCTCTTCTCGATTTAATCAATCGGCACCATATTGACTTGCTGAGTCTGCACGGTCGAACGGTTAAGGAAATGTATCATGGCGCTGTCCATTACAACTTAATTGCTCATGCTGTGCAACGAGTAAATTGTCCGGTTTTAGCCAATGGGAACGTTACTTCAGCTCACGCCGCCGCCGCAATTTTGGCTGAGACTGGAGCTGCTGGGGTCATGATCGGGCGATCGGCAATTCGTAACCCCTGGATTTTTCAGCAAATTCGGCAACATCTGAGTGATCAGCCCGTTATCAGGGTGACGCTGGCTGATGTGCGGGATTATATCGATCGCCTCTCTGATACAACGACGTCACTAATCGTGCCCAGGCGAGCGCAAGTTAGCTATATGAAAATGTACCTCAATTACATTGCTCAAAGTGTAGATGCGGCGGGCGGTTTTCTGCGAGAGATGCGGCTTGCTCAAACAGATACTGACTTGTATAGAGTTTGCGATCGCTATTTGCTTAGCAACCCCGATCAAGAATTCTCGTTAGAGCCATATCCGGGGCTAGTGGCTCGTCCAAGCTGCGAGGCGGTTCGTGAGTTAGCGGTCAAGCCGCTCGTCGCTCAATGATTCCTCCTTTTTAGATCAATGAGTCAGAATTGATTGATTGAGTCAGAATTGATTGATTGAGTCAGAATTGATTGATATCAGAAAAGCAAATTCTGTTGAGGTCACGAGGGATTAAAGCGTGGATTTTGTGTCTGTTGATGCGATCGGTGCAGAGGTTGCCGCTGAAACGCTAGCGTCAGAGGTTTTGTCACTTGATTTGGGCAGACCACGGGCGCTGACTGCAATTCTCAATGCTTCTAAAGATGAAATCCGCACTAGCCTCAAAGCCTCGACGCTGGATGGGGTTTTTGCCAGCCTGTTTTCTAATGTGACGGGTGGCGTGCTGCTGACTAATTTTTTCCTAGAAATGGGCGCAGACCCTACTCAAATTGGCATTTTGGCATCTATTCCCATGCTGTCTAATTTGATGCAGCCCATTGGCGCATATTTCTCAGAACGCACCACTAGCCGCCATTTCTATTGCCTTTGGATTTACGGGATTTCCCGATCGCTCTGGGTGAGTTTGGCGATCGCCATTTTTTGGATCGGCAAAGCCCATAATGCTCCAGCGCTACTGATTGCCCTCACACTAGGCATCACTTTTGCTAGCTCGCTTTTAGGAGCGTTAGGCAGTGCCCCCTGGCTCAGTTGGATGGCGGCACTGGTACCCCGAACTTTGCGTGGACGTTACTTTGGCTTACGCAGCAGTGCCGCAAATTTAACGAATCTCATCTCGGTGCCGCTGCTGGGATTGATCGTGTCTCAATGGCGAGGCGGCTCAATTCAGGGCTATGGTGTGGTGCTGGTTTTGGCGATCGCGTCTGGATTGCTCAGCCTATGGTTCCAAAACTTTATGGTGGATGTGAATCCTCAAAATAGCTCCTATTTTTCTGCCAAAGCAACCTCTATTGAGGCAAGATCGACTCAGGATGGGTCAATTCATGAGGATTTAGCGATCGCGTCTTTGCCCCCGCCGCCCTCTTTTTGGCAAGACGGCAACTTCCTCAAGTTTCTCCTTTATTTTCACCTGTGGACGTTCTCAGTGAACCTAAGTGCCCCATTTTTTAATGTCTATATGTTGAATGAGCTAAGGCTGGATATCAATCATGTGACGCTTTACAACAGCCTAGCGGCGGGGGCAAACTTGCTTGTATTAATACTATGGGGAAAACTTGCCGATCGCACTGGCAACCGTCCAATTTTGTTAGGCGCAGGCATTGTATTTGCAATTTTCCCGATTTTGTGGCTTAGCACTGGCATAAATTTATGGTCTGTTTGGGTCTGGCTGCCGCTGTTGCATTGCCTCTCGGGGGGAACGTCGGCGGCGCTCGATCTGTGTTCTAACAATTTTCAACTCGGCATTGCCCCTACCCGTAACCAATCTACTTACTTTGGCGTTGCTGCTGCTGTGGCTGGCGTTAGCGGTGCCTTGGGCACCACTGCTGGCGGATTTTTGGCTCAGTTTGGGTACGGTGGATTTTTAGGACTCTTTGCGCTCTCTAGCATCTTGCGGCTCTGTTCTTTGCTGCCCCTAGTCTTTGTTCATGAACGTCAAGCTGTGTAAGCAAATAGTTGATATTCCGGCGTTGCTGAATCCAGGGATGAACGTTGAGATTCTCAGACCAATTTTCTGTAAATACGATATTCTGTAAAAGTGTATAATCGTAAATACAGAAGGCGATCGCCCCAGTGCGGTAGCTCAAGAAATAGTGCGCTTGTCAAGAAATATTGGAGTTAGATCATGGCAAATAAAAAATTTGAGGTGGGTGCAAAGCTCAAAGCGGCCCCAGCACCCACCCCTCTAGAGAGCGCTCCGAAGACCAAAACTTCTGACCCCAAGGCTCTAGTCGCCACCCCAGAACCTGCTGCCTTGGAAAAAGCCGAGAAAGGGAAAAAAGCTCAGGCTTCTAAAAAGAGAAGCAAGGAACAACAGATGCCCGTTAAAGAAACAATCAAGGAACCTACCCAGAACCAGTCAAAGGTACCGACTGAAGTGCCCACAACAGTGCTTTCTGGTGGAAAATTGAATGATGCAGAAGGAAAAGGCGAAAAAGTGAAAGAGGCGAAAGGGAAAAAACAGGTGGCTGTAGAGCCTGCTGCGACAGAGGTCGTTGTTGCAGAGACTACTCCAGTTTCTAAAAAAGGCACCCCCGAACAAACTTCTGAGAAGGTAATTGAGAAAGCCGCAAAGATGAAGCGCCTGACCTTAGATATTGCTAAACCGCTGCACAAAGCTATCAAAGCAAAAGCAGTTGAAGAAGGGATGCCAATGGTAGATATGTTGCGATCGCTGCTAGAGAAACATTACGCCAAATAATTCGGACATCATTCACTGACAACTTAATTTATTTCCCCCCGTATTTTTCGTAGAAATGCAGGGGTTTTTTCTCATTTTCAGCCTTTAGTCTGCTTTTCATGAAGAATAAGCGTTCTGTTTGCATTCTCACGCAAAAGGTAGAGAGGTGAATAGCTTCATCTTGTAATCGTAATTGGAGTAGACTATTACGTGATCCAAACTACGTTTTATGAAGCGGACTACAACAGATAAAAAATCTGCGCTACGCGCTTCACATCCTGCTAGGATCGACACTCCTTAACTAGGCAAGGTTATGGCTGTACTAGAGCATTTTATAAATAGGTTTCCCCTTTTATAAATAAAATAAGTCCCTATTGAATAGTGGTTGTCGGCAAAATCTCAGACCAAGCAGCAAATCATGGTTTCTTCCCCTGAGCTAATCGGCTACAGAGTTCTAGACAAAATTTACGATGGCTCCAGAACGCTAGTTTATCGAGCTATACGGGTGCTTGATGATGCCAGAGTTGTAATCAAATTACTGAAAAACTTATATCCTAACTGTTCAGAACTCGTTCACTTTCGCAATCAATATACTCTTACTCAAAACCTAAAAAGTTCAGGTATTATTCAATCCTATTGCTTAGAACATTGCCAGAATGGCTTTGCGCTAGTGATGGAAGACTTTGGAGGAATTTCGTTAGCTGACTACGTGAAATCAGCCCCTATACCTCTGCATCAGTTCTTCCCGATCGCCCTCCAGATCGTGAAAACCCTAGAGGTTCTCTATCGGCAACGCCTGATTCACAAAGATATTAAGCCCCAAAATATCTTGATCAACCCCAACACGATGGAGGTCAAGCTCACCGACTTTAGCATTGCCTCTCTGTTGCCCAAGGAAGTTCAAGAACTCTACGCCCTCAATGTCTTAGAAGGAACCATCGCCTACATGTCTCCCGAACAAACGGGGCGCGTGAACCGAGGCATTGACTACCGCACAGATTTCTACTCCCTCGGTGTGACGTTCTATGAGTTGCTCACAGGGCGGCTTCCCTTTGAATCTCAAGACCCCTTAGAGCTAGTTCATGCTCACATCTCGCAACATCCGCCTTCCCCGACACAAATCATCCCGACGCTGCCCTTAGTCCTGAGCCATCTGATTCTTAAACTGATGGCTAAGGCGGCTGAAGACCGTTACCAAAGCAGCCAGGAGCTCCAAGCTGACTTGGAGCATTGTCGGCAGCAGTGGGAAACCCTGGGGGCCATTCCAACTTTTAAGCTAGGACGGCAAGATCGCTACGATCGCTTCTCTATTCCCGAAAAGCTGTATGGCAGAGAATGCGAAGTTGAAACGCTGCTGAGTGCCTTTGAGGAAACTCTACTCGGCGGTCGCCAGTTGGTGATGATTTCAGGTGCCGCTGGCATCGGCAAAACTGCCATTGCCCAAGAAATTCAAAGACCTGTTGTGCAACGGCACGGCTATTTCATCCGGGGTAAGTTTGATCAGGTTAAAGGCAATATTCCGTTTTTAGGCATTGTCCAAGCCTTGCGCCAATTGATGACACAACTGCTGACTGAAAACGAGGAAGTGATTCAAGCCTGGCGAACTCAGATCATGGCTGCCCTTGGGGAAAGCGGTCGTGTGCTGACCGAGGTTGTACCAGAGCTAGAGCAGATTATTGGCGTTCATCCTATTGTTCCAGAGCTGGCGCCGGATGCGGCTCAAAATCGGTTTAATTTGCTGTTTAACCAGTTTATTCGGGTGTTTACAGGCAACTCTTGTGGTCGTGGCGCAGCCGTGCGCCCCCTCGTTATTTTTCTCGATGATTTGCAATGGGCAGACTCTGCTTCACTCCATCTCTTAAAGCGTTTAATTTGTGATACCAGTACCCATAAACTTTTATTAATAGGAGCCTATGAGGATGGGATAGAAGCGCAAAACCTGCTGCCGTTTATTGATGAGATTAATCAGGAAACTGAACAGACTGCTAAGGTTTACCCAATTCATCTGGCGCCCTTAACTGAAGCCAATTTGACGCATCTCATTGCCGATATGCTGATCTGTCTGCCAGAGCGGGTTCAGCCTTTGGCAAAGTTTGTGTATCAGAAAACTCAGGGCAATCCCTTTTTTAGTCGTCAGCTATTGAAATCTTTTCACCATGATGGCTTGATTTGCCATCGGGGTGGCTGGTGGGAATGCGACATGAGCCAAATTCAATTGTTGACCGTCACCGATGATATGGTCGAATTCATGACGTCTCAGTTGCGCAAGTTGGCAGAGCCGACGCAGCAGGTACTACAACTGGCGGCTTGTATGGGCGATCGCTTTGACCTAAAGACCTTAGCTATTGTTCATGAAAAATCTGAAGCTGATACCGCTATAGACTTTGAGCCAGCGCTTCAAGAAGGCTTAGTGTTGCCTCAAAGTGCCAGCTATAAGTTCTTTCAAACATCAGAATCGTCTTCAGAATCGTCCTTAGAGTTATTGTCTTCAGAAGATCTGCCCGAAGCAACTCCGACAACTGCCTATAAGTTCCTCCACGATCGCCTTCGACAGTCTGCCTACGCGCTCATCTCCGATGAAGATCAGCCTGCGGCTCACCTTAAAATTGGTCGATTGCTATTACAAAATATTCCCGCAGCCGATCAGGAAGAGCGCCTCTTTGAAATTGTCAATGCTCTCAACCAGGGCAGGACGCTCATGGCTGAAGATGAACGCGCTAGATTAGCAACTCTCAACTTAAAGGCGGGGCAAAAAGCCAGAGCAACAACGGCTTATGCAGCAGCAATGGAGTATTTGACGACGGGCATTAGTCTGTTGGCGGCTAACAGTTGGCAAGTAGATTATCATCTGACTTTGGCACTGTATGAAGAAGGCATCGAAGCAGCGTTTCTCAATGGTCAGTGGGATGAGCTAGAGCGCTGGTCGGCAACCGCTTTAAGCCATAGCAAAATCCAGCTCGACACGATTAAAATCTATGAGATCAAGATCCTGGCACTGATTGGACAAAATCGCCTTTTGGAAGCGATCGCCCTAGGTCTATCGATTCTCAAACCCTTGGGGATTGAGTTTCCCGAAAACCCTCAACCCTCACAGATCCAGGCGAAACTTACGCAAATGACAGCGCGTTTCAGCCATCAAGCTATTAGCGATTTAGCAAATCTGCCCGTCATGACAGACCCGCAGGCTCTAGCCGCTATGGGCATATTGTCCCGGTTAAGCACGGCGACCTTTAAAGCAACACCTGACTTGTGTACGCTGATTCTATTGAAGCAAATTGAACTTTCGATGGAGCATGGCAATACGGGCGTCTCAGGATTTGCCTATGCGGGGTATGGGTCAATTCTTTGCACTGTTCAAGGCGACATTGAAGCGGGCTATCAATTTGGGCAACTGGCGCTCACCCTTGTTTCAACGCTGAACAGTCCAGAGCTTAAAGGCAAAATTCTGTTGATGGTTAATAACTTCATCCGGCATTGGCAAGAACCGGTTCAGGCAACTCTGCCAGCTTTACGAGAAGCCTATTCTAGTGCGCTAGAAGCAGGAGACTTGGAGTTTGCCGCTTATTCTGGCTTAGTCTACAGCTTTCATGCTTATTTGACGGGGAAAGAGTTATCTGGGGTGGCGCAAGACATGGCAACCTACGGGCAAATGATGAAGCAGACTCATCAAAATCAGGCGCTTTCCCTTCATCTTCCCTACTGGCAGGCGGTGATCAATTGGCTAAGAAAATCCGCTGATCCTTGCTGTCTGACCGGGGAAATGAGTGAAGAATCTGAGCTGTTGACCTTAAGCTTGGCAGCCAACAACCGGGAGGCAGTGTTTTACTTCTATCTCAACAAAATTATTTTGTGTTATGGGTTTGCAGATTACTCCCAAGCCGCGATTATGGCGAACGCCGCAGAGCCTTATTTAGCAGGCGGTTTACCCATTGTGATTTTCTACTTTTATGACTCTTTGGTAAAGCTAGCAGTTTGCACCGCCGAAACGAAGCAGGCAATCTTAGAAAAAGTAGCTGCTAATCAAGCCAAATTGAGGCACTGGGCAAATTATGCGCCAACGAACCATTTGCATAAATGGGAGTTGGTCGAGGCAGAGCGTTGTCGAGTTTTGGGGCAAGTTGTGGAGGCAATGGATGGCTACGATCGGGCGATCGCCCTTGCCCAAGAGCACCAATACCCCCAGGAAGCGGCGCTGGCGAACGAACTTGCCGCCAATTTTTATTTGTCGCGGAGCCAGCCTAAAATTGCTCAAGCTTATTTGCTCGATGCCTACTACGGCTATGCTCGCTGGGGTGCTTTAGCTAAAGTTAAACAGTTAGAGCAACAGCACGCGCTGTTATTGGTGCCAATTCTGCAAAGAGTCTCAGAAAACATTCCTTCATCTCTGCATCAATCTGTTCAACGTACCGTTACTTCGACCAGCTCTGGAATTTCTGCGGCGCTAGATTTGGCAACGATTCTCAAGGCAACCCAAGCCATTTCAGGGGAAATGGAGTTGGATCAACTGCTCAGGTTATTGATGCATATCGTGGCAGAAAATGCGGGTGCCGAGCGGGGTGTGCTGTTGCTGAAGCAGCAGGATCAATGGCACGCGGTTGTGACTTACTTGGAAGGATTGGCACATCGTTTGCCCGATATTGCCTTAGAGCAAATTGATGTTTTGCCCCAAACCGTGATGCAGTGGGTCAGGCGAACTCAAAAATCTGTCATTGTTAAGCATGACGATAACGACATGACCTTTGCGGCTGATCCTTACCTGCTGCACCAGCAACCTAAAAGTTTTTTGGCACTGCCCATTTTTAAGCAGGGCAGCATCACAGCGATTCTCTATCTTGAAAACCGCACGTTGTCAGATGCGTTTACGAGCGATCGCCTAGAAGTGCTAAAACTCATCTGTGCCCAAGCCGCTATTTCGATTGAAAGCGCCAAGCTTTACCGCGATGCCCAAGACTATGCCCATCGACTAGAGCGTTCTCAAGAGAAACTGATTTTTGATGCTCTGCACGATTCTTTAACGGGCTTGCCGAACCGTCCTTGGTTCATTCAAAAGCTTACAAGTGTCATTGAGCAGATGGCTGACGAGCCAACCTTTCAATATGCGGTGCTGTTTCTGGATCTAGATCTGTTTAAAGTCGTTAACGATAGTTTGGGGCATCTCATTGGTGATCAGTTGCTGAAGCTGGTTGCTCAGCGGGTTAAAGATTGTTTGTCCCCAGGGTATGCGATCGCCCGTTTCGGGGGGGATGAGTTTGCAATTTTGCTAGAAAATATCTCAGATGCCAATGCCCCTATTGCCTTAGCACGTCTGATTCAGACCCAACTAATGCAGCCTTTCGAGATTAACCATCACGAAATGGTAGTCGGTGCCAGTATTGGCATTACGCTCAGCTCCATTGGCTACCACAACCCCGAAGAGGTGCTGCGTGATGTTGACACAGCCCTTTACCGGGCTAAGGCCCAAGGGCGGGGCTGTTATGCCCTGTTTGATCCAACGATGCAAACGAGCGCCGTTGAACGGTTGCAGTTAGAGAATGATTTGCGACGGGCGATCGAAGCGTTGTCCCGTCGGTCTCAAACCGGACAAACTGAGTTGCAGCTCAACTATCAGCCTATTATTTCCCTGGTCACAGGGCAGCTCAGCGGCTTTGAGGCACTGGTGCGCTGGCACCATCCGCAGCAGGGTTGGATTTCGCCAGCTAAATTTATTCCTGTTGCCGAAGAAACGGGGTTGATTCATGCCCTGGGCTGGTGGGTTTTGCGAACTGCCTGTCAACAGTTAAATCAATGGCAGCAACAGTTTCCCCATGCCGAGAAGCTGGTGATGAACGTCAATATTTCTACTTTGCAACTGCGGCAGCATGATTTAGTTGAACAAATTCAGGCGCTTTTGGTAGCGACCCAAGTTTCCCCTACGTCGTTAAAGCTGGAGATTACTGAAAGCTCAATTCTTCAAACATTTTCGAGCCAGGCGGCTCAACTCAAACAGCTTAAGGACTTGGGCATTCGTCTCTGCATTGATGACTTTGGGACAGGCTATTCTTCTTTAAGCCGACTCCACGAGTTCCCAGTGGATACTTTGAAAATCGATCGCGCCTTTGTCAGTCGAATTGATGGCAACGCTGGTGGAGCCGAAATTGTTCAAACTATTATTGCCCTCGCCACTAGTTTAGATATGGATGTCGTTGCCGAAGGAGTGGAAACGTTTGTTCAGCTCGAACGACTGCGGGCTTTGCATTGCGAACTGGGGCAAGGATTTTTCTTTTCTAAGCCAGTTGATACCCAAGCTGCAGCTTTGCTGGTGCAGCGGGCAGAAACGACTTGCTGGTTGCAACCCACTTTTTCGTTGACATCAGGATTACTACCCGGACCACTACTACCCAGACCGCTAGAATAATCTTGAGTGAGTTCTGCACAGGAAGTTAATGATGGTTAAAGTATTTTTGGCGATCGCCGCTCTCTTAGCAGGCTTATCAGTCGCACTAGGTGCTTTTGCGTCCCACGGGCTAAAAGATAAACTCACTGAGCGGGCTTTAGAAATTTTTGAAACCGCCACCCGCTATCAGATGTATCATGCGTTGGGGTTAATGCTGGTTGCCGTTTTGTTGATACAAAGTAACTACTCAGGCACTAGGTTTAGATTTCCGAAGGCTTTAGCCGCTACCTATAGCGTTCAAGAATATTCTCCTGAACTCTAGAAAATTACTGATTCTCAATAGGGACTTGATTTTTGCTCTAA
>Ga0335397_10006660_pt1 | contig 14861 bp, 9 predicted proteins | sample MAT04_FD_205740 | JGI IMG/M metagenome (GOLD analysis project Ga0335397, IMG submission 205740) | Freshwater microbial communities from Lake Fryxell liftoff mats and glacier meltwater in Antarctica - MAT-04 (spades assembly) (version 2) ...
CAGAACAGCGACAACGCCAAGGTCACCGACGGCATGGCCACCAAGGCCAGCAAGGAAGCCGGTGAAGGCGGCGCGGCGGTGACGCAGACGGTCAGCGCAATGAAGCAGATCGCGCAGAAGATTTCGATCGTCGACGACATCGCCTACCAGACCAACCTGCTGGCGCTGAACGCCGCCATCGAAGCGGCGCGGGCGGGCGAACATGGCAAGGGCTTCGCGGTGGTGGCTGCCGAAGTGCGCAAGCTGGCTGAGCGCAGCCAGGAAGCGGCCAAGGAAATCGGCGACCTGGCGGGCAACAGCGTCAGCACCGCAGAACGCGCTGGCAAGCTGCTGGACGAGATCGTGCCTTCGATCCAGAAGACCTCCGAACTGGTGCAGGAGATCGCTGCGGCGTCGAGCGAACAAAGCCAGTCCGTGACGCAGATCGGCGGCGCGATGGGCCAGTTGAGCAAGGCCACGCAGCAGAACGCCTCGGCCTCCGAAGAACTGGCGGCGACTTCCGAAGAGCTGTCCGGTCAAGCCGAGCAGCTGCAGCAGTCGGTGGCCTTCTTCAATCTCGGCGGCGGCGAATCGGCGCGCAGGGGCAAGCCAGCCGCCAATGCGGCATCCGAGCGTCGCAGCGGCAGCTCGCCCATGCGAGCGGGCAACAAGCCCGTCGCGGCCGCGCCCCGGGTCGCTGCTACCGGCACGCACGGCACGCACGGCACAAACAGCACAAACGGCAACTTCCGTCCTTATTGAGGTGGCGCCATGGCAAACCCAAAGAGTGTCGCCACGGCCCGCGCCTTGGCGGTGAATGCACCGGCGGTCGATGCGCCGGCCCAGTTCCTGACCTTCACGCTCGGGGACGAGGTGTTCGCGATGGACATTCGCACGGTGCGCGAGATCATCCAGGTTGGACCGATGACCACGGTGCCGCTGATGCCGGGCTTCGTGCGCGGGGTCATCAACCTGCGCGGCGCGGTGGTGCCGGTGATCGACCTGCAGTCGCGTTTCGGCCGGCCGCGGGCCACCGTCGGCAAGAAGACCTGCATCGTGATCTTCGACGCCACCCGCGACGGGGAACGGGTCGAACTCGGCCTGCTGGTCGACGCGGTCAGCGAGGTCATCGACATCACGCCCGAGCAGATCGAGCCGCCGCCCAACTTCGGCAGCGCCGTGCGGCGCGACTTCATCCAGGGCATGGGCAAGGTCGGCACCCGTTTCGTCATCATCCTCGAGCCCGACAAGGCCTTCGACGTGAGCGAAATGGCGCAGCTTTGCGAAGCGGCGCAGGACGCCGTCACGGCATGAGCGGGACGCCGGCAAACACCAGGGCCTGAGATGGAAGCACTGCGCGACGACACCTACCGCAAGATCACCGCGTTGATGTACGACAGCATCGGGCTGTCATTCAACGACAGCAAGAAGCCCTTGGTCTCGTCGCGACTGGCTCCGCGCATCCAGCGCCTGGGCATCGACGGCTACGAGGACTATCTGGCGTTGATTGGCGGTCCGGCCGATGGCGGTGAGTTCCAGATGGCGATCGACCTGCTGACCACCAACGAGACGTACTTTTTTCGCGAGCCGGCGCACTACGACCTGCTGGAGCAGGAGCTGACGCGGACCAAGCCGCGCACGCTCTCGGTCTGGAGCGCGGCCTCGTCCTTCGGTGACGAAGCCTTCAGCACTGCCATGCTGCTGGCCGACCTGGCGCAGCAGGGCCGCATCGGCAACGACTGGCGCATCCTGGGCACCGACATCAGCGACCGCGTGCTGCGCAGCGCCAGCGAGGCCGTCTACCCCGAAGACCGGCTGCGCAACGTCACGCCCGAGCGGCTCAAACGCTACTGCCTGCGCGGCGACGGCGCGTCGGCGGGCATGGTGCAGATCCAGGACAAGCTCCGCGCGCGCGTCAGCTTTGGCCAGCTCAACCTGTGCCAGGACATCCAGGGCCTGGGCCCGTTCGACGTGGTCTTCCTGCGCAATGTGCTGATCTATTTCGATGCCAAGACCAAGACCGAAGTGGTCGACCGCGTGCTGACCCAGTTGCGCCCGGGCGGCTTGTTCTTCATCGGCACCGCCGAAGGGCGAGTGCCCTGCAGCACGGCGCTGCAGACCCTGGCCACGGGCGCTTTCCGCAAGCCGGCGGTCTGACATGGCCGCCCTGCCGGAAGGCCACTTCAGCGCCTGGACTGAGCCCGCCTCGGTGACGGTGCTGCACCCCGGTGACGTGGCGCTGGGGCGCCTGGGCGACCGGTTCGAGACGCTGCTGGGCTCGTGCGTGTCGATCATCCTCACCGACCCGCGGCGCACCGTGGCCGCGATGTGCCACGTCGTGCACTCGGGCGCGACGCCGGTGGACGAACGGGGCGCCGAGACCACCCACGCCGAACCGGCGTTGGCAGCGATGTTCGACAGGCTGCAGGACTGCGGCATCAACCCGCACCTGTGCGAGGCCTATCTGTACGGCGGGGGCAACATGTTCCCCTCGCTGTTCAAGCAATCCCATGTCGGCCAGTGCAACGTCGAGTGGGCGCTGCAGGCCCTGGCCGACCTGGGCATTCCGCTGCGCGGCCAGGACACCGGCGGCACCGCCTTCCGCCGCATCAACTGGACCGTCGGCCCGGGGGCGCCTGACGTGCGCCTTGGGAAAATTTGAAAGCACAAGATGACCATCAAGGTGTATGTGGTCGACGACTCTGCGGTCGTGCGCCAGACGGTGGCCCACCTGCTGCAGGGCGACGCCGAGATCGAGCTGATGGGCAGCGCACCCAACCCGCTGATCGCCGGCCCGGTGATCCGCAAGACGCCACCTGACGTGCTGTTGCTGGACATCGAGATGCCGGGCATGGACGGGCTGACCTTCCTGCGCCAGATCATGGAGACGACGCCGATTCCGACCGTGATCTGCTCCACGCTGACCACCGGCGGCAGCCAGATGGCGCTCGAAGCCCTGGCGGCCGGCGCTGTGGCGGTGGTCTCCAAGCCGCGGCTGGGGCTGAAGCAATTTCTTGAAGAGTCGCGTCGCGAGCTGGTGTCGACCTTGAAGTCGGCGGCGCGCTCGCGGCCGCGCGCCGGCATGGCCGTGCGCGTGGCGAAATCCCCGGTGGCGGGCGTGCGGCCCGCGCCGTCGAGGCAGGCCCTGTCCAGCCTGCACGCGCTGTCGGTCAACAAGCCGGTGGTCATCGGCAGTTCGACCGGCGGATGCCAGGCGCTGGAGTCGATCCTCACCGCGCTGCCGGCCGACTGCCCGGGCATCGCCATCGTGCAGCACATGCCCGAGAAGTTCACCGCCATGTACGCGCAGCGGCTGAACGGCATCTGCGCGCTCAACGTGCGCGAGGCCCGGGACGGTGACCGGCTCGAACGCGGCGTGGCGCTGATCGCCCCGGGGGGCAAGCACCTGCAGTTGCGCAAGGGCGGCGGCCAGTACTTCGCGGTGGTGGCCGACGGCCCGCCGGTCAACCGCCACAAGCCCAGCGTCGACGTGCTGTTCCGCAGCGTGGCCGAATGCACCGGCGGCGACGTGCTGGCCATCATGCTCACCGGCATGGGCGACGACGGCGCCCGCGGCATGAAGCAGTTGCACGACGGCGGGGCTCGCACCTTGGCGCAGGACGAGGCCAGCTGCGTGGTCTTCGGCATGCCCAAGGAAGCCATCAAGCTCGGCGCGGTCGACCAGGTGCTGCCGCTGGACCGCATGGCCGGCGCCATCCTGCAGTTCGACGCGCGCGGGTAGACGCGCAGACATCGGGCAGACATCGGGCAGACGTCGGGCAGACGTCGGGCAGACGTCGCGCACAGCCCTGCGCTGAATCAAACCCGATCAAGCCCTTTCAACTTGAAAACCCGCCATGCAATCTGCATTTCTGCCTGCCAACGAAGTTCAACGCCTTGCCGCACTGCATGCGCTGGCGGTCATGGACACCGCGCCCGAAGCGGAGTTCGACGCTTTGGTGAACGCTGCGGCTGCCGTGTGCGGCATGCCAATTTCGCTGATCAGCCTGATCGACACTGATCGCCAGTGGTTCAAGGCCAATCACGGCCTGAGGGGCGCGACGCAGACGCCGCGCGACATCGCCTTTTGTGCCCACGCCATCCTGCAAGACGATGTGTTCGAGGTGACCGACGCCTTGGCCGACCCCCGGTTCGCCGACAACCCGCTCGTCGCGCAGGCACCGGATATTCGCTTCTACGCCGGGGCCCCGCTGCGCTTGAGCGATGGCACGAACGCGGGTACCTTGTGTGTGCTTGACTGGGTGCCCCGCAAGCTCAGCGAACAGCAGCGCGAAGTATTGCGCCTGCTGTCGATCGCCGCTGTGCATGCGCTGGAGTCCCGGAAGATGGCGTGCGCCTTCGTGGCCAGCGAGACGCAGTTTCGGACGCTTATCGCAGCCTCTCCGCTGGGGGTGTTCGCCACCGATGCTGCGGGTGCCTTCACGTACACGAATGCGTGCTGGCGCACGATCCACGGCTTGGGCGAAACCGAGGCGCTGGGCGACGGTTGGAGCCGCACGCTGAACCCCGACGACAAGGCGGCTGTCATCGCGGGATGGCAACGCTGCGCTGCGCTGAAGCTTGCGTTCGACATGGAGTTCAAGGTGCGCCGCGACGATGGCACCGTGCGTGAAGTTCGTTGCGTCTCCAGTCTGGTGCTCGACACGGCGGGTGAGGTCACAGGCTACGTGGGCTCGGTGGAGGACATCACCGAACGCTTGCTGGCAGGTCGCGCTCGCGACCATGAGCGTCAACGCCTGGCCGCCATCATTCAAGGCACCGGCGCGGGCACCTGGGAATGGAACGTGCAGACCGGCGAGACCCGCTTCAATGAACGCTGGGCCGAGATCGTCGGAATGACGCTCGACGAACTGTCGCCGACCAGCATCGAGACCTGGGCCGCCTTGGTCCATCCGCAAGACCTGGCGCGCTCGGACGCACTGCTGCAGGCGCACTTCTCTGGCGAGTTGGCGGCCTATGAATTCGAAGCGCGTGTGCGCCATCGCGACGGCCATTGGGTCTGGGTGCTCGACCGCGGGTGCGTGCTCACCCGCACGCAGGACGGTCAACCGGAATGGATGTTCGGCACGCACCTGGACATCACCGCGCGCAAGTTGGAGGAGGACAAGCTGCGCAAGAGCGAGGAATTGCTCAACACAACGGGTGCCCTGGCACAAGTCGGCGGTTGGGAACTCGACATCGCCAGCGGCCGCATCCTGTTGTCGGCGCAGACCTGCCGCATCCACGGGGTAGAGCCCGGCTACCAGCCGCTGCTCGCCGAAGCGCTCGATTTCTACGCCCCGCAGGCGCGGCCGGTGATCGAAGCCGCCCTGGCCAGGGCGATGGCTGACGGCCAGGATTGGGACCTGGAATTGCCGTTCATTCAGCGCGGCGGGCAGCGCATCTGGGTGCGTGCGGTGGGCCACGCAGCGTTCGAGGGCAGCCAGCCGGTACGGCTGCTTGGGGCCTTTCAGGACATCACGCACGAGGTGCTCAGCAGGCAGGAGTTGGCGAGCACCCATGAGCGCATGTCGCTCGCCACCGAAAGTGGTGGGATCGGCGTGTGGGAGCTGAATCTGCAGACCGGCGCGCTGACCTGGGACGCCCAGATGAGATCGCTACACGGCATGCCCGAGGGCCTGGCGTCGGAAGGCTATGAGTTCTGGGCCCGCCATCTTCACCCCGAGGATCGCGGCCGGGCCGAACGCGAATTTCAGACGGCCCTGAACAGCGGCACAGACTTCCGCTCCGAGTTCCGCGTGATCTGGGCCGACGGTTCGGTACGCTTTCTGCGCGCCGCCGGCAGGATCACGCGCGATACCCAGGGCCATGCCCTGCGGATGGTGGGCGTGAACTGGGACGTGACGCCGCTGCGTCGTCTCAGCAATGAACTGGCCGAACAGCACGAACTGCTGCGGGTGACCCTGCAGTCCATCGGCGACGCCGTGATCACCACCGACGCCGAAAGCCGGGTCACCTGGCTGAACCCCGCCGCCGAGCGCATGACCGGCTGGCTGTCAGCCGAAGCGCTGGGGCGTCCGCTCGGGCAGGTCTTCCACATCGTCAACGAAGAAACCCGCCATCCGATCGAAATCCCGGTGACCACCTGCATGCAGCAGGCCAAGACCGGGGGCTTGACCCATCACACGGTACTCGTCTCGCGCAATGGTGTCGACTTCGGCGTCGAGCACTCCGCCGCGCCCATCCGCAACCCGAATGGCAACCTCCTGGGGGTCGTGCTGGTCTTCCATGACGTGACGGAGCAGCGCCGCCTGTCCGGCGAGATGAGCTTCCGCGCCACGCACGACTCGCTGACGGGCCTGCTCAATCGCGCCGACTTCGAACCCCGCCTGCAGGCCGCGCTGGACGGGGCCAACGCCGATCCAGCGCAAGTTCATGCGCTGCTGTGCATCGACCTGGACCACTTCAAGATCGTCAACGACACCTGCGGTCATGCCGCCGGCGACCGTCTGCTTCAGCAGATTGCCCGCATGCTGTCCGACGCGGTGCGGCAAGGCGATGCCGTGGCGCGGCTGGGCGGCGATGAGTTCGGCATTCTGCTGAAGGGCTGCAGCGCGGCATCGGCACAGGTGGTCGGGCAAAAGATCTGCGCGATGTTCGATGACTTCCGCTTCGTGCATGGCGAGCACCGTATGAAGGTGGGCACCAGCATCGGGCTGGTGGCCGTTGACAGCCGTTGGGCCGACACCGCCTCTTTGATGCAGGCCGCAGACGCCTGCTGCTATGTGGCCAAGCAGGGTGGCCGCAACCGTGTGGTGGCACTGGCGGACGACGAGGAGCACATCCTTCACGGCACGGGCGACGCGCAATGGGCCAGCCGCATCGAGCGCGCACTGGACGAGGACCGTTTTGTCTTGCACGGGCAGCGCATCGTGCCCCTTCAAGGTGACTGCATTCACAGCAAGTTCGAGTTGCTGCTTCGCATGGTGGATGTCGACGGGTCACTGGTGCCGCCCGGCGCCTTCATTCCCAGTGCGGAGCGTTTTCACCTGATGGGCGGCGTCGACCGCTGGGTGGTGCGCCATGCGGTCGACTGGCTGCGCGGCCTGCTCGAGCACGGCGATGCACCCACGGTGGCCATCAATCTGTCGGGGCAGTCGGTGGGCGACCGCAGCTTTCACAGTTGGGCGATCGACGTCTTCGCAGATGCCGGCCCCGCTGTCTGCGAGCGCTTGATCCTCGAGGTCACCGAGACGGCAGCGGTCACCAACCTGGCCGATGCCGCCAAGTTCATGGGTCAGGCGCGGGGCTTGAAGCTGCGCACCGCACTGGACGACTTTGGTGCCGGTGCGTCGTCGTTCGGCTACCTGAAAAAGTTGCCGCTCGACTACCTGAAGATCGATGGCCAATTCGTGCGCGATGTGCTGACCGACCCGCTGGACGCCGCCGCGGTGCGCTGCTTCGTCGACGTGGCCAGGGTGGTGGGCCTGAAAACCATCGCCGAGTTTGTCGAGAACGAAGCGGTGTTGCAGCACCTGACCGTTCTCGGTGTGGACTTCGCCCAGGGATTTCACATTCACAAGCCAGGTCCACTGCCCGCGGTGTGGCCGCAGCGGGGCAGTGGCAGAAAGGCCTTTCCGACTTTCGCTACCGAGAAGTGCCAACCAAAGGCCGTTTGTTTTCAGCTTTAAGTGCGGTCACATCAGACCGATATTCAATGAGCTGTTCCCTATCGCACACAGATGTGTCTTTGGTGGCGGACTTAAAGCATTTGTCTTCTCTGTAGAGGAACCTGGCTGTGCGCTTAACCAAAATGAAGATTGGCCTTCGACTGGCCATTGCTTTCGGCACCATGATCGTCCTCATCGGCGTTGTGGCCGGGGGCGGCCTGTGGTCCATGACCCGCATCAAGGGTGATCTCGACACGATCACAAAGGTCGACAACGCCAAGACCAAGATCAGCCATGGGCTGATTGAACAGGTGCTTATCCAGCAGCGGGTGATTCCCACGCTGATCCTGCTCAGCGACCCGGTCCAGAAGCGAACCGAGTCCGTCAAGGTGAAGGCAGCGCGCGAAACCTACCTGAAACTGTGGGACGAGTTCAAGGCCGCTTCAACCGCTGCCGACGCCGAGACTGCTGCACAGATCGAGTTGATCGAGGCCGCCCGCCTTGCCGCCAGTGCAATCAACGGCAAGGTGATGATCCTGGCCATGGCCAAGCGTGAATCAGACGCCACCGCACTCTTGGTGGGCGATGGCATCACCGCCAACCAGAAGTGGATCGATGCCGTGGCCGCCAATGTGGCCGCACAAGAAGCGAAAACGGCCCGCCGGGTGGAGGCCGCTGACGCCAGCTTCCGCACAGGGTGGTGGGCGATGGGTGGGATCGGGCTGGCCGCTGCAGCGTTAGGCTTGTTTGCCGGCGGCTTCATCACCATCACCATCACCCGCCCAATCAACTACGCCCGCGAGTGCGCCCTGCGAATGGCCAATGGTGACCTGAGCCAGCGGGTCGAGCGCCGTGTTGGCTTTGACGGCAAGGACGAAAGCTCGCAGTTGATTGCGGCCATGCAGACCATGCACGACAGCATCTGCGAGATGGTCAGCAGCGTCAACGTCAGTGCCAGTGGCGTGGCCAGCGCCAGCCAGCAGATCGCGTCAGGCAACCTGGACCTCTCCAGTCGCACCGAGCAGCAGGCCGCCAGCCTGGAGCAAACCGCTGCCACCATGGACCAGCTCACGTCGACGGTGCGCCAAAACGCCGACAGCACGCAGCAGGCGGTCAGCTTGGCCGTCGGCGCCAGCGAAGTGGCCACGCGCGGCGGCTCGGTGATGGAGCAGGTGGTGCAGACCATGTCCGGCATCGACCGCAGTTCCAGGAAGATCGCCGACATCATCGGCGTCATCGACAGCATCGCTTTCCAGACCAACATCCTGGCGCTGAATGCAGCCGTCGAGGCGGCTCGCGCCGGTGAACAGGGGCGCGGTTTCGCCGTGGTGGCGTCGGAAGTACGCAGTCTGGCGCATCGCTCCAGCGAAGCGGCTCGCGAGATCAAGGCGCTGATTGGCGCCTCGGTCGAGCAGGTCAGTGCGGGCTCGGCGCTGGTACAAAAGGCTGGCGTCACGATGAGCGAAATTGTTCAGTCGATCGGCCGCGTCAACCAGATCATGTCGGAGATCCGAAACGCCACTGGCGAACAGGCCAACGGCATCGCGCAGGTTGGCAGCGCCGTCAACGACATGGACCGCGCGACCCAGCAGAACGCGGCATTGGTTGAGGAGTCTGCCGCCGCCGCGGAAAGCCTGAACCAGCAGGCGCAACTGCTGATGGACAAGGTGTCGCGGTTTCGCCTGGCCGCTTGAACCGTTAAAGGCCCAATTTCAGGCAGCCAGCCAGGTTGGGCAAACAGGCAACCCGGCACGAGACGAGTGGCGTTCGCGCCGGGTTCGTGCACAGAGTTTGATTCCTCATCCAAACCCTCTTGAAGGAGTACCCCATGTCAAAAACCAATCGTCGCGTGTTCATGATGCAGGTCGTCGCGGTCACAGGCGCAACCCTGGTCGCGGGCACATCGCACGCCAAAATCCGGATCGATGAGAACGCAGCCGAAGCGGCTTCGGTCGGCTACAAGCTCGACGCCACCAAAGTCGATACCAGGCGCTTTCCGAAATACAAGGCCGGCGAGAAATGTTCCAACTGCATGGCCTGGCTCAGCAAACCGACCGACGCCTGGGGCGAGTGTTCGCTGTTCGACAACAAGTTCGTTGCCGCGCCTGGCTGGTGCAGCTCTTACCTCAAGGGTTGAGGCGCAGCCGCTGACAGCGTGACTGGCCCTGCCCCTGCCGCCGCCGCCGCTTGAGGTGCGGGCGCGGGCGCGGGCAGGCCTGTGACCACCATTGAGGGTGTTGCCGCCGCCGCTGCCGCTGTGGTTGTCATGGCCGGGTAATCCGCGGCCATGCGCGCGCCATTCAACGGCTTGTTGACGCCCTTGTGGCAGGTCGCGCAGTTCACCTTCAACACATCGCCTTGCGGTCCGTGCCGAATCGGATTGAGTGGGAAAGTGGCCGCCAGGGATTCGATGTAGTTGTTGTTGATGTCCCGCGCCATCCGGATGCCGTACCACGCGGTCATGCGCTGCGGCGTTGATTCCCCCCAAGACTGGAACGAACGCGTGTTGTGGCAGAACGTGCAGTTGACCCCCAAAGACTGCGACATGTGCACCATCAAACCGTAGGTGTGCTCAGCCTGTTGGGTCGAACTGCGGTTGGCCCTGGCGCCCGTCATCTTCAGGGCTTCGGTGCCCTGCACGCGGACCGGTTTGTCTTCCAGCAGAAAGCTGGACAACGGGTCGAAAGGCAGCGAGGCGTAGCCCACAGCCTTTGCAGGCTGGTTCTGGCCTGCCAGATCGCCCATCACGGAATTGGCTGTGTATTTGCGATCGGCCGGCTTGGCCCATACAGGCTCGGGCAAGGGCTGGCCGCGGTGGCAGGTGTAACAGGTGACGCCTGACGCGCCCACGTGCGGTTTCCAGTCGGCATTCAGGTGCTGCGTCATCTCGAGCATCCGCCGAGCGACGACCTTCTGGTACTTGGAATCGTCTGCCAAATTGCGCGGGTTATGGCAGTAGGTACAGCCCTCTTGCGGCGACACCCAGGCGGTGATGGCCACCATCGTGCGCGTGAACTCGGCCGTGTTGAGGTCGCCCAGCACCTGTACGTTCTTGTAGCGCTCCGAGGCCTTGCGGCTGTCGGCAGCCACGTCGGCCGGCGGCAGGGATTCGGGCGCGACATGCAGATAGGCCGCGGCCTCCAGCGTGCGCGGGTTGTTCACCTGTTCCATGCCGGTGCCGCGGTAGCCGATCTGCTTGGCCACCACAGGCGGGCGTTCGCAGCCCATCAGCACGGTGGCCACCACCACCGCCGCAAGCAATTGAAGATTGCGCATATTCACACTCCAGACGCAGTTCATGGGTGGGATGTCAGACAAGTTGGATGCGTGCCGACAACTGGCACCTCACAAAAAAGGGGCTGGCTATAGCAGATTAGCGCCAAGTGCGCTCAGTGGCTAGCGCAGCAACCCTGATTGACGAATGCTGCGGCGCTCGACCCATCAACGGCCAGGACCTGACACCAGGGCGGCCTGGTCCAATATCCGCTTCAAGTCGGCCAGGCGGAAAGGCTTGTCCATGAACTGTGTGATTCCGGCATCGCGGGCAGCGCGCCGGGTCTCGGGCATCACATCGGCCGAGAGCACCACCACCTGCGTCGCTGCCACCAGGTTCTCTTGTCTGGCCAGGGCCAGCATGTGCAGGCCGCTCTGGTCGGGCAGGTTGATGTCGAGCAGCATCAGGGCGCAAGGCGCCTGGCGCAACGCTTCCAGTGCGGCTGCCGCTGTGGCGGCATGACGAACGGTCCAGGCGGGTTGCAGGCTTCGGATGGATTCCTCCAGGAGGATCGCATTGACCTCGTTGTCTTCGACGCAGAGCACGTCGAGCATGCAGTCCGACAACGGCGCAGGTGCAGCCTGATCGGGCACGACGGTCTGCGCCCCGGGCGCGGCGGGCGACAGCGGCAAAGACAAGCTGAAGACCGAGCCCTGCCCCGCGACACTGCTGACGGTGATGTCGCCACCCATCAGCTTGGCCAGCGCGCGCGCAATCGACAGCCCGATGCCGGTGCCCTCGATGCTGCTGTATTCACGGCCGAGCCGGTTGAAAGGCTCGAACAACATGGCCTGCTGCTCGGCCGTCAGCCCCAGGCCGGTGTCCGCCACTTCCACACAGGCCATGGCCTCTTGCCGGTGCAGGCGTATCGAGACTGCGCCGCCCTTGCGGTTGTACTTGACTGCATTGCTCAGCAGGTTGGACAGGATCTGCTGCACGCGGGTTGCGTCTGCATGCACCCACAAAGGGGGCAGGTCCAGGTTCAGCGTCAACCCCATCTGCAGCACGCGAGGCTCCACCAGCACAGCCGCTTCCCTGGCCACGTCGGCCAGCGGCAGATTGACCGCAATGACGCTCATCGCATTGCTTTCGATGCGCGACAGGTCCAGCACGTCATCGATCAAGGTCAGCAAGTGCCAGCCTGAACGCTCGATGCGCTTGAGTCGCTCAAGCGCAGCTTCCGGCAGCGGCTTGGTACCGCCACTCAGTAGCTGCGCGTAACCGATCACGGCGTTCAAGGGCGTGCGCAGCTCATGGCTCATGCGCGAAAGGAAAGCCGTCTTGGCCAGGTTGCGAGCGTCGGCCTCGGCACGCGCGGCGCGTTCGTCAGCCGCTTCGTGCTCGGCCGTCACATCCACCGTCGTGCCCAGCGCGCGCAACCCTTGGCCATCCTCAGTGCGCTCGAACGCACATTCAGAACGCAGCCAGCGCCACTGGCCCTCAAGGTTGAGCACCCGGAACTCGCCCCGCCAACGCGCGGCCAACGGGTCGGCTGCATGCCGCAGGAAGTCTGCTTTCCAAGACACGCGGCCTTCTTCATGCAGCGTCTCCCACACCGCATCGGTACCCGGCTGCCCGTGCGCGACATCGAAGCCGAACTTCTGAAACATCTGCACGTTCCAGCGGGTCACGTTCGTGGGCAGGTCAAGCTCCCACAGGCCGATGGCGGCGTTTTCGGTCGCGCGGTCGGTACGCCGCGTGGCTTCAAGCAGGGCCTGTTCGCGTTCGATGTCGCGCGTGACATCGGTCTGCACACCGACGAAGCCCTCCAGTTCACCGGCGTCGTCGAGCATCGGCCGCACTTCGAGATCAACCCAGTACGGCTGCCCCTCCTTGCTGAAGTTCTGCAGCCGGATGCCCGCGAAGCCCTTGCGCGCCTGGATGCACCGGTGCATGTGCGCGCGCACAGCCTCAGGCACGGTGGCGCGCTGCAACAGCGCACCGGGGTTCATGCCCAGCACTTCCTCCAGCGTCCACCCGGACACCTTGACGAAGGCCGGGTTGCACCAGGTGATGCGCTCGTTGCGATTGGTCACCAGGACCAGTTGCGAGGACGTGGCAACCGCTTCGGCAAGCATCCGCGTCCGGCTGTTCGAGGCTGACACGCGGGCTTGCGTGTCCACCAGCGAGGTGACGTCCTGGATAGCGCCATTGACGCGCACGACCGAGCCACCCTCGAAGTGCGGAGACCCGACCGAACGCACCCAGCGTTGGCCGTTTCCCGTCGGGCCGATGGCGCCGCTTGCGCCGCTTGCGCCGATCGGCAGCACAAGGTCGTAACCCTCCCCGTGCGCCAGCAATCGCCGTCTTGCCACTTGCAGGCGCACGAGGGCATCCCCCTGGAAGGCCGCTTCAAAGTCGAGCCAGACCGGCAAGGGCTCATCGGGCCCGATGCCGTACAGCTCGCGGGCCACGCTGCTCAGCTGCATGCGCCCACTGCCGACATCGGCTTCCCAGGCGCCGATGCGGGCGATGCTGCACATGCGCTCAAGCGTCTCGGCGGTACGGGACAGATCGTGCTGCGTGCGCACCAGGCGTGACACATCACGCAAGGTGCCTGCCATCCAGGTTGCCTCTGAACGGCCTGAGCCCGACCCCGAGCCCGAGGCGATCGCACCGCCCTTGAGAACAAAGTGGCGTGGCTGGCCGTCGCCGCCGGCCGCCTCGAAGACTTCATAGACGCTGTCGGCCTCGGCAGAGGCTTGTGCCAGGGACTGTGCGATTCGGGCTCTGTCCGCCTGCCGGACATGCCCAAGCAGAAAGTCAAGGCTGTGCACGTCCTGCGCCGGTTGCGCCGATGCCGCCACGTCCAGCAACCGGGCCAGGTCGGCGTCGAAGCGCAGCGTGCCAGTGCCGCGCTGCCACAGCCAGGTCGTGTCGCGGCTGGCGTCAAGCGCCTGGCGAACCAGTTGCTGTGCCTGCTCGGCGCGTGCGCCCTTCGCTCGCTCGGACCGCCATGCCCGCAGTTCTCGGCGTCGCAAGAACACGGCGACCGCCAGCGCCAGGGCCATCAGCGCGGCCATGGCAGCAAACTTGGGCGCTGTCTGCGCGCGCCAGCGTGCCGCCACCTGGCTCGCGTCCACCGCCACCAGCAAGCGCACATCACTGCCTGGCACGATGGCCCAGCCCACCAGTCGCTCGATGCCATCGGTCTCGACGGACACAGCGCGGATCAGGCCGCTGCTCTGCCCCGTGGCGATCTGCTCCGTCATTTGTCGCGAAATGGCCGTGCCTGAGCCATCGGCACTCAGCATCTGCGGCGTGAAGGGCTGCCGAAACAGCACCCGATCATCAGGCCCCCGCAGGCCAATGGGGCTGACGCCGGGAAGAGTGGGGACGCCCCACTGAGAAACCAGCGCACCGACCGGCAGACTGGTGACGATGACGCTGCCTTCGCGCAACCGATAGAACACGGGCAGCCACCAACTGCCTGCGCGTTCGTAGGCCCAACCGACCATCGCCTTGCCAGGCCGGGTCAGCCGTACCAGCTGTGGCTGCAAGACGCGCGGGTCGAAAGCGTCGTCACGGGTGGTCAGCGCCGGTTGCGATGCGCCTTCCACCAGGACATCCACAATCTCTGCACCGGAAAACAAGCCGCTGCGCGCGCGGACGAGCTGTTCAGGCCGCCAGACGGCGCCGCTCTCAGCGAGATCGCCATCGATCGACTCGGCCATGTGCCGCGCGTCACGCAAGGCCATGGCCACCGGGATGCTGTTGATGCGCGACAGATGGGTGATTTCAACGCCGGCCGTCGCAAATTCGTCAGTCAGGCTGTCGTTCGCCCACCAAGCCAGCATGCCAAACAGCAGCACGGCTGCTGTGCCTGATCCATACCAGGCCCAGCGGCCCTCGACGGGTGTTGCATACATCAAATCGAGTCTAGCCCTCTGATGACCACGACAACCTCTTCAAGGTGGCAGGCCCAGCCTGCTGGCCTGCGACACCAATGCAAAACGCAGACCAGCGCCGTCCTCGGC